>ERZ857629.2088-NODE-2088-length-19707-cov-5.543151_pt1 | contig 19707 bp, 13 predicted proteins | sample MGYA00519700_ERZ857629 | MGnify/ENA primary metagenome ERZ857629 (study PRJEB31778, sample SAMEA3449351) | human gut metagenome | biome: human gut; feature: human-associated habitat; material: faeces | place: United Kingdom | collected 2010/2012 ...
AAAAACAAAGAAAGCGTATACAGTTGACCGTCTGTCCGACCACCTGAAAGGTGGCGTTAACGTCAAAGCAATGTCCGCATACTTGAATTATGTTCGGAAAATGGTACCCTCTGAGCCGGTGGTCCATATTGATGACAGTGATGTAATAAAGCCGGATGGTTATCATTTTGAGGCACTGGGAATCGTCCGGGATGGTTCCAAGAGTACCACTAAAAAATGTGTTTACGCAAAGGGATACCATGTCACAGAGGCTTGCGTTTTGACGGATTCCAACCATCCAGCCAGCATATATTCCCGCATCCATTCCTCCCATGAAAAGGGATTCACTTCTGTGAATCATATCACCTTTGAGGCGATAGATCGTTCCGTAAAGCTTCTAAAAAATGCCACGTTCGTCATGGATAGAGGATACGATGACAACAAAATATTCCAAAAGCTCTGGAACTTGGAGCAGGATTTTGTCATTCGCCTAACGCAGAAACGGAAGCTATTTTTTCATGGAAAATGGGTTCCTGCGACCAAACTCTGTGCGGAAAGAAAAGGCAAGGTCAAAATGAACCTTTTCTACAAAGGGAAGGCGCATGAAGCCTATATTTCCCATGTAAAAGTACAATTAACGGCTGCAAAGAAAAATGTATATCTCGTTCTGGTCTATGGCATAACGGAACACCCTATGATGCTGGTTACAAGCAAGGCGATTCGCAGCAAAGATGATGTCGTAAAAGTTGCCAGATTATACTTTTCCAGGTGGAGAATTGAGGAATATTTCCGTGCTAAAAAGCAAATTCTGGATTTCGAGAACTTTCGTGTCCGTAGTCTGGTCTCTATCAACGCATTGAATTTCCACATTACAATCGCAATGACTTTTCTAGCCCAAATGACCAGAAAAGCCGCCGCAAATGCGCTGCTTAAATCCGTCCTGGATGCAGCCAGGTCCATTAAAGACACTGTACATTTTCTGTACTATCGTATTTCGTATGGAATCGCAGAGATATTAAAATACGCCAGAGTTGGAATCTACGACTGGTTCAAGCCAAAACGCACAGACCAAAAGCAACTCCGCTTCCGACTTTCGGCGTGATTGTACCCCTATATTCTCAACCAGGTGCAAAGTCAAGATGCCTTTGCGCCTGGTTGGTGTGCCCTTTTTGATAAATATGGGGAATTATCGGTGGTTGCCCTGTAAAAAGCAGGGAGTCTGGTAGGCGATATGGCGGTGTGTTACTATTCACCGAAACTCAAGATATTATTTCCTTAGTTCAGCACCGGGTGGTGGATGGGAGGGCTGTCCGTTTGCAGGGGCAGGAACTGATAGCCGCTGCGCAGCCCCCACTGGATGATCTGCTCCACCGCATCCACGCTGAAGGAATGGATGTCATGCTGGAGCACCACCAAATACTGGTTGTCCCCCGCGCCGTTCACCACATTCTGATAGACCTGGGCGCTGGTTTTCGCTCCCCCGGCGTCGTTGCTGTCCACATTCCAATCGAAGTAGGAAAAGCCGCAGGCCTGCACCATCTGCGTCAGTTCGGTCATGATGCCCTTGCTTTTACGGCTGATGGTATTGGAGCTTCCGCCGGGGAAACGAAGCAGCCAGGTCTGCACCCCAGTGGCGTCCTGAATGACCTGCTGCATCTGGAACAGGTCCTGGAAATAAGCCTCCGGGCTGGAATAGATCTGCTGATAGCGGTGGGAGCGGGTGTGGATCCCGATGCTGTGGCCCTCGTTGACGATCCGCCGCATCAGCTCCGGGTAGCCTGTATCCACCACGAAAAAGGTCGCCTTCACCTGGTAGCGATTCAGTACATCCAGGAGCCGCCCGGTGTCCGGGCCGGGGCCGTCATCGAAAGTCAGGTAAATTGTTTTTCCCTTTGGGTAGATGATGGCGGGCATCCGGCAGGGTTCCGTGGTCAGCGTGCGCTGGGCCACCGTCTCCCTGCCGTCGCTGTCGGTGACCCGGTAGGTCAGGTGGTAGGTGTCCGGCTGATAACGCACAAAGGGGTGGTCGATGGACACACTGACCTGGGCAGTCAGGTCCCCATCCCGCCTGTCAGAGGCGGTATAGCCGGGATCGATAAAATCCTCACCAAGGGGGAGCGTCACCTGCTCACCGCCCAGCAGCAAAAGCTCCGGCGGATAATCACTGTAAATCGGTATTTCCCGCTCCGCAGTGGCAAGATTGCCTGAGGAATCCGTCACGGAGTAAGTGATCCGCCCCTCTTCCTCGGTACGGATCACACGGCCGGTAATGTCGCCGTCGTAATTATCAACGGCGGTATAGCCTGCCTCCCGATATTCCGGCGCAGGCTGAAGATCCGGGGCATCCGGCATCAGAGTAATCACTGGGCTGACGGTATCCACCGTGCGCACGGTGCGGACGGCGCTGGCCTCCATCCCCAGGAAGGACGCATGATATTCCAGCACATATTTCCCCAGCTTATCTTCGTTCACCCTGCCGGATATTTCCGCCCCGGTATCAAGGACGAGGCCGTTCCTCCAGAACTTTGTCCCGCGAAGGACCACCTGATAACCCAGCTCCCGGTAGTGCTGCCCGTATTCCACGCCCAGCGCGTCGCCCCCCAGCAGCTCCAGCTCCAGGGTAAAGCGATTCCAGCCAAAGAAAAGGCAGTAGGCCGCCGCTGCCAGAAAAATCACGCCCAGCAGAATAAACAGCCAGACGATTTTCCCCTTGCCCCGGTGCATCTGAACATAATCATGCTCCATGTGTCTTTCTTCCTCTCACCGGCTGATCGCGGCCGGGTGAATTCTCCCTGCTCCATGGGGCGGAGCGGGGGATGTACCTTTTTATGCTTCTGGAACAACGATGTCCAGTCCCAGCTCCTTCGGGCGGAACCGGGGGCAGACGCTTTCCGACGTGACGATCACCGAGGATGCAAGATATGCGCCGATCTCGCAGGCCTGGGCCAGGTCCTTGCCATAGGTCAGGCCAATGGCCGCACCGGCGCAGAAGGCATCCCCCGCCCCGGTGGTATCCCTGACATGCACAGGCCTTGCCGGGCAGTGGCCTCGGTTCCCCTGCCGGTCGGCATACACCGCGCCGTTGCAGCCCATGGTGACGATCAGGCTGTTGATGCAGGCAGCCTGGGTCTTTTCGGCAATGATATCCATCAGCTCTGTTGGGGTACAGGCCGAATAATCTGACGAAAACAGGATGCCCGCCTCTTGCTGATTACATACAAAACAATCCACATTCATCAAAAAATCCCGCCGTTCCAACGCAATATTCATATTGGATACCACGGCGAACACCTTTTTGCCATACTTCTTTGCCAGACGGAACACCCGCTTGACGATCTCCTTGTCCAGGTCGATCTCAATGATGATGCTGTCCGCGCGGCTGAATATCTCGTCCCCCTGCTCGTCCAGAATGTCCGCAATGGGCAGCAGGTTGGGACGCTTGGAGATGGAGGCCACCACATCCCCCTCGTTGTTAAACACCGCCAGCCAGGTGCCGATGCCGTCGGGGGTAGCGCGGATGTAATCCGTATTGACCTTGTGGCTGCGGAGTTTGCGCAGCACGTCCTCGCCGGTGCTGCTCTCGTCCACCAGGCTGAGGAAGGTCGGGCGCAGCTCACAGTTGGCCACATCCTCCGCCACATTCCGGCCCACGCCGCCATGGATCTGCTCCACCCGGCCCACGTTCCGGCCTGTTGGGGTAAAGGTCGATTCGGGATACCCCTTGATATCCACAAAGATGGCACCGATAATGACGATTCCCATAACACTTCCCCTTTTCTTTTTTGAAGTCATTATATCACACAGGCCGCATTTTTCAACAAAATGTTCCACCAGAAACGGCACTTCCATATTGGGAAGAAATATGGTACAATGAGGAAAGCTTATAAGTGGAGGATAAATGAATGCAGTCAATTGCCGAAATTCTGTCTCAGGAGCTGAAGCAGAAGCAGGAATATGTGGAAAACGTCATCCGGCTGATCGACGAGGGGAATACCATTCCCTTCATTGCCCGCTACCGCAAGGAGATGCATGGTGCCATGGACGATACCACCCTGCGGAATCTGGAAACCCGGCTGACCTATTTGCGCAATCTGGAGCAGCGCCGGGATGAGGTAAAGAAGTCCATTGAAAATCAGGGCAAGCTCACCCAGGAGCTGACCGATGCCATCGACGCCGCCCAGACCATGACCGAGGTGGAGGATCTCTACCGCCCCTACAAGCAGAAGCGGCGCACCCGCGGCTCCATCGCACGAGAAAAGGGACTGGCCCCTCTGGCGGAGGCGATTTTTGCCCAGGATGGGCAGGACCCGCAGGTATTGGCCCAGGACTATATCAACGAGGAGCTGGGCGTTGCCTCCATTGAGGATGCGCTGGCCGGAGCCAACGACATCATTGCGGAGGACCTTTCCGACAATGCCGACATCCGCAAGGCTCTGCGGGAGCTGGTAATGCGCCGGGGCAGCCTGGTATGCAAGGCGGAGGACAGCGAGACCGAAAGCGTATACACGCTGTACTATGACTTCAATCAGCCTATTTCCCGGCTGCTGGATCACCAGATCCTGGCCGTCAACCGCGGTGAAAAGGAGGGCATCCTGAAGGTCTCCGTCACCCTGCCCGGAAACGAGGGTGCGGCGCTGGTCTGCCGGGCTGCGCTGAAGCCTCAGATGAACGTCTCCGCCTTTGTCCGTGCCGCGGCAGAGGATTCCTATGAGCGGCTGATTTTCCCCTCCATCCAGCGGGAGGTCCGCAACGAGCTGACTGACCGGGCCAGCCAGGGGGCGATCCACAATTTCGCGCTGAACCTGAAGCCTCTGCTGATGCAGCCACCGGTCAAGGGCTTTGTGACCATGGGGCTGGACCCCGGATACCGCAACGGCTGCAAGGTGGCCGTGGTGGACGCCACGGGAAAAGTGCTGGATACCTCCGTGGTATATCCCACCTTCAGTGAGCGCAAGAAGCAGGAGGCCATTGCCACTCTGTCCGGCCTGATGCGCAAGCACGGCGTGAAGCACATTGCCATCGGCAACGGCACCGCCTCCCGGGAGACGGAGGCCATGGCGGTGGAAATGCTGCACGCCTTCCCGGATGCGAGCTACGCCATCGTCAACGAGGCAGGCGCGTCCGTCTACTCCGCCTCTCCCCTGGCGGCGGAGGAATTCCCCAATTACGATGTGAACCTGCGCTCCGCCGTCTCCATTGCCCGGCGGCTCCAGGACCCACTGGCAGAGCTGGTCAAGATCGACCCAAAGGCCATTGGCGTGGGGCAATATCAGCATGACTGCCCCCAGAAGGAGCTGGACGCCGCCCTGGGCGCGGTAGTGGAGGACTGCGTCAACGCCGTAGGCGTGGATGTAAACACCGCCTCCCGGAGCCTGCTGGAGCAGGTTTCCGGCCTGAACAGCACCACGGCCAAAAATATTGTGACATACCGGGAGGAAAACGGCCCCTTTACCGGCAGGAGCCAGCTGAAAAAGGTCCCGAAGCTGGGGCCGAAGGCGTTTGAGCAGTGCGCCGGCTTCCTGCGCATCCCCGAGAGCAAGGAGGTGCTGGACAACACCGGCGTCCACCCGGAATCCTACCCCGCCGCAAAGGCCCTGCTGAAGCTGCTGGACAGCACCGACCGTGCCTCCCTGCCCCAGCAGCTGGCTGCCTACGGCGCGGCACAGGCTGCCGAGCAGTGCGGCGTGGGCGAGCCGACATTGGTCGACATCGCCAAAGAGCTTTCCAAGCCGGGCCGGGACCCCCGCGACGAGCTGCCCGCGCCGACCCTGCGCAAGGACGTGCTGGAAATGAAGGACCTGAAGTCCGGCATGGAGCTGACCGGCACGGTGCGCAATGTGATTGACTTCGGCGTTTTTGTGGACATCGGCGTTCACCAGGACGGCCTGGTGCACATCTCCGAGGTGGCGAACCGCCGCCTGCGCCACCCAAGCGAAGCGGTAAAGGTGGGAGATGTGGTAAAGGTCGTGGTGCTGAGCGTGGACGAAAAGCGTCACCGCATCAGCCTGAGCATGAAGCAGGCCGGAAAAACCAAAGCCGTCTGAGTCAAAATTCTGCCCGTTTTCCACGCTTCTTGACTTTATTCCTTACTTGTTATATAATTTAGGGCGATAAATCCTTGATTGGAGATTTCTCTATGCGAAAATTTGCAAGATTTGTGATACCGGCTCTGCTGGCGCTGCTGATGATCGCCAGTGTTTTCTGGTATCTGTTCGTCTACGACAGGGCCTTCACCCGGGACTTTCTGCTGAAGGAAGCCCGCGTCAATGACGCGCGGGGCAATTCCGCCCTCTCCACCTGGTTCTATAATCTGGCCTATGCCCACTCCGGCAATGATGAGGGCGTGGCGCTGGAGCTTGCCCAGCAGTACCGAGCCGACGGGAATTACACCAAGGCGGAGGTCTCGCTGTCCAAGGCGATCAGCGCTTCTCCCAGCGTGGAGCTGTATACTGCCCTGTGCCGCACCTTTGTGGAGCAGGACAAGCTGATGGACGCCGTTACCCTGCTGGCGAACATCCCCGATCAGGCCATCCGCGCCCAGCTGGAGGCCGCCCGGCCCACCGCGCCCACGCCCTCCCAGGCCCCCGGCTTCTACAACACCTATGCCAATATCGAGCTGAGCAGCTCCTCCGGCACAATCTATTACACCACCGACGGCGAGTATCCGTCCGTTAACGGCTCGTCCTATACCGCCCCCATTAAGCTGCCGCTGGGCGAAACGGTGATCTACTGCATCAGCGTGGATGAAAGCGGCCTGGTGAGCACCCCCAGCGTGCTGGCCTATACCGTAGGCGGCGTGGTGGAGCCTGCCATCTTCATGGACGCGGACGTGGAGTTTGCCCTGCGGGATCAACTTGGCATGACCCGGACGGAGGTGCTGTATACCAACGACCTGTGGGCCATCACCGAATTTACGGTGCCCGCCCAGGCATGGACGCTGGAGGACCTGCCCAAGCTGACCCATCTGGAAAGCCTGACCATCACCAACCTGCCCAATGGCAGCCTGGCAGACCTGGCCACGCTGACCGAGCTGCGCTCCCTGGACCTGAGCGGGTGCCGGTTCGCCGCGTCGGAGCTGGAGGTTCTGAAAAAGCTGCCCAACCTGCAAAAGCTGGTGCTGTCCAACTGCGGCCTGAGCACCATTGCGGACTTGCAGGAGGTGACCTCGCTGACCTACCTGGACATCAGCAACAACACCATCCGCAACCTGGAGCCGCTGGCTAACATGGAGCATCTTCAGGAGCTTTACATGAAGCTGAATGCTGTGACCTCTCTGGAGGCACTGACATCGCTGTATGACCTGGAGAAGCTGGACGTGTCCTTCAACTCTGTCAGCTCTCTGATCCCTCTGGGACTTTGCACCAAGCTCACATGGCTGGATGCATCCAACAACACCATTTCCAGCGTAAATGGCATTGCATCTCTGCCGCTGCTGACATCTCTGTCGCTGAATTACAACAGCCTCACCGATATTTCCCCTCTGGGCGGGTGCATTCAGCTCAAAGAGCTGAGCTTTACCAACAACAGCGTGTACGATATGTCTGCGCTGGCATCGCTGTACAATCTGGAGATCATCGACTTCTCCTACAACAGCATTCCCGCCCTCCCCGACTGGCCCCAGAGCAGCGCGCTGCGAGTGGTGCAGGGTTCTCACAACAATGTAAACAGCGTTTACGTGCTGGGCGGAATGTCCAACCTGACCTATGTCTCCATGGACTACAACAGTCTGACGGACATCAGCGCCCTGGCCAACTGTCCGAACCTGGTGCAGGTGAATGTGTACGGCAACACCATTGCCGACGTGTCCGAACTCACCTCCCACAGCATCATCGTCAATTACGACCCCACCATGCAGTAACAAACATCAAAACAGCCGGTGCATTTGCTGCACCGGCTGTAAGTAATTTGAACTGAAAAAAAATCCGCAAGCCTTCTAGACTTGCGGATTCTTGGCGACCCGGAACGGACTCGAACCGTCGACCTCCAGCGTGACAGGCTGGCGTGCTAACCGACTGCACCACCGGGCCATGCTCGGAACAGGATGAATTATAGCAGATAATTCCGCATTTGTAAAGTAGAAATTTTGAAAAACGGGCCTGAAAACCGTCTTGCAGCTTTCAGGCCCGTTGGCGTGTCATATTCTTAATCCGCAGGGCTTACCATCCAGAATGTCGGCCGCCTTCCGAGGGATGTTGTGCCGATGGGATAGGGATTGAACATCTGGGTCTGGCCCTTTGTCCCATACCGCCCCTCTGTATCCCGATACAGCATATTGGAGGACGATCCTCCCGTCATTGCACAGGCGTTTACGGCCCCATATTCCGTCATAATATCGATCAGGTCCGCATAGGTCGCACCTAAGGAATCCGCCGTTCTTCCTTCTACGCAGACAAATATGACCGTACCGTCAGAACGCTGCCCGATGGCTGTTCTTTGATTGTAGCCGGAATTCCCATCATATACAGCCGTGACCGGCTTCCCGTTGATGATCAGAACGGGACCGGCTGCACAGCCGTCCCGGATTCCGAGGTCCGCTGCCTCCGCCGCCGTCATTGGGCTGCCCACGATCAGGATATTGTCCTTGTTAAAGCCCGCAAAACCATCTCCCAGGGCCATATCATGCAAGTCATCCCACACAACCGCGCTTTTTGACAGCACCAGTCCACAGGGAACGCTTCCGACCGCCGGGCTGCTTGATCCATCGTCAAGGTAGCTCCCCGCATTGACAGCCGCAATCGCATTTTCCTGTTCCATAGCCTCATCCATAGGAATTCCAGGGGTTTCTTTGGAAAGCTGATGGGAAGCCGTTGCCAGATAGACCGCCGAAGGGTCACGAACCAGCATCACATGGGCGGTAAAGGTTTTCCCGGCATATGTATCAACTCGGACACCGTCCCGGAATCCGGCCCACTCATCATTTCGCCCGTCCTCTTCTGAATTCGTCATCGGGACTGTGGCCGGTTCGGTCTGCACCGAAGGGTTGGTCGCCTCCGTCGTATCCTGTGCCGGGGCAGGCTCCTGCAAATCAGGGGCAGCTGTTTTTACCGGGACTGTCAGAAAGCCGACGGCCATAACGGCAACCAGGACAGCACAAATCAGAATGATCCAAAAACGCGGCCGCTTGTAACGCAGAACGTTCTGTATCCTTTGCACCACCGCCGTCTCGCCAAAGGCCACCGGGCAGGCCAACACCAGCCGCTTTCCAGCGCTGCACTCCAAAAGCGCTTTGGAATATGCCTTTTTATCCGTGATGCCGTAATGGCGGACGACCCGCTCATCACAGGCAAATTCGATGTCTCTGCAAAGCAGCGCATAGGAAACCCACACAAGCGGATCAAACCAATAAGCAGACAGAAGCGCAAAGGCCAGCGGCTTCCACCAATGATCCTTCCAGCGCAGGTGGCTTTGCTCATGAGCGATCACACATTCCCTGGTCGCCCCGGACAGGCCGGAGGGCAGGTAGATCCTGGGACGGAGCAGGCCGAGAATAAAGGGCGTTGTAACCGCGTCACAAATCCAGATATTTTCTGTCTCCCAAACAGCCTCCCGCACAAGACGCCGCATTCTCAGATAGCTGAATGCGAAATAGCAAAGCATCACTGCCATTCCAATGCACCATATCAGCGGAAGCACAGGCATATGCTGGCCGTTGCGAACGTACGCCGCATTCGTTTCATTCTGACTGGGTTCAGGGGTCACGTCGGAGGAGATCACCTCTGGGTGGATCAGGTTTGTGTCAACGGCCTCCTGAATAACGGATGTGGTTTGGGGGATCATGCTGACCGGGCTTTCGATGGAAACCGGCACCATCAGCCGCAGAGCGACAATCAGCCAGAGAATACAGGTGATCCGCCTGGGCGCTTTTTTCAAGGGCAGCCGAAGGACGATTACCGCAAGGATCAGCCAATTTGCCATCAGACTGATGCCGATGAGTTTTGAAAAAACAGTCTCCACATTCATACCTCCTCCGTCTGGTCGATCAGCTGCCTGATGAGTTCCCGTTCCTCATCCGACAGGGTGCGATTCTTGGTAAAGGCCGCCAGAAACGCGGGGAAGGAACCGTGAAAGGCGGTATCCACGAACTGCTCGCTCTGCATGGAATAGAACTGCTCTCTGGAAACAAGAGATGTTACCATCCCATTGTCATTTTGAAACAATCCCTTGTCGCAGAGCCGGCGCAGTACGGTATGCACCGTCGTTCGCTTCCATTGCAGCTCCTCCCCTGCCAGTTTCACAAGCGTAGATGATGAAACCGGCTCGTTCTTCCAGATCATATCCGCAAATCTGGATTCTACGATACCTAATTGAATTTCTGCCATTGTAAAGCCTCCTTTAAGACTACTTATTGTAGTCTCTACGAACAGACTACACTATGTAGTCTCAAAAGTCAAGCCTTTTCTGACAAAAATTTTAACGTTTCTTATTTGCTGCTGCCGCGGCACCTTACGAAGCAGCTTTACGTATCCAAAGAGAAACGCGCACAACGGGTATATATCAAAAAAGGCGACAGACAGCACGAACAAATCACGCTTTCTACCGCTAAAATATCAAATCGGTTCCAAAACAGACCCATTCCCATAGAAAAAGCGCCTGCAAAAAGCAGACGCTTTATGGAGCGGGTGACGAGGCTCGAACTCGCTACCTCCACCTTGGCAAGGTGGCGCTCTACCAGATGAGCTACACCCGCACGGGACGTGACTCATTATAGCATGAATGCGGAATTTGTCAAGTCCTGTTTTCTCATTTTCTCAGATATCATCAGATATCATCCGAAAAAGAGTTACGCGCCAAAGAACAGCCAAATCAGGATATAGGCCGGAATTACCGCCGCCATGGTGAAGGGGATGCCGATGCGGAAGAAATCCCGGTTGGAAACCTGATAGCCCTCCTTGCGCAGGATGCCGATGCCCGCGATGTTGGCAGATGCGCCGATGGGCGTGCAGTTTCCGCCCAGAGTGGCCCCGGACAAAAGGCCAAAATACAGCGCCGTGGGGTCCACGCCCATTTCAGCGGCAATTCCCGCGATCACAGGGATCATCGTGGCCACATAGGGAATATTGTCAATAAACGCGGAGATCAGCACCGAGGCCCACACAATGACGGTATACATCAGGAAGAGGTTGCCGCCGCCCAGCCGCACCAGCAGGTGCGCCAGCGCGTCGATCACGCCCTCATGGGTGATCCCGCCGATCATCAGAAACAGGCCCACCAGCAGCCCCAGCGTCTCAAAATCGATGGCCCCGAGAGGCGAGAGCAGCGCCTTCGCCGTCTTTTTGCTGATGACGTTGTAAATCAGACCGATGGCAAAAAGTGTGCAGCAGATGATGCCGTTGGTCTCAGCCGGAAGATTCCAGCGCTCCGGGGCAAAAGAGGCACAGATCAGCAGCCCCACCATTCCCACAAGCAGCACCGTTGGAACATAATCCGTGACCTCCGTCTTTTGACCAAAGCCCTGGACGGAGGCTTTCTCCTTACGGAACAGGTAATAGACGATCAGCGCGGACAGCAGCGCACCGATCTCCACGAAGAAAAACATGGAAATTCTGCCGTGATACCAGAAGAAATCCACAAAGCTCATATCCAGCGCGGAGCCAAGCATAATGGCCGTGGTATCCCCCACCAGCGTCGCCGCGCCCTGGAGGTTGGAGGAAACCGCAATGGAAATGATAAAGGGGACAGGATCGGTTTTCAGCTTTCTGCACACCGCGATCGCCACCGGGGCCACCATCAGGACGGTGGCCACATTGTCAACGAACGCGGAGATAACGCCTGCAAACAGGCTCAGGGACACCGCCGCCCACTGGACATTGGGCACCCGGTCCATGAGCATATCCGCCATCCGCTCCGGCATGCGGCTGTCGATAAACAGTTGGACCAGACCCATGGTGCCGCCGATCATCAGGAGCACATTCCAGTCCAGCGTTTCGAGCGCGTCCGAAGCGGGCAGCATTCCGAATATGACAAACAGCACGCCGGAAGCCAGCGCGATATACGGCCGCGCCTTGCTGAACAGGAGCATCAGCACATAGGTAAGTACAAACAGAACGATGGCAGGGAGCATAAGCATTTCCTTTCCTTGTGGTCACGGAAGCGCCGGTCACAGCGGCTTCTAAAAAAACGGTGGCAATTATGTATACGAAAAAAAGCCGGCCGGAAATCGGTCGGCTTATGGAGCGGGTGACGAGGCTCGAACTCGCTACCTCCACCTTGGCAAGGTGGCGCTCTACCAGATGAGCTACACCCGCGGGAACAGGGACAATTATAGCGGCTTTCACAGATTTGTCAAGGGGCAAATCCACCTTTTTCCGCTGTTCCGCTCCGGCATTTTCGAGGCATCACAGGGCATCCTTGGAATAGTGGGAGAAGCCGTCGCCAAGGACCTGGTGGGCCTCCTGGACGATGACAAAAGCCGCCTCATCCCGCTCCATTACCAGCTCCTTCAGGTCGGCCAGCTGTCCCTTCTTCACCACTGTAAGGACCACCTTTTTGTCCTGGCGGGTATAGTAGCCCTGCCCATCCAGGAAGGTCACGCCCCGGTCCAGCTTCTCCGCCACTGCCTTGGCAATTGCCTCCGCCTGGTCGGAAATAATGATGGCGACCTTGGAGTAGTCAAACCGATATACCACAAGGTCCATCACCTGCCCGGTAATAAACACGGCGATGCCGCTGTACAGCGCCCGGCTGATATCCCGGAACACGATGCCGGTGAGGATGACCACCAACGCATCAAAGGTCATGGAGATCATCCCGATGGGGACGTTGCGATAGTGCAGCTTCAGCAGCCGTACCAGAATATCCGAACCGCCGGTGGAGGTGCCCGCCGCAAAGACCACGCCGATCCCCAGGCCGCAGAGCAGGCCGCCGTAAATGCCGCTGACCAGCGCATCCTGAAAGCCAATGGAAATGGACGCGAACAGGTCGATCAAAACGCCGCTGACCAGCATACCGATCAGAGAACCGGCAAAAAAGCGCTTGCCCACCCGGATGCCGCCGATCAGGAACAGTGGAAGATTCAGCAGCACGGACAGCAGGCCCACATTCTGGATGCCGATGACATGCGCGATTGCCTGCGCCAGGCCGGAAATGCCGCCGGAGTTGATGTTATTGGGTTCCAGGAAAAGGCTGAACCCCAAGGCAAAGATTGCGCTTCCAAACAATGTTTTTACGACCCACCCGTAGTTCTTCCAAAGTTTCTCCATGTCTACCTCCGTGCTTCCCTGCCCTTTGCATCAGAGAAGCAATTATCAAAGTTCCATTTTTTGCTGCTTTTCCTGCATATCCTCCGGCTTCAGCAGCGCCCCGGCGGCGGGAATCGTCTTGGTGCGGTAGCGGCTGGGATTCTCGATCCCGCTCTGCTCCAGGGGCAGCGCCGCGGTAAGCACCGCCTTTTTCTTCAGGGTCAATACCGCGACGCCCTGAGTATTGCGGGTGGTCTTGGGCAGCAACTGGGCAGTGGAGAAGATCAGCGTTCTGCCGTCGCTGGCATACAGCGCCATCTGCGCATCCTCCTGCATGGCATACACATCCACCAGAGCACTCTTATCACAGTAAGCGCCGGTAAGCTTCTTGCGGTTGGTCTTCGTCTCATAGGCATTCAGGGGCACCTTGGCCACCTTGCCGTTCTCAAAGAAGAACAGGACAAAGCCGCTGTAATCCTCGGTGAGCACCACGCTACGCACCGTCTCCCCCTGCTCCATCCCCAGCTTCTGGGGCAGATAATCGCCCAACTGGGAGGCCTTGCCGTCCTCGAACTCACTGAGGCGGGACTTGTAGCACTGGAACTGATCGGTGAACACCAGCACGTCGGCCCGATTGGTCGTCTCCTGAGAGAAGCGCAGGGCGTCGCCCTCCTTGAATTTCTGCTCGCTGCTCATGCGCAGGGACTGGGCAGTGATCTTCTTCAGGTAGCCCTCCCTGGACACGAACACCGTCACAGGATAGTCGGGAACATTGTCCTCCTCTTCCTCCGGCTCGGCCTCCACCGCCTGATAAATGATCTCCGTCTTGCGGGGCTGGCCGTACTTCTTAGAAACCTCCTGAAGCTCCTGAATAATGACATTTTTCAGTTTTTTTCCGCTGTTCAGGGTGTCGCGCATGTCGGCGATCTCCTGCTCCAGCTGACTGATGGCCTTGGTCTGCTTCAGGATGTATTCCTTATTGATGTTGCGCAGCTTAATTTCCGCCACGTAGTTTGCCTGGATCTCATCGATGCCAAAGCCGATCATCAGATTGGGGACGACCTCCGCCTCCAGCTCGGTTTCCCGGATGATGCGGATCGCCTTGTCGATGTCCAGCAGGATGCGCTCCAGGCCCTTCAGCAGGTGCAGGCGTTCCTCACGCTTGCCGATCTGGAAGAACAGCCGCCGCTTGACGCAGTCCATCCGCCAGGCGGTCCACTCCTCCAGAATTTCACCCACGCCCATCACCCGGGGCATCCCCGCGATGAGGATATTGAAATTGCAGGGGAAGCTGTCCTGCAGCGGCGTCATGCGGAACAGCTTCTGCATCAGCTTCTCCGGGTCCACTCCGCGCTTCAGATCAATGGTCAGCTTCAGGCCGCCCAGGTCGGTCTCATCCCGCATGTCGGTGATCTCCTTGATCTTTCCGGCTTTGATCAGCTCTGCCACCTTGTCCATGATGACTTCCGTCGCGGTGGTATAGGGGATCTCGGTGATCTCGATCAGGTTTCCGTCCTTCTCATAATGCCACTTTGCGCGTAGCTTGAAGCTGCCCCGGCCGGTGGAATACACCTCCCGGGTCGCGGCCTCGTCAAACAGCAGCTCCGCGCCGGTGGAGAAATCCGGGCCGGGCAGGGTTTCCAGAATGTCATGGTCGGGATTCTTCATCAGGGCGATGGCGGTGTCGCAGACCTCCCTGAGGTTAAAGGAGCAGATATTGCTTGCCATACCAACGGCAATGCCCTGATTGGCAGACACCAGCACATTGGGAAAGGTTGTGGGCAGCAGGCTTGGCTCCTTCATGGTGGCGTCGTAGTTATCCACCATGTCCACCGTGTCGCTGTCGATATCCCGGAACAGCTCGGTGCAGATATTATCCAGCTTGGCCTCGGTATACCGGGAGGCGGCGTAGGCCATATCCCGGGAATACACCTTACCGAAGTTGCCCTTGGAATCCACGAAGGGATGCAATAGCGTCTCGTTGCCCCTGGCCAGACGAACCATAGTCTCATAAATGGCGGAATCGCCGTGGGGGTTCAGGCGCATAGTCTGGCCCACAATATTGGCTGATTTGGTCCGCCCGCCGGTGAGCAGGCCCATTTTGTACATGGTGTACAGCAGCTTGCGGTGGGAGGGCTTGAAGCCGTCGATCTCCGGGATGGCGCGGGAGACGATGACGGACATGGCGTAGGGCATATAGTTGATCTCCAGAGTTTCGGAGATCGCCTGCTCCGTGGTGGAGCCGACCAGGCCCATCACGCCGTCGGTATTCACTTTTTTCTTTTTTTCAGGTTCCTGTTTCTTCTTTGCCATATTCCGTTCCTATCCTCACATCAGGAAATATCCGCCAGCTCCAGGTATTTTGCGCCGTTTTCCGCAATGAAATTCTTCCGCTCGTTCAGGCCGTCGCCCAGCAGAATATTGAAATAATACGCGGTACGCTCGGCATCCTCCGGCATGACCTTGATCAGGCGGCGGGTCTCCGGGTTCATGGTGGTCATCCACATCATCTCCGGGTCATTTTCGCCAAGGCCCTTGGAGCGCTGGATGTTCACCTTCTTGCCCTCCAGCTCCTTCAGGATCTTCACCTTTTCCTGCTCGTTGTAGGCAAACCAGGTCTGTCCCTTGCAGGTGATCTCAAACAGAGGAGACTCCGCGATATACACATATCCGTCCCGGATCAGCGTGGGGCACAGACGATAGATCATGGTCAGGATCAGGGTGCGGATCTGAAAGCCGTCGTAATCCGCATCGGTGCAGATGACCACCTTGTTCCACCGCAGGGCGGACAGGTCAAAGGACGACAGCTCCTTTAGCTTTTTGCCCTGGATCTCCACGCCGCAGCCCAGCACCTTCATCAGGTCGGTGATGATGGGCGAAGCGAAAATCTTATTATAGTCCGCCTTCAGGCAATTCAGAATCTTGCCGCGCACAGGCATGATGCCCTGGAATTCCGCATCCCGGCTGAGCTTGACGCTGCCCAGAGCTGAATCACCCTCCACGATATACAGCTCCCGGACGGCCACATCCTTGCTGCGGCAGTCCACAAACTTCTGGACCCGGTTGGAAATATCGATGGCCCCGGAGAGCTTTTTCTTCACGCTGGATTTGGTCTTTTCGGCGGACTCTCTGGCCCGCTTGTTCACCAAAATCTGCTCCGCCGCCCGCTCGGCCTCCTGCTTGTTCTCAATAAACCAGACCTGGAGCTGCTCTTTGAAGAAGGCAGTCATGGCCTCCTGGGTGAATTTGGAGTTGACGGACTTCTTTGTCTGGTTCTCAAAGCAGCCGATGGTAGAGAAGCAGTTGGTCACCAGCACCAGGCTGTCCTGAATATCCTGGAACAGAATTTTGCTCTCGGTTTTGGTGTATTTGTTGTTGTCCCGCAGGAATTTGTCAAAGGCCGCCGTAAAGCCGGAGCGAACCGCCTTATCCGGGCTGCCGCCGTATTCCAGCCAGGAGGAATTGTGATAGAACTCGATGTGGGATACCTGCTTGGAAAAGCAGAAGGAAACGGTAATTTTCAGCTTCATTTCCGGCCGGTTGTCCGCGTCCCGGCCCCGGCGCTCCGTCTCCCAATACACGGGCATGGTAAAGGCATTGTCCCCCACCAGCTCTTCGATATATTGCTTGATGCCGTCCGGGTAGCAGAATTCCTCCTGCTCAAATTTTCCGCCCACCTGATTGCGGAAGCGGAAGGTGATGCCCTTGTTTACCACTGCCTGGCGGCGCAGCACATCCCGGTAGTATTCCACGGGGATGTTGATATCCGTGAACACCTGCTTGTCCGGCTTCCAGTGGAACACGGAGCCGGTCTTCTTGCGGTCGGTCGGCTGCTTTTTCAAGCCGCCGATATTTCTGCCCCGCTCAAAGTGCAGGTCGTAGCGGCAGCCATCCCGGCGGATGGTGGCATCGAAGAACTCCGAGGCATACTGGGTGGCACAGGAGCCGAGGCCGTTGAGGCCCAGGGAATACTCATAGTTCTCCCCATTCTCGCCATATTTGCCGCCGGCGTACATCTCGCAGAAAACCAGCTCCCAGTTGTAGCGTTTTTCCTTTTCGTTGTAATCCACCGGGCAGCCCCGTCCAAAGTCCTCTACCTCCACGCTCAGGTCCTCGTAGCGGGTGACGATGATGGTGTCGCCGTGGCCCTCCCGCGCCTCGTCGATGGCGTTGGAGAGGATTTCAAACACCGCATGCTTGCAGCCCTCCAGGTCATCGGAGCCAAAAATAACGGCCGGGCGCTTACGCACCCGATCCTCCCCCTTCAGCATGGAGATGCTGGTATTGCCGTATTGTTCCTGCTTTTTTGTTGCCATAATTCCCTACCTGCCATAGTTATCCATTTTATTGTGGTTATTATATCCGCATTTTTGCCGAAAGTCAACCTCTGTGCCGACTTGAGCCGTAACCGTGATTTTGCCTCTTGTTTTTTTGACGAATCCCGGTTATAATAGGGGCACAAAGAAACACAGGAGGTCATTATCATGGCTGTTAAAATTGAAAAAGATACCATCATCGGCGACATTTTGGACGTTGCGCCTCAGAGTGCTCCCCTGTTCTTCGCCATCGGCATGCATTGCCTGGGCTGCCCCTCCTCCCGGGGCGAGACCGTCGAGGAGGCCTGCATGGTTCACGGCATCGACTGTGACGGTTTCCTGGCGCAGCTGAACCACTTCCTGGAGGCCTACGAAGCTGACCAGGCCAACAAGGGCTGAGACAGATGATCGGGCTGCCTGCGGGCGGCCCGTTTTTCTTGAGTATACACCAGGAGGTGTCCAATGAAGCTCCCACTTTCCAACCGGCTGCTGGCCTGCTGCGGCTTTGTCCATTCCAATGACCGGGTGGCCGACATCGGCTGCGATCACGGCTATCTGGGGATCCACCTGCTGCAAAGCGGGATTGCATCCAGCGTGATCGAATCGGATATCAATGAAAAGCCCCTGCGGTGCGCCATGGAAAATGCCGTGAAATTCGGCGTAATGGACCGCATTTCCTTCTGCCTGTCCGATGGCGTCCGGCGGCTCCCCCGGGATTTTGACTGCATGGTGTGCGCCGGGATGGGGGCGGACACCATGATCTCCATTCTGGAGGCCGCCCCCTGGCTCCAGAGCGACCGCTACCGGCTGATCCTGCAATGCCAGAGCAAGCGGCCGGAGCTGCGGAAATACCTGGCATCAAAGGGCTTCTCCATTTCCCGGGAAACCCTGGCCCAGGACGGGAAGTTCATCTATCCCGTGACAGAGGTCTGCTATGCTCCCGGCCCCGCTCCCGCCCCGTGGGAATACTACATCTCCCCCCAGCTGATCGCGGACGGCTCTCCCCTGCTGCTTCCCTTTGTCCGCCGGGTCATGGGCGGTGTGGCGGACAGCCTTGGCGGCCTGCGGCACTCCGGCAGGAGCGACACGGAAATGGCAGAGATTTACATGCATTTACAGGAATTGGAACGGAGGCTGACCAGTGACAACGGTAAGTGATATCATCGCCTTTATGGAAACCGTCGCACCGCAGTGTAAAAAGGAGCGCTGGGACAACGTGGGGCTTTCCTGTGGGCGGCAGGACAAGCAGGTGCGCACCATTCTGGTGGCGCTGGACCCATTCGAGGATGTGTCGGCGGAGGCAGTGCAGGTAGGGGCCGATCTGATCGTGACCCATCATCCCCTGCTCTTTCATCCGGCCCATCAGGTCACCGGCGAGACTGCCATTGGGCGCACCCTTATGACCCTGATCCGTCATGACATTGCCGCTTTCAGCGCCCACACCAACCTGGATATTGCCCCGGAGGGGGTGGGCTACTGCCTGGCTTCGGCGCTGGGATTGGAGAACATCTCCGTCATTGAGCCAACGGAGCAGGATGCACGCGGAAATATCTGGGGGCTGCTGCGTAAGGGCACGGTGCCGGAGCAGCCGCTGGAAACATTCCTGAGTCACGTTAAGCAAACCCTCCACACGCCCACCCTGCGCTATGCCGCCGACGGCGAGACCGTGCACCGCGTCGCTGTGGGTGGCGGAGCCTGCGCCGATGAGTGGAAGAGTGCATGGGATGCAGGGTGCGACACCTTCGTGACCTCGGATGCCAAATACAACGATTTCTGGGACGCGCGGGACGCCGGGCTGACGCTGATCGACGCAGGGCATTTTTACACGGAAAACCCGGTATGCCCCTGGCTGCAACGCATCCTTCAGACCGCGTTCCCGGAAACGACAGTGCTGCTCTCTAAAGTTCACCGGGACTGCATGAAATTCTTTTGAATTGATTGCCCCGAAATTCGTATTTCAGTGTTGATTTTTTTACTTTCGGGTGCTAGAATAGATAAGAAATTTTTCGAATTGATTCCAGAAAGGGAAGATCGCCATATGTCAGGACATTCCAAATGGCATAATATCCAGAAAACCAAGGGTGCGCAGGACGCCAAGCGCGCCGCCGCGTTCACCAAGATCGCAAAGGAAATGATCGTCGCCGTGAAGGAAGGCGGCGGTGCCACCGATCCCGCCTACAACTCCCGCCTGGCCACCGTCATCACCAAGGCCAAGGCCGCCAACATGCCCAACG
>ERZ857629.2095-NODE-2095-length-19669-cov-12.491996_pt1 | contig 19669 bp, 33 predicted proteins | sample MGYA00519700_ERZ857629 | MGnify/ENA primary metagenome ERZ857629 (study PRJEB31778, sample SAMEA3449351) | human gut metagenome | biome: human gut; feature: human-associated habitat; material: faeces | place: United Kingdom | collected 2010/2012 ...
GTCGAAGGTAAAAAGTAAATAGAAAAGCCCGCCACCCGTATCATTCGATGATATCTGGGGTGGCGGGCTTTTTGCTTTTGTGAAAAAGAAATAACTGTTGCAACCGTGTTGCAACCTACTTGAAAATCCGGTCCACATCAAGGGCAATTTTCGCATCATTTCCGGGAATCCACGAAGCATAAATACCTAAAGTGATAGCAGGGGAAGCATGCCCGAGGCGCTTTGTTACTTCCGCAATGGGGACACCACCGGCAAGCAGTTGGCTGGCATGGGTGTGTCGGAGTGCGTGGAAGCTACGCAGTGGGAGGATACCAAGAGCGCCTTGCACTTTTTGGAAGGCTTCGCGCTCATTGCTGGGTACGATGATAGACCCACGATTGGTGGTGAATACCAGCCCGCCGGAGGAGCGTGTCATCTCTTTCCACGTCATGAGTGCGTCATAGACTTTTGGAGGGATGGAGATTTGCCGTGTGGAGTGAGAGGTCTTCGTCATATTTTGGATGATGGGCATACCACGACCGTCTTTTGTCAGAGAGCGGCGGACGTAGATGAAAGATGGGGTGATGTCGCGCCAGTCAAGGGCGAGAATTTCGCCGATACGCATACCCGTGTATGCGGCGACAAGGATTTCCATGTGAAGGCGATGCCGCTGATGTGTGGCCGTATAATTTAGCATCGCCTTCACCTCATCAACCGTGAAGATTTTTATTTTTTTAGTTGTACGTTTTGGCCGTTCAACCGTTGCCATGGGATTCTTAACCAGAATATCCAGAGCGACGGCTTTTTTTAATGCCATATCTAATACCTGTAGGATCCTGACGATGTACCCGTTAGAAATCTGGCCTTTCAGGGAGTTTGCGAGCTGCTGAATATCCAGCCCTGTAAGTTTTTGCAAGCGGATGTCAGCAATGGGGGAGAGCTTGGCCACGGCATTAAGATATCCCGTCATTGTTTGGGGGCGTACGTCGGTCTTATATGTTTTCAGATATTCCAATACCCATTGCCCTGTGCGCATGTTGGATGGGGATGCGTAGGTATTATGGCGTATGTTATACCGGTTGTCCTCGAGCCATGCTTCCGCCTCGGGAATAGAGTTGAAGCGTTTTGAGACACGCTTTCCTGATGGAGCGACAAAGGATGCCACGAAGCGCTCTGTGGATGTTTCAAAGTATATAGAGCCTTTCCCATTCGCGCGTTTCATGGTTTACACCTGAGTTCGATGACAACCGCGATGATCCGCACGGGCAGGGTCTCTACTTGCATGGCCGAGTAGAAATGGGGCTGATACACATCTTCGTTGTAGGCGCGTAAAAGAATCCCATCAGGTAACTTGTTCACGATTTTGACGGTGGCTTCCGTACCAATGAGCACGATGCACATATCCCCGTCCTCGAAGTAGTCCGTTTGCTTGACAATGACGGTATCGCCCTCATATAGACGGGGCTCCATTGAGTGACCATGGATGTGCAGCCCGTAATATACATCATCCCCCGCACCGGGACGGACGATTTCTTCCCAGCCTTCCACGTCCTGAATGGCCTCGATGGGGATACCGGCGGCAATCTGCCCCAGTACAGGGATGCGGAGCACCCTGCCTTCATTCGCTTCGTTTGAAATGGTAGTTTTTCCACTGTTTATGTATTCCATGGATACGTTGTAGAAATTCGCCAGCTTTTCCAGGGCATTCTTCGGGTTGCTTGTTCCTCCTTCCCAACGAGTAACCGTTGTGCGCTTTACTCCAATGGCTTTGGCAACGTCAGATTGAGTAAGCTGTTTAGCTTCGCGAAGGGCACGTAAGCGGTTGCCAATCTCGGCAGTACGACGACCTTCGGTAGTTTCGGGTTCCTGCATAACCTTTACCTCCCATATTAAGTTACCCACAATAACTACCCGAATAATATCACGAATGAGGAGCATACGTCAAAATGTTAATTAGAGTAACATTAGATTTTTGGAAAACTGAAGTTCAGGGGTTGAATGTTAAGAATAGTAACGTTATAATGGAATCATGAAGTTAATCACAGTAACATTCAAGTAGGAGGAAACATCATGAACCTGACAAACGAAATGAGAGGAAATCTTAAAAAATGGTTACAGTGGAGAGCGGAGCAGCCTTTCCACTGGAGCAAGACTTTCCCTGAATTTGAAGTGGGCGATGGGCTTTTCAATCAATATGAAAATGGACAGTATATTGCTTTCATGACCTTGGCGGATCAGATTGATGCCTATGAGAAATTCCCAGAAGGGGATGACGTGCTGGATGCCAGCTCGACCGACTCACTGAAAGAATCTTTGCGGAAGACCATCCGCAGTGCGCTGGCCGCTGCTTGCGAGCCCAGTTACAGCCTGCACTTCCGTAACGAGCAGCGTGGCGAAGCCGCAGCCCTGGAAGAGGTCTCAAACCTTCTCGATGTGGTTGAGATGAACGGTGGATTTTAAAAAACAAGGTTCTGCGGGGCAGCCTTTCAAAAGCCCCATCCCATCCCGTTTCAAATATTTTCAAAGTAGGAGGAAATTGCAAATGAAGGAAAACCGATTCGAAGACTTTTATAGAAGATATCAGAATCTATACAAGATGTATTCTAACGGAGAGGCGACCGGAAGTAAGGAGGAAATGGAGCTGGCCCGTTCCGAATTCGATGGACTCTGCGCAGAAATGTCGCGAGAAGGCAGCGCATTCTTTGACCTTTTTGTAGACTACAAGAGCGCCAGAGAGAACGGGAACAAATGGCTGCACGTCAAAGGAACGGCAAAGAAGGCTGAGGAGCAGGTCAAGCGAATGAAAGAAAGCGGCATTGAAGACTTCACCTTCCGCGGCCCGATGGAATCGTGTATGAGATACCAGGATGCCGGATGCGTGGCGAAGGGGTTCGTCATGGTGAGAGGGGAAGAGGATCCCTTCGCAGAAGGGGGAAGAGAGGTTTTTGCCGCACTGCATTTCCACATCAAATAGGAGGCTTCTGAGGGGTCCGAGCCTATCGGGCCCTATCCATTCCGTTCCCAGTCGTAGAAATGCGTGAGGAGGTGAGACAATGAGAAAACTAAGAGAATATCGAAAAAAGGCAGGGCTAACGCAACAGCAGTTAGCCGAGGCTCTTGAGGTATCAAGGCCGGCTATTGCCAGATGGGAGAACGAAGATCTTTATCCTGCAGCGAAGGTTATTGTACGTATCGCAGAATTGTTAAAATGTGATGTTCGTTTTTTGATGCCCAAAAATGTTAAGTAGCGTAACAGTATGAGTAGGAGGTTACGAATATGGCGGAGTGGGCGAGTGCCATCGACTATGCGCAGGCGGTCGGGTTGCCGGTAAAGACGATTCGAAGATTTTGCCGCCGCGGAGTGCTCCCGCATGTTCAGGTGGGGCGGATTTACAAAGTGAATGTAGAGGAGGCCGACAAGGTCTTAGTAGAAATGGCCACTGCGAAGCCGGTCACGTACATCGGGTTCCAGGAATCCTTGCGAGAGTTCCAAAGAGAGGTGAAGGCGAAATGCGGCGGAAATATGTAGAGGTCGATAGTGTTCATCGCATGATGAGAGATCGAGACGCAGAGCAGTCGATCAGAAAAGGCGCCCCAAGAAGGCATGGGAATGGCGCCGGATGGTTGAAAGTCATCCTGTACACGCCGATCGTCCTCATTGGCGTGTACTCGATGATCGGTATTGGTTTGATTCTTGGAGGTTAAAAATGAAAAGGTTCCTGAATGCAGATTTTGAAAAATTCTGCAAGAACATTGCAAAAAAAACTGAGGCATACGCAGGTACTGCCGACGTAGCGGGGTTCTTGGGAGATTACCCCGTTCTGCTTTCCGTGAGTATGTTCAAAGAGCGCAGCCGCGTACTGCTCGAATACTGCTCGGCAGACAATGATGATGATCACGATGCGGCATGGGTGAAGGTGCACAACTTTGAAAGCGGAACGTACATCGAGCGATTCTATCTTTCGGATCCAGAAGGAGCAGCAGATTTTATTATTAGCCATTCAAAAATGGCATTGGCGTGAGTTTAGGAGGAGAAAAACATGGACGAATTGCAGATCATTTCATACATGCTCACAGTTGTTGCGGATGGAAAGGGGCGTCTGTATTCGAGCGTGAAAGGCTCGCGTGCTGCCATCCTGATTGTATGGGAAATCTTGACCAGTGCCATCTTGGATGATGACCAGAACCAGTGCGGAGCAGATATGCTCAAATCCTTTATTGAGTCTTGCAGCAGCAGCGAAGAGCGCAAGCACATGATTACTTCCCTGTATGCCGTATATGTGGCAAGCAAGGGGAGGGATAGCGTCGTCGCTGACATGCTGGCGAAAGCCATTGGAGGTGTGCGCTGATGGATTGGAATGGTGAAAACCCCATGGTGCTCGGTATCGGGGATTTCGATGAAGATGCAGCCCAGCGAAGAGCAGAGCGCGAGGAGTATGAGATGGACCATGCAGATGATGCGTGGGATGACTGGGTAGGAGATGATGATGATGAGGGATGATATTTTTATCCGTACCTGCAAGATGTGTGGTAAAGAGTTTATCGCGTGTCGTCCCAATACACAGTTCTGTGGAAGGGTGTGCTACAACTCTTACCGCGATTTCCAGCGAAAGCTCCTGAGACACCCTGTCGAAAATGTAGACGCATGGCGGTATCACATGACGTATTTTCTTCGGCTGGCATTGAATCACGCGAAAGACTCTGTGTGCGTGTTTGCGTTGCTTCCGTCGTACAAGTGGGATTTCATGCTGACGATGATGATGCAGCACTATGGCTTCATGGGTGGGGCTACCCGAGCAGAGAAGCTGATGATAAAGAACATGAAAGCAGCTGCCGAAAGGCTGATGAGCTTGCCGTGGAATACCATGACTTACGAGGCTAAAGATGTATTAAGACAGGTCAAGAACGTTGCGTATCAGCAGAAAATGAGTTTCGCAAAGAAGGGGGATCATGATGGAAACGTTGCCTGAAATCATTCCCGTGAGGCCGGTTATCACGAAGGATGAGCTGAATTTTGACTGGAATCAGGAAGAAGTCAAAGCGTACCTCAAAGCAGTCACGGAAAAGTACGTTGGACTGGTGGTGACTGCTGAAAATCTGCCGGACATGGAGAAAGCACGCCGCGAGGTAGTGCGTTTCCGCACGGCAATTACAAAGTTCAAGGCTGATGGGAAGCGCCGGCTGAAAGTGCCTGCTGATCAATTCGCCGCCCAGTGCGATGAATTGATCGCCGTGGTAAAGGATGTAGAAGAACCCATCGCGATGCAGCTCTCGAAGTACGAAGAAGAGCGCAAGCAGAAACTCACGGAAAGTATTACCCGTGAATATCAGGCGAAGGCGTCCGCCATGGGGCTTGATATGGAACATTGGCAGCTCGACATGGACGCGCGTTGGTTCAATAAGACGGCCAAATGGAGCGACACCTGCAATGCCATTGATGAAATGATCCGTGGGCAGATTGCACAGCAAAAAGCAATCGAGGCGGCAGAGCAGCTCCGAGCAACAAAAATCGAGTACTCCAAGGCAAGCGTTGAGCTGGCGAATCAGAAGTACAAGCTGGAGACCCCGCTTGCGTGGGAAGAGGTTTTCCCGGACATTGAGGAATACGGGTGCATCGGTGCGAATCCACTGGAAGACGTCACCATGGAGGAGATCAAGGCGAAGGCGGATGCAGCGGGGAGAGCCCGTTGCGCAGTGGAGCATGCAGCTTGTGCCAAGGCGGCAGAAGTCTCAGCCAACGCCCCTGATGAGCCACAGGAGGCGTCCGAGCTGAACGAAGGTGAAATCATTCATGAGGAGCCAGCAAACGCCACAGAGAGCGCCACACGCGTTTCTGCGGCGAGAGAAGAGCCGCCTTCTGAAACAGATCTGCCGGATACTTATCTTGATATCACCATCCACTTTACGGCGGCAAAAGCCTACGAAAAGGATGTAAGGGGATACCTCCAGTGGCTGGAGAGCGACCTTTCTCAGAGAGCAGCCTTTCCCACAATCACTATCGAGGAGAAGCCTCGGAAGAAGTTTTCTTTATGAAAAAGGGAGTGTGAAGAATGAAAGAGATCCCACTTTTGAAGGCGTCCGATATCGAAGCTCGGGTGCAAAGTGTATTTAATAACCAAAACGGAACGTCCGCTATGCTGCTCTTGTACAAGTCCGCCCGTACTGACATGCGGATCCTTGATGAAGTATTCGGACCGATGAACTGGCGGCGCAGCCACGAGGTCATTAACGGCGCTATGTTTTGCACCATTTCCGTCTGGGACGACGACAAGAAGGAATGGGTGGCAAAGCAGGATGTGGGCGTACCGTCTAATCGCGATTCCAGGAAAGGCGAGGCTTCGGATTCATTCAAGCGGGCTGGCTTTAACTGGGGCATTGGGCGCGAGTTATATGACGCACCGACCGTTTTCATCCAGCTTGAACAGTACGAAGTGATGAATGGCAAGGTGAAGTCGTCTGTGCGGTTCACGGTGGCAGATGTGGAATACGACCGGAAGAAGCACAAGTTTACACGGCTTGTGATTGTCGACAAGAACGGGCAGATTCGTTTCCAGATTGGAAACGCGGAAACGCAGCAGGCAGCACCACCCGTGCCACCAAAGGCAGGCTGGGCTACACCCTCCACCGACTTAGCCAGATTAGGCACAAATCTCCGTGGGCGGCTTTCCAAAATGGGGATCGATCCGGAAGAGTTCGCCTTGTATGCTTACCATACGTCATTCGCAGAGATACCGCCAGACAGGCTTGAAAACCTGTCTAGCAATTTTGATAGCTGTGTCAGTTATTTTCGGCGGAATGCGAAATGAAAGCCATCATCAAAGGGTTTGACTATCGGTTCAAGGATACACGGGACGCCTGCCTCCTCATAACGGTTGACAAGCGGTGTCTGGCAGATATGCCGGACATCAAGAAGCCCATGGAAATCACGATCAAGGCGAAGAGAAAGCAGCGCAGCCTGTCCGCGAATGCCTATTGCTGGGTGCTTTGTGGGAAGGTGGCTGCAAAAATCGGAAATGGGATGCGGAGTGTGGACGTCTACCGCACAGCCATTCAGAGGGCGGCAGACGATACGATGTGGATCCCCGCTCGCGTCCCCAGAGGAAGAGCAGACGAAATGAAAGAGCGGTGGGAGCGCAATGGAGAAGGGTGGCTCGCCATTGCGCTGAATAGCGGGTATGAATCATATACCGAATTCCGGCTGTTTCAGGGCTCGTCGACTTATGACACCCGGCAGATGGGGCGGCTGATTGACGAGCTGATTTCTGAAGCCGAAAACCTTGGTATAGATGCCCTGACGCCAGGCGAGAAAGCGAGGATGATGAGCGAATGGTAGAAGTGAGAAGGCATAAGCCATTTCGATTGAGTGACAAGGCCTACAGAAAACTTTGCATGCTGGTGGATGAAAGAGATGAGGGGTGCGTTATCTGTGGCAATCCTGCCGTGGAACATCACCATATCATTTTTAGATCCGAGGGTGGAGAGGACCGGCTGGAGAATCTTATCGCCCTGTGCCATGAGCACCATCAACTTTGTGCCCATGGGTTAGACAAGCACTATTGGCAGCAGGATTTTCTGGCCATGATGAAGCTGCCGGAGGCGAAAGGGTTCGCCCAAAAGCACAGTAAGCAGCTGGCAAAGATCTACGCACACGAGAGGAGGTGAGGACATGGAGAAAAGGTATTTCTGGATCAAGCTCAAGGAAGATTTCTTCGATAGCGAGCAGATAGATTTTATTCATGACATGCCGAACGGGGCGGAATACATTTACATTTACCTTCGTTTGTGCCTGCGGTTTGCCAACAATGACGGCATCGTAGAACGGCGAATCGGGCCGGACGTACGACTTTCGTATGATATGCAGAAGTTGGCTGAGATTGTTCATAGCACCACGGACTCGGTCGTGGTTGCCTTGCAGGTATTCAAGCAAATTGGGCTCGTAGAAGAGATTCATAACGAGGCGTTTATCATTCCCGGCGTTAGGGACATGGTGGGAAGCGAATCGGCAGTAGCCCAAAGAGTTAGGAAACACCGTGCATTGAAACGGATGCAAGAGAGTCAACCACTGTTACAATGTAACGAAAATGTAACGCTCAAAGTAACGACAGAGAATAGAGATAAGAGATTAGATACTAGAGATAAGAGTATAGATAAAGACATAGAGAAAAAGAGTCGAAAGAGACGATTTTCTGTGGTAGACGCCATTGACGGCTTGCCTTTTGGGGATGCTCTCAAGGCGTCTCTCAAGGCATGGGCCGTCATGCGAAAGGAAGACCTTAAAGCCCCTGTTTCTGAGAAGGCGTTGCGGCTTGGTATTTCCAAGCTTCAGAAACTTTGCGGAGCCAATGAAGAGGCGATGGTCGATGTGGTGGATCAGTCTACTTTCAACGACTGGAAAGGATTCTTCCCGCTAAAAGGGGAGCAGCGGCCGCCAGCCATGCAGGACCGGCGGGCGCAGATGAAGCAGGCTGTGGAGAAGGGGGGATGGTAAGGTGGACGCAGCAGCGCAGAAGGTAATTTCGGATTTTGTTGCCATGAGTGCCCAGTTATCAGGGGCGACCGAGCCACAGCAGCAGGGCAATCTGCTGAAAGCGATGCAGAAGGCGGGGATCCCTAAACGGTACTACGGATGCAGCTTCGAGGCGCTTTCCAAGGGTGGATGCCCGGAGGATGTGCGGCCCATGGCAATGGAGGCGTACCAATATGCCTCGCATATCAAGGCGAATGCAGCAGCCGGGAAAGGCCTCCTCTTCTTTGGAGAGGTTGGCCGAATGAAAACGACGCTTGCGGTGTGCATTGCCTGTGAGGCTTTGCGGCAGGGGCTTGGCGTGTATTTCATCTCTATGCCGGAGTTGCTTGACACAATGATTTCCATGAGCCGCAACCGAGACAATTCCGAGCTTCGGAAGTTCGAAGAGCGCATCAAGAATGTCACTATCTTGATACTGGATGATTTCGGCGCGGAATATCCCAGGGACTGGGTGCTGAACAAAGTGGATGCCATTATCACGAATCGGTACAACAACATGAAGCCCGTGATCATCACGACAAACATGCTGCCGAATGAAATTAAAGAGCGGTACGTCCAAAGGGTGTACGACAGGCTCCGGAGTACGAGCAAGATTCTGGGGACGTATGGAGACAGCCTGCGGAAGGCCGCGGAATAGGAGGAATAACGAAATGATTGTCATTCAGACTGAGGATGGATCCATTGTAAGAGACCCGAAGGAAATTTACATTGACAAAGACCTTGATGGAAAGTATTTCCTGTTTGCGGACTTGTCTGACACGGACCGTGTGAAGCCCGTCAAGCTGACCGCGGCAGAGCATGGATGCGAAGAGAAAGGGCTGGGCTGCATCCTCGACGCCCTGTACTGTCTGCTGGCCGATCCGGAAGAGTTGTACTGTGTTACCTTGAGGGCTGGAGTGCTGTTTGTCCGTATGGCGGATGTTATCGAGCATGCAGGCCTTGGGCAGGAATAGGAGGAGAAGAAAATGAATGATTGTGAATTTATTGGAAACCTGACAAAAGATCCAGTGCTTAGAAACACGAAGACTGGGAAAGCGGTAGCCGCTTTTTCCATCGCGACGAATCGAGACTATGTGACACCGCAGGGGGAAAAGAAGCAGCTTACTGACTACGTGAACGTAGTGGCATGGGGAGAGCTGGCAAGCGCTGTATCGCAGTATCTCCAGAAGGGGAAGCGCGTGCTCGTCCAGGGACGGCAGTCAACCCGGTCGTATGATGACCCGCAGGGGCAGAAAAGATGGGTGACGGAAATCATTGCGCGCATCATCGCTCTGCCGCTTCCTACGCATGCGCAGAACCAGCAGGCGCAGCAGGGCGGCCAGCAGTGGGGATGGGGAAATGGGCAGCAGAATAGCTACAACCAGCCACCGCAGAATAACTACAGCCAGCCACCGCAGGGCAATAATTATGGACAGCCGTGCCAGCAGGGTCGGCTTAGCCAGGTGAACCCGTACCAGCCGCAGGGGAATGGATACCCGCAGCAGGGAGCAGCACCCGATGGGAATAGCACTGACTGGTGGGGACAGTTTGGGCATGCTGTGCCGCAGGGATCGGGCGATGGGAAAGATGAGGATATCCCGTTTTAGGAGGTAGAATGAGCGAATTTTCAGAAGGAATTATTTATCTGGCTATGCTTGTAGTGGTGGGGCTGCTGGTGTATGTGCAGTACGAAATCGAGAAGATGAGGTTTGACCTGTTCTGCATGGATCTGAGGGTCAAAGCTTTAAACGAGGACTTGCAGCGCGTGGTAGCACGAGTGGATAGGGAGGGAAGAGCATGGCAAAAGATGGAATGAAGCGTTCGGCATATTGCCAGGGGGATCCCGTATTCAACGAAGTATGGGGGAAGTGGAGAAAGGAGGAGCGACGAGCAAGAGAGGAAGCCCGCGCCATGATGCCTATCCGGGTAATGGGCATTGTGAGGCTTCTGGTTAAGCGAGCAGGATACAAGCTGATTTCAGATATTGAAATTCTGGATGAGCGGACGGGCAATCGTTACAAGTCCGTTACCAGAAACAAAGGAGGCAGCCAATGAACAATGGCATTTACTTCTGCATCGGGCTTGGTGTAGGGAGCGTGATTACGATGGCGGCATTCGTCATCACTATCTGGGTAGTGCTTTTCTGGAGGAAATGGAAATGAAGTGGTTTTGCTTCATGGTTCCGGGGAAGCCACAGGGGAAAGGGCGGCCCCGATTTTCTCGGAAGAGCGGGACTGCCTACACTCCCAGTAAGACAAGGGACTACGAGAGATTCATCGCGAGCTGTTTTTACAAGTTCGGTGGTGTGAAAGTGGTAGGGCGCGTAGTGGTGGAGATCATTGCGGTCTTCCCCGTCCCGAAGTCTTGGACAATTGGAAAGAAGACAGATGCCGTTTGCGGGAATGTTTCGCCCGGCAAACCAGACATAGACAACATACAGAAGGCCGTCCTAGACGGGCTGAATGGCGTGGCTTATGACGATGATTCACAGGTGGTAGATGTTCACTGCCGAAAAGTTTATACCGATGAAAGTGGATTGATTGCGGGGGTTTATATCAGACTGACACCCGTAATGGATGAATGGAGGATTCCGGAATGGTTATTAGTACAGTGAGAACTGGAAAAACAAAAATGGTTGCGTATCTGGATGGGAAAGATCTCAAGACTATCCAGTCGAAAGATGAACCGGCATACGAATTCAATGATGCATGGGACAATCTGGCACTAGATATCAAAATGGCGCTCGCAACCCAGCTTGGCGTGGAGACTGCCAACCTTAGCGGATTCACGCAGGATCACAAAATGGAATTTGCGAAGATCCATTACGAATACACTGACGATGAGGAGACACCGTTTAGCTATGATGTATGGGGACACCATAGCATTGTCGGGACGGATTACGATACAGACATCAAGCTGCATTTCCAGTTTGGAGAAAAGGGCGCGCCGGACAAGGCCGCCCTTGACATTCGAGAGGAGGCGAGGAAGTACGTGGCGAAGTATAGAGGGCAGACAAGCCTGTTTGAAGATATGGATCAGGAAGAAAATGGAGGAGATAAGGATGAAGGTTAAAATCGATATCAAAGACAAAAGGCTGCTTACTATGAAAGAGTTCTGCGCATATACTTCATTTGGCCCGAGCACGGCCCTCTTCTTTGCGACTTCGCATAAGATGTGCCGCAAGATTGGGAATCGCTGGATGGTAGACAAGGTGAAGGCCGACCGCGTGCTCGATCATCTGTATGGGGGCGAAGTATGAATGTGCGGAAATTGTTGCATCAGGTGTATAACGAAATTTCTTGCATCGAGGAGCTTCGTAAGGAGCGCGCTACGTTAATAGAAGATACTGCTGGAGGGAAAGCGATACAAATTGAGGTGGAGAAAGTGTGCGGGGGGCGACAGTCTGACTTGTCAGAAGTGTTAGAGCGCATTGAAGACCGGGCCGTGCGAATAGATGCAGTCATCGGAATACGGCTCGAGCGTGTCATGAAGCTCCGAGAAGAGGCGTATAGAATCCTTGAACGAATTCCGGAAAGCCCCGGGAAAATGGCAGCACAAGAGCACTACCTTTACCATGTGCCGTGGGAGGAGCTAAGCGGGAGAAAGTACTACGCCACTGGCTACCTCAAAAGGGCGAGCGGAGAGTGTATCACAGAGCTTCAGAAAATCTGTGACGCCGAAATGTGATACTATCCATGTGTCCATTGGATATTCACCGGCGGTAAAATAGCCTCTGCAGGAGAGGTTACTTTTTATCGTGTCGAAATGTGCTAAAATGCTAGTATGAGATGTTGATGAAGGGACCTGCATTCCCAGCGATATCTCCTCCTACTTGTCAGGGGAAGACCCCACAACCACCCCCTGGCATAGATTATTCCGAGAGCACTCATCGAAAGATGGGTGCTTTTTCGTGTGCAAATAGCGGAGCATGTTTTCATGGAAATCGTAGATTTAAAGACTAGTGACATCATCCCTTATGAAAATAACCCGAGGATCAATGACAAGGCGGTCAAGGGGGTCATGAACAGTATTCGCGACTTCGGATTCAAAAGTCCGATTATTGTTGATGCGAATCACGTCATCATTTGCGGGCACACCCGACTGAAGGCAGCCAAGAAGATTGGGCTTGAGACTTGCCCTTGCATCGTAGCAGCCGACCTTACGCCGGAGCAAGTGAAGGCGCTCCGCCTCGCCGACAATAAAGTGGCGGAGAAAGCGGAGTGGGATGACGAAGCGCTTGCTGAAGAGCTGAATGGCATTCTTAACATTGATATGAGTGATTTTGGGTTTCTGGAGGAGGACATCAAGAATGATCCTGCAGAAAAATATACGCAAAAAGTCAATGTGCCGCAGTATGAAATTACAGGTGCTGAGCCGGAGATTTCCGACTGTGTAGACAGAGCGAAGTACGATGCCCTCGTGGAAGAAATCAATGGGGCGGATATTCCAGAGGATGAGAAAGAGTTCTTGAGGCTGGCAGCCTCTAGGCACATCGTCTTCAACTACAAGAACATTGCAGAACGGTATGCCCATGCAGACAAGGCCGTGCAGGAGCTCATGGAGAGGTCCGCCCTTGTCATCATTGACTATGATAATGCGTTAGCTAACGGCTATGTGAGATTAAGCAAGAGCTTGGAGGATATAGTCAACAATGACGAATAGAGAGCCGCAGGGGATGAGGCACAAGAAGTTTGCCGTTTTTATCCTGTCAAATGGCCGTGCGAATAATGTCATCACAGTCAAGACCTTGCGAAAATATGGATACACTGGTGACATCAAGATTATCTGTGACAACCTCGACCCACAACTTCCCGAATACCAAAAAAATTATCCTGACATGGTGGAAGTGTTTGATAAACCTGCCTATGCAAAAAAGATTGACACAGGGATCAACAATGACAAGGAAATGCGGGCAATAGTTTATGCCCGCAATGCGAGCTATGACATTGCGGATCGGCTGGGCTTGACTCACTTTATGCAGTGTGATGATGACTATGCCTATTTTGGCTACAGGGAAGAAAAAGATGGAGTGTTGTATACAAGGGAGCACTATCATCTGGATGAAAGCTTTGATGCAATGATGGATTTTTTGGATACTACACCAGCGATGACCATTGCCTTTGCGCAGGGAGGGGACTATATCGGTGGGGCAGGGAATCCGTTTTTCTATAAAGGGCTCACGAGAAAGTGTATGAATTCTTTCTTCTGCCGAACGGATCGGCGTGTGCACTTTGTAGGGAAGCAGAACGAAGATGTTTCGACATACGTGACACTTGGCAGCCGCGGGGGATTGCTGTTTACATACACCAAGCATTATATCCGGCCAATGGCGACGCAGCAGCAGCCCGGAGGCATGACAGAAGCATATAAGGAAAGCGGCGGCTACATTAAGCCATTTTCGAGTGTGGTCTTTGCTCCGAACTGTATCAAGGTATCCTATTTGAACTCCGGGCATGGACGCATCCATCATCATATTTCATGGGGGGGTGCTGTGCCGATGATTATTAACGAGAGGTGGAAAAAGTGATTAGTAGTGGGAAGGTGCTGGCTAATCTGGACAGTATACGAAACGGGACACCCGTGACGGCAGATATTTTCTTGACCAATTATTGCAATAACCACTGCCAATACTGCGCTTATGGCCGGTGGAAAGAGCTCAAGAAGACTCCGAGATACATGAGAGCGGAAGATTTCAAGCTGTACCTGATCCGCTTGAAAGAGATTGGAGTTAAAGGAATTATCCTGACTGGGGGAGGCGAGCCTACTGTAAATCCAGACTTCAGTGAAATCACGGCATTCTTAGAAGAGCATAATTTCCCCTACGGGATTAACACCAATTTCAATCGGCTGGAACTGATTCGGCCTGTGTATCTCAAAATCAGCCTTGATGGAGCCTGCCGCGGGGAATACCGAAAGATTCGTGGCGTAGACGCATGGGAGAAGGTAATGGAGAATATCAAGGCTTACGGATGGTGGAAGAGGAAAAATAAAGTCCAGACGAAAGTCGGGATACAGTGTGTAGCCGACAGTGTAGGCGCTGTCGTGAGGTTCTACAAGGCCCATCAGGGGCTGGATGTGGACTACATGGTATTCCGTCCAATCGAAAGCACACTTGGAAAATACAAGTGGAAGGAAAACCCGAGAAAGATCATCGAATTCCTACAAAAACTTTCCCGCGAGGATCCTCGTGTAGTGATGAATTACAAATGGGATGAACTGCATACACGGTTTACCTCATGTGCCGCCAGCATGGCTCAGATCGCCGTAGATGAGACAGGGCACGTCATGTACTGCTGCCACAAACCGTATGAGATTGTAGGGCATATTCTCGATAGGGATATTCTCGAGAAGAAGAAGGCCTTTCATACTGACATGAGCATGTGTGATATTCCGTGTCGAATGACGGGACCGAATAAAATAATGGACGAAATGCGGAGACCGTGCGCTGACCCCATGTTCATTTAGAGGGAGGGAAAGGCATGGCAGGAGAAGAAACCAAAACGAAGGGCAAGGGCGGAAGGCCTAAAAAGTACATAGACAAGCAGCTGTTCGAGCAGCTATGCGGGCTACAGTGCACACTAGAGGAAATGGAAGCGTTCTTCAATTGTGACCACAAGACCATTGCTAGATGGTGCAGGGAGACATACGAAGGCAAGCGATTTTCCCAAGTTTTTCGAGAAAAGCGACAAATTGGTAAGATTTCTCTCAGGCGGAAGCAACTGAGATTGGCCGAACGGAGCGCGGCCATGGCTATTTTCCTCGGGAAGAATTATCTAGGGCAGAAGGACGAGCCAGAGGAAGCAGCGAGCGTGGAAGACGCAGTCTCCATCGTGGATGATGTACCGACTACGGAGGTAAAGAGCCATGCGGACGAGTATTAAGCAGCTCATAGCCCCTGTATTTTGGAAGATGCACCAACAAATCAAGAACCATGAGTATACGCATTATTGGTTACCGGGTGGACGAGGTGGCACCAAGTCCTCCTTTATTTCTGTAGAAATCATTCTGGGATTGATGCGAACGCCTGGAGTTCATGCCATTGCATTGCGAAAGGTAGGAGCAACGCTTCGTGAATCCGTATTCGCGCAGCTCGAGTGGGCTATTAACATGCTGGGCGTGGCAAAGTATTGGGATATCAAAGTATCCCCATTGTCTATGACATACAGACCATACGGCAACAAGGTAATATTTCGAGGGCTGGACGATGTGGAAAAGCTGAAATCCGTCAAGATCCCAAAGGGATATCTAGCCTATGGCTGGTTTGAAGAGTTATCCGAATTTTCATCCATGGACGAAATCAACAATGCTTTGCAGTCTATCATGCGTGGGGGTTCCGATTTTTGGGAGTTTTACAGCTATAACCCGCCCGAGTCTATCAATAACTGGGTAAATTCAGAGTGCGTGATCCCGAAGGCGAATAGAGTGGTCCAAAAGTCGTGCTATCTGGACGTGCCGCGAGAATGGATAGGGGAGCCGTTTTTCCTCGAAGCAGAGGACATGAAAGAGCGGCACCCCGACAAGTGGAAATGGCAGTATATGGGCGTGCCTATCGGGACAGGTGGCGAGATTTTCCGCAATGTCAAAGCACTTTCCATGACGGATGAGATGATCTCCCAGTTTGACCGGATCCATGCTGGCCTTGACTGGGGCTGGTCGATTGACCCATTAGCCTACGTCGAATTCCAGTTTGACAAGGCGAGAAAGACAATCTACATATACCACGAGAAGTACGGCCTCCATATCAACAATGACATGATAGGCCGTTATATTTTGGGGCGGCACCTGCCTTGCCCCGTCATCTGTGATAGTGCGGACTTGCGCTCTATCAATGCTATCCGAGAGATGGGTGTGCGGGCCATGCCGTGCGTAAAGGGGCCAAACTCCGTGAGAACTACGACACAATACCTCACCGATGATATAGACACCATTTATATCGACCCGAAGAGATGCCCACACACTTACAAAGAGTTCACTGGTTATGCACTGGAGCCGGATAAGCATGGGGGATTCAAGGCAGACTATCCCGATAAAAATAACCATTGCATCGATGCCGTGAGATATGGCACAGGCGAACGGCATATCAAGGCGAAGAGGTCGAATATTTACTAAGGGGGGAACCATGGCAGATTTACAAGGCCAGTTGCTAATCAACCTGCCCGGAGACGACGAATACATGATGATCCATGATGCCTATTATGGGACCGGATTATTCATGCAGGGGCGGGGGCTTATCCAGCACCCGAGAGAGTCGGTGCAGAATTTCATGAACCGCAAGAAGCTGGCGTACTACTGGAACTACACAGGGCCTATCGTCAATGCGATGGTAGACCCGATCTTCAAAGACGAGGTGCGCCGGGAATATCGAAATTCTGAAATGTTCAATGGGTTCCTTGAAGATTGCGACCGAGCGGGGACAAGCTACCAGGACTTCTGCAAAAGCGCGGCGCTCATAGCAAAATTGTACGGAGCGGCCTATATTGTCGTAGACAATTCAGACGAAATGGAAGGGACGCTTTCCGCTGCGGTGCGAAATCGGCACTTCCCCTTCTTGAAGGTCGTATCCCCGATGCAGATCAGGGACTGGAAGATAGATGACTATGGCCGCCTGACCATGTTTCAGTATGAGGAGCGTATCCGCAGCGGGGCATACATAGAGACGTCCCGCACTCACACATGGACGGCGGAGGAGTGGTCAATCACCAGCGGGGCGGGAAGTAAGGAAACAGGGGTGAACCCGCTCGGGGTGGTCCCTGTGGTGCAGTGGCTCGCACGAAACACCGACAAGCGGATCATAAAGCCGCCGTCTGAATACGTTTCTGTGGTGCAGACTAACTACTTCCTGTATCAGCTTTGCTCGTGGCATGCCCAGATTCTGAGGGATCAGGCGTTCAACATTCTGACCATCCCAGACCCCGGGACGGATGATATCACCATCGGGACGAACAATGTCCTTGCTTATCCGCCGGAAAGCACGCACACGCCGACATTCATCGCACCGGCAGCAGCCCCAGCTGACATGCTGACGGGGCAAATGGACCGATGCGTGAAAGAGATGTTCCGCATGAGCGGGCTTGAGTCTATCTTAGGGGCAAGCACCAGCGACAATAAGTCGGGCGTATCCAAAGAATGGGACTTTGAAAAGACCAATAAGCGCATTGCTGATTTTGCGGTTCGCTGCGAGAACGCAGACAAGGCCATTATCAGGCTGTATGAGGCATGGTCGGGGGAAAACACCGGCTACAAGGTGGAATACCCGCGTGATTTCAAGATCTCCGATGTATCGGACGGACTGGCGAATGCACAGGCAGCTATCGACCTTGGCTTTGATTCCATCGCATACAAGCAGGAAGTCTTGAAGAAGGTGCTGGCGGCATACATGCCGAACCTGGCACCGGATGTATATGACACCATTCTGAAGGAAATGAAGGCAGCGGCAGAGAGAGCCGCGCAGGATGCAGCATACGGAGTAGATGATGACACCAAAGGCGGAGAAGGAGCTGGCGGAGTTCCAAAGGGAGATCAGGGAGAACCTGAACAAGACGGAACGGCGAATGACGCCGCTGGAGGCGGTGCGCAGCGCCTATAAGAAGCACCCCGTCATGGAAGTCATGCGAGATGAGCTGGTGGATGTGCTGGTGGCAGAAGCCCAGAGGGGCGGAGCCGCTGACGTCGAGAAGAAAAAACTGAAGGCAGCCATGGCAAAAGCATGGGCCGAGGATGGTTTAACGCTTTCTGCGCGCACCACCCATGGCCGCCGGTGGGTCGTGGAGCAGGCGACAAAGACCATCGAAGCAGCCATCAAGAAGGGCGGCAGCGTCATGACGCTTGCCAAGGAACTTTTTGATGGATACGGCCATGATCACGTCATCCCGAAACAGGAAATCCCGAAATTCATGGGAAAGCTTGTCGCTCTGTCTAAAGACTACCAAGGGAACGCGTTCAAACGCGCCCTGCGCGATGCGCAAAGGAACATAGATAAATTATCCACGCAGGGACTCAAGGCGGCCTACAATGGCATAATTGACGCTATTTCAAAGGGCAATGAAGAAATGGTAGATAAAGCCATTTACGTGGCCACCCAAGAGAAAGCCCGATACTTTGCGGAACGAATTGCCCGTACCGAGAAGGCGAGAGCCTACATGGATGGGGTCATGTACAAATATGCCAATGATCCCGACTGCGTAGCTTTCAAGTGGAAACTTTCGAGCCGTCATCCATGCGATGACATTTGTGACCTGTACGCCCGTGCAGACCTTTGGGGGATGGGGGAGGGCATTTTCCCAAAAGACAAGCTCCCGAAGCTGCCAGTCCATCCGAACTGCATGTGCCGTGTGGTTCCCATATTTCATGGATCCACAAGAGTAACAAGCGAAACCCCGAAAGACAAGACGCTTGCCGGAGGGCTCGCCTACATCATGATCCTTACAGAGATGCAGCGTCATTCACTTCTCGGGGTGAATGGCGCAAAGGAAGTCCAGAATGGAGCCAGCTGGAAGCAGTATGCGAGGGGATATTCCGATGAAGTGATGCAATGTCGAATTCGGCAGTATGACGGCCCTAAAGGAAGCGTGCTGTTCGACACCGGATATGATAAAAAACACAACCTAGACGAAGTAAATATGGCCGAGTGGCTGGTTGAAAACTTCGCCGGGAAAATCAAATGCTTAACTGCGGTAAATGAGGATAACGTAAAAACGCCTGACTATGAATGGGACGGTCTTTACTGGGACTTGAAAACGGTGCAGACGGAAAAAGCTGCCGATAGCGCTATAAGGCATGCGGCTGGCCAAATAAAAGAGCGTCCCGGAGGAGTGGTGCTAAATTACATTGGGGAAAATGTTGACGTAGAGCTATTAGAAAAGATTTCGGCCAATAGAGGACGGCGTAGCCTCTGCGAAGGGATCCGGATTATAGCGGTTATGAACAGAAAACTGCTCTTTCAAATAACGGTATCAAAAAAAGGATGACCAGCCCCCCCGCCAATAAAGGGCGAAGGTTCTAGTCATCCTTCCTATATACATTATAGCATAATTCAAAAATGGTAACAAACACGCCTTTCCAAAGGGACGGGAGCCCTGCCGCAGGCGTTAAAGAACGGCCTTTTTTATTGGGATAGAAGCCCAAAGAGTGAAGAACACGGGAGGTTCTTATTATGACATTAGCAGAAGTGTACGAAGCATTAGG
>ERZ857629.2099-NODE-2099-length-19650-cov-2.993519_pt1 | contig 19650 bp, 23 predicted proteins | sample MGYA00519700_ERZ857629 | MGnify/ENA primary metagenome ERZ857629 (study PRJEB31778, sample SAMEA3449351) | human gut metagenome | biome: human gut; feature: human-associated habitat; material: faeces | place: United Kingdom | collected 2010/2012 ...
CATCTGTGACCTTTCCTTTTACTGTGATTGGTTGGGAACTTTGCCGGCTGTCTGACTTTTTTGCAGGTGAAAGGTATACCTGCTTGTCGCTGATCCTGTAGTCGATGCTGTTCTCTTTAAAGAAGGTCTTAAAGAATGCTAACGGGTCTGTATTAGTCACCTTTACGTTGATAATAGTACCCTTGGCATTAATTGCATCTGTGTAGGTGAATTTGTAGCCAGTCTGTGCATTAATTTGTTTGAGCACCTGTTCTAACGTGCCCTGTTTGATGTTGAGTGTAAGTTGTTGTGCCCATGCCGTTGCTGCAAAAGCTGCCATCAACAACCAGATTGATAAGATCCGCCCCACCGAGCGGCAAATAGTTTTGATCATAAGTTTAACAGTTAATAGTGTTAAAAAAACGCATTACAATCATAGTAACGCGCTTGTTGGCAAATCCCTAAACAAAAGGTGACATTAATTAATAGACTAATAGCCTACAGTCTGTATATCAGATATTATCCTCCGAATCATTGACATTGTTACTATCTGTAAAACAGTACTACTGTGTTTTTCTTGATGGTGTATTCAATGTCGGCACTGAATTTTATACTCTCAAGTATCTGTATGACAGACTCATTTTCATATTCCGCTGTAAGTCTTATCCTTAATATGTTGCTGTCTTTTACGATAAATGTTGTGCCATACCATCTTTCCAGCTTCTTTATAACCTCATTCAATGGTGTGTTTTCAAAGGCAAGGATATCATTTGTCCAGGCTATGTCATTCACAATATTGGCATCATTGCTGTTCTTTACGGTACTTTCACCATCTTTCACAAATGAATCCCCCTGTCCTAACTGTGCAACAACGCTCTCTTTGCTGAGTATATCAATGTTTCCTTCTATAAGGGATGTTTTAGATCTCTCCTCTTCCCGATAAGAATAGATATTGAATTTGGTTCCCAATACCTTGACATCATATCCGTTGGAGGTACTTACTGTCATAGGTACGTTGGGATTGCTCTTTACATCAAAGAACCCCTCCCCTTCTATATAGACAACTCTCTCATTGCCGGAGAATTTGTCGGGAAAAATAATCTTTGAATCCGAATTTAGTTTGACTACGGAACTGTCGGGAAGCAGAATATTTGCCTTTGCCCCCTTAGGGGTATAAATTTCATGTATGTTTGCGCTTAACACAGTGTTGTTTATTGTGGCATTATCATTCCAGTTAGGATTTAATCTTATGTGCAAATCTACCGCCAATAACGCAATGACAACTACGGCTGCGGCTGTAAATGAGACTTTTAGCCATGCAGGTATCTTGCGTTGCTCTATTCTGTGCGTGTTATATTTGTCATTTGCGCTGTTGCTCTTTGAGGCATCGCTGCCGGTTATCTTGTTGCATATCTTCTGGAGTGTGCTCTCATCTTCCCGTGCATCTGCCATATTGGCGAGCGTCCAGATATCGTGCAGGCGGGCAAAATGTCTCCTGTTCTCTGTGCTTTGTTCAACCCACTGCATGATCTCTGTCACCTCATCCTCTGTGGCGGCATTGCAGAAATATTTAATTAAAATGTCATCGTTCATTTTTAGTCTTTTATATGTAAACGCTAATCGAAGAGAATCCCCAAAAGAAGTATTGGAAGATAATCTTTAAGCGCGATTTTCAACTCCTTTAATGCCTGTGCAACTCTATACTCGATGTTTTTTACCGTACAGTTATGAAGTTCTGCCAATTGTTTGTGAGACATTGCCCCTATCTTGCATAGATAAAACGCCTCCTGTGTCTTTGTAGGGAGCTTGGAAATTGTTTTGTGAATTATCTGTTCAACCTCTTTGCTCCATACAGAGTGCATGTTTGAGTTCTCTGCGAGTATTGCATCTAATTGCAACTTATTCCTCTGATAATCGGAGAATTTATAAGCATTGACGTTCCTTTTTATTATGTTGAGGCTTTTCCATTTTGCTGCAATGAAAAGATAGCTCGATATATTGCTCTCATCGTTAATCTCCTCTATATGCTCCCAAAAGGTAACAAACACACTCTGCGCAACCTCTTCTGCATTATGATTGTTATGTAGAAAACCATGGGCATAACATTTTACTTTAGCGTAATAGTCGTTAAAGTAGCGGTTAAAAAGCTGCAGATTTTCTGATTGGCTCCTGCTCATGGCTTACAAAGATAGATATTAATTATTATTTTTACACCGTTTTTGTTTGTTGTTATTATGGACTATATAAATGATAATATATGCGCTCTTGCTACTCCTCAGGGTGCTGGAGCTATTGGTATCGTGAGACTTAGCGGCAATGGTTCTATTGAGATTATTGACAGGTTCTTTACTGCTTTGTCGGGAAGAAAAATGGCAGACACTGTCTCTAACAAGATGGTTTACGGAACTTTTTCTGCCAATGGCAAGTTGTTGGATGAGTGCATGGTAGCTCTGTTTAGGGCGCCGCACTCCTATACGGGTGAAACATGTGCAGAGATCTATTGTCACGGTTCTTCTTATATTCTTGGCGAGGTGCTAAAGGCTCTGCTTGCAGGTGGTGCGCGTATGGCCGAACCAGGTGAGTTCTCCAAAAGAGCATTTCTTAACGGAAAGATGGATTTAGCTCAAGCCGAGGCTGTTGCAGATCTTATTGCCAGTGAGACAGAAGCTGCCCACAATGTGGCAATGCAGCAGATGAGGGGTAGTTTTTCCAATGAGCTTAAGGAGATGCGTGAGCAGCTACTGCATTTGGTTTCTCTTATGGAGCTTGAACTGGATTTTTCTGAGGAGGATGTGGAGTTTGCAGACCGTTCAGATCTGAAATTGCTTGTGGCTAAGGTTCTCGACAAGGTGAGCACTTTGGCAGAATCTTTCTCTTTGGGAAATGTTATTAAAAACGGAGTCCCCGTGGCCATAATAGGTGCAACCAATACAGGCAAAAGTACCCTTTTGAATACTCTGCTTGGCGAGGAGAAGGCAATTGTCTCAAATATCCACGGCACTACCCGAGACGTTGTTGAGGATATAATTAATCTTAACGGTATAACATTCAGATTTACAGATACTGCCGGAATAAGAGAGACCAAAGAAACCATTGAAATGATTGGTATTGAGCGAACCTATATGAAGCTCAAGCAGGCCTCAATAATAATTATGGTTTTAGACGCTTCCCGACAAGAATTCTTTGATGATTCGCTTGTTAATCTTGCTTCGCGCATGAATGCCCGAAAGCAGCGTCTTATAATTGCTCTCAACAAAGCGGATATGTTTAACGAAGGGGCTGTGGATGTTATGGTTGAGCAGGTAAAGAAGATCTGCTCAGATCTTGGGCTCTCCCCTATTGCGGTGCTGCCTATCTCTGCAAAAAATAGAGTGGGAATAGATGAGCTGAAATCTCTGCTTGTCTCTACTCAAAGTGCTCGTACTGTTGACAGGAATACCACCTTGGTAACCAACCTTCGTCACTACGAAGCACTGTTAGATGCACAACGAGCCTTGGATCGCGTTGAGGACGGCCTTAACGCCGGCACCCCTACCGACCTCGTCTCACAAGACATCCGCGAAGCCCTCTACCACCTCGGCTCCATCGTTGGTGAAATTGACACAGACGAGATCTTGGGCAACATCTTCAGTAAGTTTTGCGTTGGAAAGTGATGGCTTGGAAACCTCAACTCGTGAGTTAGAATCCTTATCGATAAATGGGGGAATTTACTTTGCTTAATTTGGGCCTTTTGAATGTTGCATAATTTGTATTAGGACCAAGATAAAACAACATGATTATGAAAAAATATATATTCTTCTTAATAATAATTAACGTTTCGGGATTGATGTCATGTGTATCATCAAAAGGAACAACAACGGTATCAAATGGTTGTGATATAACACAATATAAGTATGTCGTCTTTGGCTCAAATGATGAAGGTGATGCCGAATTAGCAGATATACTTATGATGGTACAAAATGGTATTTCTGAAAAGTTACAAGTCGTTTCTGCAGAAAAAGCGAAATCTCTAATTCTTGTGGATGAAAAGGTTGTATCACCTAAAATTTACGTAAAAACGGAGAAATGGGATGGTGGTCATACTTATATATCCATAAGTTTTTATGATTACAATACTAATCGGAGTATAGCCGTCATTAAGTCCAGTGGTATAGGTTGGTCTATTTCACAAGACCAAAAATTAGCGTATAAAGCCATCAAAAAAGAACTTGACAAAGTCTTTCCGCAAACAAGATGATAGATGTTACTATTCTAAAATAACAAATGAAGAATATGACAGAAGAAGAAAAGAAAACGCTGATTGATGCGGTAAATTGCAAATATCCACATCAAAATCTGACGGAGATTTACTATAATATAGGTAGAGCATTGCCCTTTACTGCCCAAAGATTTCCTGATGGAAGAGTTTCAGACTGGTATCGTAATCAATACATAGAGGTGGTACGAGTCGAACCACATGGAAGAGGCGGTAAGTTTGGAAATGTATTCGGCTTTTATTATCGTAATGGAGAAAGAGCAGATGCCTACGAGAATGACCCAGAACACAGTTGGTGTACAAAAAGTGATACAGAACCACAACCAATACCTTGCTGTGGGTGTGGCTCATGGAGACTGTTAGACATTATCGGTGAGAAAACAACAGATTCCGTTAAAGTCCTAAAACTTGATGATAAGATCGGCTTTGGAAAATATAAGGATATGACATTGAAAGAGGTTATTGTCAAAGATTGGCAGTATGTCAAATGGGCAATTATTGACTCCCAACACTTATATACCGATGTCGATAAAGTTTTAGAATATCATATGGAGAATAGACCAACACTTGGTCCTAATGATATCATGAGTTTTGGTAAATACAAGGGTAAATTCATAGAAGAAGTCTGTAAAACAGACAGACAATATCTCATATGGCTTTCACAAAACAACGATTCTTTCAATCTTGATTGGGAAAAATTTAAATAATCAAATAGAATACAGCTATGAAGAAATTTATAATAATATTTTGCTCCTTGTTTATAACATTTGGGGCAACAGCACAAAGCAAACTCAGTTCATCAACAACGAAAGTTGCAAAGGATTCGACTCTAATAAAAATACACGACCTGTTGGAAGACGTGGATTTCCGCATACACGGTCTTGACAGGTACAAACTATATCCAACAGAGAATATCTACAACTTTCTGCAATTAGATACAAGAACGGGTAAAATAGATGTTGTGCAATGGTCGTTAGATGATGGGAAAGAAGGTTGTGTTACTCTTAATGATGAAGATTTGTCTCTTGACACAGGGTGTGGAACATTTGAGTTGTATCCTACTAAGAATATGTATCAATTTCTCCTTTTGGACAAGGTAACAGGTAGAAAGTGGCATGTTCAATGGGGATTTGAAGCAAGCAAAAGGTGGATTAAACGAATATATTAGCTTTGCCAGAATATGGCAATAACTTGTTTGATAGTATTCCTCGCACTGGCTATCTTCTTCATAAAATTGAAGATGCTAATGTGGAAAGGTAGATATTCAGAGAAGTTGATGCATAGGAAGATGTTGCATTGCTTTCGTCACTCTTACGCAGTTATTCAAATCTCTTTAGGTACAGATATTTACACGGTATCAAAGATGTTGACGCATAAGAACGTGTCCACAACTCAAATATATATCAATCTCGTAAATGCCAAGAAGCGAGAAACAGCCAATAAAATATCACTCAAATAAATTAAAGCAAAGCTAATTTTAAAAAACTACGAAGTTTGCAAGTGTTAAATTGGAGAATGGGAATATGTCCTATTATGACATTCACTCCTTCATGGAAGGGAACTGAAGCTTCCTTGAAGTTACGGAAGTTTAAAATTTTAATCTCTTTTATATACATATTATTCTTATGCTTTTCATTTTGACATTATGAAAATGGTATAAGCTTTGGCAATAAGCATAGGCTATTCGATTATCCTGGTAATTATCCAAAGTTGAATTCACATATTTTTCCGAAAAGGATGCGCACTGTTCAATTGGATGAAAAGTGCGTAGAATCTTATCTATCATAATACTGTTTTTGGCGACAATTCCTTACTATTTTCAACCGATGACATGATCTCAACATTCAAGACATCATCCTTACCTAACAATTGTCTTACAAGCCGATATACTGTCGTACAGGGATTCTGATTGGCATATCGTGAATCGGTGTATTCAAGATGTTTTGACTCTGCATATCGCATTGCGGAATCCATTGAACCGTATGTTGTCATTACAGCATAGTTGTTCGGATCTTTCTTTGCGTATAGATATTTCTTCTTTGATTTGTATTTTGGGGAAGCATTCACAGCCGCAGAAATTTTCTCTTCATAATGCTTTCTTGAAACACCTGTTGTTACATTCTGGAAGTGATATAAATACCACAACTCGAATGCTTCATTGCTCCATGCCACTTCTATGCCATTCTTTTCTCCTAACGCAATAGCTTCATTGAAGTCCTTAGCCGGAAATTCATCTTTATCAAACACAGCCCAAACACGATCATAGTTATTCTTGTTTTTCAAGGCAATAGCTTTCTCCACAACATCCTTCGTTCCACGACCAAGCCCTTTGACTTCAATATCATAAACAATCACACCTTGCTGTTTTTCAGCAAATGTCTCAAAATAGTTGGGCTCAGTCTTAGTTCCTTCACACACGATTAGAATAGAACAGCGGATGACTTTTTGCCCTCTTCTTTGAGACTGCTTCTTAAATTTCAAGAAAGCATTATCTATCTTTATTTTCTTTGCTGCCATAGCCTTAAAAATTAATCGTTAAGAATATATGGAATGGCTCCATAACGGCCGGCAATATAATTTCTCTCGTAGTTTGCATCGTTACGAGGTTTTGTTCCATCAGGAAGGACTATGTCCATCAGACTATATAAATCCGTCTGCTCTTTAGAATCTTTCTCCGTGAACCATATCTGGTCTCGTCTTAGAATTTTTTGAGAAAGTAGGTGTGTGTCGTGAGTAGTAAAAATCAGTTGAGCGTTCTTAGGATTTGTTTCCGGATTATTGAATAACTCAATAATATATTGAGAAATCAAAGGGTGCATCTTTGCATCTAATTCGTCAATAACAAGTACGGCACCTGTATACAAGGTTTCAAAGATAGGACCGGAAAGGTCAAACAATTTGTTTGTACCGGACGATTCCCTCTCCTCAAACGAAAAATTAACTGAGCCCACGACCTTCCCTCTATCCGAGTAGATGTTATGTACGGAATCCAACTCAATGCTTTTCTTTCCTTGCATTTCTTTTTGGAAAATAGCTCTCAACTCAGTCGGTAAATCCACTGGCACATTGGGATCTTCCTCATGAGTAAGAATGCTATTAAATCCAAGTCTCAGTTTCTGAAAGAATTTAAGTGCTTCTGCACTGGATAGTTCTTTCTTATGGAAGAAAAGCTTTGAATATGATCTATACTGCTGATTATTTAAGCCAAAAATTACATTAAAATCCGATTGAACCCAAGAAATAACCTGACGAGATATTTCACCGCCTAACTGTTGACATAATGACAGGAACAAACGGTTGTCATTTGTCTTTTCTTCATAACCTACCCCTTCGGGAAAATTATTCTCTTCAACACAGATTCCCTCTTCATTTCTAACAAACATCATCTGTTCTTTGGAACGTGGTGTGGTTTTACGGAACAGCCACTCATCAACAATACGTTCAAGGTTATATCTGAATCCATATCTATAGCAATATTCCCCTTTAAGGAAAATAACCTCAAACATTGTAGGACGCTCATTGTCCTTTAAAAGAAGAAATGGGTCATATTCCAATTCGTCATTGTCATTCAACTTCACCGATAACAACACGCATCTCGCCATTGCGTGCATCGCACTTACAAGATTGGATTTTCCACTTGAATTTGCTCCATATAACGCAAGTGTACGGAGCAGAATATACTTGTTACAAGTAAACAGATTAGTCTCCGAGCATTCCTTCAGTGCCTTATCTGCTTCTAATACCAAGGTCTTCTTTCCATAGAACGACCTGTAATTCTCTACTGTAAATTCAAGTATCATATGATTTAACCTTAAAATCTTTATTTAGAATAATATTTCAGGCTCAAAGGTAATAATAAAAACTTAATCATGTATAAGTTTGAGAATTTTACTCAAAATAAGACATAATTCTTTTGTAACAATGTAAACATATGCAGATTGGAATTTTATGCCTGACAAAAAGAAAAATAAAACAAACTAAACCTATTTTTCTTGCTTTTATCCAGAATGTCCTTGAAAATCTTTAAACAGCCATAATATTATTTCGCAATTGAATTTAAGACTGTGAGTATCGGATTTCAGTAAGCATTCGGAGAAATACACATTGTTAGCCTAAGAGGTTGCAAGTAGCTTTGCAATATCAATAAACAATAAAGCAGCAATTACAATATGGATAGATTATCATTTGAAGAATTAGAGTTGCAAATGCAACAAAGTGGGCTATCGAGAAGGTCATACCTTCAGCAAGTAGGAGTAAGTTATTCAACCTACCACTACTGGCACAAGAAATGCTCTGCCGGTAAGGTCGGAGTCCAACAACAGGATCTGACACCCATCAGTATCAAAAGTCCCAGTACCCGGTTACCATTTGAAAAATTTGAGCCACAAAGAGTGACCTTGCTGTTCACCAACGGGCTTCGAGCCTACTTTAACAGCGGGTCAGAGAATTTACTGAAGGAATTGTTGACACAAAGTCTCCAAGGGGTTCATGTTTAGTCTGAATGATACAATGCGCTACTTCCTGTGCCCTGGCAGGACAGATATGCGTAAGGGCATCAGTTCGCTGTGCGGGTTGGTGCACGATAGGATGAAGAGCGAGGTAAAAAACGGAGATGTTTTCATTTTCATAGGGTCCAGCCGCAAACTCATGAAATTGCTACACGCGGAAGATGGAGGGATGGTGATGTATGTAAAACGCTTGGAGACCGGACGTTTCAAACTGCCGGAATACGATGCCGGATCAAACAGTTATCCGATGGAATGGCGCGACTTAGTGATAATGGTAGAGGGCATTCGTGAAAATCCGGAACAGAGACTCCGGCGGCTGAGGGCAGAGCGGAAGGAATACCATGTATAACATGTTGCCTGTTGCTTTTATTGTTGATAAAAAAGATACAGATATAGTTGTATAATTGGTTAATAATTAGTATATTTACATCAACAAAAAAAGCGACAGACAATGGATGAAAAGGATATATTACTCAAAACGATAGAGGGGCTGAATGCCTCTATAGCATCATTGTCTGCAACCAACAAGAAACAGGCGGAGCAAAATGAGAAGTTGCAGGAACGCGTCAAAGAGTTGACGGCTCAAGTTGCGTGGTTGAATCGTCAACTCTTTGGACGTAAAGCAGAAAAGCTCCCTGTCTATGCCCCCACAATGCCCTACCTCTTTTCCGACGAGTTTGCCGGACTTCAGCATCAGGCTGAAGAAAAACGTGAAGAGGCAGTGGCAAAAATTGAAAAAGGCTATCTCGTGGAAAAGAAACAGAAGCGCCAGAACCGCAAGATGGTTGAGGATCTACCCGTCCTTGAAACGGAAATCATAGAACCGACAGATATGGATCTTTCCTTATACCGTAGAATAGGTGAAGAGGTAACCAAGATTGTCAAGCTTTCCGGATCCAGCTACAGAATGGAAAACAGAAAAACTATTTTTAATGATGATTATAAACCTAAACTCGTGAGTCAAAATACTTCTCTATAAATGGGGGAATTTACTTTGCCGAAATTGGGCCCTTTGAATGTTGCATATTACATCTTGATAGAAGAACTCAATCTGGAAGTCTGGTTCTAACCTCATCGAAGCGTAATCACTACAGACAAAGCCCCAGCTGTCAATTCCGTTGAGGCTTTGTTTTTATCTTGCACAAACCACGCAATTTGATGATACTTTCAGCGATCGTGGATGTGTCGAGGAATATTGTTATTGCATTCCTTAGGACAATTTACTATATTTGCATTTAATTTTCTTGAAAATTAAATGCAAAAACATAGGTAATGTTATCTGAAAAACTAAAGATGTTGCGAGAGGAAGCAGGCTTGCCTCAACGTAAACTTGCGGTAGCTCTTGATATTGACACGGCCACTTATAGTAAAATTGAAAATGGCCTTTATCTGCCTAAAAAGGAGTAAATAATAGAGTTGTCGCGTATATTAGATTGCGACCGGGAAGAGCTTTTGAAACTTTGGATGGCAGAAAAAATCGCTGCCATTGCCAATAACGACAAGGACTTGGCATCAGATGCTCTTAAAATAGTCCAAGAATCATTGAAATAGCAACGACATGAAATTCAAAATACAGACGCTCCAGTCAGTAAACAATCCTTCATCTATTCATGGTATTTATCCCTACCGTGGTAAGATTTCTGCAGTTGATGCAAAGCAGATCTTATCTCAAATGCATCGTGGTAGTAGGGTTCTTGACCCTTTCTGTGGCTCAGGGACCATTGTTTATGAAGGTTTGAACTATGGACTTCACACTGTAGGCATTGATGCAAATCCCATTGCGGTTCTTTTATCAAATGGAAAAATTCACATTCCTGATACGTTCTCAGTAGTACAAGCTGAGACTAAGGAGTTCATTCGAAAGGCAAAGGAACTCAAAGAATTTCCCGAAGCCCCAGAGTATCCAGCTAGCCTATTCCATAAAGATTCTATGGAAGAAATTATGAGGATGTCTGTCTTATTTGAACAGATGTCCGATTATCTAAAGGCTTGTCTGGTAGGAACAATAGCCCTTACGGCTCGTGGATGTAATGATTACAAATGGACTTCAAGTACTGTCGGGAAAAATATTGAGCCCAAAAGATATATTCCGTTTTATGAAAAACTTGAATATAAGGTTAAGAAGCACTTCTTCCCTATTCAGAATGACAGCGAAATATTCTTGGCTGACACGCGAATGGCCGATACAGTGATTGAACATAACTCTATTGATTTCATCTATACTAGTCCTCCATATTTTGATTGCCTTGATTATACCGCATACTATGCAAGAATAGTATACGATATTCTAGGATACGATCGCATCAATATAAAAGGAACACTAATACAGGATTTTAACAATTACGAAGAAGATATGAGGAGCGTTCTGAATAGCCTGTATAACGTTATGAAACCTGGAGGACAAGTGATTTTTGTTGTCGGGGATAAAAAAATTCACGGCAAACTTATTAACGGTGCAGATTTTTTTAACAATATCAGCCCATTCAAACACGAGGATACAATAGAACGGTCATATTCCGGGACAAGTTCTCAGGTATTTGACCAACTCAATAAAACAGAAAGAAAAGAACAAATAGTTATATGGAAGAAGTAAAAAAACTTGAAATTGGGAACGCTACTGTTTTTAATACAAGCTCGGCGAATATGTCTCAACTTAAAGATGGAAGCGTCAATTTGATCATTACCAGTCCTCCATATTGGGAATTAAAGGACTATGATGTAGAAGGCCAAATAGGGAAAGGCAGTTCCTGTTATGAACAGTATCTCGATGACCTTAACCAAGTATGGAAAGAATGCGTGAGAGTCCTCGCTCCTGATGGTAAGATTTGTATCAACATTATGCCATTTCTCCTTACTGGCAAAGCCGCAAGATTTGAACGTAGAGAAACAAAACTTGTTCTTGGAGATATTGAACGGTTTATGGACTCTACTGGGTGTATGTACCAATTTGGATTATATATCTGGGATAAACGCAAAATCGCTCGTTTTAGTTCATTCGGAAGTTATCCTTACCCTGGCAATATCTTTTCGACATATCCATACGAGTGGATAACCGTATTCGCTAAAGCTGGAAAGCGACCTCCCGTTTCAAAAGAAATAAAGGAAAAATCAAAACTAACAACGAAGGAATGGCAAGACTGGGCTATAAACTCTATATGGGAAATGCAACCTGCAAAGGCCAAAAGCGAAGGACATCCCGCGCCTTTCCCTCTGGAATTGCCCAAACGACTCATTAAGTTGTACAGCTTCGTTGGTGATACTGTGCTTGACCCATTTGCCGGAACTGGCACCACCCTTAAGGCCGCTCTCGAGTTAGAAAGGAAAGCTGTTGGATATGAACTGAACTCAGAATACATGAAACTCATTGAAAATAAACTTCATACGGTTGTTGATCAGTTATGCCTATTTTAACAGTAAATTGCAACGCGAGAATGCCAGAACTTCTATCAGGTCATGAGTCTGGCCAGAAACGTCAGTATATTCTGACTTCAACTCCCAAAAAGAAACTTGAGTATCAGATATATGTAAGTAACCTCCTTATAAAAGACGGATTCACCCCTTTTATCGAGGTAAAATTTATATCTGAATATAGTTCAAGAGAAAAGCGCATCGAAGTAGTCGGAATTAAGAATAATCAAATCAAATTGCACCAATTTACCAGCCGTGCAAGTTTTGATCAAGATGCAAATGAACTTAACCGATTAATTTCTGAAATTTCAAGCTCTTCCATTGCTAAAGGGTATAAAATTTACGGGGAAATAATTCTGCTTGAAAACGTTGAAAATCTTGACGTTTTGGAGCAGGCATTGAAAGATATGAATATTGATATCTCAATAACACGACTGTAATATGGCTTACTTAATAAACAGAAATCCAGCTGCAAGATTTGACTGCCTTCATTCATTGGTTAAATTCATTAATGCATACTATGGCCCAAATCATGATTTTACTCTTAACGACGTAAAATACAATGCTGATGAAGATAATGTACATAACTATTGCAGACTACTCAGAAATTCTGATTTTGGAGTTGAGTATTGCCCATATCTTCAGAATCCGCTTAGCGATGCTGGTTGCAATATGACTAATGGCATAACATGCGATAGCACAAAATCAAAAGAGGTTAGTAATACTATCAACGCACTTCATGCACTTGGTTTTGTAAGGAGAAGCAATAGGTCTGTAAAAATTACAGATCTGGGCATTCGTTTCGCAAATGCGACCTTCGGTACGGCTGAAATGCAACAGATTATTCACGATTCTGTAGTGAAATATGGACCAGCAGTAGGAGTGCTAAAACAGATATCCGAGCTTTGCAGTCTAAACGGAAAATTTAATACTGGGAATATCACTGTAGGATACCCAGATCCGGAGGAAACTGTTCAATACAATAGAGGTTTTGTTATCATTTCTGCCGGATCTCAAGATGATTCAAATACAAGGACAAAATCTTGCATCCTCGCATGGCTCACTGCTGGTGGTTACATAAGACCGGAAAATCTGCCACCTGTCACTACAGCAGAATATGCTCATAGCAAATACAATTCATTCCTTAATCAGCCCCATAGAGGCGATAGAACATATGTCTATGTGTCAGATGCTCCTTTCTTAAGAGGAGAAACGTTCGTAACTCAGTCTCCTTTAGACTACAAGAACTTGACAAAAATGACTGGTGCCCTTCGTGAAAATAACCTAGCAGAAGTCAGAGAAGCTACTATGTTATATGAGCCTATCATCCAAAACAGAAGACTTGCTATTGTATATTTCTTGAATAAGGCTTTTGAGAATGGGACTGATTTAAAGTTCAGCTCTCTTGTTGATTTCTTTTCACGTCACACCGATCTATTTGTTGTAGACGAAACATCAATCAACGATGTCTTGCAAGAAGAAATTCAGATTGCAAATATGTCTGGAATACCTTATTCTATTAACGAAATCTCTGGATCTATTTATCTTCACCCTATGGCTGGGGTAAATATCAATGAGCTTACATTGGGAGCCTCAACCGAAGTTGTTGATATCCTGAGATCTATAACGCTGTAAAATGGGAAAATTTTGTCTATATGCAGATGAGTGTAAGGATGCTCCTTGCATAACTGCCAAGATGAGGAAATACTCATACTTAAAGGAATTCCTTGCAAATACATGGACTGGCAACGAACGGGCATATACAATCCCTATGCGTATACAGTGCCTCAAGCCAGAATTCGGTTCATTAAAAGTCCAAGACCCAAGATGTATAAATTGTATGTTCTGCGTGTTTGGTTGTGTTGGGAATAGAATTCTTATTTCAAAAACATACCACCCGGAGGAGTTATGCGTAGATATTTCTCGAGAACAAATCGCAGAATTGCGAGAATATTTTATTCCGAGACTATTCAAAGGTAGTTTTATTAAACTGCCAAAGGTGCCAATGTCACAAATAAAAGTTCAATATAAATCATTTGAGGCTTTTACAGGCATTCACGAGACAGAAAACATAGCCGTATGGGGAGCCAATGCTATGAAATATCTATCATCTTCAATGGAGCCAAGGGTATCGCTTGAAGTTGGCTTAATTATTCAAGAACGAGACCGAGGAGGAAGACTTGATATATCACTTTACAATACCAAAGACGAATATCTCTTTGTGGCTGAAACGAAAATTTCTTTTTCGTCAATGATGTCAGAAGGTAGATACGAAACCCAGATGATGGGATATGAAACTGAACTTCAGAAAACCTGTCCGTCCAATCTGCGCCGAGCTAAGTTTCTTCTCATAGGAGAAAATGAATCTGATCTTCTTCCTTTCGGTCACCCAAATTGTACTGGCGGCAGTTACTCAAAATTATTTTACGATGTTTGCAAAGAGCACGGATTCTTTTTTATGTCGGCTAACGCCATGCTTGCACTTGGAATTATGAAAATGTTTGTCTCCACTGATGCTTATTCTCTTGAAAATTTATATCCAATAATGACAAATCGGGAGTATATAGGACTGCTGTCCTCTGGAGTTGTATTTAAGGATGGCAGCATCCATCCTTTTGAAGATATTCCTGGATTCTATGGTGAAACCGAATAGAGAAATTTGGATAAAGAAATCCCCGACTATCCTGTGTGAATAGTCGGGGATTTTTGTTACCAGTCTCTCGACCTACTCGTCTGCAAGTTTTGCTACTGCGAGCATCTCACCGGACTTCTAGCCGGTAGCGGTGTTCACATAGAAATACTTGAAGAATACCTTCGGGTTTCCGGCCGATACAGCACCGTACTTGGCTTCGTAGGCAGCCTTGATGTCGATTGCCGTGGTGACGGGAGTCTGAGGATCATCAAAGGCAGCCGCCTTGCTGTAGGCACGGCTGATACCGTTGCTCTGAGGGTCTGAAGTAAAGATGACTAGCTTGAGGTCCGCCACAGATGCAGGGATTGACTCCAGAGTGAAGGTAAATGCAGAAGATGACAATGCGATGGTTGCAACTGCAGGAGCATCGACTCCGACAAGAGTCGGAGGAGTCTGCATAATGTTGCTACCGCAGTAAACTACCCAGTAGTTCAGGCGCATGAACAGGTTGGAGCCTGTGATCTTGGTCTTGGTACCGAGTACAGATTTAGCCTCAGCGCTTCCCGCAGCGGCATTCCACGCGAGAATCTGAGCGTTGGTGAGAGACTGCCAAGCCTGAGAAAGGCGTTTAAAAACGGCCTTCACTGAAGCCTGGTCCGAAGTGCGTACACTTCCACCGTAACCACGGTTTCTGATGTACTTGCGACCGCGCGTTTTCGCTGCAGTCACACCCTTTGCGGAGCCTGACATCTCCTCAAAGGCGATTGAAGGAATGTACTTCATAATCGTTTTGTGTTTAGGGGTTTGTAAAGAAGTTTATAGATTGCGTATGCAATTACAATGAAGAGAACAATGATTACAAGAGAGCCAAAACTCATCAGAAACTTCTGCCACGAAGTCAGCTGCTTCTCGACTTCTACGGTATTGGTTATGATCTTATCGACATACACGAGAGAATCTCGATATATTATCTGTTTCTCGACCTCTACTGCTTGTTTTACGGGCTTTGTAGAGAGAGAATGGGCAAGCACTCCACCAGACACCGAAGCGGTAGAAACAGCGTATTTATTCTCCAATACGGATGCGGTGTAAAGGGTCTGAACTTTCTCCACATAGACCGGTATTTCGAAATACACTGTATCTTTTTCGTATTTGGTCTCGGTGCGGACTTCAACTTTCGTCTCACCTGATGTGACCTGACGTGAAACGGAGCAGGCCACACAGCTGAGAGCAAGGTAGAGAAGTATGAAGTTTTTCAAAGTGAGTTTTTCCACTTCAACTAAATTGCGGAAGAACCGGTTGACTCGGATTTGAGTCTGTCCCTGATAGAAGTTGACTATGGTTTAACGTTATTACTGGTAAAGGTTGACTTTCGTAGTTATCCCTATTTTGGCTTGCCTCGCCGGACCTTATCCCGTTCAGGGGTTATCGTATCTTTGACGGTCTTGACATCATAGCCGACAAGGAAAAATGAGGAGGAAACATGACGGTTATAGAATATGAATCCGACACGGTAAAGAAGTAGTCCAGCGCACAGACCGCTGAAAAGAGGCTGTGCGTGAGCAGTCTGCCAACAGACACTCCGGCGTTGGGTTCGTTGGCACGCAATCACTGGTCGATAGAAAGCATGCACTGGACACTGGATTGCAATCTGCTGCAAGACAGGATAAAAACGCAAGTCGGCAAGAGCTGCCAGAAACCTTGATACCATACAAAGAATTGTACACTCGCTGTTCTCTATATGGAAAGGACTCCGTAAAAAGAGGGATGACAAGAGAAAGGGGATAGCTGAACTCATGAGGAAGGTATCAATGAGCTTTATCAGACTTTTACGTTTTCTTCGCCCAAAATGACAAAAAATAGATTTTGATAAAAGCATAACTATCTGACATACAGAAATAAAAAATACCAGATTCGCAACGAATCTGGTAAGAGGCAATATATCATTACTTCTACTTTAAATGAAAGAGCCGTGACTTAACAATTAGCCAAGAAGAATATTGTAAAAGGGATGTGAGTTCACTCTGATTTCAAACATACAAAATTCCTTCAGAAAGGCTCTTTAGTTATATGCTTAATCTCCCCTGTTATTGCATCCTTCAAAATAGCTTTTATAAATTCACCAGCATCCAATGCTACAATTTTTGTTTGATGGCTTTCCTCTTCTTCAAATTTGACTTCTTTGATTTTAACTGCACCCCAAGTGGTATCAAGAAAAGCATCTTGAAATTTAAAAATGTGGCAACAACCATGTTTAAAATCTTGAGGAAGGTTGTTTTGAAGAATATTCAAAGAAGATATTACTTGCCCATTTGAGTCTCTTATCAAATCATCTTTAGTTTGCAATGGTATATGAGTAGCATTGCTCCATCGAGTTGAATGTCCGAAATCACTCATAATATCCAAACGTTTTTTATAATTGGCAAAATCATAGCCATTATCTTTTGCCCAGTCCTCATCAATGAGAAATAGACAGTGTCTTACAGATATGTGGGTGCAAAATTCAATTTCTGCAATAATTCCTTCTCCAGATTTTGGCGACCTCAATTCTTTTAAACTGATTCCATAATGCCTAGCATATTCTTTAGCACCTTTTTGGTAACCTTCTTTTGTCACCATAATACCGGAAACATTATTCAAATCCGATAATACACCATAAAAATCACGGATTTTTCCTACCGGGATAAGTTGTGTGTAATTTTTACACTCGATGGCAACTTTATGCCTAAGTCCAGCTATATCATATTCCCAAAACACGTCAATCTGGTGTTCTTGACCAGACCGTCCTCGAAGTTTCACATTGTGCAAAACTTTTATAATTTTAATATTCCCAAGATCAGCACTCAACAGCTGCTGATATATTTCTTGAGTAAATTTCTCATATTCTGTATTTGGATTCATATTATTTATGGACAAGCTTTACCAAAATCTTATTTCACGTTTGACGCAGAGATCTTATTATAGCAAGCATCTATAAGAATAATATTTCTATCGTTCTGGAGACCAAGATTGTCTAAGATATTCAATATTTTTTGATGCTCGGTCTCATTAAAATAGAGAATAACTTTCATACTTTGATTTGTATTATTTGCCATTTCGTATATCTTGACCTGATTCGCCAAATTTTGTTTCAGCTTAGAATTACTTGCAAGTTTAAACTCAACAAGCGTTTTATCAGAGCTTCCCATAGAAATTTTATAATCCACAGGACCTCTACCATTATTAACTTCTGCATTTATGTCAAATACTGAAGCAAACCATGTGAGTTTAAAAAGTAGTTGAAGATCTTTTTCTTTTCTTATAGGCTTACCATCATGATAGAAAAGTTTATAACCATCCTTGTTTTCGATGAAATCTTTTAAAAATTCAACACGTTTCCTTGAAGCCTCATAAGACCCCACTGCTGTTTCAGCATAAAACGACGTATCAGAATTTAAGCTACATATCAAACTTTGAATATTTCTTACATAAACCTTATCTACTGCTGAGACGATTTTCCTGGAGTTCTTTTTTGCCTCTTCCCTTTCTTCTTCTTTTATCTTGATATAATAATCCATTAACATTGGAAATTGAATAATTGTATTTGCCGCAGCTTCATTCCTCGCTTTATCTGTAACCTTTTTCTTTGGAAGCTGTTTCAGATAAACATCATTAATTTGATCCCTTAATGTTTCATTCGGCAAACTACTCGTAATATCCAATAGACGATGTCTCATTTCACTTGCATTAATCCATGTCTCATCTTTTGTAAGAATATCTTTGGGAGTCAGAATAACATAATCATTATTGAAATATGGCAATACATAACTATGAGACATCCAAGTCTCATAACCATAGTCAAAATATACTTTTGAAACAGCAATCTTCTTGCATTGGTCTGAAGTCAAGTACTTTTGTGCAAAAGTTTGCGTATATTCGAGTAGATATTGTTTTATTAAGTTACAAGTAAAATCACTTATATTATCTCGCCCTACTCCAACTCTAAACAAGGATAATTTTTCCAAATGAGAGGTTTCTGTTATCTTTTCTTCTCTTAGATTCAGAAAAACACGTTGAATAACTCTTGACATTGATTCCCCAAAATCTTTTCCCAGCCCCAAGCCTCCATTTCCAGTTTCGCTATATCCAAGCCAATTTTGTTTAACTTCAGGAAACGTATACCATCGTTTAATTTTTTCCAAAGAAATTTCTCCACTCGCTTTATCTCTTAAGAAAGCAAGATAATCAAGTATTTTTTCATGCAATAATTTATACTCTTGCTTTTCACTTGCATAGAGCAGAAATGGATCTATAAAAAGGGGTATATCATTAAGCAATGAAATATTCATTGCTCCATACTCTTCTATGATAGATTCATCTACATTAAAAATATCCGAAAAATACACCATAATTGCAACAGTTAATAATTAGATTACAAAGTTTTAATAATTGGTTTAAAGAATATTATAAATTTTTCAGTATAATCTTTTAACCAAGCAAACAATTCTTGTTGAGACGATTTTTTAGTTAAATCACAAATTTTATATAAATCAATTGTTGATGTTTTCTTTCCGTTAAGCCTTCTCCAATCTAATGATTGTCCTATTGATGTTTCAGCTTCTTCTTTATATTTCAATAGCATGTAAAAGTTTTTCTTTTCAAGATCATTACCAATGTATAATTGTACAGTTAGTTTCTGCTCTCTTGAATTCAATAATAAGCATATTTGGAAATTAGAACGCCCAATAGCCATATTCATCCAATGACTATATGACGGAGATTGTGTCCGAAATTTTTTCCTGACTTCGTCAATGCGTACCCCAAAATTTTTCTGAGAACAATATAGCAATACGTTGATGTCGTTTCATGAGCATTGTTCGATTGATAGT
>ERZ857629.2104-NODE-2104-length-19614-cov-2.540570_pt1 | contig 19614 bp, 16 predicted proteins | sample MGYA00519700_ERZ857629 | MGnify/ENA primary metagenome ERZ857629 (study PRJEB31778, sample SAMEA3449351) | human gut metagenome | biome: human gut; feature: human-associated habitat; material: faeces | place: United Kingdom | collected 2010/2012 ...
CAAGCCCACCAGAGGCTGTCGCCGAAAGAGGACAGGTGAGGATTGACGCCCATTTCGTAGGCATAGAATATCAGACCGGCGAAGTAGGTGAATCCGCAGACTGTCAGCAGATAAGACCATAGCAATCCGCTGGATTTGTACCCTGCGACCCAGCCGATAATCATCCATATAGCCCATATCGCCCGTATTATCGGCAGCGATTTGAGCACTATGTACCAGTCTTTGCCGGGTTCGATGCCGAGCCAGCCGACGATGTTCAGATACGGGATGCACACCATCAGCATGAACCAGTTCGCGGCCCAAAAACGTCCTTTGTTCGGAGCATCGGCCAGTCGAACAAAAAAATCGAACAGGAAAATTATGCAGGCGGCCAGCTGCACCTCCAAGTAGCCGGCGTCGAGCGTGTAAGAGCCTACCGTGAGAATATCCATCGAAAGCGAGACGACAATGGCCACGCCCGCTATCAGGGATACGATGTTTGTAATGCGGATAATGCGTTTCATGGCAATGTTTTGAAAACCATAGCCTGCTGCGCTAAAATCGTACCATAAAACACCGAAAGGCGCACTACTTCATTGTGCGCCTTTCGGTGTGCGGTTGCAGAGGAAAATCCGTGTTTTATCTTTTCACCTCTACGGTTTCGTACCCTTCGACAATGTCGCCGATATGGATGTCGTTGTAGTTTTCAATGTTCAGTCCGCAGTCCATGCCGGAGGTGACCTCCTTGACGTCGTCCTTGTAGCGTTTCAGCGAGCCGAGTTTGCCCGTATAGACGACTATGCCGTCGCGGATGACACGTATGGAGGTGTTGCGGGTGAGCTTGCCTTCGCGCACGATACATCCGGCGATTGTACCCACCTTCGAAATCTTGAACGTCTCCATGACCTCCACCGAGCAGGTTATCTCCTCCTTGGTCACCGGAGCGAGCATGCCTTCGATTGCGTCCTTGATTTCGTTTATTGCGTCGTAGATAATCGAGTAGAGACGAATCTCTATCTCCTCCTTCTCGGCAAGACGTCTGGCACTGGCCGACGGACGCACTTGGAAGCCGACGATAATGGCGTTCGAGGCAGCCGCCAGCAGAACGTCCGATTCTGAAATCTGACCCACGGCCTTGTGGATGACGTTCACCTGAACTTCGTCTTTGGAGAGTTTGACTAACGAATCCGTCATCGCCTCTATCGAACCGTCCACGTCGCCCTTGACGATGATGTTCAGCTCCTTGAAGTTGCCTATGGCGATGCGTCGGCCGATTTCGTCCAACGTGACGTGCTTCTGGGTGCGCAGACCCTGCATGCGCTGCAACTGTTCGCGTTTTCCGGCGATTGCTCTGGCGCTGCGGTCGTCCTCCATGACGTTGAAGTTGTCGCCGGCCTGAGGAGCGCCGTTCAGACCCAGAACGAGTACCGGGGTCGAGGGCGGAGCCTGCGTGACTTTCTGTCCGCGTTCGTTGAACATGGCCTTCACCCTGCCGGTATAAATGCCCGACAGCATCACGTCTCCCACTTTCAACGTACCGTTCTGCACAAGCACCGTGGCGACGTATCCGCGACCCTTGTCGAGCGTGGATTCGATGACCGTACCGGTGGCGCGGCGGTTGGGGTTTGCTTTGAGTTCGAGCATCTCGGCCTCCAAAAGCACTTTTTCCAGCAGCTTGTCGAGGTTTATGCCCTGTTTTGCCGAAATTTCCTGACTTTGGTATTTGCCTCCCCAGTCCTCGACAAGGTAGTTCATTTGGGCCAGCTGCTCCTTGATGTGGTCGGGGTTGGCATTGGGCTTGTCTATCTTGTTTATGGCGAACACCATCGGGACGCCGGCAGCCTGTGCATGGTTGATTGCCTCGACGGTCTGCGGCATGACGCTGTCGTCGGCCGCGACGATTATGATTGCCACGTCGGTAATCTTGGCTCCGCGGGCACGCATGGCGGTGAAGGCTTCGTGGCCCGGAGTATCGAGGAAGGTTATGCGCTGCTCGCCGACCTTTACGCTGTATGCACCGATATGCTGGGTGATACCGCCGGCCTCGCCTGCGATGACGTTGGTTTTGCGTATATTGTCCATAAGAGACGTTTTACCGTGGTCCACGTGTCCCATTACAGTGACGATGGGCGGACGCGGAACCAAATCTTCGGGCTTGTCCGCCTCGTCGGTCTCGTCTATGGCCTCCTGAATGTCCACCGAAACGAACTCTACCTTGAATCCGAACTCCTCGGCAACGATGACCAGTGCCTCGGCGTCCAGTCGCTGGTTAATCGACACCATGAGTCCGAGGTTCATACATGCGGTGATGACTTCGGTGACCGGCACGTCCATCATCGTGGCAAGGTCGCTCACCGTGACGAATTCGGTGACTTTAAGAACGCTGTGCTCTTTCTGCTCGCGTTCCATCTCCTCGTTCATACGGGCGGAGACGGCCTCGCGCTTGTCCTTGCGGTACTTGGCTCCCTTCATCTTGCTGCCCTTGGCCGTAAGGCGTGCCAGAGTGTCCTTTATCTGTTTCTGCACCTCCTCGTCGTTCACTTCGGGACGGGCTATGGGCTTGGGAGACGGTTTGCCTTTCTTCTTGTCCTTGCGAGCACCCGCATTCTGGGCAGCCGCGCCGGCGGAAGCGGGTCTTGCCGGTTGCGGTTTGCTTATGTCTACGCGGTCCTTGGTGATGCGTTTGCGTTTTTCGCGTTTGTGTCCGCCGCCGCTTTCAGTGGACCCGAGCGTCGAGACGTCGATTTTGCCCAGTACCTTGGGACCCGACAGACGGTTGCTCTCCTGCGTGGGACGGAATATGTCGCTGCGGCTTTCGGCCATGCGCTCGTCGTAGGTCTTGTTACGGAAGTCCTCGTCTTCTGCGGCTGTCTGATTTGCGGCAGGGGCCTTAACGGGTGCCGGCGCGGTTTTGGGTGCGGCCGGTTCCGCCGGTGCAGCAGGCTGTACGGGCGCCGGTTCGGGCTTACGGACTTCCGCCTTTTCGACCTTCGGCTCGGTGCGTGGCTTGGAAAGGTCTATCTTGCCCAGTATCTTGGGCTTCTGTATGGTCGTGCCGATGCTCTGCGCAGTTTTTGCAGGCTGCTGGGCGGCCTCTTTCTTTTTTTCCAGAGAAACGCTCTCCTGCTTTTGGGCCGAAGATATTCTCTCTCTTATATTTGTCGGTTTGGCGGAACCTCTGCCGGCGCCGAACTCCTTTTCCAGAATTTCGTACACCTCCTGCGAGATGACCGAATTGGGCGAGTTTTCAATCTGCACGCCCTTCTTTTCGAGGTATTCGGTAATTGTCGACAGACCCACTTTGAACTCTTTTGCTACTTGCAGGAGTCTGAGTCTTTTTTCGTTTGGCATACCGTTTAGGGATTTAAGTTTTTTAATTCAATGTTGATGTGAAGTGTAAAAGATTTAATTAAAAAAGATTAAATCTCTATTCGAATTCTGCTTTCAGGATGTTCTTAATCTCCTTGATTGTCTCTTCTTCGAGGTCGGTACGCTGAACGAGTTCCTCGTCCGGAATTTCCAGAACGCTCTTTGCCGTATCGCAGCCCACCTTTTTCAGGGTCTCGATAATCCACTGGTCGATTTCGTCGCTGAACTCGTCCAGATTGACGTCCTCTTCCTCCACTTCGCGGTATACGTCTATGTCGTATCCGGTGAGCATGCTGGCCAGACGGATGTTCAGACCTCCCTTGCCGATAGCCAGCGACACTTCGCTCTGTTTGAGGTATACGGCTGCGGTCTTCTTTTCCTCGTCCAGAGTGATTGAGGATACCTTCGCCGGATTCAGCGCGCGCTGGATGAGCAGCGAGGAGTTGGTGGTGTAGTTCACCACGTCGATGTTCTCGTTACGCAGCTCCTTGACTATCGAGTAGATGCGCGAACCTTTCATGCCGACGCATGCGCCTACGGGGTCGATTCTCTCATCGTAGGACTCTACGGCGACCTTCGCCCTTTCGCCCGGGATGCGGGCGATTTTCTTGATTGTGATAAGGCCGTCGAAAATCTCCGGAACTTCCTGCTCGAAGAGCCTTTCGAGGAACTCGTCGGCCGTGCGCGAAAGGATGATTTTCGGAGTGTTGTTCACCATCTCCACCTTCGATACGATTGCGCGAATCGTGTCGCCCTTGCGGAAAAAGTCGCTCGGTATCTGTTCGCTTTTGGGCAGGATGAGCTCGTTCTCCTCGTCGTCCAGCACCAGAATCTCCTTTTTCCACGCCTGATAGACCTCGCCGGTGATTATCTCGCCCACCTTCTGGCTGTACTTTTCGTAAAGATTGGCCTTTTCCAAGTCCATGATGCGCGACGCCAGATTCTGACGCAGCGACAGAACGGCGCGGCGGCCGAACGAATCGAGCTTTATTTCGTCGGCTACCGAGTCTCCCACTTCGTATGTGGAGTCGAGCTGACGAGCATCCGAGATTGAAATCTGCTGGTTGGGATTCTCTACTTGACCGTCTGCGACGATTACGCGGTTGCGCCATATTTCAAGGTCGCCTCTGTCGGGGTTGATGATGATGTCGAAATTTTCGTCCGTCTCGAAGGTTTTCTGCAAAAGGTGGCGGAAAATGTCTTCGAGTACGCCTATCATCGTGCTCTTGTCGATGTTTTTAAGCTCTTTGAACTCGGCAAAGTTGCTTATCAGATTGAGATTGTCCATGAGTTTTTTATATTGTTTTCGTTTATAGCTTTATTTGAAATCCAGATATTCCCGGACGGTTTTGATTTCGCTTTTCGGATAGGTTTTCTCAACCGTGACCTCCTGCTTGCGTTTCTTGCCCTCCACGATCGCCTTTTCGGTATACGAGACCGTGATGCTATCGTCGGTCGCGGCGACGAGCGTCGCAAGGATTTTGGTTCCGTTCGCGAGCAGCACTTCCACCGGCCGGCCGATGAGTTTGAGATACTGCCTGAGGAGTTTTAGAGGCTGGCCTATGCCTGCCGACGAAACGGTGAGCGAAAAGTCCTCGCCGCTCGGCTCCAAAACCTCTTCCATGGCTCTGCTGAGTTTTACGCAATCGTCTACCGACACCGACAAGTCGCTGTCCAAAAGTATTTCTATTTCGAGGGCGGGAGATACCGTTGCCTCGACTACAAACAGCTGCTCGGAGTCCAAAAGACTTTCGGCTGTCTGTTTAATGTATTGTGCGTCAATCATATCCTGTGGGTCTAAATTGCTGGATGTCGGTTCATATTATAGATTCAGGGGACTCGCGCCCCCTGAATACAGTATTTCTACCTGCTGCAAATATAAGCAAAGTAAATGCAAAATCCAACAGTTGCACCATTTTTTATTTCGCTTAAAATGCGGAGAACATGTCGCTTGCGGGATTTCTTCGGAATAAGGCGGACCGGATAGCGGCGGAAGGGGCGAGGCGTGGAGGCGCCGACGTTTTTGTAACGCATCCCGTATACGGTGAAAAGAAGTGGGCCGGTATGGCCTTCGGAGCGTGTTTTCGGATGCGGTAGGGATGGTCCGGCAACGGAAGCGGCGGCTTTTTTGGGGCCGCCGCCTGTCGTTTCGAAGCGTATTGTCTCGGATAACTACTTTTCGGTAGAGCGTTTTATGTCACGCACGCGCAGCTGTGGCGTTACGGTTCCGCGGTAGTGGTTTTCCACCACGACATAACACAGGTCTATCGGTTTGCCGCTGCGAATCCACTGGTAGTGCGTCGGCTGTCCGAATGCGATTGCGGAAATGGAAGTGTTGGGCTTCTGTCGCTGCACGACGTCCATTTTTAGGTGCTCCAATTCGGCTCCCACCAATTTGGCGTCTCCGCGGCTGCTCGCTCCGCGAGTCATGAACACGGGCGCCGTATTCCCCGGTCCGAAAGGCTGGAACCGGCATAAGTCGCGGCGGAATTCGGGCGTGATGTCGCTGAAAAGCAGTTCCGAATCTATTTCGACGGTAGGAACGAGCATCGAAGGGTTGATATGCTGTTCCACGTATTCGTTGAATCTGCGTTTGAATGCCTCGACGTTCTCGGGTTTCATGGTCATGCCCGCCGCATACATGTGTCCTCCGAAGTTTTCGAGCAAATCGGCGCACGATTCGACGGCCTGATACAGGTCGAACCCCGGAACGCTGCGGGCCGAGCCGGTGGCGAATCCGTTGCTCATGGTGAGCACCACCGTAGGGCGGTAGTAGGTTTCGATAAGGCGCGAGGCGACGATGCCCACGATGCCTTTCATCCACTTGGGGTTGTATATGACCGTGCTTTTGCGGTTCTTGTACTCGGGATGCGATTCGATGTATTCGTGCGCCTCCTGCGTCACGCTTCTGTCTATGCTCTTGCGGTCGGAGTTGAACATGTCTATGACGCTGCCGAACTCCTCGGCCGCGTTCTCGTCGCGCTCTATCATCAGATTCACCGCCGAGTGTCCGCCCGAATGCGCGTCGCTGTCCTCGTCCATGCGCATGCGGCCCGCCGCATTGATGCGCGGCCCGATTTTGAAGACGATGTCGTCGATGGTGATCGAGTGCTTTTCGAGTCCGCAGATTTTGATTATCGAGTGCAGCCCCTTGTTGGGCTTCTCGTTCAGGCGTTTGAGACCGTAATGAGCCAGTATTCGGTTTTCGCCCGTCAGGGGAACTATGTCCGAGGCGATGCTCACGGCGCAGAGGTCGAGCAGCGATTCTATCTGCGAGAACGGAATGTCGTGGCGCTGGCAGTATCCCTGCACCAATTTGAATCCCACTCCGCAGCCCGAAAGCTCCTTGAACGGATAGTGGCAGTCCTCCTGCTTGGAGTCCAACACCGCAACGGCGTGCGGAACCTCGTCTCCGTGCAGGTGGTTGTCGCAGATTATGAAATCTATTCCTTTTTCCTTGGCATAGGCGACCTTCTCGACTGCCTTTATTCCGCAGTCGAGCGTTATAATCAGACTCACGCCCTTGCGTGCCGCATAGTCGATGCCCCTAATCGAGATACCGTACCCCTCCGTGTAGCGGTCCGGAATGTAGAACATCAGATTGGTGTGTCCGATTTTGCGCAGGAAGATGTAGACGAGCGCTACGGCCGTGGTTCCGTCCACGTCGTAGTCGCCGTACACCATTATGCTCTCGCCGCGACGCACCGCTTCGCTCACCCGCCGCACGGCCTTGTCCATGTCCTTCATCAGGAACGGGTCGTGCAGGTCGGAAAGCTGCGGATTGAAGAACCGCGAGGCCTCCTGTGGGGTCTCTATGCCGCGCTGTACCAGAAGGTTGGCAAGGACGGGCGAAATCCCGAGCGCAGCGGCCAGACTTGCCACTTTCTCGGGGTTACCCTGCTCCTTGATAACCCATTTCTTTTCTATCGGCATAACTTTTATTATTTATTATTTCAATTTTCATAATCTCTTCAAAGCGGCTCACCAGCTCGTCGCACACCTGTCGTATGTCCAGCTGCCTGCCGCACTCTTCGGCCATCGAGGTCGCCGCCCTGTCCGTGAACCCGCACGGATTGATGTAGGAGAAGTACCTCAGGTCGGTGTTTACGTTAAGCGCGAAGCCGTGCATCGTTACCGAATGGGAACTGCGCACGCCTATGGCGCAAATTTTTCTTAGCGGGAGTCCGTCGCCGCCAATCCATACGCCGGTGGCTCCGTTGTCCCTCCGCCCGCATATTCCCCAGCGGGCGATAGTATCTATGACGGCCTGTTCCATGCACTCGATATACTGCCGGAGCCCCAGACCGACGACTCCCAAATCGAGTATCGGATAGCCTACCACCTGCCCGGGGCCGTGATAGGTTATGTCGCCGCCGCGGTCGGTAGTAACGAAACTCGCCCCGAGTTTTCGCAGCGCCTGCTCTCCGATAAGCAGGTTTTGTGCCTTTCCGCTCTTGCCGAGCGTATAAACGTGCGGATGCGAGCACAAAATCAGATAACCTCCTTTGCCTCCGGCCGCATTGTCGGCACGACTGTTTATCAGGTTCTCGAACAACTCCCGTTGCATTTCGAGGCAGGTGCCGTAATCGATTGTCCCGAGTTGTAAGAGTTCTACCTGTGTCATAGCCGTTTCAATCCTCCTTTTTGCAAAACTTCAATGCCTGTTCGGCCAGATACGACGAACGTACCAGCGGTGCACTGGCCACATACCTGAATCCGCGTGCGAGCGCCTGCTGCTTGTAATAGTCGAAACGCTCGGGCGTAACGTATCTGTCCACCGTAAGATGGTTTCGGCTCGGACGCAGATACTGTCCCAGCGTGACTATCTGCACTCCGCTTGCGGCCAAATCGTCCAGCGTTTGCAGAATCTCCTCGTCCGTCTCTCCGAGACCGACCATGATTCCGCTTTTCGCTACCGCGCCCCGCTTCGCAATATGGCTCAGTGTGGCAAGGCTCGTGTCGTAGCGGGCACGCGAACGCACCGCCGGAGTGATACGGCGGACCGTTTCGATGTTGTGGCCCGTGATGTCGGGCTGCGCTTCGAGTATGATGTCTATGAGCGAGGGCTCGGCGGTCATGTCGGGAATGAGAACCTCGATTGTGGTTTCGGGGTTCTTGCGTCGCACGGCACGGATGACGGCGGCCCAATGGGCTGCACCGCCGTCCGGCAAGTCGTCGCGTGTGACGGATGTTATGACGGCATGTTTGAGCCCCATCAAAAAGATGGAGTCGGCGACCTTTTCGGGTTCGCTTTCGTCGATAGGTAAAGGTTTTCCCGTCGATGTGGCGCAGAATCTGCAACCTCTGGTGCACACATCGCCCAAAATCATGAATGTGGCGGTACGCCTGCTCCAACACTCGCCCTTGTTCGGACATTTGCCGCTGCTGCAAATCGTGTGCAGACAATGCTGCTCGACGATTCGCGATACCTCGGCATACGATGAGGTGTCGGGGAGCTTGATTTTGAGCCAATCGGGCTTTATTTTAACGTTTACCTTGTCATAGACCTTAGGCATTCTTAGTTTATTATTTTCCAATTGATGCAAAAGTAATAAAAATTTCAATAAGGTCATAGTCGCCGCACCGAAAAAAAAGATATAAAAACGTAGCACTGTCTTTGCTGCCGGCTTCGAAAATGAATATTCCGTCATGCGCTTTGCCGGCTCATGCGTTTCATCTGCCGGAATACTCTTTACTTCGGCGCCTATTATTGAGACCGCCGGATTGGATTCAGAAGCGATGAATTTTTGTAGAAATAAAGAGGCAGAGCCTTTGTGCCGTAAAGTCAGGAATCTTCTGCGTAAGGTGCGGCCGCGCATAGAGGCGCATTAGGTTTATGGGCCTCGAAAATTTTCCGCAGCTTATTTTCGGCCCGGCATGGCTGGAAGGCATTCGAGCCTCATTCGTCCGCTGTCGTCGAGTTCGGCATAGGCGGGAGAGTGAATCCACTCGCCGAGGAAAATGGCGCGGCTGCCGTTCGACAGGGCGAAATCTTCGGCGCAGTGTATGTGTCCGAAGACGAAGTAGTCCACGTGCCGTTCCCGCAGCATGTTTTCGGCGAACTGCACCAGAGGTTCTTCCTTGCCGCGGAAAGGCTCCTTGATATTTTTGGATTTGCGGCTCGAAGACGACCACCACCGGCCGAATCGCATCGCGGCGTCCGGATGCACGAGGTGCGAGAACAGCCAGCGTACTGTCGCGGAGCGGAATGCTGCATTCATCAGTCGCAGCATGGGGTGTCCCGTGATGTGCATGTTGTCGCCGTGGGCGAGAAACAGGGTCTTGCCAGCGAGCGTGACCGTTTGCGGAGCGGTATATACCGTGATGCCGCACTCCTGCTGCAAGTAGTCGCCGACCCACATGTCGTGATTGCCGGTGAAAAAGCTAATCCGGATGCCTCGGTCGGAGAGTTGCGAGAGTTTGCCAAGCAGGCGGGTGAAGCCTTTGGGAATCACACGTTTGTATTCGAACCAGAAATCGAAGATGTCGCCTAAAAGAAATATCTCTTCGGCATCGTCGGCAATCGAATCCAACCACTGCACGAAAGCCCTCTCGCGGCTTTTGTCGCCCTCCTCGCAGAGCATCCCGAGATGCGTATCCGAAACGAAATAGTACATTCAGTCGAGCAGTTTTTCGATTTGCGCGTTAAGCCGGCTGCCGTACAGATTCTTGGCGACTATGTTGCCGTCCCTGTCTATGAGCAGATTGGACGGCAGACGCGATATGTTGTAAAGGCGCGGAGCGGTGCCGCCCTCGCCCTTGAAGTCGCACAGCGTAATCCACGGCAGGCGCTGCTGCTGTACGGACGTGACCCAATCGGCCTTGCGCGTGTCGAGCGAAACCTGATAGATTTCGAATCCGCGGCCGTTGTATTTGTCGTATGTCTCTTTGAGCTCGGCATTGTTCACCTTGCAGTCGGCAACTTGCGTGGTCCAGAAATCGAGAAGTATTATCTTTCCGTCCAGAGACGACAGACGCACCTTTTTGCCGTACATGTCGGGCAGTTCGAGGTCGGGATAGGAGATCGGATTTTGCGCTTTGACGGATATCATGTTCTGCATTTCCGATACGGCGTCGGCCTGCGATAGCTGCTTGCGCAAGGCTTCGAGGTACTTGGAGTCGGGATAGGTGCGCGAAACGGAGTCGGCGACCATGCGGTAGTAGACGATGTCTCCCTGACCGCCGAACAGATTCTCGTCGCCCGGCAGGCGCTGGTAGAGACCGTACAGGGCCGCGAGCGACGAAGCGTTCTCCACCACGAAGCGCAGGTGCCTGCGTTTTATGTCCATGTATTTTGCCGCATACTGTCCGGCTATTTCGGTGCGACGTTCGGGCTCGGAATCCGCGTACATGTTGGTCAGCGAGTCCAGCGAGACGGCTCCTGCGGCCAGAATCGAGTTGAGACGGCAGATGAGCTCCGATTCGGGAGAGTTCTCCACGTTGTAGTTGGCCGATATCTTTCCCACGGCGCATACTTTTATATCCTGCCCGGGCGATACCATGAGTGGAATCAGATCCTGACCGCAGAGTATGTTGTACAGAGTCGGCTGGCGGTCTTCGATGTGCACGCGGAACTTGAAGGCTCCCTTTTCGTCGAGTTTAGCGGAATCGGCTATGGCGCTCCGGTAAGGGGATACGGTTTGCAGATATACCGTCTCGCCGCCGTGTCCGGCCAGCCGTCCGGATATTTTCGCCCTGCGGCCTGCGCACGACGACGCGAGTGCGGCGACAAGGAGCAGCAATGTGAACTTTCTCATTTTCCTTTTCTTTATTTTTCGAGCTCCGTTCGAATTCTACGTCGGATTTTTCAGGAATCCGAATCCAAAAAAACGATGAATACGAAGGCGGTTCGCTCGTACAAATATAAATGTTTTTCGCGTGAAAAGAAAACGGCGGCGGCTGGTCGCAAAGTATGTCGCGGCCTCCGATTCTTATTTGGAAAATTGTCTGCGTGAAATCCCCTGACGGTTGCCGTGCTGGTTTTTACCCCCGTGAACCTTCTGCTGGCGCTTTTTGCCATACGCTGAAAAGGACTGTTTGTAATCGCTTTTGATATTATTTATGGCAACTTCGTCCAGAGGTATGCTCCCGTCGGACATACGTTTTATATCTTTTATGATGATTTCGTTGTTGGGGTGCTCCTGATTGTATTCGTAGCTCTTCGTGCGCATGTACTTGGCAATCGACGCGACCGCCGCTTCCACGCCTGCGCTGTCGTCGGAGGCGGCCAGAGCCTTGATGATTTTCTCCACGTTTTTGCCGTAGTGCTTCATGGCTATCTCCTTGCGCGGATACTCCATTTTGCGCGGTGCGGGATTGAGCATCTGCCGCGAGGGAATGGGGTAGGGCGAATCCACATCGAGCTGGAAATCAGCCATGATGAATAGGTGGTCCCACAATTTGTGGGTAAAGTCGGCCGTGTCTCTGAGCATCGGGTTGAGGTTTCCCATGATGCCGATTACGATTTTAGCCTGCCTGTTGCGCTGCTCGCGGTCTTCGATAGTCATCAGGAAGTCTATCATCTCGTGTATGTGTCTGCCGTACTCGGGCAACCGGAGTTTTTTTCTGGTGTAATTGTAATTCTTATCCATAAAACAAGATAGCGGTCCGTCCTTATTCGCCTCGATGCCTATGTGCTCCCGTATTGCGAAAGGGTCTTGCAATACTCGGAACGGACTTTTGAAATAATCTGAAAAGCGTATGATTTATAGTTCGTTATGTTCGCTCGTCGGTGTGCCGGTAATTATGAAAATAGCCGATAAGTTTATAACTTTGAGACAAAGTTAATCCAAAAATCATAAATAAGCAAAAATATGTCTTCGGTTCTGGTTATTGATTCTTCTCGCGCCGTGCGCAATATTCTTCGTGAACGTTTGGAGTATGAAGGATTCGATGTGAGGTGCATAGACAAAGCGGATGCCACACTTAATAAGGGCGCCAAATTCGATGCGGTGATAAGCGACAGCACGGATGCCGGAAAGTTCGGGTTCCCGATGATTGTGACCTCCGCAGACAGTTCGGTGGAGTATGCCATGGACTGCGTGCATAAGGGTGCGGTGGATTTTCTTCCCAAGCCCATAGACATGAACCGCCTGCTGGCCTCGCTGCGCGGCATCTGCGAGAAGAGCCAGCGGGAACCGGCCCCCGTGCAGACGGTGCTCAGACCTGCCAAACGCAAGAGTGCCTTTGCGTGCGGGGAGATAATAGGCGGCAGCGAGCAGATAATGCACGTGAAGAGCCTTATCGCAAAGGTGGCCCCGTCGGAAGCCCGCGTGCTCGTGGTCGGCGCCAACGGAACCGGCAAGGAGCTCGTCGCGCGGCACCTGCACGAGCAGAGCAAACGCAGTGGAGCGCCTTTCGTGGAGATTAACTGCGCCGCCATACCCTCGGAGCTTATCGAAAGCGAACTTTTCGGACACGAGAAAGGAGCTTTCACCTCGGCCATCAAACAGCGTAAGGGGAAATTCGAGCAGGCCGACGGCGGAACGCTCTTCATGGACGAGGTGGGCGACATGAGCCTTTCGGCGCAGGCCAAGGTTCTGCGCGCCTTGCAGGAGAAGCGCATCAGCCGCGTGGGCAGCGACCGAGACATGGAGGTGGACGTGCGGGTGATTGCCGCCACCAACAAGGACCTGCGGCGCGAGATTGCCGAAGGCCGTTTCCGCGAGGATTTGTATCATCGTCTGAGCGTGATAGTGATTCGGGTGCCGCCGCTGCGCGATAGGCTTGCCGACATTCCCATGCTTGTGGAGCATTTCAACCGCCAGATATGCGAGGAGTACGGTATCGAACCCAAGATGTTTTCCGATTCCGCACTCGGAAAGATGCTCGAAATGCCGTGGACCGGCAATGTCCGCAAACTCCGCAACGTGGTCGAGCGCCTTATAATTCTCGGCGGACAGAAGATTACCGAATACGACGTGCAGACCTATGCCTGCGGCGTACTTTGATGCCGCTCGGGCTCTAAACCGGAGGACGGTGCTTTTTGAGGAGTTCGGACAGGGCCTTTTCCCTGCCGCCGCAGAGACTGTCGAGCAGGGCGTGGAACTGCGCCGAATGGTTGTGGTGAACCGTGTGGCAGAGCTCGTGGAGCAGTACGAAATCCGTAAGAGGGTCGGGCAGGGTCATAAGGTACAGAGACAGGTTTATGTCTCCTTTTGCCGTGCAGCTGCCCCATTTGCTGCGCAGAGCCTTTATCAGCACTTTCCCGTAGCGGAGCCCGTGCAGCCGTGCGAGCGTTTCTACCCGCTGCGGCAGAAAGGCAGCGGCTTCGGCTCTTAATGCCTCCGTATAGGCCCGTTTTGCGGCCATGTCTATCTTAGCCTTCTCGGTCCCTGCCGGATATCGGACTATGGTTTCGGTGTCGGTGATGCGGACGGATATTCTTTTGGTGTCGGTACATACTATGCGCAGCGTATGTGAGCGGGTGCGCATGCCGTCGGTGTATGAGACCTCAAAGCAGCGCGAGGCCTGCCTTGCCCGAGCCTTTTCAATCCATTCGCTGCGGCTTTCGGCGAAATCCAAAGCGCGGGATGCCGCCACTCCGTAAGGATAGCTTATGCGCACGCTGCCGTCCCGAAGTACCGAAAGCACCACGCGGCGCATCCGCAGCCGTCGGCATAGCGTTACGCGGCCGAGCTTCGGATGTTCGACGGTGCGTATCATGGAGCCTCAGACAGTAAGCCCGCTTTCGGCGGCCAGCACCTTGTCGAATCCGAAACTGCTCATGACGCTTTGCATCAGTTCCTTGATTTTGTCGTTGCAAAGGTTGCCTATGCTGCCTTCGTGAGTGTGGTTTACGTGCGTGCGCGGACGGAACGTTCCGTTTTCGATGTCCATGCCCACCTTGCGATAGGCTTCGCGGAAAGGCGTGCCTTGCAGCACCATGTCGTTCACTGTCTCCACACTGAACAGATACTTGTATTTCTCGTCCGAAAGAATGTCCTCGCGCACCGAAATGTGGTGCAGCATCATGTCAGCCATGCTCAGCACTTGGCGAATGTCCTGTAAGGCGGGGAAAAGCACCTCTTTGAGCAGTTGCAGGTCGCGGTGATAGCCCACCGGAAGATTCGTCGTAAGCATCGAGATTTGATTGGGCAGAGCCTGCAACAGGTTGCACTTGCCGCGGATTATCTCCCATACGTCGGGGTTTTTCTTGTGCGGCATGATGCTCGAACCCGTCGTGAGTTCCGCCGGATATGAAATGAATCCGAAGTTCTGACTCAGGAAAAGCGTGTTGTCCATTGCAAGACGTCCTACGGTTGCGGCAATCGCCGAGACGGCCTGCGCCACTACGCGCTCGGTCTTGCCGCGCCCCATTTGGGCATAGACAACGTTGTAGTCCATCGAGTCGAATCCTAAAAGGCGCGTGGTCATGCTGCGGTCGAGCGGAAACGACGAACCGTATCCGGCGGCCGAGCCGAGCGGATTGCGGTTGCAGATGCGGTATGCCGCCAGCATCATCTGCATGTCATCCACTAAACTTTCGGCATAGGCGCCCAGCCACAGCCCGAACGAGGAGGGCATCGCTATCTGCAAATGGGTGTAGCCCGGCATCAGCACGTTCTTATACTGTTCGGAAAGGGCTTGAAGCGTGTCGAAAAGCTCGACCGACAGCTGTGCTATCTCCATGATTTCGCGCCGCAGGAATATGCGCAAATCGACCAGCACCTGATCGTTGCGCGAACGTCCGCTGTGTATCTTCTTGCCCGCCTCGCCGATTCTCTCGGTGAGCATGAATTCCACCTGCGAATGCACGTCCTCCACGCCGTCGTCTATCTTGAATCCGCCGGCCTTTATCTCTCTGTATATGTCTTTCAGCTCGCTTTGCACCGCCTGCAAGTCCTCGGCCGACATCAGCCCGATGCTCTCCAACATGCGCGTATGGGCCAGCGAACCCAGCACGTCGGCCTCGGCAAGATATATGTCCAACTCTCTGTCGCGGCCCACTGTGAAGCGGTCTACGGCGTCGTTTACCTCGATATTTTTCTGCCACAGTTTCATGTCTTTTCTCGTCTTGGTTATGGTTCTCCGAGACAAAGGTACGAATAAGTAGCGAGCAAAAACAAATTTATTTGCACTTTGCCGCAGCCCTCGTGCCGGAAACGGCGATTCTCCGGCGTGGGTTCCGACCGATTTTCGAGAGACGGCTTCGCTTGCCGGTACGATATTTTCATGTATCTTTGCATACGTATCCTGTCTATGCGAAAATAGGAAACGAGGAGGATTTATGGAAAATATCAAGTGCCTTATAATAGGAGGCGGCCCTGCGGGATATACGGCCGCCATATATGCAGCCCGAGCAGGTCTTTCGCCCGTGCTTTACGAAGGGTTGCAGCCCGGCGGCCAGCTTACCACCACAACGCTGGTGGAAAACTACCCAGGTTTTTCCGAGGGCGTACAGGGACCGCAGCTCATGGACGACATGCGTGCTCAGGCCCTGCGTCTGGGAACCGACATACGTCTCGGAACCGTTACGCAGGTCGATTTCTCTTCGAGGCCTTTTGTCGTAAATGCGGACGGGGCGCATGAGATTCAGGCCCGAAGCGTCATTATAGCCACAGGTGCGGCTGCAAGGTATCTTGGCTTGGAGTCGGAGAGCCGTTTCAGAGGTATGGGCGTGAGTGCGTGTGCCACGTGCGACGGCTTTTTCTACCGCGGCAAGGACGTCGCCGTTGTGGGCGGCGGAGATTCGGCATGCGAGGAGGCCGTGTATCTGGCTTCGATATGCCGCAAGGTGTACATGGTGATTCGCAAACCCTATTTCGCGGCTTCGCAGGCCATGCAGCGCAAGGTCGCATCCACACCCAACATAGAGGTGATTTTCCGCCACAACACGCAGGAGATTCTTGGCGACGATACGGGTGTTACGGGCATGCTTCTCAAAGGCGAGGACGGGCGGATGCGCACAATCGACGTGCACGGCGTATTCATGGCTATCGGCCATACGCCCAATACCGAAATTTTCCGCGGCCAGATAGAGCTGGATGACAAAGGCTACATAGTGACCCGCGGCGTCACGAGCCACACCTCGGTGGAGGGCGTGTTCGCGGCAGGGGACGTGCAGGATTCGCGCTATCGTCAGGCCGTCACCTCGGCCGCCAGCGGTTGCAAGGCTGCGCTGGACTGCGAGCGATACCTTAATCTGATGCAGGGTTGATTCCGTCCGGCGACATATTCTCGATTCGTACTCGCGAGGATTTCGACCGCGCGGCGCTCGCTCTGTTCGCCTTTCAGGCCGAAAGATGCGAACCCTATGCCCGCTACCTGTCACTTATAGGTGTCAGGCCCGAGGATGTGGACAGCGTGGAGCGGATACCTTTTATGCCGGTGGAGCTGTTCAAAAGCCATGATATTTATTGCGGTGCCGAGCCGCCCGAGAAGGTGTTTACCAGCAGCGGAACCACAGGCATGGTTTCGTCGCGTCATCCCATGGCCTCCCTGTCGCTTTATGAAGAGTGCTTTACGCGGGCTTTCGAGATGTTCTACGGTCCGGTTGCGGGTTGGAGCATTTACGCGCTGCTGCCTTCGTATCTGGAACGCGAAGGCTCGTCGCTGGTGTACATGATGGACGGTCTGATAAAAAAGAGCCGCGGCGGCGGTTTCTATCTCTACGACCACGATGCGCTGCTCGGTGACATGCGCCGTACCGACGGTCCGAAACTGCTGCTCGGCGTGAGCTATGCGCTGCTCGATTTGGCCGAAAAGGGAGAAAAACTGCCCGAGGGGACGGTGGTTATGGAGACCGGAGGGATGAAGGGCCGGCGCAAGGAGCTGCCCAAACAGACCATGCACGAGATATTGTGCCGAGGACTCGGCGTGGAGACGATTCACTCGGAATACGGAATGGCCGAACTCACCTCTCAGGCCTACTCGCAGGGCGGCGGCATTTTCCGGTGCCCGCCGTGGATGAGGATTCTCGTGCGCGACTTGAACGACCCGTTTGATATTCTTGGCGTCGGGCGCAACGGAGGCATAAACATAGCGGACTTGGGCAATCTGTACTCCTGTGCGTTCATTCAGACGCAGGACTCCGGCCGGTTGCATTCCGACGGCAGCTTTACGGTATTCGGCCGCGCCGACCGCAGTGAAATACGCGGCTGCAATCTTCTGGTGCAGTGAACTGGGACTGCATCCGCCTTTTTCCGATGCGAGAACCGTCCGACAGAGTATTCTGGATTGAAAGCCGCACAGTATGCACTGCGGCGGAATCGCAATAGCCGGCTCTTATCGTGCGGCGTAGACCCTTTGCGCCAATCTGGACAAAATACCCTGATTGCCCGATGTCGCGTTTTGCGAAAAGGCGCTGCCTACCGTTTGCGTTTGATGCGGACGGTTACACGCAACTGATTCTCGTAGTCGGCTGCCTCGTCTTTCTTGCTCAGACGGCATTCGAAAATGTCATCCCAACCCATTTCCAGCAGCGCGGCGAACGGCTCGTTGGCGTTGCGGGGAACGTATCCGAGAAGGAAGTCTTCATACGCGGGACCCCGATTGTCTGCACTGTCCGGAATCTCTCTGCGGTAGATTATCGCTACCGCATTTTTGTCGAATCTGTTGTCGAAATCGCGTTCGAGATGCAGCAACATCCCGATGTTCAGATCCTGCCACACTTCGTCGGCATCGTGATATTGGCGTCCGGCTATGTGGAACTCGTCGAAGTAAAGTTTGTTCTGTTTCATGGTGTCTTTTGATTTACGATACAAAGATATATTCCGATTGTTCCAGAATACGGTACAATGCTGTCAATCCGCATATCTTTTGTTCATTTCCTTTATGGTAGCCGATAATTTGTCGGCCAGACTCGCAGGCGAAACGACTCGGAGCCACTGTGCCCGCGAAAGCAGATGTCCGATGAAATCGTCCGTGGGGCGCAGGGTCACTTCATAGTCTGCATGGTCGTCGGAGAGTGCAAGAAGCCTTTGCGACGGGTGCAGCGGCAGATCGCGCATGTAGTAGCGTTCTTTGCCCCATGCTCTCAAAACGATTTTTTGGAGCGGAATTTCCGGATTCCGTACTACGCCGTAGCATTCGCCGAAGAACTTTTCGGCGTCGAAATCCGTATCCATGACGAACGGCTCTTCGGAGATGCTCAGACTGACGATTCTGTCGAACGAAAGGATGCGGTATTCTCTCGTGTCGGGATAGCGAATAAGTACGTACCACCTTCTGCGATACAGTTTCACGCAATACGGTTCGGCATGATAGCATCTGGTTTCCGTGCTTTGGTATTTCCGGTATTCGATGTCTATTGTCCGCGAATATTGCATCGCCTTTATAGCCTCTTTGAGATTGTCTCCGTCGGAAGGGATTGTTTCCAGCAGAATGCGGTCGTGCACCAGACGGCTTTCCGCGATTACGTTGTTGAGCGATATGGTACCGGCCATCCAGCTTTGTACCGTATTCGAGTGTAGCTCTCCCGTGTTTTCTATGTAGTAGCGCCAGCCGTTGCGGCGGTCGCAAACGATGCGGATGCCGAAGATGTCCTCGATTTCTTCTCGGTGGCGGTTGAATGTGGTGCGGGCCATCGGGTTGTCGTCGTACAGCGAGGACTCCTCCCACAGACGGCTTATTTCGCCCAGACTGATAGGCCCGAGCCGGTAGACGGTCTCCACCAACCAGATGTACACTTTGAATAGTTCCTTATGTCGCATGTTTCGGATTGTTTCATTAAATCGACTGTATGCCGCCCGCGGAGCATGGGTCCGTTTAGCGTTTTTTTCGATGCTCGTCAGGCGGATAAGAGCAAAATTAAGTTTTTTTGTCGATTGACAGTGCGGCGCTCTTGTAGAAATCTGTTTGCGTGTATAAAAAATAAGCGATTTCGCTTGTCTGCTCCGACTTGCTCAATCGCTTATCCAGTGCCCAGGACAGGAATCGAACCTGCACGCCTTGCGGCACACGCACCTGAAACGTGCGCGTCTACCTATTCCGCCACCTGGGCTTCTTTTGAAAAGGTGTGCAAATATAAGGAGTAATTTTGATTCCGCAATACAAAATCGAATATTTTTTCACTCCCTAAGACTTTGCGCCGGTTATGCGGACGGTTCTGCTGTTTTCAATACCCCGCTCGTGTCGGTGCAGACCATCGAATAGTTCTCGACGCATACTATCAGGTGGTCATGGTCGTGGTCGGTGACGGAGGATATGCGGCGGATGGTTCCGGCATAAGGCAGGCGGAGAGCCGAGAGCTGGCGGTGGATAGCATCCAAAAGACGCAGGTAGGCGGTGTTCCGCTCGTGGTTGTCCACGCGGCGCAGACGGAAG
>ERZ857629.2107-NODE-2107-length-19601-cov-3.236775_pt1 | contig 19601 bp, 18 predicted proteins | sample MGYA00519700_ERZ857629 | MGnify/ENA primary metagenome ERZ857629 (study PRJEB31778, sample SAMEA3449351) | human gut metagenome | biome: human gut; feature: human-associated habitat; material: faeces | place: United Kingdom | collected 2010/2012 ...
GGTGCGGTTGCGGTCTCTGTCACGGCGTCGGTGCCGGTTTCCGTTTGCGCCGGAATCAGCGTATAGATGGCACGCACCGTAAAGTTCTTATTCTCCACGGTATACGCCGCCCACGCGCCGGTGAAGCCCTCGCGTGCAGGCACCTCCGGTTCCTCAATGGAAGTCGCGCCCGCCGCAAACTCCACAACCGCCACCACCTTGTTATTGGCAACAAAGGTTGCCTTGAAGACCTTTTCCGGCTCGGTATAGTCGTAATCCACAACGAGATCCGCCTTGGCGTTGGCAAGCACCTCCTCGGCGCTCAGCGCACGGTTGTAGAAGCGCAGGTCACGGAACAGCGTGCTGTAATTGTGCGTCTGTTTGTCGTGCCCAAAGAACAGATTGTCGGCTCCCATAGGTCGGGGACTTGCAGTCCGGGCTATCTCCATCCCGTCCGCATATATGACCGTCTCCCCACCGACTTCATACGTAACGGTAATCAGCGAGTCGGTAAACAGCTCCAAGCCGTCCTTCACCTGCGGACGCTCGCCGCGCCCGTTTCCGGCGTACTTGAATTCCAGCACGTCATTCTCTATGCGGCGGAACAGTGAGAAATTGTCATTGTCGCTGTTGATAAAAGTGTTGTAGGCAGTACCCAGCGACCGCAGATCTCCGAGCGACATCTCGACCGTGAACGCCTGCCCGTTGACAACGTCCACCACCGCCTGCGGGAAGAACTGCCGGACCGAATTGCTCCGGAAACCGCCCAACTCAAAGCGGTTGTTCTGATCGGTGGTCAGCGTGATGTCGTTGCCGCCGCACAGATCCGCCCACACGGTGGCATCCGAATCATTGCCGCCTGCCCGGTTCTGGGTGCCGCTGTACACGGCGACCAATCCGTCCGCAACGTACAGCTGCTTGGCAGACAGCGCCCCGTCAACCACGGCGTTGTGCGCCACCTCGGCAGGGTTAAGCGCCCGGTCGTAGAAACGGATGGAACGATACACGGTATCAAACGCCTTGCTGCCCTCCTGCCCGATGAACAGCGTATCGGCGCCCATTTCCTTGGGGCTGGGTGCGGATGCCTTCTCCTCACCGTTGATGTAAATACGCGTTTGCCCGCCGACCTCGTAGGTCACCGTGACCAACGCATTCTGAAGCAATGCCAGACCGTCCGCCACCGTGGGGCGCTCACTGCCCGAATTGGCGGCGAATTTGAATTCGATTACATCCTTCTTATTGCGGCGGAACAGGGCAAAGTTGTCATTCCCGCTGTTGAGAAAGGTGTTGAAGCTGCCACCGACCGACACGAACTCGGAGAATCGCAGCTCCACCGTGAACGCCTTTCCATTCACGGTGTCCACGATGCCCTGCGGAAAGGAGAACTTACCGCTGCGGACATGGAAACCCGTTGCCTCAAACGCGTTAGTTTCGGTATGTTCGACCGGCAGGTCGTAGCCGCCTGCCTTGTCGTGCCAGACGACAGACTCAATATCCTGCCCGTCGCGCGTGTTCTCTACACCGTCATACCACGCAACCAGCCCGTCCCGTACATACGCCGTCGGCACCTCTATTACGCGGAAGGGCACCTCCGCCACGACGCTGTACCCGTCATCTTTCATAAGCACCATCTTGTACTCGCCCGCCGGAATGTCATACAGCGAGGCGCGCTGCTCGTTCCGATGCTCGGCTTCCCGGATATTCTTGGTGTTGCCCGATGCATTGCCGTCATCGGCAACATAGTACCACAGGATGGACACCTGTCCACCCGCGCCCGGATCATAGGTGTCCCCTGCCGCATACAGACCGACCCAGTCGGTGCCGGTTCCGGTTGCCGTAACGAAAATGTCTTCTCCGACAAGATAACTCGCCTTATTCAGTGTCAGGCGGAGCAACCCCTCCGCCGTGACCTGCACAGGGACGGCAACCATAACAGCCGCAAGAATCAGCAGGACTGCCAGACCGAACGATAAACTCTTCTTCATCATGGCTATTCTCCTTTTTCTTTGGTTTTTCTGTATCGGAATTGTGTGCCGGATTCCTTCCGGCTGACAAAGCGGTTCGGTTTCCCGCCGTTACGCGGCGGCATCCTCCAGAAGGATACTGCGGATCCGGAGCAGATCGCCTGCCGGCACGCCGCAGGTACCGGTCAGGAAGTCCACCACGCGCTCCTGCGTGCTGTTGCCGTTCCCGTAAATCCGCACCATCTGGACAAAGCCCTGATAGACGGAGGAGGTCGGGGCGCACAGGCTGAAGGCGCTCATGTCAAAGTCCTTCTTCAGCTCGGTATCGTTCACACCAAGTACAGCCTCCAGCAGGTAGCAGATCATGCCGGTCTCGTCGCAGCCGTACACATCATGGATATAAATCGGATAATTGCTCTCGTCTGCCAGCACGGCAAACACCTGCCGGATCCCCTCCTGCACAGCCTCACGCTGGGCAACGGTCGATTTATCGTTGTAATACGGCTGGCAGTTGACGCGGATGTGGTTGACGTTGTACCCCAATGCGTTGTAGCCGGCAATACCGTTCTCACCGCGAAGGTCAAGCTCGGTGTGGATGCCCAGCACCCCCAGCATATCCGAAACACCTGCATCCGGGTCGATATTGCAATCAGCATCGTTGTAGCCGTCCAGCTCACACCCGCGGAAGATCATACCCTGCCGGATAGACTTCTGCACGCCGTCCTGCTCGACGGACATCCAGCCGCCCAGATCGCGGACGTTGAGCAGGGTGGAGTTCTGCGTACTGCTGACAGACACAAACCGGGGCGCAACCGCCGTCACAAAGAAGCTCTCCGCCTCCAGCGTCGTAGCATCGTTCAGGGTCACGACGACCTTGTAGAAGTACCGGGTACCCGTCTTCAGATGATTGAAGGACACCTTCCCATCCCGGGAGCCGTCGGCATACAGGACGCGCGGATTGGAGTAATCCTCGTTTTCCGACAGGATGAATCGGACTGTCTTGATGCGCTTGGCGCTGGACAGATTCTCGACCGAGTACTGCAGTTCCACTGATCTTTCCGTATCGGCGCGGCTGTTCCGCCGCTTGTAGGCGCTCATAATGGATGCCACGGACTGGTTGGTATCCTTATCCGCGTAGGCGCGCACCATCGGATCCGTCACATCAACCGGATCCGTGTACGGCACAATGAGCACCCGCTCACGCCCGTCGTTGCCGGACGGATCGTATGTGCCGGTAGAGGAAGATCCGCCCACGCTCTGGTTGATCGTAATGTACTGAATGACCAGAATGCTGATAAGCAGCATAATGCCAGACAGCGCAACGACCAGCGCAATCAGCAGCGTCCTGCGGCTTCTGGCGAAGAAACGCCGCATCCTGAACATGGCGCGCCCCATCCTGCTGCGCGGCATATGACGGCGGCTCTGTGGCGGCGGAGCCATACGCTCTCGCTCCTCGCGGTAGCGCTGGCGCTCCTGCTCCCGCGCCGACAACTCCGGACTCTGCTCCGGACTCTGCTGGCTGTGCTCCCCCGCGTTCACCGGCGGCATATTCCCTTCAGTGGGCTTCTCGTTCTCTCTCATGATTTCCGTTCCTTTCGTTATTCCATATCATGGTATCGTACATCCGTGACACCGCGCCGATCGCCGCGCAACGGCTGGCGGCAGACGGCGTCTGTCATTTTGGGGAAGTCTCCCCGCTCTTGCGCAACCACCGGATCGGCAGTGACAGTACCCCCGCCGCAAGCGCACTGACCGCGCCCAGCGCAACGCCTGCCGTATTCATCAGCAGGTCGTCGGTCTCCGCCGTTCCCAGCATGAAAAGACCTTGCATCGTCTCGCAGAAGAGGCTCAGCGCCAGTCCGCACAGCACCGTAAGTCCAAAGCGGCGCAGGATGCGGCGCTCCGGGCGCCACGCGTTACCCAGCGACAGCCCCAGCGGAAAGAAGAGGAATGTATTCATCAGCAGCATCCGGTAGTATTCCTCCGCCCGCCACGCCTCCTCCGGCACGCGGAACGGCACCAGATTGATGCCGACCTCCCCGCCGCCGCCGATAAACCGGTAAAACACCGTTATACCCAGGATACCCAGCACCGCGCATCCGGCAAGGATGCGGTTGAACCACATCCAGCCGCGTCGCGTCGCACGCAGGCTCCCGAACAGCAGAGTGAGGAGTGTCCAGACAAACAGACTGACCAGCATGAACCGCAGAATGCTTTCCGGTCGGCTCCGGTAGATCTCCAGGTACAGCTCTTTAAGATTCATGAAGCACCCGGCTGAGGTACGCCTCCGAAGCCGCAATCCGCAGCTTCAGCCTCTCGTCCACGCTGTCCCAGTCTGCCGGTTCATCCGCCCGCTTCCGCCCGGGCAGCCCCGCGATCTCCATCAGGTCGCGCATCCGGCTGTTGAGTTTTTCCTGCCTGCCATAGGTCATAAACGGGCGGTGCAGGATCAGGGAGAACGCCGTCGCATGGAAGGAATTGGACAGCACGTACTCCGCCCCGGCAAGCCAGCCGAGGAAGCCGTCCGGCCCTGCGTCCGCCGCATCCGGAGTTCCGTAGGGCAGCTTCAGCACCGTGACAATCTCACACCCGTGTGCCGCCGCCAGCTGCTCCGCCGCCGCCCGGATGGCGGGCGATCCGTCAAAGTCGTATACCAGCAGGTAGGGCTTGCTCCGCCGGACGGGAACCGCCAGTTCCCGCCATGCCGCCGCCGGCAAAAGGAACACCGGATCCATAACTGCCTCCCCGCCGGTAATTCCGAGCTGTTCCAGAAGGGCAAGCCCGGAAGGCTCACGCACGGACACGTAATCCAGCGCCCCGATCCAGGCGCGTTGGCGTTCCGCCCACGCCGGATCGACCGCGTCCATGGCAAAGCTGGCGGCATAGGAGGCGCGCGTCACGCCCGCCGGCGCAAACTGCAGGTAGAAAGCAGGGTCGCGCCCGTTCGGGAACAGCGTGTTCCATATCTGGTCACTGCCCGCAAGGTACACATCCGCAGGCGGCGGCTCCGCGCACAGCGCCGCAAAGCTGTCATAGCGCGCTGTCAGCGGCAGGTACGTCCGGCGGAAGCTGTCAAAATTGCGCTTGCGCCGCCCCATACGCGCCGCCGCGCGCCCGGGAAATTTGGCAAGATTGAATGCCAGCCGCAGTCCCGGTCTGTCAAACCGGGGGCTTACCCCGCCCCACAGCCGGTAGTGCCCGGACAGGTAGTCCGGCTTGTAATCTATGATGTGCGCATCGTGTCCCCGCTCCCGCAGGTAACGGCACAGGGCGTATGCCTGAAGCGCGGCGCCGACGTTATACACGTCATGGCAGGTTATGGTATTCACACGCATGAGCGGTTCCTCCTTCCATGCGGATCGTACGGATAATGCTTCTTTATTGTTCCCCGTCCGGGAACAGGAGACGGTACAGCTTTTCTGCCTCGGCTGCGTTGGTGTAGTCGCGCGAGCGGCAGGTATCGCAAAGACGCGCCATACGCGCAGGATCACGCAGGAGAGCGGCAATCCCGGCGGCACAGCCCGCATTGTCCTGCGGGACGATGACGCCGTCCGCTCCGTCCTCCAGCTGGCTGGCGGAGGTCGCGTACCGGGCGATGACAACGGGACGTGCCAGCATCTGCGCCTCGCGTACAGTGACTGACTTGCCCTCGTAGCGGCTGGGCTGAACATACAGGTCGCACGCCCGGATGTACGGATACGGATTATCGCGCTTTCCGAGTAGGATGACGGCATCCTCCATGCCCGCCTCGGCGATGCGCCGACGGATCAGGGGTTCATCGCCGCCGTAGCCAATGATGTACCATCGGATCGGCAGTCCGTCCGCCAGCAGACGGCGGGCAATATCCGGCACGTTATCAAAGTTCTTTGCTTCGCAGAAGCGTCCGACCGACAGGAGATTGATGTGTCCGTCGCGGCGCATCCCGTCCGCCGGCAGGGGCACTTCCGCGCGGCTTTCAACGAATCGCTTTGCCAGAATATTCTCCATAACGAAAGAGCGGGCTGTCAGCGCAGGATGAACCGCGTCAAATGCCTCCTTACAGGATTCCGAAACGTTGACCACATGGGTACATTCCGACCACATTTTCTCCTCCAGGGGGTTATCCGGCGTAATCAGTGCACAGTCGGTGTGGAACCAACCCAACCGCACGGAAGCGGAAGTACGGCGGTTCATGATCCAATGCGGGTCAATGAAGGAAATCGCCATATCGTAATTCCCCCCGATGCGCGGCAAATGCCGGACAGCGTAGGCGTGCGTGCGTTGCTTCAGCGCGTGCCCGTAATCGCGAAAGTGCATCTTCCGGTTCCGGACCGCCGTGACCAGCTTGGCGCGCAATCGCACCCCTGCCACTACGGGGTGTCCCTGCCGGATTGCAGTCCGTATCGGATCGCAGAGCGCCCGATAGGCAGGTTGCTCCGGGAGCAGACGGACTGCATCCGGCAACAGCGGCAGTAACTCCCCTGTGTGCGCATACAGGAACAGATCCACCGAAACGCGGTCATAGTCCAGACTCCAAAGCAGACCGAGCAGGCTCGTTTCGGCACCGCCCAACTCCATGTTGGTGTGAAGAATCAGTATCTTCTTTTTCATAACCGGATATCAGCGCTTGCCGATCAGGTGCTGGAGGCGGTGCCACGGCTTGGACAGTCTGCTACGCAGGATTGCACGGCGGCTCATCCAGCTTTTGGCGTACCAATGGATGGAGTACGTGTTTTTCGTCCTGCGCAGCTTGCCCAGCGCATCGTCATACGGATTGAAATAGTCTGCAGGATAAATGACGGCACTGCCCAGATCCTGCAACGTCCCGTTCTTGACCAGCCCGCAACGCTCCAGCGCCCGGGTGTTAAGGATGGGACATCCCACGGTGCCATGCTTGCCGTCCAACAGTTCATCATACTCAGTCAGCATGGCGCGCACGGCGGGATTCCCTGCCTCAGCGCCGAAGCCCATTCCTGTATTCACGTACTCACGCGTTTCAAATCCAAAGAAGGCGGGAACGTCAAGGAGACTGTCAAAAGAGCGGAGCAATTCCACATCCACGTCAAAGTACAGTCCGCCCTCGCGCTCCAGGATCAACAGGCGCGCATAGTCGCTCAGGAAGGCGTATTTCTTCTCCCGGATACACATTTCGGTGTACCCGTTCATGTTCACGTCAAAGTTGTCCTCGTTCCACTCGATAATCTCATAGTCCGGGCAGAATCTATGCCAGCTGGCGATGCATTTCTTAGCCTTCTCGTTCTTCTCGCCCCGCCCGAACCAGCAGTAATGTATCTTCTTGGGGATCATATTTATGACCTTCCTTTCTCACCGGCGCGGAAGTCTGAGGCGGTTCCGGCACAAAACTTCCTGTCTGAAAATATGTTTTCAGACTTTCGCCTTCTTTTTCCGGTTCCGGCGTCCTGCCGCTCCGCAAGACCTCATCGTTTTGCCCGCCACCGGATATACAGCGTCAGCAACACACCCGCCGGCACGGAAAACCACGTCAGAACCGGCTTCGGAGACTTTCGCACGAAGTGTTTTTCACGCGCGATGAGGCAGCTGGACACGTAATGCACACAGTCCCTTGCGTTCCGGCGGAAAGACTTGTTGAACTTCATGTTCTGCACCCGGATAAACGCAAACCCGCGCGGGTTCCGGAGGTACTGCCGGAACATGGAATGGGATGAACCGTCCGGCTGATACTCGACGTCACACAGCACGCGGTTGATTGTCAGCAGACGGTACAGCTGGTCGCAAAGCTGGTACTTGTAGCCCAGCGAGATGTACTTCTCCCCCGGGAACACCGGATAGGGCGGCATCTGCCGCATCACATCGGTACGGTAAACCAGCTTTTTATCCCCCTGTCCGCCAGAGGCATAAAAACCTTCCAGCGTTGTGGTTGTCATGTCCGCCGGAAACGCTGTCCCGATTACCTTTCCCGTATTCATATCCGCATCCAGCCCGATAATTCCCGCAATCTCCGGGTGCGTGGGTCCGCCCGCGCGCTCCCACAGCGAGAGAATCACCTCCACAGCGCCCTCCGCCAGTGCATCATCGGAATCAATACAGGTATTCAACTCGGTTGTGATATTGTCATACGCCACGTTGTGTGCCGTGTGCATCCCGCCGTTTTCCTTGTAGATATAGCGGATGGGAAAACCGTTATCCCGCGTCTGCCACTCCTCGACCAGTGCACGCGTCCCGTCACTGCTCCCATCGTCCACAATAAGCCAAACGAAATCCTTGCAGCTCTGGCGGCAGAGGGATTCGTAGGTGCGCGGCAGCGTATGTGCGCGGTTGTAGGCAGGGGTGAAAACCGTCAGCTTCTGCGTGTCCATATCAGCTCCTCCCGACGGCTCCCAGATAGAAATCCCGCAGCCACCTTGCGTTTTCGGTTATATCAAATCCCGCCGCCCGGATTTCCTCCGACGTGTCGCGGCGCGCGTCTCTGCCGGTTCGTGCCAGCCGGAGCAGTTCCGCCCCCCATGCATCGGTTCCCGCCGACAACGGCAGGGCATGGACAAGGTCTGTTTTCTTGCACTCAATCGGCACACCGTCGGAAATGAGACACGGCAGTCCTGCCGCCTGTGCCTCTACGCTGGCGACCGACAATCCCTCAAAATGCGACGGGAATGCGAACACATCCATCGCCTGCAAAAGGTCGGGAATGTCCGTTCGGATACCCAAAAAGCGCACGGAATCCGAGATATGCAGCTCCCGCGCCAGTGTCTCAGCGGCAGGGCGGTCGCTCCCGTCTCCGACCAGCAGAAGCACGGCACCCGGCTCCTGCCGCCGCACGGCAGCGAAAGCCCGGAGCAGGAACGGGTGGTTCTTCTGGTAATTGAACCGCCCGACGTGCCCGACCGTCAGACTCCCCTCCGGGAGCTCCAGCATCCGGCGAACCTCTGCCCTGCGTGCGGCGTCATAGCGAAACGCGGCTGCGTCTACCGCATTGTTCATCTGAATGAAGCTGTCCCGGTACCTGCTTCCGAACAGCCACAGCCCGGATTCATAGCCGCACATGAAGCGGTGCGTGATATAAGGTCTCATCCGGGTTTTCATGTACCAGCGCACCGGCGATTTGAGATCAATACCGTGCGGTGCATTGTGTGCGTGGCAGATACGCACGGGTATCCCCATCCGCTTTGCTTCCTGAAAGGCGTACAGCCCCAGCTCGGACATATGTGCGTGCAGGATGCGGTACTCCGGATGCTCGGAAAAGAATACGCGGATCGCCCGACGATACGCCCCCGCCGTCCAGGGACGAACCGGCATCATGCGGAAGATGCGCCCGCCCAGCGATTCGATCTCGTCCTCATAGGCGCCACGTTCCTCCCGGTGTACCAGAAAGTCAAACTGCACGCGCGTGCGGTCGATATGGCGGTAATAGTTCATGACCATGGTCTCGGCGCCGCCACGATTCAGAATGGTGAAAAGATTGAGAACGCGTACCGGTTCAAAGTCTGCCATACCATATCCGCCCCTTCCGTTCAACTGTATTCTACCCAACCTTTCTTGTGCGGAAACCGGACACAACATACAACAGAGCTGTCAGCAGAACTGCCCATCTCCACTTGCTCAGCCGATAGAACACCCGCCATTTAAGCGGGAATCGGCTTATGTCCAGTTGCCGGACTGCTGCTCTCCACCGTTCCTGACCAAGAACAGCACGAAGATTGGCGGACTTCCGCCGAAAGCCGTCCGGGTTCGCTACCTCGTTCAGACCAACGCCAAGGAGTGACAACGCAATGCGGTTTTGCAGCGCGCGAAAATAACTTTCATCGGCGCCCGTCTCCATAAGGAAATCATACATTCTGTCATATAGCCGATCCCAGCAAGCAACCAAAGTACGCTTATATCCTGCCGTCAGGGATCCTTGATTGGTTTTACGATAGTGGTAATATACCCCCGACACATATCCGAGACGTCGCACGCGTGAAAAAGCGCAGACATTATAGAGTGCATCCTCGGTTCCAATCTCCTTCGTGTCCACGAAGGAGACCATCCGGATCATTTCCATCCGGTAGAGTTTTCCCCATGCTGTATCGTAGGAGAATGCCTTTTGCGGATCTGTCAGTTCATCCCCCACAGGTCCCAGTATCCGTCGGCAAAACGCACGGCTCTCATTCTCGTCAAAAGCACGCGTTCCCCCCTCAAACAGAATCCGCGGGAAACTATTCTCTTCATATTCGCTTTTATAAGACCACAAAACAACATCCAGTCGACCATCGTCCGCCAGCGCAACCGCCTGACGGATCGCGTCCGTATCCAGCCAGTCATCGCTGTCAACAAAAACGGCATAATCGCCGACTGCCACTTCCACGCCAGCATTTCGTGCAGAGGAAAGTCCCCCGTTCTGCTTATGAATGCATCGGACGCGCGCATCCGCGGCGGCGTAGGCATCACACATGGCAGGGCAACCGTCGTCGCTGCCGTCATCCACAAGAATCAGTTCAATATTGCGGTAAGTCTGCCCCAGAATACTGTCCACGCAGGTCGGCAGGTACGCCTCGACACGAAAAACCGGGACGATAACGGATACTTTACTCTCCATTTCATACCCTGCTGCAAAGCAGGCTCCTCTCGTAATAGTGCCTCTGCGGAACACAGCCGCCTACCTGTCAGGGGAGCAACGTCTTGATGTAGTCGATCAGATCCACACGGTCGAACAAGAAATCGAACGGCAATACGATGGCACTCTGGTAGTAGAAATACAGGACATAGCACACAACAATACAGACCGTCAGCATACGACGTGTAGACGGACGGAAGAAACGAAGCAACCACGGCAGGGTCAGCGTCTGAAAGATCAGGAAGTAGTTGGCAAGACGTGCAAAATAGTTTGCAGTGCCGAACAGGGCAACGAACATGATCTCGGCATTGAGCATGGACAGGTTGAAAATGAGCATATCATTCCGCGTACTCTGCTTCTCGATCTCGTCCCGCACCAAAAAGGACAACGCAATCGGCGCTGACACAACAAGAAACCGGAAAAGATTCACGCCGGCACCCGCGAAGGACTCCATGGAGTACGACTCCCCCATAGCGGAAGTCAGTGCGACCACCAAACCAAGCAGACGGGGCAGCAGCAGTCCGATCAGCATAAAGCCGACCAGCATGAAATAGGTTTTTCTCTTCCACGGCGTAAAGAACAGGAACTGTGCCAGAATAAACATGATTGCGTAGGTGTGAAACAGCGCAGCCAGTATAACATACAGTACGAACCGCCGCTTTTTACCCTCCATCAATCTGTCCATAGCGATCAGGATCAGCGAGGTCGCGGTACACTGCATGATGGCAGCCATATTGAACACATAGCACCCCATGGCAATATACAGGAAGAAGGATAGCCACAGAGAATCAGAATACTTCCGGATAAACCAGACATTGACCCCCACATCAAAGAGAGCAAACAACATCAGAAACGTCTGAGCCGATCCGCCCAGGTACTTGATAAGTCTTTGCGTCAGCTCAAACCCGACGCTGGAGCTGAGTGACCACTTAATCCCGTTGAATATGGAATCCTTCACCCGCAGAAGCTCATAGGAATGCGTATAAGTCGTGGTGTCATTGTAGCGCGTGCGCAAGCCGACGAATACCGCCAACACCAGCATCATACACACACAGAAAAAAGCATCCTTGCGACGGTAGCCGTTCCCCGAAAGATTCTTTTGGGAACGCATTTCTGACAGCATCGCAAAGCACATGGCTATCAGTATGATCGGCAACAGCTTTGTCATGAGTTATGCTATAACCATGCGTTTGCAAACGCTTCCTTCCTGTAGATTCCGGTTCCGACCGGTGCGACTTGCTTACCTGGACGCGCTCACGCACGCCTGCAGGCACGCCGCCGTCTCGGCGACCACCTGCCGCTTGTCAAATTCCGCCTCCATATGTGCCCGCCCCGCACGCCCCATCGCCTCGCGTTCCGCGGGCGACAGGCGCAGGAAACGCTGCATGGCGTCCAGCAGGCTGTCGGTATCCTGCGGTGCACACAGATAGCCGGTCTCGCCTTCCCGCACAGCCTCCATGCATCCGGGGATGCGGGAGGTGATGAGCGGTCTTCCCATAGAGGCACTTTCCAGATTGACGTTTGCCATCCCTTCATGGTAGGACGGCAGAACCAGGCAGTGCGCCTCTGCGATAAAGGGATGCACGTCGGTCTGATAGCCGTGGTACACCAGCCAGCCGGCTTCCTCCCCTTCATGCAGACGCGCGCGGTAATCCTCCTCGGTATCCCCGACGACGTGGAGCACGCAGGACTGCCCCGCCGCCCGCAGACTGCGCATGGCGGCGAACAGCTCATCCACGCCCTTTTCCCGCATGACGCGCCCGATGAAAAGAAACCTTGTGACAGTTCCGTCCGTCGGATACGGCGTCAGGGGAAACTGCTCCAGATTCACGCCCGCCCCGCGCAGAACATGGCACACATCCTGCCGGACAATGCCCAGCCGGCAGTACACATCGCGGTTGTCGCTGTTCTCAAAGAATACAACTCCGGCACGCTTCAACCCGATCCGGCAGAGGCAGGTCGCCACCCGGCGCAACAGCCCCGGATGCTGAAATGCGCTCCCCAGACCGGTCACATTGACCGCATACGGAACACCCGCCCGCCGCGCCGCATACCCGCCGTAAACGTTGCACTTAATGGTATACGTGATGACCAGATCGGGACTTATCTCCCGGATCAGCCTCCGATAGGTACGCAACAGCCGCAGATCCCGGATGGGATTCAGCCCACGCCTGTCGATCCCGGTCTCGATCACATGACAGCCTATTGATGCCAGATCGTCGAAGTGGTCATTGCGGGGCGTGGAAGCATAGACTGTATACGTCTGCCCCAGCGTCCGGATAAGATCGGCGCGGAACCGATACAGTCCGAGGCTGTTGTTTGCCAGAATCAGTAGCTTTCCGCCCATACGTTTCCCTTCCCGTTTCAGTGCGTGTCCTGCCCGCCGCCTGAAGCGGCAGTGTTCTCTTTGCGCAAATTGCCGCCGCGCCGGCGGCAATTATCCCTGAAGGGAACCTCTGCATACTACACGAGCGGCAAGAGGTTCCCCCAATCTTTATCGAAGCTCAGTTCGCCCCATCCGGATACAGTCGCCGTGCCGGCACACCGACATACACGCCCGGTTCCGTCAGCGAGCTGACCACCGCCGCTCCCGCACCGACCATGCAGTCCGCGCAGATATCGGTATTGTTCCGCACGACGGCACCCACGCCCAACGTGCTCCGGTCGCCCACATGAACCGTTCCGGCAAGACGCGCGCCGACGCTCACATGGCAGAAATCCCCGATCTGACAGTCGTGATCCACCGATGCGCAGGTGTTGACAATGACGCCGCGCCCGATGACCGCGTCAACATTGATTACCGCGCCCGCCATCACCACACTGCCCGCCCCCAGCGTCACGCGGCTCGCCACGAACGCGCGGGGATGGATCAGCGTCGCCAGCGATGCACCTGCGGCGGTCAGCCGATCCTGCAACGCCTCACGGACAGCGTTGTTCCCGATCGCAACCGCAAAATCCGCCTCGCCAAGCCATTTGCGTACTCGGAAAAACTGCCCAGCAACGGAAACGGCAATCCGGTATCCGCCACCCCGGGGTCATCGTCCAGAAATCCGATTTCTCTGTAGAGTCCCGTATGCAGGGCGATATCCGCGACTACACGTCCCTGTCCACCCGCACCGAGAAGAATCAGTCTTTGCCTTGTGCCCACTGTGCGGACTCCTCCTTTTCAGCTTCCACTTCAACTGCCGCCGTCCGGTTTCCGGTAAACGGCTCCATGGTTTCCGATGTGCCGCTTCCGATCCCGTCATGTCGGAAAACCACCCGCACCGTATCCAGCAAAATCCGGCAGTCCAGCCGGAAAGTTATGTTCTGCGTGTACCAGACATCCATCCGGAACCGCTCCTCCCACGGGACAGCGTTGCGCCCGTGAACCTGTGCGTAGCCGGTCAGACCGGGGCGCACATCGTGGCGATGGTGCTGCTCCTCGCTGTACAGCGGCAGGTAAGCCGTCAACAGCGGGCGAGGTCCCACCAGCGCCATCTGCCCGACAAGAATATTGAACAGCTCCGGCAGCTCATCAAGGGAGGTTTTCCGCAGGAATCTGCCGTATCCGTTCAGTCGCTCCCCGTCCGGGAGAAGTGCCCCCGATGCGTCGCGCCGATCGGACATGGTGCGGAATTTTATCAGGCGAAAAATGCGCTCCCCCCGTCCGGGACGCGGCTGGGCAAAGAACGGATTTCCCCGCATCGCCACAGCGCCCGCCACCGTCAGCAGCAGAAGAAGCGGCGACAGAATCAGCAACGCCGTCAGCGCCAGGAGAAAATCCAGCAGCCTTTTCCAAAACCGTGCGTACATATGCATCGGGTCAGAAGCAGCTCCGCACGATCCCGATCACCCGATCCTGCACGTCGGGGGTCATCTTGTTGTCGCTCGGCAGGCACAGCCCGCGACGGAAGAGGTCGGAGCCGACATCGGCAACACCGCCGGATCTGTATGCGTTGGTTGTCGCGCGGGCATTGCCCTCGCGCGTGACGAAGGGATTGGCGGAAAAGAACGGCTGCATGTGCATCGGCTTCCAGATAGGACGCCCCTCGGCGTTGCACGCCGCCAGCGTCTCCAAGATCTCGGTCGGGCAGGTCTTACCCGGCTCCCGGATGTACAGCGCCTCCCGGTCGCTCCGTACCTGCCGGCACATGGCTTCCTCGTTCACCAGCAGGCAGGACAGCCAGCAGTTCGGCTCACTGTCCGGCAACCGGGGATTCATGGTCACGGGCAGGTCACGGAAGCCCTCCCGGTAGCGCTCCCATATCGCGCGCTTCTGCGCGAGATGCTCCTCCAGATGCTTCTCCTGCCCCCGGATGATACCGGCGACCACGTTACTCATGCGGTAATTGTAGCCCAACTCCTCGTGCTGATACCACGGTGCCGCCTCGCGGGACTGCGTGGACCATTTGCGCACCTTCTCGGCGGCAAACCTGTCATCTGTCAGGAGCATACCGCCGCAGGAACCGGTGATGATTTTGTTCCCGTTGAAACTGATTACATTGTAGTGCCCGAAACTGCCCGCCATCCGGCCGCCGAGGGACGCCCCCAGCGATTCGGCGGCATCCTCGATCAGGATGGCTCCGTGCCTGTCACAGATAGCGCGGATCTCGTCCAGATGCCCGGGGGTTCCGTACAGGTTCGCCACCATCACGACGCGAACGCCGGGATACAGCTCAAACGCCTTCTCCAGTGCCGCCGGATCCATGTTCCAGCTCTCCCGTTCGGAATCAATGAAAACGGGGACGCCTCCCTCATACACAATGGGATTCGCAGTCGCCGAAAACGTCACGTCCGAGCAGAATACCCGCTCGCCCGGACGCACACCCGCCAGTCTGACCGCCAGATGCAGCGCCGCCGTTCCGGAGGAAAGCGCCACCCCGTAGCCGACTCCGATGCGTGCGGCGAATTTCTCCTCAATTGCGTCGATGTTTGCGCCCACCGTAGACATCCAGTTGGTGTCATATGCCTCCCGGACATAGTCCATTTCCTCCCCGTGCATAGTCGGGGAGGAAAGCCAGACTTTCTTCTCAAACGGCTCCGGCTTCTGCGATTTCCTCGCTTCGCTCATAATACAGGTACCCAATCCGGATCGCCATCCGGACATCCTTTCCGATTCGTACTATATCTTTGGTCTTCTGTCTTCTGTACTTTTGTCGCCGCACTCAGCAGCAGGGCGCGGCGGCACGTGTGATATCCGCCGCCCGCCGCAGTACCGTGCGGAGTTTTTCCTGGTCAATGACCTCGCTCAGCGTGCGCAGGGCGACGCCGATGTTCGGCTTTCGCGTCCGCATATTGTGGCAGTCACTGCCGATAAGGTCCATCCGGTCATTCCGGAACAACGTCTTTATCTGCCGCTTGCAGGTCTCATAGCTGGCAAGAAACGCCGCGTTACACTGGAACAGCACCCCTTCATCCGCCAACCGCTTGACCGTGCGGCGGTTCTGCATGGGGAGACAGCGCTCCACGTGTACAATAATCGGACGCAGTCCCTGGAAAAAACGCAGGAGGAGAAGATCCTCCACCGTATCAGGCGACCACTCGTCCTCCGGCATCTCCACCAGTATGTACGGTGTCCCCTCCAGGCACAGGTAACCCGCGTGGGGGGAACGCCCGAGGCCGTAAAAGTACGCGACCTCCGCCGCGGCGTACACGCGCGGCATACAGTCCCGCTCCCAACTGTCCTGCAGGCGGCGGATCGCCCGCTCACGACGGCGCAGGAAATCATTCGGGTTTTCCTTCTGCGGGTAAAAATGCGGCGTCGCCCACATATGCCGCACATCCTGCCGATACGACAGTCTCAGCAGATCGACCGACTCCGCAACATCGCGTGCACCGTCATCCATCCCCGGCAGAATGTGGCTGTGAACGTCTACCAGCCCGAAGGCAGGCAGGATACTGCGCCCGCCGTTCATGGCGTGCCTTCCTTTCGTGTCACGGGATTCGGCAATTCGGTCAGAAACAGTCGGATTGCAAGGCGAGTCGCGTCCTCCGCCGTGGACGAAGCCTCCAGCTCGTAGCTTCCGGCGGACGTGTACGTGAGCACCTGATTCAGAATGCGCTCAAAGGAGCCTTTGTCGCGGAAGTCCGTATACACGCACGACTCGCTCATGGCAACGGCAAAGCTCTTCTGAATATTGGCATCCATCAGTTCTTGAACACTGCGGTTAATTTCCTGCAGCTGTCCCCGCGGATCCGTCAGGAACAGCGGCTTCTCCGTCGTGTCCGACAGCCGTATGCACACCTGATTGGTGATGATAACGTTCAGCAGCTTCTCCACCGTCCGCGTCGTGTTCATGCAACTGCGGCGCCCGCCGTCGCCGAACGCCTGGGCAAGACCGAGGTTGGCGTCCGCAATCGGCATCTGGGCATTCTCCTCCACCTCGCCGAACTCATTGACCGGTTCCACGGCAGTGTGCAGGCGGGTGTCCAGTGTCGTGAGGAAGTATGTGCCCCTCGCCTCGTCTATGGACAGAATGGCGAGGTACGCCGCCTGGGGATGCACGGCAAGCGAGTGGATTCCCCGCGAGTCACCGTCATTCTCCACGGCAATAAAGAGGATATTTTTCAGGTCGCGGCGCTTCTCGTAGCAGGCATCGCCGATCCAGACGTCGCCGATCCTGCCCTCACTTCCGGTATGGACACTGTCAGACGGCTTGCGCGTTCCCCGAATCAGCAGGGCAAGCAGGATGACCGCCGTCACCCCGACGACAGCATACCCGACGCCCTTCAGAATCTTCCGTCTCTGTCTGTTGCTTCTGTTACCCATCCTGCAAGTCCCCTTTCTGTGGCATTCCGTTGCGGCTTTCCGTCCGGTGCTGTTTTACTCCGCCTTGCCGGCTCTGTCCCCCCGGTTCTTCGGATCGTAGCTGCCGGTATCGTAACTCTTGTAGTCATACCCCTTGTAGTTGTAACTCTTACGCTTTCCGCTGCCGTGCCGGCTGTAGCCGTTGTACACAAAGCCCAGAATCCGGACGCCGCTGAACCGCAGCTGCTTGAGCGCCTGAATCAGCGTCTGGCGCCGCGTGTACGCATGGTTGACCACGACCAGCATTCCGTCCAGATTGGGCGAAACCGCCACGGGATCCACCACCGTCGTGACAGGAGGCAGGTCCACGATGATGAAGTCAAACAAGGTCGTCAGCTTCCGCAGCAGATCCCCCATATTCTCCGAGCCGAGCAGCTCGGATGGGTTGGGGGGAATGTCCCCGGCAGGCAGGAGAAACAGGTTCTCACTGTATTCCGGCAGGGGGCGGATCACTTCCATCAGGCTGTCCTGCGGGACGCTTCCGACCAACAGATTGGACAGTCCCGGCGACATGGGAACCTCATAGTACCCCTCCACCGTGGGCTTACGCATGTCAGCAGACACCAGCAGGGTGCGGGAGCCGTTCTTTGCCAACGCATAGCTCAGGTTGACCGATGTATAGGATTTTCCCTCGTGGGGAGCGGAGGAAGTAGTTCCCACGATATTGCCCCGCTGCTTGTGGGGCAGGGACAGGATGATGTTGGTACGGAGGACGTTGTACGCCTCGCTCGTCTCGAAGTCCATGCCGCTGGCGAAGGGGGATCTCCGCTCTCCCACCGCTTTCCGCGCCTGCTTCTTCTCGTCAGTCTGTTTGCTACGGCTCATGCTCATTCTCCTTTCCGTCCGGAGGCATCTGCGCCGTCCGTCCCGGCGGTATCCTTCGTGACGGCATCCGTTTTGCCGGTCGTATCGGCTTCATCCTCTTTGTGGCTCTTGGATTTTGCGTGATGGGCGGGGCGCGGCGCCTGCTCGTATCCGTATCCGTACCCATACCCATACCCGTAGCCATACCCATAGTCATACCCGTAGCCGTCGTAGTCGTTCCGACTGCTTCCGCGCTGCGTGTCCGGAATCTGCGCCAGTACCGGCACAGACGGGAACGCGCTGGACAGCCATGCGGCACTCTCCAGCTTATCGTTCAGTACACAGCCGACCAGGATTGCATATCCGGCAGACAGAACCAGTCCGATCAGCGCACCGATCAGAACCTTGCTTCCGAAATTGGGCGTCACAAGCACAGCCGAGGCAGCCTTATCGATCTGCTCGACAGAGGAACCCTGCACCTTTTCCTGCAGCTTGCGGGGCAGTTCGTCGTATATTATATTCGCCAGCTTCATCGCCTGATCCGGGTCGCCGCTCGTGACAGTCACGTAGTAGATCTGCGTGTCCGGCACAGCGCCGCTGACCAGCATATCCGACAGCTGGGCGAAGGTGATATCCTTGCCGGTAGCCGCCTTGTACTTCTCAATGACGCCGCCGTTGCTCTTGTCGAGAAAATCGCGCGTCAGAAGTATCTCGTTGTAGGTCGGGATAAGTGTTTGCGCCGCCACGATATCCGACGTGGAAATGACCGTCACGTTGCCGGCGGTCGTGTTGTTGGTGACATACAGCTTTATGGTAGCACGGTACTGCGGCGAATAGTTGTAGCGGGCATAGCCAAGCATGATCAAACCGCCGACCAGTGTCGCCAGCAGAATGATCCACCACCGTTTGGCAAGCGCCGTCATAGCCATTTTCAGGTCAATGACATACTCCCCCTCCCCGGTGAAGCCGGACTGCCAGCGCGACTGCGTGCCTGCCGTCCCGTTCCGATCAGCGCGATCGTCCGCGCCGGTCCGGTCGCCGTTTTCGGTGCGGTCACGCCGCCCGGCGCGATCCCCGCCCTCATCAAGCGCCCGCCGAATGATCCCCTGCAGTTCATCCGCCGAGAGAACATACCGGACGGTTTCGTCCTTGCCCGACGACGTCTCGTGGTTTCTGTTGTTTTCCATTCGTCTCTCTCCTGTGTTTTTTTGTTTTCCGATTCAACGTCCGCCGCATTTCTGCGGCAGGACAGGACATCGACATTTTACTCCGATATATTCTACCACGAAATCATACTTTTGTCAATCCGTATTCAGCGTATTCAGCAAAAAAATGATTTGAGAACCGCACCAATCGCCCGAACAGCAGTCAATCTTGGCAATTATGAAAAAGCCGGCAACCGCCCTATGCCCGTCAGTTGCCAAGGAGCGCCGCCCCGGAGGGCGGCATTCAACAGCTCTCAACGGCATGGACAACGGATTATGGAGTACCCAAAACAGGGAGCGGCAAATGC
>ERZ857629.2111-NODE-2111-length-19591-cov-5.108313_pt1 | contig 19591 bp, 15 predicted proteins | sample MGYA00519700_ERZ857629 | MGnify/ENA primary metagenome ERZ857629 (study PRJEB31778, sample SAMEA3449351) | human gut metagenome | biome: human gut; feature: human-associated habitat; material: faeces | place: United Kingdom | collected 2010/2012 ...
TTACGAATCTGGGGTTCCAGTTCTTCGTAGGTCCACAGGCGGCCGGAGCGTTCCCGGCTGTTGGGGTCGTTGACCCGAAAAGCGCCATCCTCGGTGCCGGTGAGGACAATGTAATGTCCCGATGTGGTAAAATCTCCCGGCCCCAGGGCGAGGATCACAGGGTGTCCCGCTTCCAGCGCGGAGACCATTTTCTTTTTTACAAGGGGCAGTTCCGTCACCCCCAGCCCCAGCTTGATGCCGCCCTCGCTGATCAGCGTCCAGGACGAGCCATAGCCCGAAGCGTAGTAGCCGTTTTTCCGGGAGAACGCCGCCACAGACGCCGGATTGAAGCTTGCATCTCCGGTCAGGTAGTAGCCCGCCATGGCGAGGCTGGTGGGGCCGCAGCCGGTAATTGCCAGCATATCGCTGCCGTATTTCTCATAACCCCACCGGGGATCCCACTGGAGCATCAGGGGCACCGTATCCCGGGAAAATCCGGACATGTCCCCGTCCCAGTTTTCCCGGAAGGGATAGTTCAGGACAAAGCTCTCCGTCTCCGGATTCCGCTCCAGCAGGGCGATCAGGCTGGCAGGATACGCGGAGTACCGGACGCCGTTGGCCTTTGCGTAGTCATGGACCCGCTGCTCCGTTTCTGTGTGTTCCGTCAGCGGGAACGTCAGATCCACGTACAGGTTCCGTATTGGCTTCCGGAGAAACACCGCCAACACCGCAATCGGGACGACAGCAAAAATAACCCATTTCCATCGTTTCATACAAAACACCAGCTTTCCTTCTGCACATTATAGCAGAAGGAAATGCAGGTGTCCAATTAAGATTTGATTAGCAGAGATTAGGGTCTATCTGAAAACCGTCAACACGCCCAAACAGCGGGCCTTTTCCACCTGCTGGGCACCATTTTTTCTTGCAATACGCAGAGTATTCCTGCAAAAAAATGGCTTCATCAGGCGGAAAATCCCTCGCCGTTGGTCATATTTCCGGTTTTCAGATAGACCCTAAGGTCCCTTTCATGACATGCCAGTGTGCCGGCCGATTCCGATTTTTACCGGATTCTTTTTCCGTTCAGCACCGCACCGGTCAGGCAGTCGCCTTCATAATCCAGCGACAGCAGGAAGAAGGGAGCGTCCTGCCAAAGAAGCTCCAGAAAGATCCGGTCTCCTTCCCAGGCCGGGAGCCCGGACAGCTTTTCCCGGCTGATCCATTGCAGATCTCCCTCGTCACAGTCCCGCAGCCGCCCCGTAAATCCGTCCGCAGTGAAGAGGTACATATACTCTCCCTCTTCGCCCCGCTGCCGGAAGGTGATCACCGCCCGGCAGCGGTAATCCGTCAGCGTCAGCCCGGTTTCCTCCCGGGTCTCCCGGAGGATACACTCGTCCGGGGACTCCTCCCCCTCGAACTTGCCGCCGATGCCGATCCACTTATCGTGGTTAATGTCGTTCCGCTTTTTCACCCGGTGGAGCATCAGCACATCGTTTCCCCGGGTGATATAGCACAGGGTGGTGCGGCGCATCAGCCAAGCTTCTGGAGAAGCTTCACCGCCAGATGCTGGTTCTCCACCACCACCTCGCTGTGGCCCTCCTCCCGCTCACCGTCCAGCGTCCAGGGCATGTCCGGATCGCTGTACACCGTAACCCGGGGAGCTGAGCAGAAGGTGATCATTTCGCAGTTGTACTTCTGGCTTTTCAGCGCCTGAATGCACTCGGTCAGCTCGCCCAGATTCCGGGGAGCCCGCACCAGCAGTACCTCCAGCAGGCCGTCCCGCATATCTACCTGACTGGGGTCGAGCGTCAGGATGCCGCCCACGGAGGTGGAGTTGCTGATGGCGCCAAAGAGGAAGTCATCCTCCACAATGCGTCCGCCGATGTCCATGCGGACATGCTCCTTCCGCAGCTGGGAAAGCTCCTGAATTCCCTCCAGCACATAGGCGGTATGTCCCAGCGCGTTCTTGATGTTCTGGGGGGTAGCATAGCTTGCCCGGGTGAAAGCACCAAAGGAAGCCACATAGGAAAAATACCGGTCTCCGAACTTGCCCGCGTCATAGGCAACCGGCGTGCCGTCCACAATTGCCCGGGTTGCCTCCATCACGTCCGTAGGCAGCTTCAGACTGTTTGCAAAATCGTTAGTAGTTCCGGCAGGGATATAGCCCACGGGCACATCCAGCCCACTGTGCAGCAATCCGGAAACGACATCGTTAAAGGTTCCGTCACCTCCGCAGCACACAACGGCGTCCATGCCCGCGCCAAGACGGCGGACCGTCTTATCTCCGTCCCCGGGTCCGGCGGTCATGTGCACCAGGACATCGTACCCCGCCTCATTAAAAGTGGAGAGAATTTCCGGAAGGAACCGGTTTGCCCGCTTCTGCCCGGAACAGGGATTCATAATAAACAGCATTTTCTTCACTGGAATTACCTCACAAACGGAAAATGATCATATCTTTCAAATATTGCTTTGCGCCGGATGAATTCCGGCATTCCAAAGTCTGCGCGGTTTCATTATATCACACTTTACAAAAATAACAACTTAAGAAAAGTTTACCCGGAAAAGTTTACCCATCGTTCATAATTTTTACCGAAGCTTTTCCGTCCGCCGGAAATTCCGGGCTGGACAATCCCGGACGCAGGCGTTATAATATAGGCAAACCGACGAAAAAGTACGGACACAACAGGAGGCTTTTTATGAAACTGGATACCAAACGCACGGTTCTTGTAGGCTTTGCGTTTCTCTCCATCTGTGCGTTCTGGCAGATGTACGACAACCTGATCCCCCTGATTCTCACCAATACCTTCCATCTGAACGAAACCGTCTCCGGTGCCATTATGGCGGCGGACAATGTGCTCGCTCTGTTCCTGCTGCCCCTGTTCGGCGGACTGTCCGACAAATGCAAAAGCAGACTGGGACGCCGCCGCCCCTATATTCTTTTCGGCACGCTGGCAGCCGTGGCGCTGATGCTGGGACTGCCCCTGCTGGCAGACAGCTACCATGCCGCCCCCGCTCCCGGGAAGCTGGCCGCCTTCATCGGTATTCTTGGCCTGCTTCTGGTTGCCATGGGCACCTACCGCTCCCCTGCCGTTGCGCTGATGCCCGACGTGACCCCCAAGCCTCTGCGCTCCAAGGCCAACGCCATCATCAACCTGATGGGTGCCATCGGCGGCATTGCCTATCTGCTGATCACCACCTTCCTTTACAAGACGAAATCCGACACCTATATTACTTATTTCCCTCTGTTTGCCATTGTGGGCGGGATCATGCTGGCGGCGCTGCTGATCCTCATGCTCCTTGTGGACGAGCCGAAGCTTGCCCGGCGGCAGCAGGAATATGAGGCGGCCCATCCGGAAGAAAACCTTGCCGACCACGATACGGTGGACGAGGAGCTTCCGCCCCCGGTACGGAAGAGTCTTTCCTTCCTGCTGGTGTCCATTGCCCTGTGGTTCATTGCCTACAACGGCGTGACTACCTGGTTCTCCGTCTACGCCCAGAACACCTGGAACATGAGTCTTGGGCAGGCCAACACCTGTCTGACCATCGCCACCGGCGGCGCCATCCTCAGCTACATTCCCGTGGGCAATGTGGCCAGCCGGGTGGGACGGCGGAAAACCATCCGTTTCGGCACCCTGCTGTTGGGAAGCGCTTTCCTTGCCGCTTTCCTGTACACCCTGCTGGTGGGTACCTTCTCCCCGGTCCTGTATCTGCTGTTTGCACTGGTGGGTCTGGCGTGGGCCTCCATCAACGTAAACAGCCTGCCCATGGTGGTGGAAATGTGCAAGGGCAGCGAAGTCGGCAAGTTCACGGGACTGTACTACACCTTCTCCATGGCCGCCCAGATCGTCACCCCCGTGGTGGCAGGCTGGCTCCTGCGGAACGTCAGCTACCGGGCGCTGTTCCCCTACGCCGCCGTATTTGCTTTTGTGTCCTTTGTGACCATGGGCATGGTGCGCCACGGTGACAACAAAATTGAAGCCAAAAAGGGGCTGGAAGCCTACGACATTCCGGACTGATTCTCTCCGCTGCAAAGAAAGGCACATAATATGGTTATTCTGATCATTTTTCTGATTCTTTCGCTTCTTTATGTTTTGTCTCTCATGGGGCGGCATGGGAAGCCCGAAATGGAAGCCCTGAAAAAGTGGCGCTATGCCCACCGGGGACTCCATTCTCCCGGCATACCTGAAAACAGCATGGCCGCTTTCCGGGCGGCACTGGAAAACGGCTACGGCATTGAACTGGACGTACATCTGCTGAAGGACGGCTCTCTGGCCGTCATCCACGACAGCGATCTGAAGCGGGTCACCGGGCAGGATGGCTTTGTGGAGGATCTGACGGCAGAGGAACTTACAAACTATCACCTGCTTGGCACAGAGCAGACCATTCCCCAGTTCCGGGATGTTCTGGCGCTCTTTTCCGGGAAAGCGCCCATGATTATCGAACTGAAATCCTTCCGGGGCAATCACGATGCTCTCAGCGAGCGGGTGTGCCGGGAGATGGAGGGGTACTCCGGGCTGTACTGCATGGAGTCCTTTGACCCCTATTGCGTCCGGTGGCTGTACCGGCACCGCCCGGAGATCGTCCGGGGGCAGCTTTCGGAGAATTCTCTGAAAAGCAAGCCGCCCTTCTCCCTGCCTGTCCGGTTTCTGACTTCCTTCTATCTGGAAAATTTTCTGACACGTCCGGACTTTATCGCCTACCATTTTCCCGACCGGAAAACCCTCAGCAACACTCTGTGCCGGAAGCTGTGGGGCATTACCGGTGTCAGCTGGACTCTGAAAAACCGGCAGGATTACGATACCGCCCTTGCCGAGGGCTGGATTCCCATCTTTGAGGGCTTCCGTCCGGAGCCGAAGGAGTAAGCCATGGAAGAAAAATTTCTGGACGCGCTGGAAGCCCGGCGGCGGGAGGCCATCGGACTGGGCGTTCGTCTCCGTCCCGTTCCCCGGGAAAAACTGCTGGACCTGACCCACCGCGCTCTCTCGGGCAGTCGGGCAAGCGACGGCTTTGGGACGCTGGAGCAGCTCCGGCGTCTGGATCTGACCCCGGAAGCGCTGGCGGTAGACCGGCGCTATACGGCACTCTTCACCGATGAAGAAGCAGACATCGCCCTGACCAGGCTTCTGGAAGCCGGGTACCGGTTCTGATTTTTGGAAATGACAAACAATTGTATGCCGTCAGGAAACCGGCTGCAAATTTCTGCTTTCTTTTCCTCCTCCCGAAAAAATGCTTGACTTTTTCGTTTCTTTTCGGTACAATATTCTACTGAAAGGTGGGGAGCGCTTGATGAGATTTCCGGGGCAGCAGAGATTTGCATTTGGGAATCGGGGAAAGTGTTTCCATTCTTCGTTAAGATAGTTTCCAATAACCGAGTTTGAAAGGGTTTCCTTTTGAACCCGGTTTTCTTTTGCCCATTACCAGAAAGGACGGTATTCACATGAAGCCTTATGACAGAAAAATCGTGCTGGAAAACGGCAGGGAGTTCTACGGCTACGGGTTCGGCGCCCATGTATCCGCCGTGAACGAACTGGTGTTCAACACCTCCATGGTCGGCTATCAGGAGATCATTTCCGATCCCTCCTATACCGACCAGATGGTCTGCATGACCTACCCTCTCATCGGCAACTACGGCATGACAGAAGAGGACTACGAGACAAAGGTCCCCACCATGGGCGGTCTCATTGTCCGGGAGTATAACGACTTGCCCTCCAACTTCCGCTACACCAAGACCCTCTCCGAGGTGCTGGACGAATACGGCATTCCCGGCATCAGCGGTGTGGATACCCGCACCATTACCCGGATCATCCGGGACGAAGGCAGCCAGAAGGTGCTGATCTGCGATGCTTCTCTGCCCTTTGCCAATGCCTACCAGCTGCTGCTCAACTACCGGATTCCCCGGGATATGGTCTCCCGGGTGTCCTCCAGGAAGCGCTGGTACGCCCGGACGCCCCACCACCAGTTCGATGTGGTTGCCGTGGACTGCGGCATGAAACTGAACATCATCCGCAAGCTCAACGAAGCCGGCTGCAATGTGACGGTGGTTCCCTATGATACCTCCGCAGAGGAAATCCTCAAGATGCGCCCCGACGGTCTGTTCCTGTCCAACGGTCCCGGAGACCCTCAGGACGTGACCCCCGTGATTCAGGTAGTGCAAACCCTTGCCGGGAAGCTGCCCATCTTCGGCATCTGTCTGGGGCACCAGATCATCAGCCTTGCCATGGGCGCAAAAACCTACAAAATGAAGTTCGGGCACCGGGGGGGCAATCATCCCGTCCGGAATCTGGCCACCGGGAAGGTGGAGATCACCTCCCAGAACCACTCCTATGCCGTGGACCCGGCGTCCCTCCAGGGGACCGGGCTGACCATGACCCACCTGAACCTGCTGGACAACACCGCGGAGGGCGTTGCCTGCTGGGAGAAGCGGATCTTCTCCGTTCAGTATCATCCGGAATCCGCACCCGGACCGCAAGACAGCACCTATCTTTTTGACAAGTTTATTCAGCTGATGGACGAAGCAAGGGAGGAAAAGCGTCATGCCGAAAAGAACTGACATTCATAAAATTCTCGTGATCGGCTCCGGCCCCATCGTCATCGGACAGGCCGCCGAATTTGACTACTCCGGCACCCAGGCCTGTCTGGCGCTCCGGGAAGAGGGGTACGAGGTGGTTCTCATCAACTCCAACCCTGCCACCATCATGACAGATACGGACATTGCGGACAAGGTTTACATGGAGCCCCTGACACTGGAATATGTGGCGAGAATCATCCGCCATGAGCGCCCCGACGCCATTCTGCCCTCTCTGGGCGGTCAGACCGGCCTGAACCTTGCGGTGCAGCTGGCAAAGAAGGGCGTTCTGGACGAATGCGACTGCCAGATTCTGGGCACAAGCTTCGAGGCCATCCAGCGGGCGGAGGACCGGGAGCTGTTCAAGGAGCTGTGTGCTTCTCTGAACGAACCCGTCCTTCCCAGTGAAGTGGCAAATACGCTGGAAGAAGGTCTGAAGGCCGCCGAGGACATCGGCTATCCCGTTGTGCTGCGGCCTGCCTTCACGCTGGGCGGCACCGGCGGCGGCTTTGCCGATGACCCGGAGGAATGCGCCCTGATGCTGAAAAACGCACTGGCGCTGTCCCCTGTCCATCAGGTTCTGGTGGAAAAGTCCATCAAGGGCTACAAGGAGATCGAGTACGAGGTCATGCGGGACGCCAACGACACGGCGATCACCATCTGCAACATGGAGAACATCGATCCGGTGGGTGTTCACACCGGCGACTCCGTGGTGGTATGTCCCTCCCAGACCCTGACCAACAAGGAATACCAGATGCTGCGGGACTCTGCCCTGCGGATCATCCGGGAGTTGAAAATCGAGGGCGGCTGCAATGTCCAGTTTGCGCTGGATCCCCTGTCCTTCCAGTATTACCTGATTGAGGTCAACCCCCGGGTCTCCCGCTCCTCTGCCCTTGCCTCCAAGGCTTCCGGCTACCCCATAGCCCGGGTTTCCGCCAAAATTGCCGTGGGCATGCACCTGGACGAGATCCGGATTGCCAATACCCCCGCCTCCTTTGAACCGGCGCTGGACTACGTGGTCACCAAAATTGCCCGGTTCCCCTTTGACAAGTTTTCCGACGCCAACAACACCCTGAACACCCAGATGAAGGCCACCGGTGAGGTGATGGCGGTGGGTCGAACGCTGGAGGAGTCCATGCTGAAGGCAGTCCGGTCCCTTGAAACCGGCGTGTGCCACCTGTACAGCAAAAAATTTGACAGTTTCACGGAGGCCGAGCTTCTGCGGTACATCCGCAACGGCACCGATGACCGGCTGTTTGCCATTGCCCAGCTGATCCGCCTTGGCACGGATCTGAACCTCATTTACAACGCCACCCGAATCGACATGCTGTTTCTGGACAAGATCAGCAACATCGTTGTCTTTGAGGCGGAGCTGAAAGCCCACGTCCGGAGTCTGGAAACCCTCCGGGACGCCAAGCGGATGGGTGTCTCCGACAAGTTCATCGGTATGCTCTGGGGCATGACGGAAGCGGAGGTATTCGCTCTCCGGAAAGAGAACGGCATCATGCCCGTATACAAGATGATCGACACCTGTGCCTCCGAATTTGCCTCCTATGTACCCTACTTCTACTCCACCTACGAGGACGAGAACGAATCCCGGGTCAGTAACAAAAAGAAGATTGTGGTACTGGGCTCCGGCCCCATCCGGATCGGGCAGGGCGTGGAATTTGACTACTCCACCGTTCACGCCATCTGGTCCATCCGGGAAGCGGGCTACGAGGCCATTATTATCAACAACAACCCGGAAACCGTTTCCACGGACTACACCACCTCCGACAAGCTGTACTTTGAGCCCCTGACGGTGGAGGACGTGATGAACGTACTGATGCTGGAAAAGCCCGACGGAATCATCGTGTCTCTGGGCGGTCAGACCGCCATCAATCTGGCGGCCCCGCTGGCCGCTCTGGGCGTGCCCATCGTAGGCACGGATATGAAAGCCATCGACCGGGCAGAAAACCGGGACTCCTTCGAAAAGGTCATGGAAAAGCTTCAGATTCCTCAGCCCAAGGGACAGGCCGTCACCAATATTGAGGACGGCGTCAAGGTTGCGGCGGAAATCGGCTATCCGGTGCTGGTGCGTCCCAGCTTTGTTCTGGGCGGACGGGCCATGGAGATCGTGGCAAACGAGCATTCCCTGCGGCATTATCTGCAAACCGCTGTGGAGGTCAACACCGACCAGCCGGTGCTTGTGGACAAATATATCATGGGCAAGGAGCTGGAGGTGGATGCCATCTGCGACGGACAGCAGGTGTTTATCCCCGGCATCATGGAGCACGTGGAGCGCACCGGTGTTCACTCCGGTGACTCCATCTCCGTCTACCCCACCTTCTCCGTCAGCCAGAAGGTGAAGGATCAGATCGTGGACTACACCCGCCGTCTGGGCCCCGCCATCGGCATTGTGGGACTTTATAACATTCAGTTTATCGCCGACAGCGAGGAAAAGGTCTATATCATCGAGGTAAACCCCCGTTCCTCCCGGACGGTGCCCTTCCTCTCCAAGGCAACCTCCGTGCCCATGGCGCACATTGCCACCCAGGTGATTCTGGGTCACAGTCTTGCCGAGCAGGGATACACCCGGTTGGTTGCCCCGGAAAAGAAGCGGTGGTACGTAAAAGCCCCCGCCTTCTCCTTCAGCAAACTCAAGGGGATGGATACCTACCTCTCCCCGGAAATGAAGTCCACCGGCGAGGCCATCGGCTACGACACCTCCCTGACCCGTGCTCTGTACAAGGCGATTCAGGCTTCCGGCATGCACGTATCCAACTACGGCACCGTGTTCGCTACCATTTCCGACCGGGACAAGCCTGCCGCCCTGCCCCTCATCCGCCGGTTCTACGACATGGGCTTCAACATTGAGGCAACCGTCGGCACGGCGAACTTCCTGAAATCCCACGGCATCCGGACCCGTATCCGCCAGAAGCTGACTGCCGACGGCTCCGACGACATTCTGGTTGCCCTGCGGAAGGGCCACATTGCCTACGTCATCAACACCATTGATGTCAGCGCCCCCGGTGCCTCCCACTCCGACGGTTCCGAGATCCGCCGGGCAGCCGTGGATAACAACGTGACGATGTTCACGTCCCTCGACACGGTGAAGGTTCTTCTGGACGTTCTGGAGGAAATGACGCTGGGTGTTTCCACCATCGACGCAGAATAAAATAGCCGCCGCTTTCGCGGCGGGCAGAGACAAAATTCCAAAGTCCTTTCAAAACGCATCGCCCCGGATTTTCATCCGGGGCGATGTTCTTTATTTTGCTTTGATGAAAGGTTTGCCGTTGGCGGCGGGGACGTGGGACTTGCCTACGAAGAGGATCAGCACAATCACCGTGACCACGTAGGGGATCATGGAGATCAGCTGCATGGGCACACCGGGCGTGGTACCGAATACCACCTTCAGTCCGGTACACAGGCCGAACAGCAGGCAGCCCAGCAGTGCGCCCTGGGGCTTGAACTTGCCAAAGATAACGGCGGCAATGGCGATGAAGCCCTGACCCACAATGGAAATGGGGCGGAACTGGTTGGTGATCGCCATGGTCATGCAGGCGCCGCCCAGACCGGACAGAAAGCCGGAAATGCACACACACAGAAAGCGGGTCCGCAGAACATTGATACCCAGCGTCTCACAGGCTTGCGGATGTTCGCCGCAGGCCCGCATCCGCAGGCCAAAACGGGTCTTGTAGAAAATGAACCAGACCACGGCCACCGCAACAAATACCAGATAAGTCGTAGCGTAGTTCGTAAACACGTTTTTCAGGAACTTGCCCCACACGGTGCTGGTATCAAACGCACCGTTAAACAGCAGGGGGATCTTTGCGGAGGGAGGCAGGGGGACGGTATCGGTGGAATTGAAGAGCGAGTAGGCCATCATGATGGCAATGCCCGGCGCCAGCAGATTAATGGCGGTACCGGCAATGGTCTGATCCGCGCCCAGCTGCACCGTGGCAATGGCATGGAGCACACCGAAGAGCATACCTGCCAGACCGCCGCAGAGGAAGCCGATCCATGGATTTCCCGTAAAGTGGGCAACCACACAGCCCGCGAAGGCGCCTGCGGTCATCATGCCCTCAATGCCGATGTTGACTACACCGGAAACCTCGGAGAAGCAGGAGCCCAGCGCCGCGAACAGCAGAGGCGGAGTAAAGAGCAGGGTGGCGTAAATGATAACGCCCAATTCATTGATGAAGTTGGTCATTTCTGATTGTCCTCCTTACCGGCAGCGGCGTTTGCGGCAGGCGCGGCTGTTTTTTTAAGCTTCAGTTTCCCCAGATAGGAGAAAATGGTGGAAATGGCAATGAAGAACACGATCGTACCCATGATGATATTGACCACCTGGGTCGGCGCACCCACCAGATTCAGCTTGCTGCCGCCGTAGGTCATGGCACCGTAGAACAGTCCCGCCACAAACACGCCGAAGGGATTGGTCACACCGATCAGCGCGACCACAATGCCCGCGAAGCCGTAGCCCTCCTGGCTGGTAAAGATGCTGATCCGTCCGCCCATGCCCAGCAGCAGCAGCGCACCGGCAATGCCGCCCAGCGCACCGGAAATGGACAGAGAGGTGAGGATGGACCGGTTCACGTTGATACCGGCATATTCCGCGGCGTGCTTATTGTAGCCCACCGCCTTCAGCTCGTAGCCCAGCGTGGTCTTTTCAATGATGAAGTAAACCAGCACCGTCAGTGCGACAGCCACGAGGATTCCCCAGTTTGCCGTAGGACACAGATCCAGACTCTTGATCACGTTCTGGGACAGAAGGATTCGGGCATGGGCCGCCACGTTCTTCGTTGCTTCGGCATTGCCCTCGCTGTGGATGGCCGGGAACCCGGCAATGTAGTTGGACAGGTAGAAGGCGATCCAGTTGAACATGATCATGGACAGCACCTCATTGATGCCCCATTTGGTTTTCAGGAAGCCCACAATGGCGCCCCACAGGGCACCCGCCAATGCCGCCGCCAGAAAGCACAGAGGCACCAGCAGAATTGCGGGCAGGCTTGCGCCCAGAATGCCCACTACACAGGCCGCCATGGCGCCGACCACGAACTGGCCCTCCGCGCCGATGTTAAAGACACCGGTCTTGAAGGAGAACGCCACGGAGAGGCCTGCTACGATATAAGGCGCCGCGTAAACGATGCAATAGGAAATTGCCTTGGTTCCGGAGAAAATGCTCTGGAACAGCTTGCCATAGGCCTGGGAAACGGAAATTCCCATAACTGCCAGAAACAGCGCGCCAACGAGGAAGCCGATCACGATGGAAAGGACAGTATGCAGCAGCCGGTTTTCCGCCAGAGGCTTCTTTTCTTTTGTTTTCTTAGGCATGCTTGCCACCTCCTGCCATCATCAGGCCCAGCGCGTTTTCATCGGCTTCCTTACCGGAAACCTCATCCACGATCTGACCGGCGTAAATGACGTCAATCCGGTCGGACAGGCTCATGATCTCGTCCAGCTCAAAGGAAACCAGCAGCACGGCGCTGCCCTTGTTCCGCTGCTCTACAATGTACTTGTGAACATACTCAATTGCACCCACATCCAGACCGCGGGTGGGGTTTACCGCAATGAGCAGATCCTTGTTGTTCTCCACTTCCCGGGCGATAATGACCTTCTGCTGATTGCCGCCGGACAGCGTTCCCGCCGGGCGGGTCTCGCAGCCGCCGGGACGGACATCATACTTCTGCACGCACTCTTCAGCAAAGGCATGGATGGACTCCCGGTTCAGCATGCCTTTTTGGGAGAACTGGGGCTCCCGGTAATTTTGCAGCACCAGATTTTCTTCCACGGAGAAGTCCAGCACCAGACCATGCTTCTGCCGGTCCGCGGGAATGCTGGAAACACCGTTGATGAAGTCAAAGCGGGGAGGCTTATTGAAGATATCCACGCCGTTAATGGTGATCGTACCCTTCGTGGCCTTTTTCAGACCCGTAATGATCTCCACCAGCTCGGTCTGACCGTTGCCGTCAATGCCGGCAATGCCCACGATCTCGCCCTTGCGGACGTTCAGGTTCAGGCCCCGGAGGATTTCCACGCCCCGGTAATCCACGCCGTGCAGATCCTTCACCTCAAGGACCACATTGCCGGGCTCCTGCTCGGGCTTGTCCACCGCGAAGGTGACCTGACGCCCGACCATCATGCTGGCAAGGTCATTTTCCGTAACCTTGTCCACATCCACCGTGTCAATGTACTTGCCCAGACGGATAATGGTGCAGTAGTCGGCGGAAGCCTTGATCTCCTTGAGTTTGTGGGTTATGAGGATAATGCTCTTGCCGTCGGCGGTCAGGTTGTGCATGATCTCAATGAGCTCCACGATCTCCTGAGGCGTCAGGGATGCGGTAGGCTCGTCCAGAATCAGCACATCCGCGCCCCGGTACAGGGCCTTCAGGATCTCCACACGCTGCTGCATGCCCACGGAAATATCCTCGATCTTTGCATCCGGATCGATGGACAGCCCGTAGCGCTCGGAAAGCTCCACCACGTTTTTCCGGGCCGTGGCCATGTCCAGCACAATTCCCTTCCGGGGCTCTGTGCCAAGAACAATATTTTCGGTGACGGTAAAGGGCTGGATCAGCATGAAATGCTGGTGCACCATGCCGATTCCGGCGGAAATGGCATCCCGGGGGGTATTCATCTCCAGACGCTTTCCGTTGACGAAGATCTCACCGGAGGTAGGCTTGTACAGGCCGTACAGCTGGTTCATCAGGGTGGATTTGCCCGCACCGTTCTCCCCCAGAATGGCATGGATCTCGCCCTTGTGAACCGTCAGATTAATTCCGTCATTGGCGGTAAAGCTGCCGAACTTCTTCACAATATTGCGCATTTCGACAACCTTCACGTTGTAATCTATATGCTCTTTGCTCAAGCATGTCACCCCTCATAGTTTGTTTTCAGGAATTGATTTTTTCATTACGGATCGGTCCTCACACGGTCACGACATCCGTCAGGCCGAAGCTTTCTGCGGTTTCCCGCAGCTGCGCAAGGAGTTTCCCATCCGGCTGAGGAAGGGTTTTATACGCTTCCCGGACGCCCATGGGGCGGAAGCGGATGATCTTATAGCGGGTAGTGAGGCTGCCGGTTTCCGCCAGGAGCCTGCTCACCCGGGTCACGGTTTCCTCCGCGTCAAACAGTCCCGGCACCACCACGGTGCGCACCTCGGTCAGCTTTCCGTTCTCCGCCAGAAGCCGCAGATTTTTCAGCACAACGGCGTTATCCTGCCCGGTCACGTTCCGGTGCTCCTCCGGTGCCCATGCCTTCACATCCAGCATGACCCCATCGGTCACCGCCAACAGTGCCGGATCGGCGGAAAAATCGTAGCTTCCGTTGGAGTCCAGCAGGCAGGTAAGGTTTTCTTCCCTTGCCAGCGGAAACAGTTCTTTCAGGAACTCCGGCCACCGGGTGCACTCTCCGCCGGAAACGGTAATGCCCCGGATGAAGGGAACGTTCTTCCGCACCTCCGTCATTACCTGCTCCGCCGTCAGTGCCCGGGTTCTGGGAGAAGAACCGTGGGGGCAGTGATGGAAGCATTCGTCACAGAGAACGCACTTTGCAATGTCATAGTGCACGGTTCCGTTTTCCAGCGTCAGCGCCCCGGGCTTGCAGTAGGGGACACAGGCGCCGCAGTTTACGCAGCGGTGGATGGTCTCCGGATTGTGGCAGTATTTGCAGTCAAAATTGCAGCCCTGCAAAAAAATTGCCGTCCGATTCCCGGGGCCGTCCACACAGCTGAAGGGAATGACCTTATTGACCAGCGCGGTGACCATATTACCGCACCCGGCGATCCAGAACCTTGCAGTTCTTCGCCGCGCCAAGGCCCAGCCCCGTGGTGTTCTGGCGGACATTGTGTCCGGCGTCCAGCTTCTCCATCTCGCTGCGCTTGACCAGATATCCGGTGACCCGGATCACATCGCTGTCACTGGAGTAGAAGGACAGATACCGGATGTCCATGCCCAGAGAACCCCGGATAATATCCAGCACGTACTGGGGGTTCTGATGTACGGTCAGGTCCACAGGGAAAATATCTCCGGTTCCGGAGGGGAAATACTTATGGAACAGGGCAATGACCTTCAGATGATCCACCAGCTCATCCGGCTCCTCTCCAATGGGAATCCGGGTTCCGGGGGAGCAGTCGTGGTCGGAATCGATGCCCACCTGCGCATGGAGCAGGAAGTGGTTGCCCGTTGCCTCACAGTAGGGGTTATCATGGTTTTGATTGAAGTTCGCAATGATATCCATGATCTCAACGCCCAGCCTGTCTGCCCGGTCGCTGTGTCCGAAGCGCTCGTGACAGCCTTCCTTTTCCAGCAGGTTATCCACGCACTCGGCAAGGCCCACAAGGCCAAACATGGCCGTGAACTTATCCCGGCGGACAAAGCCCTCGGTTGCCAGGAAGCTGGTGGTGAACCAGCCGCTTTCCTCCACCAGAAAACGGATCCGTTCATCCATGTACCGCGCCATCACGTCCATGACATGGGGCAGTACATTCTTTTCAAAGTCCTCAATATTCTTTGCCCGCTTGGCAATGTTGGACAGAATCAGCCGGGTCAGGGTATAGGAGCCGCCCGCCTTGTAAAGTCCGTTGTAGCAGCTGGCGATGCAGTAGTCGTCTCCCAGTTCTCCACGGAACATTTCATCGTTGGCAAAGCTGGGCTTTGCGGATTTCAGCGCGCACTTGACGCCCGCCAGAATAAATTCGTCCGGCGTATCCTTCGCCACCCGCATGGTCAGGTTGGGTACGGCGTTTTCCAGCTCCGCCTCCACCTCCATCAGCAGGTATCCGAACCGGGTCGCCCTGGGGCCGATGTCCGCATGGCAGAAGGAGTCCAGAATGGTACGGTCGATCATGGTCAGCCACAGCCGCAGCGCCTTCTTCACTTCCTCGTCGGACAGGCCCACGATGAAGGGATCCAGCAGAGTGTCCAGATCGCCGATGTACACGGGGTAGTTGGTGATGGACGGAATGTTGTGGTACATGATCATCAGGTTGTTCAGGGCTTCATAAAAATCCTTTGCCGGTCCCAATTGCAGGAACTGGCTGCCTTCCCGCAGGAACTTCTCAAAATCAATGCAGATGTACCGGGGACGGTAGGGTGCGTCGCCCTCAAACAGGTTGCAGATGCACCGGGTATCAATGCCGCAGCGCATCAGTTCGTCCAGCCCTTCGGGCTCATCCAGAACGGTCAGGAGGTTCTCCGCCTTGCGGGCAAGGTAAGTAACCTTCTGTTCGTGGGAGGTGGTTGTGTCGGTCAGCGTGTCGTAAATTTCAGAACGCATCTGCTCAATCATGGCAGGGGTCAATTCTCGTTTCATAGTGTCCTCCTTCACCGAAAGTCAAAGGCAGCCGCCGAAAAGCCATTTTTCGGGGCGACCGTCAAAGTTTCACAACTCTATTCTACCACAGCCTGCTCAGAAATTCCACAGAATTTTTCAGTTTTCTCTTTCAGAATGCCGAAAAATTTCCCGCGGCAAAAAGCCGCGGGAAACCCGGATTTAAAGGCAGCACCGCGCAATTCGGCAAGAAGTCTCAGACAGGATTTTTGCCCCAATTCAAAGCTTGGAAAACGAAGGAATACTGTATGTATTTCTCGTTTTTCAAACTGAAGAAGTGGGGCAAAAAGACGGCGGAGACTCGCAGACGCAATTGTGCGGTGCTGCCCTAATTTCATGCCTGCGCCAGCGTGTACTGGACAGAGGTCACGGCGTCATTTTCCAGCAGGATCATCAGGCGCTGGCTGCCCCGGGTAACCGTGCAGACATCGCCGTCAAATGCGCCATAGGCAGCTTCCACCGCGGAACGGGGAGAGCCGATGTAAATGCCCTCGGGAGTCGTAATGCTGTCATCGGCAAACCAGGCAGCGGCAATGATGTCACCGTTCGGCGAGGGGTTGGTCTGGATATAAAGGGAGCCGTAATAATAGGTCTTGTCCAGTCCCTCAAACGCGCAGCTGGTTTCCTCGGTGTAGCTCTTAGGCTCTCCCAGTGCGGCAAGGACAGGCTCCATGGCTCCCTCCATGGGGATGTCCACCCCCCGGAAGGGGATCACAAAGCCGGTCTGGGCCGCTTCCTCTGTGGAATTCTCCGGGATGCTTTCGTTCTGCGCTTCCGTAGCCGTCTGGGGAATCTGCTCCGGCACGGAGGCGGCAGGCTCGGTCTTTCCCGCCCCGCACCCGGCAAGCAGCAGGGCGGTAAGCAGAAATACAATCAACTTTTTCATGGTTCTTTCCTCCTTGGAATGGATAGATACAGGTCAGGCCGGAATCCCCGGCATGTTGAACGGCGTTGGGCTTACGCTTCTCCCCCGTCCCGCTGCGCCTCCAGCCCGGCTTTTTCTTCGTAGTAACGGGCGCATTTTTCCGCCCACCGGCGGCTGAGTGTCCCCTCGGTTCTGCGGTCCGGAAGGCCCACATCCTCCGAAAGAATTTTTCCGAAGTAATCCGACAGCTTTTCCGCGCCGTATACGTTCAGGTGCAGCCCGGTATCATAGGTATCCTGCTGCCAGTCGATGCCGATCTCGTCCTGGACCTCCAGAAAATTCAGGTACAGCAGTCCCTTTTCCGCGGCATAGTCCGCCACCTGTCTGTCCCACTGGCTCCACCAGACGGGAGACAGAGTGGGGGCCTTCACAAGGATCAGCTGAATTCCCTTTTTCCGGCACAGCTGCTCCATTTTGTTCAGGTAGTACCAGCTGTTTTCCCCCAGCGTGTAATCCGCCAGCGGCGGTTCCACATGCTCTCCGGTAACAGGCTTGACACCGGTCTGCATCAGATAGCCGTTGTGGGATATGGGGTCTTTCCCGAACAGATTCCGGACATCCTCTTTTCCCAGTGCGTTCCACCGCTCGTGATAGCGAAGCAGCGGAAACACATAGGACCAGAGGGCGTCCCGGTCCTGCTCCTCTTCGGTCATGGAGGCCTCGATAGCGTCCAGCTTGGATTTCGACCAGCGCATGCCGTCCAGCGTCATCCGGTTGTAGGCTTCCCGGCGGCTGTCGGGCCCGGCACTTTTGGGTGTGTCGTACTTCATGGACAGTACATTGAACACCACCGCCCGGGGTGTTTCATAGCGCAGCGCATCCTCCAGCAGATAATAGGACTGCCAGATCATCTGCTGGGGGCTGCCCCGGATGGCAGTGGGAATTCCGTAATTTTCCCACAGGGTAATGGGGGAAAAGTTTTCGTAAACCTCGCAGTCCCCCACAAACAGCACATCATTTCCACCGGCAAATCCGTAATACTCCCCCGTCAGGGAGCCGTCCCGGCTGACGCCCGTATACTTGGGGCAGACCAGCGCCTGCACCAGCAGCAGCGCCGCAAGTCCCAGTGCCAGTGCCGCGCACAGGCGAAGATTGATTTTTTTCACGGTGCGCCTCCTAGAACTGGTTGTAGATAAAGCTTCCGGCATTGTACCCCGTACCGTACTTGCCCATCAGCAGCACCGCAAGGAGCAGCAGGAACAAAAGTCCGTAGCGCAGCCACACATTTCCGCTCCAGAGCGCTTCCCGGACGCTTCCCTTTTTCTCCTGATACAGGCTAACCGCAAAGAGCAGCGCAATCCCGAACCCCAGAATGGCGAAATCCGGTCCGGTAAGTCCCAGCGTCAGAAGGGTGCCGTTTGTCAGCATGACAAAGTTGGGATTTGTAAGCATCCTCCCGAAGCCCGCGAAATAGTCCCCCACATGGGGAAACAGGTCGCAGGCACGGATGAAGTTCATCAGCAGGAACATCCGGAGAATTTCAAAGCTGCCGTACCAGCCTTTTTCCTTCAGGTGGAACCGGTTATGGAACCGGGCATAGAGCGGTGCGCACTCCTCGGAGCCCACAATGAACAGGCAGTTGAGCATGCCCCACAGGATGAAGTTGGGGGTCAGTCCGTGCCAGATGCCGGTGACAAACCAGGTGGCAAGGGAGGCCACGTAAACCGGCAGCCGTTTTCCGAAATTGCCGAGCCTTGCCCGGGCGGTTTTGCTCAGACGCAGCATGGGTCCGCTGACGGAAATGGGATAGAAGATGTAGTCCTTCATCCACTCGCCCAGAGAAATGTGCCACCGCCGCCAGTATTCGGCGATATTTTTGGAGAAATAGGGACGGATGAAGTTTTCCGGCAGGCAAATGCCCAGACTTTCCGACATGCCGATGGTCATATCAATGCCGCCGGTAAAGTCGCCGTAGATCTGCACGGCGTAAGACAGGGTCAAAAGGAAAAAGCCCATCCCCCCCAGCTCCGGTGCCCGGAGGGATGCGATCAGCGGAGCGATCCGGTCTGCGATCACCAGCTTTTTAAAATATCCCCACAGCATTCTCTGGACGCCGAAGGACCACTGCTTTCCGTCAAAGTCGTGAGACGTGTAGAGCTGTCCCTCCAGCTTCCCGTAGGCGCTGATTGGGCCCTGAATGAGATAGGGAAAATATGTGGTAAACAGGGCAAATTTCAGAAAATTCCGCTGAGCCTTTGCCTTGCCCCGGTACACGTCAATGCAGTAGCCCATGGTCTGGAACAGGTAGAAGGAAATGCCGAGCGGCAGTCCCAGGGAGAGGAAGGACAGCACCGTTCCCTCCGCCGCCGTGCGCACAGCCGGAAGCAGCAGCGCCTTGCAGACAAACAGCATGGCAAAGTTCAGGACCAGACACACCGTAAGGGTAAGCCGGTTTTTCCCCTTCACACTGCCCCGGGCCTCCTTTTTTTCCTCCCGGGTCAGGGGCTTCTCCCGCAAATACGCATCCAGCTTCCGAAGCCGGTCATCCATCCGGCAGACCGCCAGATAGCCCGACACCGTGCAGACCGTCAGGAAGATCCCGTACCGCAGATCCGCGGTAAGATAAAAAATCACGCTGCCTGCCAGCAGCACACCCCACTGCCACCGCCGGGGAAGCAGGTAATAGGCAAGGGAAACCGCCCCGAAAAAGAGCAGAAAGGGAACCGAAATAAAAGACATGAAAGACCTCCTGACCCGGCCGGGAAATTCTATGGCAGCACCGCGCAATTCGGCAAGAAGTCTCAGACAGGATTTTTGCCTCAATTCAAAGTTTGGAAAACGAAGGAATACTGTATGTATTTCTCGTTTTTCAA
>ERZ857629.2112-NODE-2112-length-19575-cov-3.022336_pt1 | contig 19575 bp, 13 predicted proteins | sample MGYA00519700_ERZ857629 | MGnify/ENA primary metagenome ERZ857629 (study PRJEB31778, sample SAMEA3449351) | human gut metagenome | biome: human gut; feature: human-associated habitat; material: faeces | place: United Kingdom | collected 2010/2012 ...
TTTGTTTGGGATCGCAGCAGGTTATAAAACCCTGCCCGCCGCTTATTTTATTTAAAATATATTCCTGCCTCTCGCTGTCAAGCTCGCTCATAACATCGTCCAGAATAACCACCGGTTTTTCCCCGGTATATTCCTTAAGCACCTCCGCTTCCGAAAGCTTGAGCGCAATGGCAGCCGACCGCTGTTGTCCCTGGGATCCGAATTCCCTGGCTGATATGCCGTTTATCAAAACCTCCAGATCGTGGCGGTGAGGTCCAACCGATGTGGAAAAATTTCCTCGTTTCTTTTTTCTCTCAAGCTATCAAACAGCAGCTGCTCGGCGTTTCCTTCAAAACTCTTTTCACCGGTATAATTAAGGGTAAGTCTCTCCTTACCAAGGGTCAGTCCCGAAAAAAACTCATCGGCAAAGCCGCAAAGCTTTTTTGTATAGATGCTGCGCTGATTGGCAATTGCCGCCCCGTAATGAGCAATAAACCTGTCGAATCCGTCCAGCATATCGTCGGCTGTTTGTTTGTCAAATTTAAAAATTTCTTTGAGCAGAGAATTTTTCTGCAAAACAGCCCGTTTGTAGTTTGAAATCAGCTTTTTATAGCCCGGTTTAAGAGTACACAGAGCATTGTCCAAAAACCTTCTCCGATTGTCGGGCGATCGCTTTATAAGACTTAAATCGTCTGGAAAAAAAACAACGCATTTAAAGTGATCGCAAAGAGCCGAATAGGATTTCATATCCACATCCGAAAGGCTTATTTTTCGTTTTTGCTCCGAGCTTCTGATGGATATTTTCCGATCCCGTCCAAAGGAATAAAACCAGCAGCAAAGCGAAAAATACTCCTTTTCAAACTGCCTAAGCTCGCTTTCCTTTGCTCCGCGGAAAGAACCCATTCCCGAGCAGAAATATAATCCTTCGATAAGATTGGTTTTTCCCTGAGCATTGTTGCCGAATATTACATTTACCCCGTTTGCAGGATAGAGTTTTGCGCTTTCAATGTTGCGGAAATTTTTCAGTTCAAGGCTTTTGACATACATTTTCTTATGCCACCTCAAAAATCTTTCCGCTAATTTCAACCCTGTCGCCGGGAACGAGCTTTTTTCCCCTTTGCAGGCACACCTCTCCGTTGACCTTTACCTTGCCATCCAAAACTATATCCTTTGCGGCTCCTCCCGACGGCACGGCGTTTGCAAATTTCAAGAAGGCGTCGAGCTTTATAAAATCGGTGGTTACGGATATTTTTTCGCTCAACTGCGTCAGCTTTATTTTCACGGCTCTTCCGCCCCCTTTTTCATTTGAATTTTTACATTTTATCGATTTTTCAAACGTCCTAAACCCGCATTTTTACCGGCTTTTCGTCGGTGCTTAAATATAAAATGTTTCACGTGAAACATTTTTCTCGTTTTGTTTTGTTATTTTTATTATTAAGCCTTTGTAATTCTCACCGGCAGCACTATAAACATAAAGCTGTCTCCCTCTTTAGGCACAATCTTAATGGGGGAGAATGGTCCGTTAAGCTCAATTTTAATAACATCGTCCTCAACAGCTCGCAGTGCATCTATAAGATAACGGCTGTTAAAACCGATTTCCACCCGGTCACCTTCAAGATTTACCGGCACCTTATCAACGGCATTACCCACCGTTGAATCGCACATTGCCTTAAACTCGCTTTGTTCAAAGAAGCAGCGTACAAAAACCCTGTCCCTGTCGTTAACGACCAGCGAAACGCGATCAATACAGGAACGAAGCATATGAGTATCGGCCATAACCGTAGAGGTTATCTTTTGCGGAACGGCCGTTTCCCAGTCCATAAACTCCCCTTCAAGCAGCCTCGATACCACCACAACTCCGCCGATTTCAAAGATAATATGTTTTTTCTCGACCGATATCTTAACCTTGTCCTCGCCCTCTCCTATAATCTTTGTTATCTCGGTCAGGGTCTTTTCGGGAACAACAAATTTAAGCTGTCCCTCAAAATCGGTTTTTTCCTTGCGTATTGCAAGGCGGTAACCGTCCAGGGCTGCAAGTGTAATGACCCCTTCCTTAAGATAAAAGCAAATGCCGTTGTAAATGGGCTTATCTTCCTTCTTGGAAACGGCAAATCTTGTCTGTCTTATCATACTGCAAAGGAGGTTTCCCTCAATCTCAAAGCCCTCTCCGGCATTAACGGTGGGAAGATCGGGATATTCCTCGGGAGGCATACCGATAATGGAAAACTTGGTTTCACCGCTTTTGATGGTGCATATATATTTTTCGTCGGTCTCGATGGAAATAATATTTCCTGGAATTTTCCGAACAATCTCGGAAAAATATCTGGCCGACATAATAACAAGGCCGTTTTGCTCGGTCTTGGCATCAATGGCGGTGGTTATACCCATTTCAAGGTTGTATCCCGTAAGGGTAAGGTATCCGTCCTTGCATTCAAAAAATATTCCTTCAAGTGCCGGCAGAGAAGAAGAGCTGGTAGCTATCTGCACCTTTGAGACCGCTTCGGTCAGTTTATTTTTTTCGCAGGTTAACTTCATAATTTTCACTTCCGTTATTGATAATTAAAATTTCGCTGAAAGTTTGTTCTTAAAACAAACAAATATAAATATTTAATTCAGTAAAAGTAATAGGGGACATTGAAATGTTGAAATTCATCCCACAGCAAGAGGACAAGCCGTTTTCACATCAACATCAGCCGTCGAAAATTTTTTCGAAAATCTTAACAAAAAATAATGAAAAAAGATTTAAAAGTTGAAGGTTGAAAGTTTTCAAAATTTATGTTTAAAATTTAGGTGATTATGTAATCTTGCGTAACTGAAAACAAAAAAAAATTTTAAACCGCCGTTGAAATATTTTAACCGTTACTTTTTTTAGTTTTCAAGCCGATTAAAGCAATTTTAATTTCATAAAATGTTGAAAAAGAAAAAATATCAGCGCAAATTCCGGACGCATTAAAATTAAAGCAATGTTTAAATCTTTTAGCCGCTGATTTTAAGAAAAAACCGTGACCTTCAAATGTTAAAAAGAACTGCTTGCCCTAAAGCCGCTTGTAATATAGAAATTACTTGTTTTTGAGGTTTTTCATAATGTCCTCGATATTGGCCTTAAGACGGGAATTTTTCTTTAAATCCTTTTCCATCTTGTTAAGAGAGGCAGAGATGGTGGAATGATTACGATTGATTTTGTCGCCGATCTGCTTAAGGGTCAGGCCGGTCATCTGGCTTGCTATGTAAATAACAATGTGGCGGGCATTGGAAATGTCCATATGCTGCTTTTTAGAGCAAATATCGGCGGGGGTAACATCGTAAGCGTTTGACACCGCGTCGATGATTTTTTCAACCGTAATGGTATCGTCGATCTCGTCCCTGCGGATTTCGTTTATGACCGTTATAACGCTGAAAATTGAGGGCTTTTCGCTGGTAAGGTCGGTATATGCCTTAAGCTTGTTGAGCACCCCTTCGATCTGGCGGACGTTGGTCTTTATCTGATTGGCTATGCACTGAGCCACCGCGTCGGAAAGGTCAAAGTTAAGCTCCTCGGCCTTTTGGCGAATGATGGCCACGCGGGTTTCGTAATCCGGTTCCTTAATATCGGCCAAAAGACCCATTTCAAACCGCTGGCGAAGCCTCTCGGTCAAAGCGTTTATCTCCTTGGGCGGACGATCGGAGGTAAGCACGATCTGCTTTCCGGCCTCGTGAAGAGAATTAAAGGTATTGAAAAACTCGGTCTGGGTGGAATCCTTTCCCGAAATAAACTGAATATCGTCCACAAAAAGCATATCGGTATTGCGGAACTTTTCTCTGAAATCGGGAGTGCTTCCCGAATGGATGGCGTCAATTATCTCGTTGGCAAAGGCTTCACCCTGGGTATAAACAATGTTAAATCCGGGATTTTTGTCCAAAACATAGTTTTTAATGGCATTTAGAAGATGTGTCTTGCCAAGGCCCGGTTTTCCGTAAATAAAAAGGGGATTGTATTGCTTACCGGGATTTTTGGCCACCGCCACTGCAGCCGCATGGGCAAAGTCATTGGACGGACCGACAATGAAATTGTCAAAGGTAAAGCTCTCGGTAATATTTTCGATGGGCTTTACGGGTTTGTTTTCTTCCGAAATGACCTCCAGCGTGACAGTAAAACCGAAAACCTCGGAAAATGCCCGTTCGAGAAGATCCTTATAGTGGCTCATAGTGAGATTTTTCTGATAATTTGTAGGAGCCGAAATAACAGCCACATTGCCCTTTAATTTAACCGGAGATAAGGTGTTTATCCAGCAGTTATAGGCCACGCTGGAAATTTCCTCCCTGCAAAGAGCACAAACATTCTCCCATACCTCTTCAAATGTGTTCATAAACTTTCCTCTTCTTTCAACCGTCATATACCTGCCGAAAACACCCTAAACGGAGCATTTGGGCCAAAGGCAATGCAAAATATAAAGATAATTTTTTCCGAAAATTTTGTTTTGCAAACAGGAAAAATATAATAAAAATAAAAAGGGAAAAACCGCTCAAAAAAGATTGAAAACGACAAAAACCCAAAATATAATTTCACCCCTATATGATACCATAAAACCCCTGAAAAATCAAGTAAAAAGCCCCTAAAAAACATTATAAAATTCCGTAGAAAACGGGGCATAAAGATAAAAATTTTCTTTCGTCTTGAAAAGGGTAAATATGTGTGATAAAATCGATCTTGCAAAAGCGTAAACCGACGAAAAAATAAAAATTCTTAGAAAAACCAAAAACAGACGGCCGAAACCTCAGAAGAAAAAAGGAAAAACCGAGAAACCCTGAATTCAAAAAAAATTTTGACCTCTCGGCATTTTAAAGAGAAGAAAAACAATAAGAAAATTTAAGAAAGAACGGTAAAAAATTTGGAAAACAAAAAAATCAGGAATGCAAGTGAAAAACGAGACGAAGCTACCGGCGAAAAAATTATCATAACAGCTGCGGACGATTCTGCTCAAAGCATTGCCGAAACTGCCGTCGGAATCGTAACAGACGGTACCGGAGAAAGCATTGCCGAAAGCGCCATCGAAACCGCCATCGAAACCGCAGCCGAAGACAATGCCCGGATGCAGCCCGTAAGCGCCATGCAAACGGCCGAAAGCCCCAAGCAAGCCCATGAAAAGACGCAGACGGCTCCCGCCGCCGATCCCATGGTGGAAGGCGGGCTTTTTAAAAAAATGATATTATACACCATTCCCATCGTGCTGACCGGTATACTGCAGCTTCTTTTCAATGCCGCCGACCTTATAATGGTGGGCAATTTCTGCGGAAGCCTGTCGGTTGCGGCGGTGGGAGCAACCGGTGCGCTCATAAACCTGCTGGTCAACCTCTTTATCGGACTGTCGGTTGGCGCGGGTGTGGCCGTTGCCCATGCTCTCGGCGCAAAGAAAAGCAAAACGGTCTTTGAAACGGTGCATACCGCCATTCCTACGGCCATTTTGGGCGGCGCCGTGCTGACGGTCGTGGGGCTGCTCTTTTCCCGCAATTTTCTCGAAATGATGGGAACTCCCGCCGATGTTATCGACCTTTCGTCGATCTATATGGAAATATACTTCTGCGGAATGATCGGCGGCCTTGTTTATAACTTCGGCGCGGCCATTTTAAGGGCTGCAGGCGATACAAAAAGCCCCCTTATCTACCTTTCGGTTGCCGGTGTGCTCAACATAATTTTAAACTACATATTCGTTAAATTTTTTGACCTTAACGTGGCCGGCGTGGCCATCGCAACCTCGGTTTCCCAAACCCTCTCGGCCGTGCTGGTGGTTATAGCTCTGATGAAAAGAAAAGATGACTGCCGCCTATACCTTTCAAAGATGCGGTTCTATAAAAAGCCGCTGCTTAAAATCGTTAAAATAGGCCTTCCTGCGGGAATACAAGGCTCGCTTTTTTCCATTTCAAACGTCATAATCCAGTCGTCCATAAACTCCTTCGGATCGGTAGCCGTCTCCGGCAATGCCGCCGCCGGAAACCTGGAGGGCTTTGTCTACCTGACAATGAACAGCTTTCATCAGACCGCCCTCAATTTTGTCGGAAGAAACTACGGTGCAAAGAAATTCGACCGCATAAAAAAGATAATGGGTATCACCCTTTGTTCGGTGGCCGTTACCGGAATAATCTGCGGTGTCTCGATGTATCTTGCTTCGCCCAATCTGCTTAAAATTTATATAACCGATTCTCCCGACGCCATCGCCGAGGGAATACTTAGACTGTCCTTTGTCTGCCTTCCGTATTTCCTCTGCGGCCTTATGGACGTTATGACCGGCATTTTGAGGGGAATGGGATCATCGGTGGTGCCCATGGTCATTACGGTGGCAGGTGTTTGCGGAATGAGAATTGTGTGGATATATACCATCTTCCAAACCCCTGCCTTCCATACTGCCTCCTGCCTGTTTATATCCTATCCTATCTCCTGGATACTGACCTTTATTGCCGAGTTTATCGCCTTCCTTGTAATCTTCAAAAGGGCAAGGGATAAATCCACCGCCCACAGTAAGCTGCTGGACACCCCGTCGAAATAAGCAAAAACCAAAGCGCGGCAGGAAAACCGAAAAACAATCAGAGAGTAATATCAGAATAAGCAGAAAAGAAGTATAAAAGAAATCAAAAAAAGCCCAATCCCCGATCGCACAACCGAGGAGAGGGCTTTTACTTATGCTACCTGCAAAAAAATTCTCCATCAACGAACACCTTTTCCGCAAAACTTCCTGTTACATTTCCCTGCCGTCAACGAACAAACACAAAACTTTCAGCCGTAATAAGAATTGCGACTCACACAACGCCGGCCGCCGGTTCACTGAGGCATTCTCGGCCCTGCCGAGAACACGGAGGGCGTATCACACCGCAGTCTTAACTGAATCCCATCGCAGCTTTTTTTGATTGTTCCCTTATATTTTCCGAAAGCCCGCCCTCCGGCCAGCTTGCGCTGACACCTCAGTGTTCCTTGCGGCCGCAGCCGTGCCATATCGGTCATTGCGGTGCACTAATAAAGCAAGCAAATTCCCGCAAAAAAACACGCCCCATTTCTGAAGCGTGCTTAAGCAACAGACGAGCGATACTGTAAGGTGTTCGACCATTTGTTGCTTTAAAATGCCTAATCGGCTTTATTTCATCATTTTGAAAAGCTCTTCAACCGTCTTTCCGCTCTTAATAGCGGCGTCATACTCGAGAATGAGCTTTCCTGCGTCTGAATCCTTATCAATCTTGCAGATGTCGGTAAGAATTTCCTCGGCGGGCTTTTTAGAAACCTCGTCATACTTAAAATTCATAGCCGCTGCGGCTGCAAGGCAGATGTATTTCGGAACAACGCCCTGCTCAACGCACATATTGAGCGAACCGATAATGCGGTCATTGGGATTAAGCTTGCGGTTAAGGTCGTTGCCTACACGTTTAACGGTATCGCCCAGCTGGCGGTTGCCGAAACGGGAAAGAAGATCCTCAACATGGTCGTTAAGCTCGATATAAGGCACATTGTGGCGGGTAGCAAGAGCAATTGCCGACATGGCTCTCATAACAAGCAGCTCGACATAAGGATTCTCGATTGCCTGCCAGATATAATCCACGCCCATAATGCTGCCGAGATATGCGGTAAAAGCGTGGCCCATATTGTGTATAAAGAGCTTGCGCTCAATATAAAACTCAAAGGGAGTAAAGGGCACCATATTCTTGATGGGGGGAATTTCGCCCTTAAATGCCGCCTTGTCGACGGGGAGAATGCCATAGCTTTCAACGCACACTCTAAGGGGATTGTCGCCCTTCATTTCATCGGTCTGAACGGGTACCATACGGCCGATGGATGCCTCAACAAAGCCAACCTTTTCGTCAAGCAGCTTCTTTTCGTCGTCGTTAAGAAGCTTGCCGATTTCTTCTTTAAGATACTTGTCTGCGCCGATAAGGTTTTCGCAGATAATGATGTTTAAAGGAGCTTTATCGGGATCCTGCCAACGTTTTCTAAGTCCCCCTGCAATATTTCCGAAGATAAATTTGAGGATGTTAACGCCGACAGCCGTGGCCATAACATCGGCCTCGGCAATGGCGTCTGCAATGGCCTCGGGATCCTTGCCGTCAACGCAGGAAACGTTTTTGACCATCGACTCCTCATAGCCCTCTTTATAAAGAATGCGCACGGGATATTCGTGCTGAGTGTTAAGCTGTTCGATAACGGCAGGAGCAACGTCGATAAAGGAGGTCTCGTATCCCGACTGATAAAAGAGCTGGCCGATAAAACCGCGGCCGATGTTGCCTGCACCGTACATTACTGCTTTCATATTTGTCGTCCTTTCAAGATGCCCGCACAAGGGAAGCCTCACAAGGAAAAGAGAAAAAGGCTTTCCGTCTTTTCCTTTAAAGCCTGCTCCCCGCGCGGAAAAATTCACAAAAGGGGTTGCCGAAGAAGTTTTCAGCAACCCCCGATCAGGCTGTCAAAGCCTAAGCGGGGGGCACATCGCAATGATTGCCCCCTTCTTAGGGTCAAAAGCTATTTTAATTATACACCCTTTTCGGCTCTGCGGAGAAGCTCAGCATCGGTGTAGCTGTGCTTTGCAGTGTAGCCGGCGATGGGCATCAGGCGCTCGTGAATAGCGTCGATGATCCAGGAGGGCTGGGGATAGAACTGCTCCTTGTATTCCGAAGCGGGAGTGATCCAGTTTTCGGAACCGACAATAACGGGAGGTGCATCCAGATAATCAAAGGCAAGGTTGGTGATGTTGGTAGCCATATCGTTGAGGATGCTTCCGCGGCCTACTGCGTCGGATGCAAGAACTATGCGGCCGGTCTTTTTAACCGACTCAATAACCTTCTCATAGTTGAAGGGAACGACCGAACGGGCGTCGATGACCTCGGCGGTAATGCCATACTGCTCGCGGAGGATCTTCTCTGCTTCCATAGCGGTGTAGAGGGTTGCGCCGATGGTGAGAATGGTGACGTCCTTACCCTCGGTACGGATGGCGGGCTCGCCGAAGGGAATCTCATAGTATCCTTCCGGAACGCCTTCCTTAACAAATTCCTCGCCCTTATCGTAGAGCTGCTGGCTCTCGAAGAAGCAAACCGGGTCGGTGCCGTTGAGAGCGGTGTTCATAAGACCCTTGGCGTCGTAAGGAGTTACGGGGTAAACAACCTTAAGTCCGGGAACGTGAGCGCAGAGGGAGGTCCAATCCTGAGAGTGCTGTGCACCGTATTTGAAGCCCACGGGAACGCGGAGAACAACGGGCATCTGGAGACCGCCGGCCGACATTGCCTGCCATTTGGCCATCTGGTTGAATACCTCGTCGCCCGAGCAGACGATAAAGTCGCAATACATAAGCTCGGCGATAACGCGGCCGCCGGCCATTGCATAACCTACTGCGGAGCCGACAATTGCAGACTCGGCAATGGGGGAGTTGAAGAGACGATGATAAGGCAGAGCCTCGGTCAGTCCGCGGTAAACAGCGAAAGCGCCGTTCCAGTCACGGACATCCTCACCGTAGGAGATAAGGGTAGGATCGGTATAATATTTATCCATAATGGCCTCGAAAAGACCGTCGCGGATGTTGTAAACCTTGGCCTTGGAGAAGGGCTTGCCGTTTTTGTCGAAGGCATAGCGCTCGGCACGGGCAATCTTCTTAACGCGCTCGTTGTCTTCCTTCTTCTGACGGACATCGCAGGGACGGTCGTCCATCTTCTCTTTAACGCCGTTGGAGAACATTCTGCTCTCGATGTGATCGGGATGCTTGTCATAATCGGTGTAGGGAGAGATCTCAAGGTCGGAAGCAAGCTCAAACATTCTGTGGTTGCGGTCAACAACTGCATCGTGAACAGCTTCTACTTCCTTCTTGGTGGCAACCTTGGCGTCGACAATCTGCTGGGGGAATACGGTCAGCGGATCGAGCTTTGCCCACGCTTCAACCTCTTCCTTGGTGCGGTAGGACATAGCGTCGGAGGTGGAGTGACCGGACAGACGATAGGTAACAACATCAAGAAGAACAGGGCCCTTACCCTCTTCAAGGGTCTTGCGGGCGCGGCGGAAAGCGTCGATCAGCCAGGGGATTCCAGCCGTTGATGCGCTCGGCGTTCATCTGGTTCTGAGCGATGCAGCCCAGTCTTGCAAGGTCGCCGTATGCCATGGTCTCGCCCTTGGTCTGGCCGCCCATGCCGTAGTGGTTGTTGTTGAAGTTATAGATGATGGGAAGGCCGCCCTTATAGCCGTCCTCCCAAAGATCGTTGTACTGATCCATGGAAGCAAAGTTCATTGCCTCGTAAACAGGACCTCTTGCTGCGGCGCCGTCACCGGCGTTTGCAACAACGATGCCGGGCTTTTTGTTGCACTTCTTATAAAGAGCAACACCGGTAGCGATAGGACCGCTGCCGCCGACGATGGCGTTGTTGGGATAAATGCCAAAGGGCAGGAAGAATGCGTGCATGGATCCGCCCAGACCTCTGGAGAAGCCGTTGTCCTTTGCGAACAGCTCGCAGGTAAGACCATACATAAAGAAATCGCGGGCAAGCTCTTTAACGTTGTCGGTGTCGTTGTGCTTTTTAACGATCTCGTAGTTTTTGCCGCCGTTGAACTCCTTCATGATCTTGATGAGCTCTTCATCCGAAAGCTTTTTAATGGCCGAAAGACCCTTTGCGATAACCTCATGGTGGCTTCTGTGGGTACCGAAGATGAAATCGTCAACACCGAGGGTGTAAGCCTGACCTACTGCGGTTGCTTCCTCACCGATTGCAAGGTGGGAGGGGCCGGGATAGGTGAACTTTTTGCCGTTGTACTCGCCCTGGAGCTTGATGCTCTGGAGCATGGACTCAAACTCACGGATGGCGACCATATCGGCATACATTCCGAGAAAATCTTCCTTAGAGAAGTTCTTTTTCTCGTCCTTAACGGTCTTGTCATATTCGCAAACAGGGATGTCTTTGAAGGTAATGGTACGTTTTGCGAATTTGTCTTCGGGTTTAACAAACATTGACTTAGGCATATTAAAACAACTCCTTATTATTATTATTTAATTTCAAACAGCGCTTCTCTGATGACCTCGCAGACGGTGGGATGGGGGAATACAATTTCCTTAAGGTTGTCCACGGTGATTTCGGTTTCTATCATCATTGCGGCGCCGTAAATTATTTCGGCGGCATAGTTGGCGATCATATGAACGCCCAGAATTCTGCGGTATTTTTTATCGACAATGACCTTGACGATACCGTCTCCGCCCTCGTTTTCGGCAACATAGCGTCCCGAGAACATCATTGGCAGCTTGACGCACTCAACGTCATAGCCCTTGGCCTTGGCCGATTCTTCGGTCTCGCCAACTGCGCCGACCTCGGGATTGGTGTAAATGACCGAAGGAATGGCGTTGTAGCGCATACGGTCCTTTTTGCCCAGCATATTGTTGACCGCAACCTCTCCCTCGCGATAGGCTGTGTGGGCAAGCATGATCTTGCCGTTAACGTCTCCGCAGGCATAAAGGCCGGCAATGTTGGTTTTCATGCACTCGTCGGTTTTGATAGCGCCGCGCTCAAGCTCGACATTAAGTGTCTCAAGACCGTAGCCGGCGGTCACTGCACGGCGGCCGATGGAGCAGAGTACCTTGTCTGCGGGAACCGATGCCTCTTTGCCGTTTTCGGTAAAGGTGACCTTTCCGCCGCCCACAGCGGTAACTGCGCAGCCAAGCTTGAACTCAACGCCCTTCTTGGCATAGTTTTTCTTGAGTATTTCGGAAATTTCCCGGTCGGTGTTGCCGGCGATGTGGTCGAGCATTTCAACCACCGTAACATGGCTTCCAACCGAGCTGAAATATGCGGCCATTTCAAGACCGATAACTCCGCCGCCGATGACCACAAGGTTTGCGGGAATCTCTTCAAGATCGAGGATCTCCCGGTTGGTCATAACAAATCCGTCGGTAAGTCCTTCGCGAAGGCCGGGAATGGGGGGAACAACGGGGGCCGAGCCGGTGGCTATAAGCAGCTTGTCGGAAACATAGGTTTCGCCCTCGGCCTCAAGCTTGAAGCCCTCGGCGTCGCGGCCGAGAATCTTGCCCTCGGCATAAACCACCTTAACGCCCAGCTTTTTCATCTGTGCACCGATACCCGAAACAAGAGTCTTAACAACCTTGTTCTTGCGCTCAACAACCTTTTTCTGGTCGATGGAAGCGCCGGTGGTGGTAACGCCGTAATGCTCGCCGTTAACGGCATAGTTGTAAACCTTGCCCGAATAGAGCAGGGATTTTGAAGGAATGCAGCCTTCGTTAAGGCAAACGCCGCCTAAAGCGCGCTTTTCGATAACGAGGGTTTTAAGTCCGCCGGCAGCGGCCTTTTCGGCGGCATTGTATCCGCCGGGGCCTCCGCCCAGCACGATAAGATCATATTTTTCCATTTTAATTTTCCTCCTTATTTCGAAAGCAGGAGAGAGAAATTCTCAAGAGCGTTTCTCAGGTCAACAAGGAATCTGGAAGCGGGGCTTCCGTCCACTGCGCGATGGTCGTAGGTCAGGGACAGTCCCATTGCCGGATAGGTCTTGATCTCGCCGTCTACCTCGCGGATGCGGGTGGTGATGGTGTCAACACCGAGAATTCCGGTCTGGGGAGTGTTGATAACGGGAGTAAAGCTCTCGATACCGTAGGAGCCGAGATTGGAGATGGTGAAGGATGCGCCGGAAAGCATATCGGGAGTTGCGCCGCCGTTCTTGCAGGTGGTGGCAAGCTCTTTTGCCTTGGCCGAAATCTCATTAAGGCTCATATTCTGTGCATTTTTAATGGTGGGAACGACAAGTCCTCTGTCGGTGTCGACGGCAACGCCCAGATGAACACCGTTGAAATATCTCATGGTGTCGCCGTTAATGAGGTGGGCGTTAAGAGCCTTGTGCTCGGGCTTTGCGAGTACACGGGACACCGCAAAGAGAATGATGTCGTTAAGGGTGATGTTGGCAAGACCCAGTTTTTCGCCGTTTGCCTTAACCTTCTTGCGGAATGCCATAATCTCGGTGGCGTCGAAGGAGGTTGTGTGGGTAAGCTGAGCGGCGGTGGAAAGGGAGGATGTCATCTGCTTGGCAATGGCCTTGCGGATGTTGGGCATCTTCTCGTCAACATACTCGGGACCTGCAGCTGCGGGGGCTGCGGCAGCGGCTGCGGGAGCTGCGCCGATATCGGCAACCGAGAATTTTCCGCCGAGTCCGGTGCCTGCTGCGCCGGCAAACTCGCCTGCGGCGGCATAGGTGGCGGTAGGTCCGTTTTCTATGAGGGTGCGCACGTCCCGCTCGATTATACGGCCGTTAGGACCGGTGGGAGCGGCAAAATGAGGATCAATGCCGGTCTTTTCGGCAAGAGCCTTTGCGCGGGGAGAAATTTTGATAAATTCGCCGGCAGCGGCAGGAGCGGCAGCGGTGGGAACGGCGGGAGCGGCCTCTGCGGCAGGAGCAGCAGCGGGAGCCTCTGCGGAGGCTTCTGCGGGAGCATCGTCGCCTTCAATTTTCGGCGCAAACTCGGCAGTGCTTTCGCCCTCTTCGCCGATAACGCAAACGTTGGTCATTGTGGGAATGTCGTCGTCCTCTTTAAAGAACTGTTCAAGCATGATACCGTCAACCGGAGACTCTTCTTCAAGGGTCGATTTGTCGGTCTCATAGGTAAAAAGAACATCGCCTTTTTTTACAGCGTCGCCCTTTTTCTTGTGCCACTCGGTAAGGATACAGCTTTCGACTGAAATACCTACATTGGGCATCATTACAGGTGTTGCCATTTATATTTCCTCCTAAAATAGATTTAAAATTTTATATCAAGGTCTTTTATGAAAAGCAAAGCAAATCCGCCGTCAGGCAAAAGCCTTAAAACAGCAGGCTTTAATTATTCATAAATTACCTCAACCTGCGATTTTTCGCAAAGCTCCATAATTTCGTCCGAAGGGCGCTTGTCGGTGATGATGATGTCGATGTCCTCCATGTGAGCGAAGGTAAAGGGCATGGTCTTTCCGAATTTTGTACCGTCCAGCAGCATAATGACCTTTTCGGCCTTTTCTATTATGCTCCTTTTAAGCACCCCTTCGTCGTAATTCCCGACGGTAAATCCGTTTTTGACCGAAAATGCCGAACTAACCACAAGGGCGGTATCAATGTTGAGCTGATCGATCTGGGATTCCGAACGGTTGCCGGAAGCGGCCAGATTGCTGCGGTTGATAAGCCCCCCGATGACCGTTACCGAGGGTTTATATCTTTTGGAGAGCTCCATGGCCACATTGATTCCCGATGTGACCACCGAGAAGTTAAGATCGGGCAGATTTCTTGCCAAGAACATTCCGGTAGAGCCGGCATCGATGTAGACCGAGCGGCGGGGCTCGATAAAACGTGCTGCAAGCTTGGAGATTTTGCTTTTTGCTTCCTGATTTTTTGCAGCGCGCAGAGCGTAGACATCCTCCTGTTCGCTGAGCGTGCGAAGGTATTTTGCTCCGCCCCGTATTCTGACCGCCTGGCCGAGATTCTCAAAGTATTCAAGATCGCGGCGCAGTGTCATACTGGAGACCTCGGGGAAACGCTTCTCAAGATCTTTAAGGAAAACCGTACCTTCTTCACGGAGCAGCTCAAGGACTTTTTCTCTTCGGGCAATGCTCAATGCTTTCACCTCTGTCTGTTAGTTTTTGTTACAAAATCACACTTATGTGTTAATTATAAACTCATACGGGCAGTTTGTCAATGGTTAAACCTTAAAATTCTCATAAAAAAAGCAGAAAATTTACAAATGTTAAAAAGAACAGTGAATATGTTAAAAAAGAAAAAAGAAAGAACAATTTCGGGCAAAAATCCCGACAAAAAAACGGCAGAAAAAAGGTTTCCGTAACCGAAATAAAAGCAGTTTACAAAACGCAAGAAAACATCACCGTAATCGCAGAAAACACCTTTCTAAAAACGCAAGAAAACATCACCCGCAGCCGTGCACTGAGGCAATCTCGGCCCGGCCGAGAAGACGGAGGGCGCATCACACCCGCAGCCGCGCCAACAAAAACCTTGCAGCTTTTTCTGATTATACCCTTATATTTTCCGATTGCCCGCCCTCCGGTCAGCTTGCGCTGACACCTCAGTGCCCCTTGCACCCGCAGCTGCGTTCTCCAACCCCCGCAAACCAAAAAGGGCGCGGAAGAGTTTCCGCGCCCATAAAAGCGATATTCACGGACGCGGAGAAATTTTCCTTCGCTCCGTTTATTATTTCCCGTAATCCTCGAAAAAGTCATAGGGATTTTGCGTGTTATAAGAGGTGGTGTCGTCCTCGGTGGTGTAGCTCGACTGGGAATCCGATTTGATATAGGTCCCGGTGGCGGTGAAATATGCGCCGGTCTCGCTGCTGTAAACGGTCAGCTTGACCTGATCGCCGATCTGAGCCTTTTCAACAATGTCAAGCACCTGGTCGGCCGAAACAATGTCGGTGTCGTCAACCTGGGTGATTATGTCGTTTTCCTTTATGCCGGAATTTTTAAGGGAGCTGTCCCGATCAATGCTTTTAACAAGCAGGCCGGTAGGGACATCTTTAAGCTCGGCGGCCACCGTGTTGACATAGGTATAGGTAATACCGAGCCGCGCCCTGTTGGTCACCTTTCCGTAGGTTTTAAGCTGGTCGATAACCCCTAAAGCACGTGTGGTGGGAATGGCAAAGCAAACATTGTCGATGTCGGTGCTGGCGTATTTGGACGAGCATATTCCAACCACCTGCCCGCTCATATTGACAAGCGCTCCGCCCGATGTGCCGGGATTGATGGCGGCCGTGGTCTGAATGAATTTTTCCGAGGAGGTGCCGTTTGACACCCTGCGGTCGACGGCCGAAACGATACCCTGAGTAACGCTTCCGTCAAGTCCCGCCGATGCGCCGATTGCAAGCACCTCTTGGCCGGTTTTGACCGATTCGGTGGCAAAGGTGGCGGGAGAAAGACCCGATGGATTGTCTATTTTAAGTATGGCAAGATCGCTTTTCTTGTCTCCCGAAACAAAGGAGGCCTTAAATTCGGTGCCCGAACTGAGGGTTATGAGGAAGGAGGCGTTGGGAACCTCGGAATAGATGTGGTCGTTGGTGAGGATGTATCCGTCCTTGTCCATAATAATGCCCGAGGCGATGGCGCCGGCCGATCCCGAAGAGCTGTAAACGGTTATGCTTACCACGCTGTCCGAAACCGAGGAAATGACCTGCTCATAGGTCATGGTGCGGTCGGTGGCACCCTCGGTGTTAAGGTCGAAATCGGAAGGAGAGCCGGCTTCGTTGCCCTCTATAACGCTGAAAGAGGGATCTTTATCGTTAAAGTCGATCTTCCCCAGTGCCTTTCCGGCGATTATTCCGATCGAAAGACCGACAACGCCCACCGCAACGCAGCAGGCCACGCATATAAATGCAATAAGTCCCTTGCTCATACGCTTTTTTTGAGGTTTCTGTCCGTTCTTTGCGGAAGCGGAAGAATTTGCTCCGTTTGCGGCATTTTGATAATAGGGATTAACGGGAGGCTGACCGTATGGTACACCGTATCCCTGACCCTGCGGATGCTGACCGTTCTGACCGCCGTATGGCTGTCCCTGACCCCGGCCGCAACCGTAGACCGGCGGAACGGGAGGAGTATGGTAATATCCGTTATAGGGACGGTTGCCGTACTGACCGTAGGGCGCGCCGTATCCCTGACCATAGGGGGGAACGCCGTAGGGCTGGCGGGGAGGCGGCGGTGTGTATTGGCCGTAAGGCGCCGAACCGCCGGGCATACCCTGAGCTGACGCCCCCTGTGCGCCTGCATACTGTGTATCTGCATTCTGTCCGCCAAGGTTTGCGCTTTGTGCATAAGCAGCATCTTGGCAGGCCGATTGCGCGTTTTGGCCGTTTTCTGCGGTGGTTTCTGCGGTGCTTTCAACGGAGTTTTCCGTGCCGCTCTCGGTGGCGGCGTTTTCCGCGCCGTTCGTTTGATGGGCGGTAAACGTACCTTCGGTTTCCGTGCTGCCGGTAACTGCATTGTCGCCGAAAACTTTACCGTCGGCAGTAACTTCACTGTCGTTAACAGTTGAGTTATCTGTATCAATTGCATTGCCTGCATTAAATGCACCGGCGGTATCAACTGCACCGTCGTCAGCTTTATCGGCACAAGCCTTGTTTATGGGATTTATACTGTCGGGGAAATTTGTGTTATCGGATGCTTTTTGTCCGGCCGTATCTTCGTTTTGTGTGGGAATCTTATCAAGCTCATCCATTGTTCTGTTCCTCCGTAGAAATGTTGTTTTCGGGTAATGGGCCGCCCTTCATGGATATTATAAATTCACAATATTCTCCCTCTTTGCTCTTGACCGTTATCTGCCCGTCGAGCATCGAAAGAATGGTTCTGACAAGATAAAGGCCCAGTCCCGTTCCCTTGTTGTCGGCGCCGCGGGATTTGTCGACCTTATAAAACCTGTCGAAAATGTAGGGAAGATCCTTTTCGGGGATGCCTTGTCCGGTATTTGTTATGGAAAAGTAGACCATACCGTCCTTGCCCAGCTCGTCCTTAACGGAAATGGTGCCGCCGGCGGGGGTGTATTTAATGGCATTGTCAAAAAGATTAAAAACCACCTGATACATAAGATCCCGGTCGGCTGTTACGGCCATGGGGGAAAGGCTGTCCAGCCCCTCTAAGGTGATGTCTTTTGAAAATATCTGATTTTCCAGCTGTATGGCGGCGCTGAGCACGGTGCGGGAAAGGTTGACGTTCTGCTTTTTGATCTCTATCTCCCCTGCCTCAAGCTTTGAAAGGTTGAGCATGGATGTGACAAGGCGGGAGAGGCGCTTAACCTCGTCCGAAACTATCTGCAGATATTCCTTTTGCCGATCCTTTGAGATGGTGCCGTCGAGTATTCCGTCGATAAAGCCGGAAATGGTGGTCATGGGAGTTTTAAGCTCGTGGGAAACGTTGGCCACAAAGCCTCTGTGCTGCTGTTCGCTGACCGAAAGCGAATGGGTCATATTGTTGAAGGCAACCGCCAGCTCTCCAAGCTCATCCTCCCGGTCGACCCTGATGTATTTGGAAAAGTCGCCTTTACTCATTCTCCGTGCCGCGTCGGCCATGTCCCGCAAAGGTCTGACCATATTGACGGCCAGCATATATGTGACCAGCAGAATTATGGCCAGCACGCAAAGAGCCGATAAAACAAAGATTTTAAGAATGTTGGAAAGAAAGGCGCCCAGTCCCGCATAGGGAATAAAGCTGAATACCGCGCCGGCCGTTTCTCCTCCCACCGTTATGGGGGCCGAAACGATGACGCTCTGTTCCCTAAGCACACCGTCAAGGTCTCCGATGGCGGAATATTCCTCGGTTAAAGCCACCTTTGTGATGTCGGCCGAAACGGTGGTGATGTCGGTATTGACCCGCTGGGGATCGGAAATGGCGATGGTGCCGTCGTCGACTATAACAAGCACGCAGCTTTCGGTGGCGCTGGTTACTATTTCGGTCATCTGAACGGTGTAACGCAGATTTCCGCCCAGAGCCCCCGCCTGGGTGGCAATGGCCTTGGCCTCGGCTGCAAGGGCCGAGCGCTTGGTGCGAAGCCAGTAGCTTCCGGTGAAGGAATAGATGATGCATCCCAGCACCACAATGGCCACCACGATAACCGATGTGTAGGTTATAAAAAATTTTTTGAAAAAGCTCTTTTTCATAAAGCTTTATCTCACTTCAAATTTGTATCCGACGCCCCAAACCGTCTTGAGCGACCATTTGTCCGAAACACCCTCGAGCTTTTCGCGAAGCCGCTTGACGTGCACGTCGACCGTGCGGGAATCGCCGTAATAGTCGAAGCTCCACACCTCGTCCAGCAACTGATCTCTGGTAAATACCCGGTTGGGATTGGAGGCCAGATGATATATAAGCTCAAGCTCTTTGGGCGGGGTATCGATCTGCTTTCCGTCGACCCACAGCTCATAGTTTGTGAGATTGATGACCAGCTTGTCGTATTTGACCACCTTGTCGGTGTTTTCGGGGGTTTTAACGCCGCGGCGCATAACCGCCTTGATTCGCGCCACAACCTCTTTTGATTCAAAGGGCTTTGTGACATAATCGTCCGCTCCAAGCTCCAGTCCGAAAACCTTGTCGAAGGTTTCGCCCTTTGCGGTCAGCATTATGATGGGCACCTGGGAGGTCTTTCTGATCTCGCGGCAGACCTGCCAGCCGTCGAGCTTTGGCAGCATAACATCAAGAAGAATGATGTCGGGGGAATTGTTTTTGAAGGCTTCGACCGCCTCCTCGCCGTCGTTTGCAATGACGGTGGAATATCCCTCTTTTTCAAGATAGAGCCTCAGCAGCTCGCAAATATTGGTGTCGTCGTCAACAATAAGAACCTTAACCGACATTTTTCTCGCCCCTTTGTGAATTTTAATAATTTTAAGTTTTTGTTGTTTTAAAGTCCCTGTGCCGTCACAGTCGTGGGAAGAAAGCCATGTTCCTTCGGCACGCCTTTTTCGGCACAGAAATGGAATTTAATTTACAATTATTTATTTTATTATAATGTCATTTTGTTAACAATATATAAATCGGGTGTAACACTTTTGTTGATTATTGAATCAGAAAACAGAGCTTCTCGCCGACCGTAAGCAACGGACGGCCGAACACCGTACGGTTTCGCTCGTCCCTTTTCCCGTGCGGCATCGCGTT
>ERZ857629.2129-NODE-2129-length-19451-cov-21.142194_pt1 | contig 19451 bp, 20 predicted proteins | sample MGYA00519700_ERZ857629 | MGnify/ENA primary metagenome ERZ857629 (study PRJEB31778, sample SAMEA3449351) | human gut metagenome | biome: human gut; feature: human-associated habitat; material: faeces | place: United Kingdom | collected 2010/2012 ...
AAAAAATAAGCCTATAGGAATAATTATGAGCCAAAGAATCATTCATTACATCAAGTGTAATTTTTGTAGTGGTAGAATCGCATATCACAGATTCTCCTATTGATATACTTACAGAATCTACATCTTGTTGGTGAGTTCTTACTGCATCCAATATCTGGTTTCTCGTCAATTTGTTTTGTGCAAAGCACTTGATGGACATTATACCACCAAACACAAGTATAAGCCCTATTGATAATATTTTATGTTTCATACTCATCTATTTAGTTAATAGCAATTTATTCAACATCAAATTCATTAATATCATTTATTGAACTTAACAATTCATCTAATGATGCTGGTATAAGTTTCCAAAAGATGTCCTCCAAAGAGGATGTATATGTGAGATTCTTATCAGAATCCAATGTGTCATATTTAAAATAATTATTGAGATGTTTGAATAAACTAAGTTCAATACATGGTGCACCACATATCCCAATAACAGATTTGTTTTTTTCTATTCTGATGTCAGCCTTATATAAATCCTTTTTAAATGAAGAATATTGACTATCTGTTATTGCAAAGGTCTCATCAATATTACTGGTATTCGTTTTTATTGATATAGATACGAAGCCTTCTGACACGGTAATCTTATATGGTGTATCTTCTAATATTGAACCATTAGATACAGAATATACAAATTTATCCGTAGCATCAATATCTTTTTTAGAGAGCATTTTCATAGAATTGACACTCATTTTATTTTTAACAGCATTTATAAGCTGGGATTGTTTCAATTTATTTGATTGTGCCAAACAATTTGCATGAAATGTTATAATAGCTATCAACAGGAAACACTTAATTAAAATATGCTTTAATTTCATTATATTTAAATTTTCTCAACAAAGAATACATGTTTTGCCAAATCCCTGTTACTATCCTCCCGTATAGATGACATTATAAGATTCGGCCCATTTTTCTTTAATAAATCCACTAACATCCGATGGATCAATTTGGTAACTTTGCATTGGAGTTTTGTTTCCTGCCAATTTGCACATTACACATAAATATTCACCGCCTCCAAATTCAAATGCAATGATACGATACCCCTCCTCCCATTTCTTTTTTATTTTTTCTTTTATTCCACTTGTTGTAGAGGATGACATATAAGACTGATCTGTATAAAGTGATGTCTTACTCATTACAACCGTCCACATTCCATTCCGACATGTTAGACTGGTTATATAGTAATCGTTGTCCCACCATTTCTTTATCCAGCTTTTCATAGTAGACCATGGAGCAGAACATATTTCCTGTGTTTGGTAGTCCGTATTCTTTGACATAACTATCATCCAGTTAGAGTTACTTGATGACAATGAAGTTATCATATATCCAGCTTTCCGTTTTTCGTGAATCCATTCATCAGGCCATGAGGTTTTGTAAGAATATGATTGATTCGTCCATTTTAGTCCTTTTGCCATAGATACAAACCATCCTTTAGATGTATATGCAACAGAATTGATGTAAAAATCTTCATCCCAATACTCCTTGATTTTATCCTCTTGCAAGGATTTTCCACTTCCATCATAAAACCAAGTTTGATTATACATACCCGTTTCTTGTTGAGTTACAACAATAAGGCTCTGTGCATTAGAACATAAATTAATAAAGCAAAATAAAGAAATAAAAACCAATACTTTTTTCATCTGTGTAGCATTTGTATTTATTTTTAATAATGGAAAATCAAACATGCACTTGGATAGCAGTCGTAGCAGTAGCATTCTATTTCCGCAGGATAAAACACTTTAGCATTACCATCATATACACAATATAGAGGACGGTCCTTACTATAACGGAATTTACCTGATCTATAAGCTTTTACATAATGCCAATACTCTTTTCTTTCATACCTAACATCATGATATCCACGTATTTTCAACTCTTGTATTAAGCCCTCGTACCAACACACTGAAGGCTCCATTGAAATTCCATAACACTCAATCTTTCCATTTTTATGAAATGTTGCCTTGATACTTATGTCACTCTTATTCCAGGCTTTTAAATTAGTAACACGTAGTATCAATTTTTCTCCTTCTACTTCCTCTTTAACTGAAAGTTCTGGATGAAATATTGAAATATAATCTAATAGTTGAGTATATGTAAAATCCTTATATTCTGGTCTTAAAAAACCATATGGATAATACAGGAAATCACTGACTCGCAAATCAACAGGTTGTTGAGCTGTGACTGTATCATCAATGTTTAGAGAATTCGAGACATCAATCGATTCTAAAACACCCATTGGTTTGGAAAAAACATATGAAAATGTCAGCAAACCGTATATTGCAAATAAGAAAAAAAATCTCTTCATATTTTTTACCAAACTATAACAGGCATATTATCAGAGAAATGTCCCCACATAACTGGGTGCTGTTTATTATTTGACAATGCTCTCACATTATCGCTTACAAATTTGAACAGCTCTTTTGCTGTGATTGTACGGTCGCGGTTTGAGTCTGATTTTCCACGTAAAGCATCTATTAAACATGAAGTAAAAAAACCGTTCTTCATATCTCGTCGCTCAATGGATGTCTCATTATCTCGCGATGATAGAAAGAGCATTACATTTGATTTCTCATGTTCTTGTTTTACTTCAGATGAACCTTGCCTCATTTTACCAGAAAAACATGCGTCAGCAAAAATCATTTTGTTTTTACAGTGAGTCACACTCATAGCTTGCCTTACTTCTTCATAACTTAAATATCCATCATAAGCAACAAAACCACCTTTGTAACCGTGTCCGCTAAAAAAGAACACAACAATATCATCTGTAGAAGAATACTGGAAGGTAGTACGTATTGCGGACAATATCGCTTCTTTTGTAGCTGCACTATTCGTAAGAATTGCAGTTACGGCATTTGAATTCTTTTCATATAGCCACTTTACAGAAGCTGCATCTTTTGCCGGCAACGTTAAATCATTTGTGGTTCCTGGATAATCTGCAATTCCGACCGAGACCAAATGCACTTTATTACTTGCAGAAATTGTTGTCGTGTAGAGAAAGGCTCCCAATAAGACAATTGCTAATTTATATATTAGTATTTTTTTCATCGTATTAATATTTGAGAGAGGGTATGTTGAACAACATACCCTCGTGATTATGCTAATGTACCAGGATCCGCATCATTAACGTAATCTGGAAGATCCTCGTTGTTCGCATAATACTGAACAGGCGTTTCAGATTCATTATGATTTGACTGTTCAGCTTGAGCTAATTGTTCAAAGTGTGATACAGACATATGCTGCTCAGATATGTCTACAACCTCACCTTCATCAACCTGATTATTACCATTTGTATCTGATACCATTAGTTCAAATTCATTATCTTCTCCATCTACGTCAATAAAATACACTGCTTGACCGTTTATACTTGCGGTACCAATTATAGAATCGTGCTCTCCATCTATATTAGCGTGTTCGACACCTATGATTTCCACATCTGGTGTATCTTCCTCATCTTTATTTGGTGACTGCGTTTGGGTTGTATTGCCGTTATTTACAGTCTGTGTGTTGGTTACTTCTTCTGTATGAGTGGAATGGGGTGAATGTGAGGATTGGCTGTGATTTGGTGACACATATTCATGTGAAGGACCATCCCAATGAATTGAGTCCGCAAACTCATTTCTTGCAGTTGCATCCATATTATACCACTCTGCAGCAGTATATGTACTATATAAATTACCATGCCATTCAAAAACACCTCCAGCACCGACTTCTTCACGTGCAGCATTAAATGCGTCAGAAAAAGACATAGAGTCTGTAACATGAGTAGCCATTTGTGCAGTTGTATTAGTAGGTTCAGTTTCTGTATTTGCATTTTCAGAATCAACATTTTCTGCAGAAGCTTCAAACGGAATTGAGCTTGCAAATAAAGTTCCTGCTGTTCCTAAAGCGATACCAGAAATTCCACCTATTGCGACTTCTTTCCACTTTGCGGCACCCTTAGTGCCATTGCTCTTTTTTTCTTCCATAATTCTTAATTTTAATGTAAATATTTTGTTGTAACTGATGCAAAAATATGGAGGTTTTCGTTTTTTCCCAAATTCTTAAATACATCTTACACAAACGCCCTAGTTTACTACACAAATTCTTTTGGTTCGTCACACTACGTGTCTAATGGAGCATTGCAATTGGGATTAGGGCAGTTCTTCTTATACATCAAATTATCATAAGGTATAAATCCGAAAAAATACCCACATTTGGGGCAAACATAATCATCCTTAAACCTTTCGTCAAGTTCACGTTTTTTTATCACAAACGATTCATCTGTTTTTGTTCCTTTGATGTAAAAATACACTCCCAACAATAATGCGATGATAACTAATAAAACTCTGATCATTCCAGGAATTGGAATAGAGGGTATAACAGAAGGTATTATAACACAAAGTACTGATGCTTGAGAAATCAGTCCTTGTAGCTTCTGCTGATTGGCTGCCTTCTGTTGCTCCACTTGTAATTTTAATAAAGCTCTATCATACCTTTCCCAAACCCTTTTCAAATGTTTTATAGATACAGGTGCAACATATCCAATCTTTTTAAGAATTTTTTTTATGTTTATTCTATATTGATCTGCTCCTAATTCTATTATACTATGAAAATCTATTTTTTTAGATGATTTTATTTCTTCTCCATCTACATAAGTGACATTATGAGAATTTAAATTCGTTATTCTGATATCATTACCTTTTACGGATATACGGCAATGTGCTGTATTATCTTCAGGTTTTAGTCGACTTACGCTATTAGGGAAAATAGTGGTCGAGTCTTTTCCTCGTTTCCCATCAACTAGTAAAGCCAAACAATTAGTGTCAGAATCTCGTCCTATAAGTATCTCCATAAATTTTATTTTTATTTGCAATGCAACTCTTTCAGTTTCTTCAAAGCATCTTTTGCTATGCTTAATTGATATGAAAACATGTATCCATCGCTTAATGTCAATTTCTGCTTTATAACATTTATAGAATAGATATAATCTAAATTGACAATATATCGTTTCCCTACACGGGCAAAAATCATAGAATGTCCTCGCAATTTTTCGTTAAGAACATCCTGAATTTTTGCAAGATTTATGCAAACAACTCCTTTTAAATTGTTTGCAGATACGATACTCGTATAATTCCCTTCTCCTTCAAAAAAAACGATTTTGCTTATATCCAATCTTAATAACTCATCTCTAGAGTTAAAAAATAAGAATTCATTTTTAGCCATATATCTAATGATTATCAAATTTAAATTTAGAATTTCCCAACATGATAAGGTCACCGAATTCCAAATAGACTTCAGCCCCCTCTTTTATCATTTTGTCATTTACTTTTACTTTATTGGTCGCATTTAGAACTCTTAATTTAAAGTCAAAAATACCATCTTCCTCTTCAATAATAATTGCTATTGAGCGTCGGCTCATTGTTTCGTCACCTCTGATGGAAATATCAGAAGGTGTGTCCTCATCAAATCTACCAACAGTTGTAGTTCCTTCATATAATTGAAATTTCTGATTTCTCAAACCAAACCATGTGATATGAGTAAGAAAAATTCGTTCTCTTAGCCTATGACGTTTTTTAGGGAAGAAGTCATCATCTTCATCATCTATATCGTTATATACATTGTGAGGGGTCTTGTGTTTGTTTTTTTCCCCGTATATAGTTTCTTTCTTATGTATTCCGGCATTAACATCTTCTCCAAAATTATTTTTCTTTTTATAAATAGTTTTGTTTTTGGAAGGGATGTCGGATTTTTGCCCGTCTGTAATAATTTGATATGTTTGAGGATCCTTTGTAACATCAAATACAATTTTTAATTCCTTGCCACAGCAATTACTGGGACAAGTTAAAGTTTTGGATGTTACCTCAACTTTTTTTTTCATCATTATTTTGCTACCGCAATAAGGACAAACAACTTCTATTATAACTTTTGTATCCATAACGTATATGATGTAACACTATTTTTCTGACAATTTCACCACCCAAATACTTAATTCATATAATATATAGAGAGGAAATGAAACTAATATCAGCGTCATTGCGTCTGGCGGTGTAATAATTGCTGCAATAATAACAATTAAGACAAATGCATGTTTTCTGTAATTAACCATAATTGTGTGTGTGATTACACCCATTTTGGCAAGAAATATAGATATTATTGGCAATTGGAACACAATTCCCATCAAAAGAGTTAATGTGATAAACGTACTAATATAAGAATCTAAAGTAACCATGGTTTTTACATGTTCAGACACACTATACGATGCAAGAAATCTGCACGATATAGGAAATAATATAAAATAGGACATTATCATGCCTATTATAAATAACAGATAAGAAACAGTGACTACTCTTACAGAATATTTCCGTTCATTTTCATATAGAGCAGGAGATATAAACTTAAATAATTCATATAGGATAAATGGAGATGAAAACAATCCCCCGATGTATAATGACATTGACATGTGAGCAAGGAACTGACTTGGCAAATCTGTAGCTATCAATTCTATAGGAGTTGTGTATATTATAATGTCATTCAATCCTAAAACGCATAAAGACTTATTAATTGCGTCATAAGTTATGAAATCGGATGAGCATGGAGCTAGAATCAAGTTAAAAACTTGATCTTTAAAGAAAAAAACTCCTATTGCTATAATGAATGATAGTATGCATATTCGGAAAAGCATCTTCCTTAACACGTCTAGATGCTCTCCGAATGTCTGCATATCAGAATTATTTCCGTTCACTTTTTTCCTCTTCCGGCAATTGAACTTCGTTGTCATTATTCTTATCTGCAACCTTGTCCTCAGGTATATCCTCAGTCATTCCTTTTTTGAAATACCTAACTCCTTGTCCCATGCTTTTCATTAATTCTGGTATTTTCTTTCCTCCAAATAAGAGCAAAACTATTGCGGCGACAATAAATAGTTCTGAACTACCTATCATCAACAATGTAGACGACATATTAGTAAGCAACATAGTTAAAATAATTAAAGTAATTGAAGTAGTTGAAATAATTATTATAGTTGTTGTAGTTGTAGTAATTGTAGTAACTATAATAACTAGAGTAGCTGCTATAACTGCTATAACTGGAATAACTATAATAACTATAATAGCTGTAATAACTGTAATAACTGTAGTAGCTGCTATAATTTCCATAGCTTCCATAGCTACCATAGTTTCTATAGCTAACATAGCTTCTGTAACTTGCGTAACTCTTATGACCAAAACTGTTATAAGCAACTAATCTGTCTTCACGTTTCTCGATAGCCATTACATTAATGGGGGCAACGCTTGCAACCGAAGCAGCTACAGCCATTTTACCTATGCGTTTTAATGCATCTCGGCGATTGATTTTTTTATTTTCCATAGCTATTGCTGTTTAATATTGACATTGTTATATCTACTATTTTATTTTCTTCATGAGTGTTCATGCAGTGTTTTTCGTAAAAAGGACAAGGGGTTGAGTAATTTTCTGGCACATGGGGACCTAAACATTTATTTAATTGGTCGCATTGTGATATATCTGCCTGTAAACAAACATGCTCTTTATAGCCATATCTAGAAGCTTCTGTTGGTCCGAACAAAGCTATTGTTGGAGTATGAACCAGTTTGGCAGCATGCATGACATAATTATCAAGTGTAATTACCGCATTGACATTTCTGAGTATATCTATAATTTGTAATGGATACGTTGCGCCAATTAGAGAATACGCTCCTCGTATAGGAACATCTCCCATTCGTCCAATTTGTATCACAAAACAATTTTGAGCTAACAGCTTCTCAACTATTATATGCCACTTTATTGGATGCATCATTTTTCTTGGACTTTCTGATGAAAACACAATGGCGACATTCTTTGTCCTCCAAGGAATATTTTTCATAAGAGTTTCTGTTGCTTTGTTTATTTCCATTTGCGGAAGATACAAATCGTCATCAGAACAAGTCTCAATACCAAAAATCTTGCATATAATATCCAAAGCCTTGTTTTTGACATTATTAAAATCTTCTCGCATCCAATAGTCATTGCAAACTATATTGCTTCCTACGGGAGGAAATCCTATCTCTTGAACGGCAGGGTGGTGTGTAAAGAACTCAGTATACTGAGAACGACGTGCGATGCAGAATTTCTTAGAATACTTGTCGTATGAACGTTTTAAAGCCGTGGATAACATTATGATGTCACCAAGTCCACCAACAGGATTCACCCATATTGGTTCTTCTGAGTTCAACAACTCAGGCGTAAGATATTCTATATGTTTTTTATCCATATTATTTAAATTGAGGGAGCCTCAATCCCGTTATTGGTTCAAAATATTTCTTTAGAAATAGTTTCTTTGAGAGACATTGGTCACTCTTGCGAACATAGTCCTTATACTTGTTATATGCGTCAAGAGGGCAACCTCCATGGCATATACGCCAATATTCACAATCTTTACAGTCTGTTTTCTGCAAAATCTCTGCCCTGCTATCAACTAAAGCCCTTTGCTCATCTGCAAAAATCTCTTTAAGCGACTTGTTCTTTATATTTCCATAACTTAGGATGTCCCAGTCTGCAGCTCTACCACACTGTGCCGTTTCTCCATCTGGGCCTAAATACAGATGTAAACCGCATGTAGGAGCATCACCACATCCTAAACAATTATATGAAGAAGTGTAATATTTTAAATAAGAGTCAAACGGGTCTATATGCTGGTAACGATCTCTATGTTCCCACCATTCCTTAAACACGATTCCAAGGAAATCAGCAAACTCCTCTTGCGTTATAGCTGTGTCAAGAGATTCCTGTGCTGCGTCTTCATATACTAAAACTGGATGAAAATCAAAACCACCCTTCAATTTTAGATTTGTAAGATGATGGAATATCTCCAATGGTTTATCAAGGACTTCTTTTGTAACGACATAAATAAATCCCCAAGTCATACCATTCTTTTCTAGCAGATTAACGCCGTCAAAGAACTTTTTATTGTATAATCTACTGTTCCTCTTTCTCCCAATACCACGAATTCCAGGAATAGGTTCATAGCTGGTTCCTATTGTATAGATTCCCATTTCCTTGAAGACATCAATGAAATCCTGGGTAATCATTGTTATATTAGACTGGACTGCAAATCTAATTCTTTCACGAGTTTCGGAACAAATATCCTTTAAATGTTGAAGAGCGGTTTTATATAAATCTAATCCTGCCATACACGGTTCTCCACCATGCCAAATGACACAAATTTCCTCTTGCGGATACTCTAATAAATACTCATTAAAGCGCTCAAAAGCGATTTTAAACAAATCCATAGGGATTGTTCGTGGCTTTTTTTTATGGACGACATCACAATAAATGCAGTTGCAGTTACATGCCTCCGTGGCCTTAAATATTATGGTTGGCATCTTTCCTTATTATTTTGTTGTTGTTTCTTTTTGTCGAATTCTATTGCGCCAAGAAGTTCGTTCATAACTTCACTACAGCGTCCTTTTTCTCTTTGAACATTAAAATATCCCATACAAATTCTGTATGCAGGACAAAATGTACAAGGATGGGGCTCTATAAACATTTCTTGCCATTTACAAGATTCTTTTTCTATGACCTCATGCGAAGATACTTCATAAAGTTTTTCCAACCCTTGGTCAAAAAATACTCCTTCGTCAAGTTCTTTTTGGGAGAAGGCTAAATGAAGGTTCTTATCAACATATATATATCTTAATGGATTTATAAACTCCGCCAATTTAGGACTGACATAACTTTCGCCATCATAATATTTCCCAATTGTGGCAAATGGTTCAATTTCACCATGAGGCATGGTTCCATAGAAGTTATATGTTATTAGATCCAAGACACTATCACTTAATCGAGATTTTGGATTTAACACAATACCGGAATGAATACCTAACGATGCCGCGATTTGAGCATCTGTTGCGGCTTGCTGTTCTGGACCAGTAAAGATAAGCATGATATTCATATTTCTTATCAATGCTATCTTTTCATGGATGTTGCGGAACTGTCCTAAACGATTAATGTAAAGAACTATTGGGATATTCCCCCATTTAGGATTAATTTCGATAGTTTCCAATGAAGCATACCTGTCCGTATAAACAAAAGCATGAACCCTTGTTGTATCATGAAGATGTTTCGTGATGTTATTAATGTCCTCCAAGCAATTAATATGTACGAGGATAGCATGGCCTTTCAGATATTCTTCAATTGGCCATGTGTATTTAGTAACAAGAACATGCGTGTTCCTATTCCAATGTGTGGGGATAAACTTGTGCATTTCGTATATGTTCTTCGTTTACAAACTTATTTAAACCATGTGACAGGCATCCACCAGAGCAGATGCCTTTTTGTCTGTATTCACAATTATCGCATTTTTCAAAGATACCGCCAACCTCAATTCGCACAGCATTATGAAAATCAGCGAAGCAACGACACAATTCTTCATGATTTTGAAAATCCAATAAAGAATGTTTATTATAGTCAGAGAGAGGGAAACATGCCCATACATTCAAATCTGGACCAACATCTATCGCTGCTCCACATCTGAAATTAGTATTACCTAAAGTGTGCTTAAACAATTTTCCTAATTCTTCGTCACTAAATATACACATTGGCATACCACAATCAAAGCCAACATGGATATCGAAAGCTTCAAAGGTGGGTAAGTAGGTCATAAGTTCCTCTGCCATTTTACGTAAATCCTCAGGTTTAATGCACATGTTCTTTTTCCCTGGTATAGGATGAGCGAGTCCCAGTCGGATATGGCGCTGAAGTCCATACTTATTGATTGTGTTTAGAGCATACGAATAATCAAAATTTAATTTGTACACATTTATACTTAATGTGCAGAATCTTGCAAAAGCATTGAAAAAACGTCCTATAGATTCATTCTCTGAAAAAGATGTTTCTCGTGGGTTATTAAGATTTACAACAAAGCCTAAAGTTCTTGGATCAACATTCTCTAATTTGTTGACCGCATCGGATAAAATCTTTTCACTGACAACCCCACTTGTGAACACTGTAACATGCATACCTCTGTGGATGATATATAATATATAATCCACAATGTCGGGATGTAAGAATGGCTCTCCTCCGAGCAGTGATATATTTGTATCTCCACCAGCTTGAAAGAAATCTACGATATAAATTAAATCCTCCCATTTTAGAATATCCTCAGGAGGGGCATCATGCATGTGCTTTCTTGCAAAGCAATAAGGACATGATCTGATACATTTTTGTGTTAATAAAATATTCGGCATATTATTATATATCCATTAGTTTAACTTCTACTTTATCTTTTGTAATAATAGAGATGTCTGCCTTTAAGGGACTGTCATATCGTGTGGAATTTATGTTCGTAACATAATGGCTAGTTCTAAGCATGAATCGGCAGATATCTATAGATTTGCTTATTGAATATAAATCACATCTTAGTTTTACTGCAGGGTTTTCTTCCCAAATATCTCCATTTTTTATTTGAGTTTGTTGTAGCAATTTGCCCACAAGAGGAGTTTTTTCCAGATAGACACAATTATAATTTAGGCATCCGTTATTATCAAGATTAATCCTTCTTATATTTTCACCAAGAATTTGATATACAAACGGCATAATCATTCCGTTTTTGTCAATATCATAAGAAGCGACAATTCCAATTATTTGAATATGATTATCAACAAGAAGTTTTTTTAGATACGGCATGAACTCTGCTATTGAAGGCACAGAATCCCATTTGTTGGATAAATTTTCGAACTTATCAAGAATTCCCAATTCTGTCATATAGGAATTTAAACAGTTAAATGTTAAAGAGAATCTTTCCCAAAACAGATAGGTGTGTGGAAGTCCCTCCATATTTATTGGAGACAACAATGTTCCTTCTTCTGATTCTATATATTCGTAATAAGAATCAAAGCTTGCCGTGGCTACAACTATTCCATCAGGAGCGAATACGGTTGCAATCATTATTTTATAATATTATTGTAAACATAATCTAAATCCAAAAGGCTCCATCGCTTGATTGTATGGACAACTTCCACGACTTGTACTTTTTACAGATGCAGCGTCACTATCATAATATCCACCTCTTAACACCCTTTCGTCTTTACCTATTTCTGGGCTTCCTGTACTATAATTGGTGTAAATATCCTGACACCATTCAATAACGTTGCCACTCATATCGTATATTCCAAAATCATTGGGCTTTTTACTTCCAACTGCATGTATTTTCCCTCCACTGTTTGCTGAATACCATGCATATTCTGACAAATCAGTTGATGTGCCAGAATACTTATATCCAGTTGCTTCTATACCTCCTTGCAAACTTAATTTTGCTTTAGCTGCATATTCCCATTCTGTTTCTGTCGGGAGCCTAAAATTTCGTCCTGTTAAAGCATTGAGTTTTTGGATAAACAATTGACAATCATCCCAACTAACATTATTAACAGGATAATTATCATTAATGACAGTGGACGGATTTGTATTCATTATAACAAACCAAAGCTTTTGGGTAACTTCATACTTACTAAGATAATAATCACTAACTTGTCTTTTTTGAACTGGCTTTTCATTGGCATCACCCTCATTACTACCCATTTTAAATGAGCCACCAGGAATTTTGACCATTTCCAATCTAATACCATTAATAGTAAAAGTGTCTACCTTTTGAACATATTTATCTTCTGGAAGTGTAGTGTTTCCTTCGTTTTTTTTATTTAACAACCAATATATGCCACCTCCAACTACAATCATAGCTATAATACCCCATAAATATTTCGTTATGTCGCTATTATTATCGCTGACTCGTACTGTATGTTTTCCATGTCCAGTAACTTTTTTGTCTTCCGGCATAGCTTCGGATTTTACCATACCCAATAATTCTGCAGCGGTAGGGCGGCTATCTTTATCAGGCTGCATGCATAATTGAATTATACGCTTTAATTTCTCATTCTTTATCTCCGAGAAATCCACTTCTACATCACTATGTAGTAATTCTCGTCCGGTGGACAAATCATCAAAAGGAAGATTTCCACATGCTAATTCATAAAGTGAAATACCAAAAGAAAATATGTCTCCTTTCCTATCAGGTTTACGTTCTTCCCGCTTTGAACTAAATTTCTCTGGTGGAGCATAAGCCTCGGTCATACTTGTTCCTTGATTCTTACTATTCATGTTAACACTATGACTGAGACGTGTTTTAGTTTTGCTACTGATTCCAAAATCACTTAGTACATATGTAGGTCTTTCTCCTTGTGTGTCAATAAGAATATTAGCGGGTTTAATATCTTGGTGGACAATCTTGTTTTGATGTAAATAGGTTAGACCTTCAGCAATATCTTGAATAACTCTCATTATTTCTGAATCGTCCATACAGCCAACCTTCTTGCTCAAGCTACCCCCATCACACACTTTCATGACAAGATATGGAATATTTCCCCATCTTGCAAAATAATCTGCTTTTAAGATATTCGTGTGGTTAAGATTTTGCATACGTGTATATTCCGATGCTAAATCATTAATTCCATCATCATCAAGATTTGTATAAATCTTGAGTGCAATAGATGTATTAGTGTCTTTATCTTTTGCTTTCCATACATCCGCAAAGCCACCTGACCCCATTAATTTTTCTAATGTGTATCTATTGTCAAAGAAATCTCCTGCCTTAAATTTATGAATTGCGTTATTACCTGCCATATTTTAAATATTTTTACATACTACGACTACCACCATACATATTATCATCATTCTGATATCCATGATTGTTTCTGCCAAGAGAATACTTCCTATAATTAGCATTAAGATCTTTTGTTAACCTCTCAAAAGCGGCTATTGTTGATTTTCTGCTCCTATCCAAAGCATTATAATTTTTTTTGTCGTCCTTTAAAGAATGTAAGTTATTATCAATATTACTTAGATAATGATCAATCACATCATCGGTAGAATTTGTTCTATATCTTTGTCTTCTTACCGTTTCCCAAGCGTTTTTTGCAGTCTGATAATCTTTTTGAACAGTCTGCAATAGGTTTAAATAGTCAGAAGACGGATAATGTTCTTGCGGTTGGGAGTTTTGATTATTATGCTGGTTATTATTAAATTGTTCAATAACTCCTTGGTTTATTCCTCCATTAGATTGATTGTTTGCGTTATTATTAGTTTGATTATTAGAATTATGATTGTTATTTACATTGTTATTTTGTGGCTTGTTCGGTTGCGTTCCTGCTGACCTACCATTATTGGGACGGTTGTTATTTCCCGAATTAGAGTTGTTCTGAGAATTTTGCTCAATTTGCGAATTGTTCCCTTGATTAGAGGCATCCTCATTGTTTGTATTTGATGTTGGTATATAAAATTCTTGATTTGAACTTTGCTCTGTTGGTTTGGAAACAATCGTTTTATACAAGGCTATGCCCATAAGACACAATGCTACAAATGCAATTATGTATAAAAAAGGTGGTTTTAGGAGCTTTGCTATGGAATACTTCCCTTTTACCACAGGATTAGATTTATTAGTTTCTTTCTTTCCTATTGGTCTGTTTGTGACTTTAGGATAACCATCAGGCCTACCCTTTGCAGGTTTTCCACCATCAACAATACATAGGATGTCGATAGATGCATTGTCAGACCAACCTGTTTCTTGACCTTTATCCCATAAAGCTTTTAAGGAATCTTTAGAAGATGTACATGTCGCTTGTATTACATCATTTATTTCTGTATCTGTAAGCAATCCACATAATCCATCACTACAAAGAAGGAATACATCACGTTGATAAACATCGTATATACGCAATTCGGGATCTGCCTTGTTACCATTGTCTCCTAATGCTTTTGTAATAATATTACCGTCTGGATGGTCAAATGCCTCTTCTTCTGGTATTCTTCCTTCGTCCACCAGGGATTGAACATAAGAATGATCATGAGACAAACGAACCAATTCGTTATTAGGATTGAATCTATAAATACGGCTATCGCCACACCATCCGCAATAAGCTTTTCCATTAAGGATCCAAAGTAGGACAATGGTACTACCTAATCCTTCCGCTTCCTTATGTTCTTTTGCATATTGTTTTATAGATTCATCAGACTCAATAATTGCGTTACTTATAAATTGCTTTATTTCAGATTCATCTGTTAGAATTGATTTCGGAATATTTGAGAATTTTTTCTTTATTCCATCAATAACAAGTTTTGATGCAACTTCTCCAGCATTCATGCCTCCCATTCCGTCAGCAATGACAAGAAGTGCACCCTTATCGGAAAGCTCTACATCTTCGTCTGTTCCTACAATTTTGTCAATAGGAGCTCCAAAATTTGTTAAGTCCGGACAAACCCATAAATTATCTTGGTTAGGAGAACTTGGGCGACCAGCCCTATCTGTCTTCGCCGCTAAATTAAATATAATCCTACTCATATTTTAAATTATTTTAATCTCAAATAATTATTTATATATCTGTTTATACCTTCTTCTATGGAACAAAAAGGTTTCTCATATCCTACAGCCCTCAATTTCCTTATATCTGCACATGTATAATACTGATAATGTTTTTGTATGGCTGGTGGCATTTCTATATATTCTATATCTGCATTATTATCACAGTGTAATTTAATAATATTGGCAACATCTAAAAATGTTCTTGCATGTCCTGTACCAACATTAAAAATACCTTTTACAGAAGGATGTCCGAGTATCCAAAGAATAACATCCACACAGTCATCCACGTACACAAAATCTCGTTGCTGTTCGCCATTACGATATAATTTGTGATAAGACTTGAATAATGTAATTTTATGAGTGTCCCGTAATTCGTGATAAAACTTATACATTACACTCGCTTGGTCTTTTTTGTGGCTTTCATTTGGACCATAGACATTAAAAAATTTTAGCCCGACCACTTGGCTCGTATTTCCTGTTCTCAAATTATCATGCGCTATAAATCTATCGATGTAACATTTGCTCCATCCATAAAGATTCAAAGGTTTCAAATGTTCCAAATATTCCACATTATCATTGTCATAATAACCGTTTTCTCCACTTCCATACGTTGATGCAGAAGAGGCATATATGAATGGTATTCCTAATGATTTACAAAATAGATATAAATCTATTGTCAATTGAATGTTATTTTTAACTATTAAATCTGCATCTGTTTCAGTTGTGGCCGAAATACCTCCCAAATGAATAATCGCTTCTATTCCCTTGTCATATTCATTAAGAAGACTATTGAGTTCTATGGGAAAAACAAATCGTGCAGTTGCAAGTCTTTCCACATTCTTCCATTTTTCGCCATTCCCAAATGTATCAACGGCAATGATATCGTTAAAACCTCTATGCTCCATTTCAGCAATAAGGTTTGAACCAATAAAACCTGTCGCGCCTGTTATCACTATCATTGTTTTATTCTGTTTATTATACATGTGGTGGATATATTATAGCTGAAAGGAATCGTTAGAACCTGACCACCATTTGCAGAAACATAGTCAGCTCCTACGATATCTCTAAATTTATAATCTCCCCCCTTTACTAGTACATTAGGTTTAATCTCTTCAATGATTTTTATAGGTGTATCATCATCAAAAACAATTATATAATCCACATATTGAATAGATGATAGCATCTTAATTCTCATTTCCAAATTATTTATAGGCCGGCAAGAGCCTTTTATTCTTTTTATTGAATCGTCTGAGTTTAATCCTACGATGAGTATATCTCCTTTTTCCTTTGCCTTTTGCAGAAGGTCTATATGGCCAGCATGGATTATATCAAAACATCCATTGGTAAAAACAACTTTCTTTTCTTGTTTTTGTTTGATGAACTCATCCGTAGTAACGAGTTTTTTAGTCTCGCCCAATACCTCATCTATTCCAACAGTTGAATTGCCAAATCTTTCAACTTTGATATTTGCAGCCTTATTTGAATAATAAAGAATTCTATCGAAGGATAGATCCTTTTTATTTAATAAAAATGAAAGATATGATGTTACAATATCTCCAGCTCCAGTCACATCAAAAACCATTTGCTTTTGACTAGGATATTGCATGAATGTTGCATTTTCGCTAACAGCCATAATTCCATCCTCACCGCAAGTCATAACTAAAAATTTTGTATCTAAAGCCTCTCGAAGTTGTATTAAAGAATCTTTGATATTTTTTTTATAGGGTAATTGCTTAAACAGGTTTCGTATTTCTTTTTTGTTACCTTTTACGACATATGCTCCTTTATATTTTTGAATATCATTTTCTTTTACATCAACAATCACATTAATGCCTAATCTGTTAGCTGAACTTATAATATTTTGGCATAATGATTTTGATACAGTACCTTTGTTATAGTCTGAAATAACAATTGTATTTACTGTTTTATTAAATATACTCTCTATTATTTTCTTTTCGTCTTTTGGAACAAATGAGATAAATGTTTCAGAGTCTTTACGAAACATTTGCTGATGAAGATCATTTATGTATCTAGTCTTGCAAGTAGTGACTGTATCATAACAGACCAAGGAAGAACTGTCAATACCTTCTTGTTCAAGAATCTTTCTAATTAGTCCTCCGTTTTCGTCTGTACCGATAATGCCCTGTAGAACAACATTGCTTCCCATCCTCTTTAATTGCTTTGCGACGTTTGCGGCTCCTCCAAGTTGGTACTTACATGATGTTTCTTTCAATATAGGACAACATGATTCTGGTGAAACACGTTCAACTGTGCCATACACATATTTATCCAACATTACATCACCAATCACGACAGTAAGCAATTCTTCCGTTTTGTTGTCCATAATCATTGAATTAGTATAAATCTTGCTTTTATTTTTTCTGCAAATAGCATATCAGAAAACGAGTCACCTGCAACAACTGTTTTGGAAAAGTCGACATCGGGGAAATCAATCTTAATTTGTTCCGCCATACCTATATTGGGTTTCCTCATATTGTCGCTATAATCAACACCTTTACTATAATATATTTTATCTATATTACCATTCATTTCCTTTATCTCACTTAGCATCTGCTGGTGCAATATATCAAGGTCTTTTACATCCATTATTCCCTTTCCTATGCCCGCTTGATTAGTTGTAATGAATATTCTATCATACAGATCCGATAAAAGTTTTATATTTGCTACAAACCCTTCTGTAAAATTAAAATCTTTAAAATTAGAAATATACCCATTGGGTTTTGCAACATTAACCACACCATCACGATCAAGAATTAGATATTTACATCCTTTTTTGTGTTCATTTATTAGATCTTTCCATCCACTTATGTAATCATTATTTTGTGCAAAAATTTCTATTAATTCGCATATTATATGGGAAATGATATTATGGCATTCTTGAATAATTGGAATATCATTGTTAGGTATCTTGATTGTTATGTCACTCAATAAATCTATATCATTCTGTTCCATTCCTGTAAAGGCTATAGAGTTTATCTTCATATTCTTACATACATTCAAAGCCTCTAAAATATTTCTTGACCTACCAGATGTTGTGAAAGCGACAAACACATCATTGGGTTTTGCAATGCCTAGAATTTGTCTAGAAAAGATTCTTTCAAACCCATAATCGTTACCAATACATGTTAATAAGGATGTGTCTGAGTTTAATGAAATTGCAGAATAGGGGCATCTTTCCTTATGAAATTTACCCATAAGTTCCGCTACAAAATGTTGAGATTGTGATGCGGACCCTCCATTTCCTGCAGTAATAACTTTTCCACCATGTGACAAGCAATATGCTATATTTATTGCGGAAGATAATATTGATTGTTGAAGTGCCTTAGATTGAAGCATACTTTCTATTGCAACTAATCTACAATTGAGCATTTTTTCTATCGTCAATAATTCTTTCATTCCTATTATGGTTTTTCTATGTTGGGAGTTAAAAATGCACTTGGTATATACGCTGTTACAACAGTTATCAAGTCATCCACAACTACACCAACTCTCTGTTGTCCTTGCCAGCGTGCAACTCTTCCAACCACCCCTTTGAATACACCATCAATAACCTTTACCAGCTGTCCTTTCTCGAACTTAGGTACTTCTACTAAAGACACAATGGTATTGTCCGCATCGGCAGCACAAATAATCTTCAAACTTTCCATCTGATAGTCGGGAACTATCAATGGAATTTTCTCTATTCTGCGCCCAACGTGGACGTGGCGATAATAAAAGCGGAGAAATGGGAGGTTTACGTTGTCGTAAACGAAAAATTTGAGTTGTTCTTCGGTACCGTAGGCGAAGAAGATGTTTGGTAAACGTGACTCGGTAACAACTTTGCGCTTACCTTTTATTAGTTTTACCGTTTCGGTAGTAGGATAGAAAGCCAGGATGCCTTTGGCAGTCATGTAGTCGTATGCTTTTTTCTCTCTACCATAGGTAGTGCGTAAAGCATACCAATGAGGTATATCTTCCTCTTTTTGTACTTTAGACTTACTTAATATATGGACACTTCTGGTGGACA
>ERZ857629.2130-NODE-2130-length-19445-cov-8.443734_pt1 | contig 19445 bp, 18 predicted proteins | sample MGYA00519700_ERZ857629 | MGnify/ENA primary metagenome ERZ857629 (study PRJEB31778, sample SAMEA3449351) | human gut metagenome | biome: human gut; feature: human-associated habitat; material: faeces | place: United Kingdom | collected 2010/2012 ...
AAATAAGCAAATCCGCCCCTGTGCGATACAGAGGCGGATTGCTTTTTCGTAATAAGCCCGTGCGTCTATGCCGTAAAAATGTAGGATTTTCAACGTGTTTTTGAGTGTTGCTCACACTTCCGTATCACGCTTCCGGACCACCAATGCACGGTAATTTTGATAGAATTACCGTGCATTTTCTTTTTGCCGAAAAGCCTTGTGCCCCAATGGTTTCCGGCTTCCTCAGACATAACAGAGCCCGTCCTGGAGTCATTTCCGGGACTGGTTTTTCTCGCTTTCGTCGGTCGCAGCGGACTTCCTTAAAAGTAATGGTTTGCTTTGTGGGTATATCGTTTGCTTCGTGATATTTTGATAAGTTTTTCCGTTAACAATGCACATCAAGAGAGTCCGACTCTTAAAGGTTTTTGCAGCCAGTCTGGATACAGGAAGAATTCTACATCGACTATTCAACTGAAAAGATAGTGACTACCTGAGTGCGGTTTTGAGATAGTTGATTCCGCTTTGGTTACCTGCGATGAAGGAAAAACCACGATAAAAACAGAAACGGTAGTATGCATCTCGCCATTTGTTGCTGGTTGTTTCGCTTTCTAACGATCTGTATAAAAACAAAGCGTTTTATGAAGTTGACATTGAGATGAGAATATAGTATAATGTTTTTATCCTGATAAAAACATTATTTCATGCTGATATTAATAGGTGATTATTATGAGTAATAGTGCAAATCCGGTAGGAAGACCCGCAGGACGAACAAAAACAGCAAAAATTGAAGTTGCAATCGAGCCAGAAATCAAAAACGCTTTTATGGAAAAGCTAAGTCAAGAAGGCAAAAAAGCTTCTATAGAAATAGGTTTGTGGATTCGAGAGTATTTAAAAGATAACAAGGAGAATTAATATGCCTTTACAATTACTGCATTATTGTTTTGTGCACATTTATAACTCAAAGCAGGTCGACAAAGCCGCAAAGGTTGTGATATAATTATCACACACTGTGATTGGAGGTGCTATCAATGGCAGAACGCAGGAAAGACAACACCGTTTTGATTGACCTTTCCGCCTACATTTCCAAGAATATTTCGGCTCTCCCTTCGAGAATGGTTGAAGGTATACGGATGTATCTCGGATATAACGCCGTGTACGGAATAAGAGAGCTGGACAACGCAGGCAAGACAAGAATAATTGAATTGTTCGGTGACAGCAGGTATAAAAGAGATCACATCCTGTACAAGGAGAAGCTGGCAAAGACAAATCTGTTTGAAATGCAGTTTTCGCGGATAGTTGAGGAGTCTGCTACGAGTAACAAGATGGTCTGGAGGATGCAGGATCTCGGGCATAAGCCAGATGAATTCTTTGAGACCGAATACGGACAGCATGCGGGAAAGAGCGGCTTCGGTTATATAGCCATGATCGTTCCGACTCAGCCGCTTGGCGTTTATTACCACAGTCTGAGCATATATAAATCTAAAATCAAAGGCGATTTTACCGATGAGGAGCTGAGTCTTCTTGAATCTTTAGCTGCACTCTACAATGTTCTCTTTGCCGCCTATATTGAGAATCTGCGCCATCAGGCTCTGAAGGCCGTTTTTAATTACAAGATTACAGACGGAAAGCGGCAGGTCTGCATAATGGATACACATTTTGATCCCATTTTCAAGACAAGCGGCTTCGAACAGGCGATTGGAAAGCTGTTCAAAAAAGGATCATGGACGGATTTTGTGCTGGACATTATTGTAGATATAGACGATGCCTCCAGCGCAGTGTATTATGAAAAAAACATTGAAGAGAAGAATGTCAGGCTGCGCGTTTGCGTATATGTTCCGGATACAGAGCTTAGCAACTTCGACACAAAGCTCATTATTGTAACTATTGATGAGCTGTGCAGAACAGATGAAGAGGAGGTTAAGCTGAACGCTGACCTATCGGGCTACGGTTTTACCGCCAGAGAGAATGAAGTGCTGGAGTGTATTATACGTGGAATGAGCATAGACGAGATTTCCGATAAGCTCTTTATTTCAAAGCCTACCGTCCGAACACACATTTCACACATATATAAAAAGCTTGGAGTTAACAGTCGTTTGGAGGTTATGTCCATTCTTGGCTGATCGAGCTCTTTGATTATATATGATTTGCACAATATTATTGATAATAGCAAATTTTGATGATGAATCTCAATAAAAGTTGAGATTCATCTTTTTTTGTAAGCAAATATCATTGTCAATTCATAGACAATATCATTAATCGGGATAATAGCTTTTTTTCCATTGGTCTTGTATCCTTAAACCATCGGCAAAACAATAATTAATTTTTTAACAGGAGGTAAAACCATGAAGTACGAAAAACTGTTCACACCAGGCAAACTCGGCAACATGACTGTCAAGAACCGTATAGTCATGCCGCCCATGGGCACCGGTATGGCTGCGGCCGACGGTGAAGCAAACGACCAGATAATCCGGTATTACGAGGAGAGAGCAAAGGGCGGCTGCGGTCTGATCATTACTGAGATCACTCGTGTTGATGAGCAGTACGGATGGGGTCTTGCAAGACAGCTGGCGGTCACCAAGCCGGGTATGATCAACGGCCTGCAGAAGCTGGTTGACACCGTTCACAAGTACGGCACCAAGATTCTCGTTCAGCTGCACCACCCCGGCAGAGAAGGCCACGCAAGACTGAACCCGGGCAAGGCACAGATAATCGCCCCCAGTGCATTTGTAACACAGCGCTGCGATGAAATGCCCAGAGAGCTGACTGTCCCCGAAATCAAGGAAGTGATCGGCAAGTATATCACCGGCGCAGTCATTGCAAAAAACTCCGGCGCGGACGGTGTTGAGCTTCACGCCGCACATGGCTACTTCATCAACCAGTGGCTCTCCCCCTTCTCAAACAGACGTAATGACGAGTACGGCGGCAGCTTTGAAAACCGTATGCGCTTCATTACCGAGGTCATCTATGGCATCCGTAAGTTCTGCGGTAAGGACTTCTACATTGGCGTAAGGTTCTCCATGGACGAAATGATGGGGGACCAGGGTCTGAGCATCGATGACGGCGTAAAGATCGCACAGTATCTGGAAAAGATCGGTGTAAACCATATTCACTGCAGCGTCGCAATATACGAATCGGGATACAATATTATTCCCTGCTATGTATTCCCGCAGGCTCCGTGGAAGCAGCTTACAAAGAAGATCAAGGAGGCTGTCAGCATCCCGGTCATTTCTATCAATGCAATAAAGGAGCCCGCTGTTGCAGAACAGCTTCTGGAGGAAGGCGTCTGCGACTTCGTGGCCATCGGACGCGGACAACTTGCTGATCCCGAATGGGCGAATAAGGCACGCCGCGGCGAAGATCTGGCCATCAGGAAATGCATCGGCTGCTGCCGCTGTATTGATGCGATCTCCTACGGAAAGCACATGGAATGCTCAATAAATCCCAGACTCGGCAGAGAGCTCGAGCTTCAGAAGCCCGAAAAGATCGGCGGAGGCAGAACTGTTGCGGTTATCGGCGGCGGCCCCGCAGGTATGCAGGCTGCAAATATTCTTGCACAGAAGGACTACAAGGTAGTGCTCTTTGAGTCAAATCCCTATCTTGGCGGCGCACTGTATACCGCGAGCAAGAATATCCTGAAAGAAAAGCTGAAATGGCTCATCGATACAATGGGTTTCGAGCTTGAACAGCTCGGAGTTGAAGTTCGTCTCAACACAACGGCCACCGTGGAGAACGTCAAGGCACTTGACCCCTGCGGAGTATTCATTTGCTGTGGCGGTTCCCACATTGAACCTAAGCTCCCCGGTATCGATTCTCCGAAGGCCGTACGGGTAAAGGACTACCTTGAGAATGGTGCGGAGGTCGGCAAGAAGGTCGCAGTTATCGGCTCAGGTGCAACGGGTATTGAGACTGCGGCAACGCTCGCTGCCCGCGGTCACGATGTTACCGTCATCGAAATGCTGCCTGAAATCGGCACCGGTGTAATTGCCCGTGTGCTCGGTGTTCTCATTGCAAGATTAAAGAAAGCCGGGGTAAAGCTTATGCCCGGTCACAAGCTCACAGCAATCACCGATACCGGCATCACGGTTGAGAAGGTTGAAGACGGCTCCTCCGTTGAAATGGAATTCGACTCCGTCATTCTTGCACTCGGCATTGCACCTAAAAAAGACTATGCAGAGGAATTTGCTTCAAACTTTGAAAATGTCTGCATTATGGGCGACGCAATAAAGAGCGCAACTGCTCTTGAGGCGATAAAGCTCGGTAACGACTACGCATGGGTATTTGAAGGCTGATTAAGAAATATATCCCGAAAAATATTTCAGAAAAGGAGATTAAGATTATGATGACCGAATTCAAAGATAAGGTTGCTCTTATTACCGGTGCTGCTAACGGCTTCGGTAAAGTGTTCGCAATGGAAGCCGTCAAAAGGGGAATGAAGGTTGCCATCGTTGATATTGACGGAGATGATCTCTTCGGTGTGACTGCACTGCTCAAGAAGATGGGCGGAGAGGTTCTGCCGATTGAGGCTGACGTAACTGATTACAGTCAGGTCAAAATGTCCGTGGACAAGACCATGGAAACCTTCGGACAGATAGACATTCTCTTTGCAAATGCGGGCATCGCCCCGTCAGGCGATATCTTCAATCTGCCCGCAAGAGACTGGCAGTGGGCAGCATATGCAAACCTCATAAGCCATGGCTGGTATTACAGCCTTGTGCTTCCCATCATGGCAAAGCAGGGAACTGCCTGCCATATCATTGCAACCGCATCCATCGCCGGCATTCTCCACGGCATCGGCAACAATCCTGCATACTCCGCAACCAAGCACGCCGCCGTTGCTCTGGCGGAGGATGTCAGAGCCTACTGCAAGACCAACAATTATAACATCGGCGTTTCCGTATACTGCCCTGCCTACGTTCAGACAGACCTGCACCACACTGAACGCCACCGTCCCGAGCGCTTTGCCCAGCCCGATGACCCCTACTACAAGAGCCAGCATTATATTGACGCTGTTCGCAGAGTCAATGTCAACATCACCACAGGTACTCCTCTTGAGCCCGTCGGTCGCAGACTGTTCAAGGCAATCGAGGAGGGACACTTCTACATCCTTACACATTATCAGTATGCTCCGTACATCGCATCCCGTCACAGAGGCATAGAAGCAGACGGCAAGCATCCCAACGGTCTCGGCATTGAAACCGACAGGGACTTCAAGGGTCAGGTAGCACTGATCACCGGCGCTGCAAGCGGATTCGGACTTGAGTTTGCCAAAGAAGCGGCAGAGCGCGGCATGAAGCTGGCTCTGGTCGACATCCAGAAGGAAAAGCTGGAAGGCGTTGCGGCAGAATTTGCAGAAAAGGGCGTAGAGTGCCTTGCACTTCCTGCAGATACCTCCCTGTATGACGATGTCTGCATGACCGTCAAAGCAACCATGGACAAGTACGGACAGATCGATGTTCTATTCAACAACGCCGGTGTCGCTGTTGTCGGTGACGTGGAGCATATACGGCCTAAGGATTGGGAGTGGGCAGTCAGCGTCAATCTGCTCGGTCAGGCCTACTACCTCAGAGAAGTCCTGCCCATCATGGTAAAGCAGGGAACCCCGGCAAATATTCTTTCCACGGCGTCAATTGCAGGCGTTATCCCGGGCTTTGCAAAGGTACCTTCCTACTCCGCGACCAAGCACGGTGTAGTTGCGCTGACTGAGTCCGTATGCGCAAGGCTGCAGGCCATGGGAGTCACCAACATAAAGGTCGGAGTATTCTGCCCCGGATTCATACAGACTCAGCTCCACCACTCCGATGACTACCGTCCCGAGCGTTTTAAGCAGGGCGACGATCCCTACTATCAAAGCGAGTATTATGCGGCTCGCCGCAAGGGCCTTGATATGTGCATTCTCACCGGAACTGAGCTTGATCCGGTTGCGAAGAGACTCTTCCTTGCCCTTGAAGAAGGTCAGAAGTATATCCTAACCCATGAGAAGCACTATGTCCAGTTTGAGGCACGCCATGCGGCCATAGAAAAGGAAAATGCCAACGAAGCAAATGTAGTCGTCTGAGGATACGGGCTGTAAGACAGGATAATGATATCTCCCGTCGGATGATCCGGCGGGAGAGGAACTAAAGAAAGGAGCAGAAAAATGGCAGCAACAATCAACAAAAAAAGCCTGATAAAGCTCATTATTTCCACCGCAATTGCCTTTGCCGTTTCGCAGATCCCTGCACCGGCAGGACTTGAGCCGGTAGCGATGACCTTCATCGGCGTATTTATCTGGCTCATTCTTCTTATGAGCCTGCGCATATTCCCGGAATATATTTCTGTACTGCTTACGCTCTTCGCCCTGCTGGCCTTTAAGGTGGGTTCAGCCGAGGCCGTGTTCAGTCAGTTCACCAGCAGCACTCTCTGGAACATCATCGCAATACTTGCTCTTGCATCTGCAATTCAGAAGACCACGGTTTTGACCCGAGTCGCAATGTATGTCCTGAAGCCCTTTCCCGCAACCTACGCTGGTCAGGTCGGCGCAATCATGCTGGCATCACTTGCTATGAGCTTTGTTCTGCCCAGCATATTTGCAAAAATAATGATACTCGCACCCATCGCTCTGAGCATCTGCGAGACCGCAAAGTTTGAAAAGTCCAGTAAGCCCGCTGCAGGTCTCTTCTGCGCGATCTTCGTTTCATCCTTCTTCCTCAGCAACTTTTTCACTACCGGCAACAGTAATGTTCAGGTCATGTTCGCTTTTGCAAAGACCCCCTTCACATTCTTTGAATGGATGAAGTTCACTTCCGTCTGGATGATAATCATGACCCTCGGCACCTATCTCTTTATAGTGGGCTTCTTCGGACCCAAGGGAAAGCTGGATCTCAGCAAGGACTACATTCAGAGACAGATCGAGGCTCTGCCCCCCATGAGCGCAAACGACAAGAAGGCGGCAGTCATTCTAATAATCAGCGTTATTCTGTGGATGACCGAGTCTCTTCACGGCATCAGCGCCCTTGCAGTAACCATACTTGCATACTGTGCCTTTACCGCAACAGGCATATCCACTCCTGATGAGTTCAAAGCAAAGGTCGACTGGACTCTTGTTATAGTCATCGGAGGAATACTTTCCGTTGCCAGCTTCATATCCTCTCTGGGAATAGCCACATATCTCTCAGGTACTCTCGGTCCTGTTCTCGCACCGATAGTCAGCAACAAGTGGTTCTTTATCCCTGTTCTCACAGTTCTTGTTTTTCTGTCCCGCTACATCATCGTGTCCCAAATCGGTACGCTCACGATCTTCATCGCCATATTCCAGGCACTTGTTGTGCCGCTTGGCTACCACCCGATGGTCGTTGTGTTCTGTGCCAACATGATCATCCAGCTTTGGGCTACAAATTACAACAATGTTCTTATCAAGCCTGCATATGCAATGACAAAGAACAGGCTGGTCGAGCACAAGGATGTCGCTCCGATGGCGTACGCACTGTTTGTTCTCAGTATCATCGCCTACGCCGCAAGCATTCCTCTCTGGACTTCTATGGGAATGCTCGGATAAGAATCGGAATCGAGCTTTTTCCTTGATATTAAAACGCATTTTGGCATATACCAGAATCAACCCGGTCAAAGCATTACTGCACCGTGATATTGATACGATGAGTATTGATATTACGGTGCGATTCTTTTTGTGAAAAGCCTTTGAAATACAAGGTTTTTCTGTACTCTCGGTAACGATAGCCGTTTAGGGAGCAATTCGTTTTCTATTGGAATTTACCGTTTGCGGTTCTTTCGGCAGAACATCGTGTAACGATTTATACTCTCGGTTACGATTTTCGCACATTTCCGGATCATCCATATTGCCAACGCAGAAAACAGGAACATGAAGCTCTGCTTTTGCTTTTCGGCAAAGCTCAATATTATAGCCCATAGGCATGTAATAAGGATTAGTGCAGTAGTAATGAGATTCATAAGTGCAGGAGTTTAAGTCGAACATATCAATGCCGTACTCCTCAAGCTTTTTGCAAACCTCAATAGTCTCGTCAATATCACGGCCGAATTCATTTTCACCGGTAAGAGAGCCTTCGGTGAAGCTCTTCATGTAAGTTTTTAGGCCCATTCGGATAGCGATCGGGAAGTTCTGGCCACAGGTCTCCTTGATTCCGGTGATAAGCTGCTTGTACACCAGAAGTCTGCCATCGAGGTCGCCGCCGTATTCGTCGGTGCGCTTATTGGTGCATTCCATTTCAAACTGGTCAAGCAGGTAGCCAAAGTGCGCATGGATTTCAACGCCGTCGTATTCATTGCGCTTTGCATATGCAGAAAGCTCAATTGCCTTGTCTATGCAAAGTGGATTTGAATAGATTCTATGCAAAAAGCAAGAAAGAGAATTCTTATACAACCGCATTGATTACAGAAGATAAGTCCTATTGGACGAAGCGAGAAGAAACCTATTCACGTTCTGTAGCTCAGGATTGAATCGGTGTAGACACTTGAACCTGTATGTTCAGAAATCCAAGGTCTGCACCGATTTTTTGCGTATATTTCAATGCATGAGTGTTTTCCAGAAACAAACAACTGGACAGGCTGCGTATTAAATCTGCAAAATGAAAATTATTATGTAAAAAAGTAGCGATTTGAACCCGCGACCTTCAAGACAAATGCTCTGGAAGCATTGATTTTTCAAACAAATTTTCTGTACTGTCTGAAGATTTATAATTGTTATTTCTGTGCGGGCGGCTGCTGTTATAGAAACTTATATATTCATCGACACATTATAGAAACTCCCGTTCAGAACGATATACTCTATGGGCAATTCTTCTTTCTTGCGGTAAAAGCTTGTCCTTCAACCGTGCCCTGTGATTTGCAACCGTACCCTTCGATTTGCAACCGCAGCCTCGCATTTGCAACCATAGGAGGAAATTCTATCAATATATGATTTCCTTTCCATAAAAGAAACCTCTTTTGTCTACCAGGATAAGAGAGGTTTTTCTTGCTTTCGGGGCAAAAAGCGGGGCGAATAATAGAAAAACGGGCTTTGGAGCGGTCGATTGGCTGCTCCGAAGCCCGTTTTTTGCGTATAGTTCGCCTTTCCTTTTCTGACATTTTGTGCTACAATCAGTACAAAAGCAAGCGAGGTGAATGATGTGCGGCAGACCGATAACGATTTTTTTGAGGAATACAAACGCTTAGACAGGCTCTGCGCCGATATGTACTCATGCAGAAACGGGGTCAGTGAGTATATCGCTCAAATGGAGAACCGTTTTTATCAGGGACAATTTCGTGTTCCCTCATGGAGCTCCGACCACAAAATGCTCAAGCATGTCCGATGGGTAAGAAATCAGATCGCTCATGATTCGGGCGCTTACCAAATCAGTGAGCCGGAGGACTTGGAGTTCATTTTGAATTTTTATGAGCGCATATTCTCGGGGCAAGACCCGCTGACGCTGCTCAGAAAAGCGACAGAGGCGGAAGCCGAACGCAGAAAGCGGCAGGCCCGGAGCGCAACCTCGACTCCGCCGGATAATGAATCGACCGGCAAGCTGCTCGGGATTGTTATCGGCATAGGAATTGTGGCTCTCGTTCTTACGATAATTTTCGCCGCAATACTATTGCGGAGCTTGTAATTGCGCTACGCAGAAAGTATACTTGTTCTCAGAGGTGATATTATGATTACAGCACAGGAAGCGTTAGGCAGGCTCATGGAGGGCAACAAAAAATATCTCGGCGCCGAGGTGGGGTGCGGCGATATATCGCTTGCAAGCCGGCTGCGGACTTGCTCGCAGGGGCAGGCGCCGTATGCGATAATCATTGCGTGCTCGGACTCCCGTGTCATTCCCGAGAGCATCTTTTCTGCCGGTATCGGCGAGCTGTTCGTGATCAGAGTTGCGGGCAATGTGATCGACAACCACCAGCTCGGCAGCATCGAGTACGCCGCCGAACACCTCGGCTGCAAGCTCATCATGGTGCTCGGGCACGACCACTGCGGAGCGGTCGATGCGGCGATAAACCACGACCCGGACGGCTACATCAAGTTCATCACCGATGAGATACGCATCGCCATCGGCGACGAGACCGACGACTACGCCGCCTGCTGTCTGAATGTTAGGCACAGCATCGAAATGATAGAAAGCAGCATCGAGATACGCAAAGAGGAGACCCACGGCCTCAAGGTCGTCGGAGCACTCTACCGCCTGTCCGACGGCAGCGTCGAAATTCTTTGATACGCAAAAACTCCGTCCAATGCTGCGGGATGATAACGAAGTATTGAAAACAAGTTATCAGGCATAGCAAGGGCAAACAGAAAATCACCGAGAAAAGTCCTAAATGGGCTAATCTCGGTGATTTTCTATATCCGCATATTCAATTTCAGATAATTCTCTTGCTAATGTAGTACTTATCTCTATGACGGTATATGATTTTGTACTTGACGACGGCCTTCACTCCTTCCCTATAAGCGAGAGAAAATCCCGCAGCAGCTCTACTTTCATTTTCAGCTGTTTGTTTTCATGCTTATCCTCTTGTAAGGTCTTTGCCGACTTGCGTCCTCGTTGCTTGCGGATTCCCGGTATTTCTTTTCGCCGCTCCCGCTGCAACAGCTGCTTTACAACTTCTTTTCCACCCAGTCCGAGCTTTTCGGCAATCTGCCGATGTGTGTAGCCTTCTGCGTTCAGTCGCTGCACCTCCGGCAGCAATTTCTCTACTTTCTCGTATTTCCTTGGCATGAAAATTACCCCCTATGTAGTACTTCTATTTTCCTACATAGGGGGTGTTTTGTCTATTGTCCGTTTTTTACGGTTCGGTGCAAAACGGCGCAGCAGTTTTTGTTGTTTCGATTATTACGCTGCGGGAACTGCTTCCGCCTTGGCTTTCTTTTTGGCGGAGGCGGCGGCGACGGCGAATATTACCGCGACGACTGCGAGCAATATCAGTGCGATAAACTGCAGCGTGCCGGAGTAGGTGCCGTCCTTGAGCGGGTAGGTGTAGCCGTAGTAGCGGGTGCATGCGCCGAAGATGTTGCAGGCAACTGCCAGCACTGCGGTGATGATGCCGAGGGTGGCGGCGCCGCCCTTGCCGGCAAGACCCATGAAGCCGGCAATGAGGCCGAGCAGAGATGCGATCGCCACGGCGACATACAGGCCAAGGCGCATGTACAGCTCGTGGGTGACATCGGCGACATGGTCGGCAACGGACTCACGGAACGTCTTGCAGACGACCAGGCACTGATCCAGATCAAGATACGGATCGCCGTTGCGAAGGGTCACCACATTGCCGTTATCATCGACCTTGTACCAGCTGAAGTCCTCGCCGAGACGCTGCTCGGGACCGGGGACTGCCATATCGCCGTTGTGGCGGTAAATGGGCTTATTCTTATAGCAGGTCATGGTGTACTCGTCAACGAGTGCCATGCCGTTTTCAAACTCCTCGAGAGAAGCCTTGCCGTCGGCAAGCTTTGCCGCACCGGCTGCAAGCTCCTTTTCGCCTGCCTTGAGCTTATTTGCGCCTGCGGCAAGCTCCTTCTCAGCGGCCTTGAGCTTTGCTTCGCCCTCGGCAAGCTCCTTCTCGCCTGCTGCAAGCTGAGCCTCTGCGGCCTTGAGAGCCTTCTCGCCCTCTGCGACCTGCTTCTTGCCGGCCTCGAGCGCTGCCAGACCGTCCTCATACTCCTTGAGCTTAGCCTTGCCGTCGGCGACCATCTGCTGCATGTACTTGGGGAAGTCGGTGACATCCTCGGGGATGGTCAGACCGGCCTTCTCGGCGAGGGGACGAACCTTGCTCACGAACCATGCCTGAGCGGAGTCAAAGCCGGGAATCTTTGCAATGGTGCCGTCACGGAACTGGACATAGGTATTGAGCAGCGGCATGAGCGGCTCGATCTTGGAGAGCATTGCCTTGCCTTCATTGTAAGCCTTGGTATTGGCATCGATGAGCTTCTGACCCTCTGCGACCTGCTTCTTGCCGGCCTCAAGTTCCTTCTTGCCCTTTTCGTACTGGGCATAGCCCTCTGCCAGGGCCTTCTTGCCTTGCTTATATGCGGCCAGACCCTTTTCGTACTCGCTCTTACCGGCATTATAGGTCTTCTTACCTGCGGTAAGCTCTTTCTTGCCGGCCGAGTAATCGCTCAGACCCTTTGCGTAGGCGCCGACGCCTTCATTGTACGCATCTTCGTTTTCTTTCAGAAGTGCGATAGCATCCTCAAGCTGACCGACAACATCTGCTGCCTTTGCATCGTCTTCCTTGTACTTCTTGATGGCCAGACCGTCCTTCACGCCGAGACCGACGGCGACGAGGCCGAACAAGCAGACAATGATAAGAAGAATGCTCATAACGGTGGTAAACGCTGTTTTCTTCATTTCTTTCCCCTTAATATTTTACTTACTAATGCATATTGTTAATTAATATGCCGTGTATTCACATTTTATTAACAAAAACGCAAATTGTCAATACATCAAATGAATTTTGCCAAAACAGTTACAGAAAAGTTTCATTGCAATTTTTGTGCAAATCTGCTAAAATGAATGTCTAAACTGTGTATACAGGGGGCTTTAAAATGGCTATCACTAAAGAATATCTTGATTCCATCCGCTTTGAGATCGCAAAGCAGAAATATTATAATGCCGGCAAGGTCGATGCAAAGCTTGACGAGCTCAAGCAGGAGGTGCTGACGCTGCTTGACGAGAATGTCAAGCTGCGCAAGGCTGCCGACGATGTGAAGTCGGCCAAGGACGAGATCGGCGGCGCCGTGATAAATGCACAGGCGCAGGCAAAGGCCGCCGTCGAGCAGGCGGAAGCGGAGGCTGCACGGCTGATAAAGAAGGCCGAGTCCGACGCCGAGGCGATAACTGCCGACGCAAAGGCGCAGGCGGGCAAAATTCTCGCCGATGCAAAGTTTCAGGCAGGTTTGCTTTTAGAGCAGGCAAAGAGCTCTGCCGAGAAGCTTGCCGCACCGGCGCAGACGAGTCCGGAGAGCTTTTCGCTGCGTCAGCTCGAAGCCATCGACAAGATAAACAAGCAGCTTGACGAGCTGAATGTCACGCACGCAACGCAAATTTTCCGGCTCAAGCAGGCACTTATGACCATGGCTACGGAAAAATAAAAGGCAAGGGCAGTATAAGGCGGAATCAAGCCGGTTTTGAGCGGCTTTTTCCCGCCCATGCTTCGCAAATAATTCCGGTAATACACAAAGTATTGCCGGAATTTTGTTGTCTTGTCTGAACGAAAATCAGCCCGCTCAAAACTACAGGGACGGAGCGTCGAACGGCAGCACCGTCAGCATCTCCGCCCTCATCATTGCCGCCATCGGCGACATTGCCGTCAACACCCGTGAACTCAACCGCAAGACCAAGTAAGATTAAACTCCAAAGCAGATAGGCGCTGCCTATCTGCTTTCTTTTTCGTCCTTCTTCAGGACGATGAGCTGCGGGTCGGGCTGGGACATGTAGAGCTCCTCGCACTCACGCTGGGCTTCGACGAGTATTCTTATCGCCTGCTCAGATGCCCGCACCATTTTCAGATACATTTCTTTATAGTCCATACTTAACCTCATTTTAAGCACACTTTAAAACTGAATTGTGCTCTTGCTGAACATAATATCACAAAATGCATCTAAAATAAACACAAATATGATTTAGATTGGAGCGATATTATGGCCATCAAAAGTATGTCTATAAGGATCGACGACAAGATGCTCAACAAGCTGCACGCCGTCGCCGACTACGAAGGCCGCTCGGCCAACAGCCAAATTCTCATCCTCATCCGTGACTGCATCGAGCAGTTCGAGGAAAAGCACGGCAAGATCCAGCAGGGCGAATGAAGCTTCGTAGTGAAGTTTGTCCTTGCGGGCAAAATAGAATAAGAAAGTTGCAGCGTTTAGGCTGCAACTTTCTTATTTTTTGCACCGGCACATGTCGCTCCGCTCGCTATTTGGTGAAATCGAACAGGCGGTCGGGGGTGACGCCGAGGACATCGCAGATGTCAAACACCACATCCAGCGACACGGCGCAGTCGGCGGTCTCGATGCGGCTCATGTGGGTACGGCTGATATCCAAAAGCTCCGCAAGCCGGCTCTGCGACAGCCCTTTTATCTTGCGGTAATAGGCGATATTCAGCCCGAGACGCCGGTATTTTTCGATCTGCTCTATTTTCATGTCATTCACTTTCGGCTTCAAATATATATTATATTCTACTATTTGCGTGAATGATATACGACAACACGGCAGGCGACAATTATAACTTGACAGCGCACAAAAATTATGACATAATACACACGGAGACTAATATCTGACATTTACGGCGGGGCTTCGATGGTTTACTCTCTTCCTGTGGCATCTGTCGCAGATCCTACAATCCCAAAAACCACTAATGCTTTTTCTGAGCACCGCCGCAAATTAGAAGGCAGGCACTTTTGTCACCAAGTGCCTGCCTTTGTTATAAGCACATAACGAGAGCCCGACACAATCTCGTGTCGGGCTTATTTCACGGCATGTACCAGTACGAATTATACTTATATAAATAGCAGCGAGCGTGCTTGGGCATTTGCGTCAGGGCGTTTTTGATGTTGTAGAAATCGCCGGTGCCGGCTGTGAGCGAAACGGCACCGAACACGCCGAGCCAGCCGAGGTCGGGCAGAGCCATCGCAACGACGAACGGAACAAGCCCGAAAATTATATTCGGCAGCAGCGACATGAACACAAATCTCCCCTTGCTCATATCCTCCGTGCCGACAACGAACAGCATTCCCTGCAAAAGGTTCGTGTACAGGTACACATCGCCCCGAAAGCACAGTGCGTGCAGCAGCTCGTGCGGGAATAGCGAGGCTAAAAACAGCACAAAGCCGATGAGCCACTGCCCGGACGGGATGCTGCGGTAGCGGTATAACAGCGCCGTCATGAGCACCGCAAGCAGGATCAGCGAATACTTGCTGACGATGCGGCTGAGCTCACCCGTGCTGTCGGGCTCTTTGAACTTCACCGCCCCGGGCTTATGCTCGCCGTGCGGCAGGCTGTCGGGGTCTAAGTTATACTTACCCATATAGTGCAGCTTCATAGTTTTTACTCCCATATGACAGGCCGATTTCCGCCCATACTGCGTTAAACCCCTAGGAAATACACCCCCGCAGTATTCCCGTCGGGCTTCGCCTTGTCTGGACGAAAATCTGTTCTGTCCTATTTTGCGTCTATTTTAGGCTGTCCGTCGTCTAAATTCGACATTTTCCCTGCGATTATACCACATTCTGCGGCGGGTGCAAATCTCATATTTAACAATAGTTGAAATATTCATAATAACTCTATATAATTAGTTCAGAGAAATGAATTTTTACCTTTGGAGGTAGCTATGGACAACAGACGCAGCCTTAACCTGACCATGCTGTGCGACTACTACGAGCTCACGATGGGCAACGGGTACTTCGACCATAACATGGGCGACAAAATTACCTACTTCGATGTGTTCTACCGCCAGAACCCCGACATGGGCGGCTTCTCCATCTGCGCCGGTCTTGAGCAGGTCGTCGAGTATATTCAGAACCTGCACTTCGAGCCGGAGGACATCGAGTACCTGCGGGGACGCAATATGTTCTCGGAGGAATTTTTGGATTATCTTAAAAACTTCAAGTTCGAGGGCGACATCTGGGCTATCCCCGAGGGCACGCCGGTGTTCCCCCGTGAGCCGATAATGACGGTGCGTGCACCGGCTATCCAGGCACAGCTTATCGAGACCTATGTCCTGCTCGAATTAAACCACCAGAGCCTCATTGCCACCAAGGCAAACCGCATCTGCCGTGCCGCCGAGGGCAGAACGGTGCTCGAGTTCGGCTCACGCCGTGCGCAGGGCATCGACGGCGCCGTCACCGGCGCAAGAGCGGCATACATCGGCGGCTGTGCGGGCACGGCCTGCGCCGTTTCCGACACTCGCTACGGCGTTCCGGCTGGCGGCACGATGGCGCACTCGTGGGTGCAGATGTTCGACACCGAGTACGAGGCGTTCAAGGCCTATTGCGAGACCTACCCCACCAACGCCACCCTGCTCGTGGACACCTACAACTCGCTCAAAAGCGGTGTTCCCAATGCCATCAAGGCGTTCAACGAGGTGTTAAAGCCCCTCGGCATCACCAAGTGCGGCATCCGCTTCGACTCGGGTGACATGGCGTATCTGACCCGCAAGGCAAGGGTCATGCTCGATGAAGCCGGCTGGCCGGAGTGCAAGATAACAGTGTCGAACGCCCTTGATGAGCGCCTTATCACGGAGCTTTTGCTGCAGGGTGCGAAGATAGATGCGTTCGGCGTGGGCGAGAGGCTCATCACCTCCAAGTCCGACCCCGTGTTCGGCGGAGTTTACAAGCTGTGCGCCGTGGAAAACGAAAAGGGCGAGGTCATTCCCAAGATAAAGATAAGCGAAAATGTCGGCAAGATAACGAACCCCGGCTTCAAGCGTGTCTATCGCCTGTTCGATAAGGAGACCGGCATGGCCGAGGCCGACTACATCACGCTGTATGACGAGGTCGTTGACGACACAAAGCCGCTCGAGATCTGTGACCCCGAGGCACGCTGGAAAACCAAGGTCATGCACGGCTTCAATGCAGTCGAGCTTCAGGTACCTGTTTTCAAAAACGGCGAGCTTGTCTACAAGCTGCCGACGCTCGAGGAGATAAAGCGCACCTGCGCCTATGGCGTGAGCACGCTGTGGCCGGAGGTCAAGCGCTTCGACTACCCGCATCAGTACTATGTTGACCTGTCCGCCAAGCTCATGGCGCTCAAGGACGAAATGCTCAAGCAGGGCAGAAGATAAGGAGCGAAATAAATGAACACCATTGACAGAAGAGAAGATATCGTGCGCAGGCTCACAATCTCTGCCGAGCCCATCAGCGCCAGCACCCTCGCCGCCGCCTATGGTGTGAGCAGGCAGATAATCGTCGGCGACATTGCGCTGCTGCGTGCCTCCGGCGAGAAAATTTCCAGCACTCCGAGGGGCTACATCCTCGCCGATGGCGGCCGCAGCGTGTATACCGTCGCCTGCACCCACAGTGTTGAGGACACCGAAAAGGAGCTCAATATCATGGTCGACAACGGCTGCAAGGTGCTGACCGTTTCGGTCGAGCACCCCGTGTATGGGCTGCTGACAGGCGAATTGCAGCTTGCCAGCCGCTACGATGTGCGCAAATTTGTCGAAAAGCTGCAAAGCGGCGAGGTGCGCCCGCTGTCCGAGCTTACCGACGGCGTGCATCTGCACACGCTCGACTGTCCGGATGCCGAGTGCTTCGAGCGCACCCGCCGTCAGCTTGAGCAGGAAGGGCTGCTGTACACCTGACAAAGTTTTAATTAGGGTTGACAAATTTCATATTCGTGTTAAAGTGGGCTTTACAGGTGTCATGACACCGTTAAGCTCACTTTGATTTAAGCATAAGGGGAGTATTCGAACCCGTTTTTAAGCGGATTTGAGCGCCGAAGCTTTCTCGTTCACAAAGCCTTGTCTGCGGCACTCCTCTCTCGCTTAAAAATCCGAAAGACCTCTGCCATGGGATTTTTGCTCTTTGTCAAGGCAGAGGAGGCGAAAATACTTTCGTATTTCAAGGACGATAACGCACAGAAAGAGTAAAAAGACATGGCAGAGGCGGGTTTGGATATTCCCCTTATGCTTACGGAGGAATGATTTGATATGGCAAAATTTAAGTCGTTTTTGAAGCGCAAGGATGTTGAGGTCAGCCTTAAGCGTTACGGCATTGATGCTCTCGGCGCAATGGCGCAGGGTCTGTTCTGCACCCTGCTCGTCGGCACGATACTCGACACGCTCGGCACGCAGTTAGGCATAGGATTTTTGGCCTCTCCCATCGTTGAGATAAACGATGTCGGCTACACGATAGGCAAGTTCGCCTCGGCAATGGTCGGACCTGCCATGGCCGTCGCCATCGGCTATGCGCTGCACGCTCCGGCAATGGTGCTGTTCTCGCTCATCCCCGTCGGCTATGCGACCAATGTCATGGGCGGCGCAGGCGGCCCGCTGGCGGTGTATGTCGTTGCAGTCGTCGCTGCCGAGTGCGGCAAAATTGTCTCGAAGGAGACGAAGATAGACATTTTGGTGACCCCCATCGTCACCGTGCTTATAGGCATCGGCCTTGCGTACTTCATCGCCTCACCCATCGGCAAGGGCGCAATGGCGGTCGGCGATGTGATCAAATGGGCGACCACGCAGCAGCCGTTCGTGATGGGCGTTTTGGTGTCCGTCATCGTCGGCATTGCGCTCACTCTGCCCATTTCGTCTGCGGCAATCTGCGCAGCGCTTAGCCTTACGGGTCTTGCCGGCGGTGCGGCGCTCGCCGGATGCTGCGCCAACATGGTCGGCTTTGCGGTGATTTCGTTCCGCGAAAACGGCTGGGGCGGCGTTGTGTCGCAGGGCTTGGGCACCTCGATGCTCCAGATGGGCAACATCGTGCGCAATCCGAGAATCTGGATACCCGCAATAGCCGCCAGTGCTATAACCGGCCCTGTTGCCACCTGCGTTTTCAAGCTCGAGATGAACGGCGCAGCGGTGTCATCCGGCATGGGCACCTGCGGCCTCGTCGGCCCCATCGGCGTATGGACGGGCTGGGCAAATCCGAGCGCCGAGGCCCTCCTTGACGGCGCTCAGGCGATCATCCCCACCGCCGCCGACTGGCTCGGCCTTGCCCTGATATCCATCGTCCTGCCCGCAATTCTTGCGTGGCTGTTCGGCAGGCTCTGCCGTAAGCTCGGCTGGATAAAAGACGGCGACCTGAAACTGAACTGATTTTTTTCAATACGCTTTTTCAATACGCATCAACGCTTCTGCTATTCTTTACTGCCTCAGCCCGACCGGTTTTTTCAATACGCATCAAAACACCTACTATTCTTTACTGCGCTATCCCGACCGGTGAGTGCGTGCTAAAGTTTAGTCTGACCATCAACCTATCGGCTTTTCAATACGGATTTACGCTCCCGCTTGTCGCTTTTGCGCTATCCCGACAGGTAGGTGCGTGCTGGAGTTTAGTTTGGATATCAACCAATCGGTCCGATGAGAAATACTTAACAGCAAAAAAAGAGTAATTGTCGATTGCTTTCGACAATTACTCTTTTTTTATAGCGAGCAAGAGCGTTATATAATCGTTTTTCACCTATCAAACAAACACAGACCGTTAAACAGGCGCAGTACAGACTAATCGCAGAGGATTAAACCTCCGCACTGAAATCGGCCGGTGCACCAATACCCCGTACGGGATTCCAAAGGGCGGTTTTTCAATACGCCTTTACGCTTCATCTAATCGTTATTACCTCAGCCCGACCGGTAGGTGCGTGCTGAAGTTCAGTCCGTCCATCAACCTATCAGTGCTCAGCAAAATATCCATAATAGTATTGCCGTCACAATTTAATGTGACGGCAATACCTCCAGAAGTAATCTATAGACGCAAAAAGACCGCAGCACAAGCTGCGGTCTTTTGTGTTGGCATTGACCTATCTTCCCGGTCCGTCTCCAGACAAGTATTGTCG
>ERZ857629.2139-NODE-2139-length-19383-cov-2.804584_pt1 | contig 19383 bp, 5 predicted proteins | sample MGYA00519700_ERZ857629 | MGnify/ENA primary metagenome ERZ857629 (study PRJEB31778, sample SAMEA3449351) | human gut metagenome | biome: human gut; feature: human-associated habitat; material: faeces | place: United Kingdom | collected 2010/2012 ...
TCGGTAACAAAATCTTTTATGCTAACGAGCCTGTAATTTATTTTGATACACTGAAAACTTCTAGCCTTGAGGGTGCAGCTACTACAGTATATGCGCAAGGTGGTAGAGGTAATGCTCGTTTAGTAGCGTGGGAAGGTGAAAGAACAGTAACCTTCACAATGGAAGACGCTCTTATCTCTCCAGAAGGATTCATGATTCTTTCTGGTGCAGGACTTATTAATTCTTCTGAAAAGAAACCTATTTATCAGCATGTTACAGAAACTATTGATGCTACAATGGTTAAAATTTCTGGTGAAGATGAAGAATTGGAATATCAGATTGAACTTAGTAAGAAACCTTATCTTCCAGCAGATAAAAATGACAACTTTGCTTATGTAATGTTTATGAAGAATGGTGAAATTGTATCTGAGCCATATATTCCAATGCATGAGGAAGCTGACAAAAATGATGATGGTTATTATATACTTAGAGTAAAAGCCCATAAAGCATATAGTGGTGTAGCTGCAGGAGAGGAAAATACTCATCAATATACACTTGATAAAACTTCTTGGAATGCTACTACATTTGACAGTGTTTTAGTAGATTACTATGTAGAACATGCAGGTTCTGATGCACAGCAGATTGAAATTACCGCAGATAAATTTGGTGGTAACTATTACCTTGAAGCTTCTACATTATTCCGTGATACTAATGGTGTAGATATGCCTGCTGAATTTATTATTCCTAACTGTAAGATTCAGTCCAACTTCACATTTACAATGGCATCTTCTGGAGACCCAAGTACATTTACATTTACTATGGATGCATTCCCAGACTATACAAGATTTGACCACAGTAAGAAAGTTCTTGCTGCAATTCAGATTATTAAAGATGCAGGAAGCCAAGATTTACATCGTCATAGTACTGCTCATGAAGCAGCTCATGATTCATTATCTTGGTAATTAAATAATGATTTTTAAGGGGAGAGATTTTATATCTCTCCCCTTATTTTGCGTTAAAGGAGAATTTATATGGCAGAAATAAGTTTTGATGAATATTTTAATTTCCCCGATACTTATAAACAAAATTTATTAAATGCTACAACAACTGTTAAAGAGAAGATTTCATCTTTAAATAGAATTAATTCTAATGAATATACAAAGTTAGAAAATTATTTAAACAGTGTTTTTTATCCTTCAGAAGATAATGCTGATGGAGTAGCTTATAGTAAACAGTTTATGAATAGATTACGGTCTTTATATGAGGCTAAAACTGATAAAATTATCACGAGCGATATTGGTGATTTAACATATAAAGCTTTAAATAAAAAACCAACTTTAGATAGAAGTACTAACGTGCATAGAGCTTCTTTAAGAACTATGAAAACTCAATATGATGCAATAGTTAATGTAATTAATAATTTAGCTAATACAGAAAATGCTAAAGAAATTCAAGCAGTTTTGGATGAAGTTAATAAACAATATGGTAATGTCTTAGCTGTTATAGAAGATGTATTAAAAACTTATGAAGACGAAGGAGAAACTACTCAAATTGGTAAAGGTATTGTTAAAAAACGTGGCGGAGATTTTGAAAAAATAAATGAAGCACAGAATGGATTAAGAGCTTTATATAATACTTTTAATAATGCTGGATTAATTATACTCCCTATAGACTATGGAGATTTTCTTGAATATGGATTAGGTTTGTTATCAAATGAAATGGCTGAAATAACAGATAATTTTGAAGATGAAGTTATAGAATATATGCAAAATAAAATTGTCTTAGGTGGTCAAAATGTTGCACGTGGTGGTGGTTTAGTAGATGTAGATATGTCTATTAAATCTGATTTTAAAAAGAAAACAAAAAAGACTGAAAATGGTTCAACTAAAATCTTCTGGCAATATCAAAATATTACCCTTAGTTATGACCCATCTAATGTAACAGTTTTAAATACTGGTGTTAAAAAGCAAGGTAAAGTCGATGTAATGTTAACATTACCAGATGCAATGGGTGGAGAAAAATTTAGAATTTCTGCAAAAAACTGGAAAACAATAGATGAATTAAGAAATTTAGGTTCTACTTCTCTTATAGATGCTATACATAGAAATGTGGGAGATTCAGATTTAGATTATTATATGTTATCTATGCAAAATCCAAAAGAAATATATATGCAAGCCGCGGATGAATTAGCTAAGATTTGCATTTTTGCAGATATTGCTATGGGTTTGTCTCAGGAAGAAGGTTATGCAGATACATTAGTTATAAATGATAGAACTGCAAAACATTTATATGTTCGTAACATTCCTCAAATGATATTAGATGCAGTTGATAAAAACTTATCCAGTTTAGCATTAAAAGGATATGATATATCTTCTATTAGCGAAGAAGCTGCAAAGGCTAGACAAATAGCAATGAAATTAAAAGAGGGTCGTCTTGAAGAGTACTTTAGGATTTTTAGAAGCCAATTAAGAAGTATTGAGGTATCGGTCCAGTTTTTAGCCCCATAATCTAAAAATTTGACTTTGTTATTTTTTTCCGGTACAATTAACATATAAAACAAGTGAAAAAGGAGAAAAAGTTAAAATGGCTAAAGTAACTTTTAACAAACTAAATTTAACTAAGAATACAGAAATAAAAAATATAGATATTAATGAAAATATTATAGAGGTTAGACAATATTTACCAGTAGAAGAAAAGCTTGAATTAATTTCTTATATTGTAAATATGGCGCATGATGAAGATTATAATTTTTCAAATCCTGTAAAAATTGAAGTATTCGCGGGAATTGGTATTATTAAATATTATACTAACATAACATTTACTGAAAAGCAACTTGAAAATCCTGCAAAAATTTATGATTTATTAAATTCAAATAATGTTATTAATAATGTTATTGCGGCAATACCAAGTAATGAATATGATGAACTTCGCGCAGGTATTGAAGATACAATTAAATCTATTTACCAATATCAAAATAGTGCGCTTGGTATTTTGGATACTATCGGTCAGGATTATTCAGATTTGAATTTAGAAGCTGATACTATAAATGAAAAACTTAGTAATCCAGATAATATGAAATTGCTTCGTGATGTGTTAGCCAAATTAGGTTAATTATATTGCTTTAGAAATTAAATCTAATAGGAGTTAAGGGAAGAGTTAATTATTAACTCTTCCCTCTTTTTTTATTTTGCGCAAGATAAAGAGAGAAATAACGGAGAGAAAGGAGTAAAATAAAAATGGCTAAAAAGTTGAATGTTGAATTAGGTTTTTCGGTTAATAATTCATCTGCCAGAAAGCAAATAGATGATTTAATTAATCAGCTTCAAAAAATTCAAACAACTCCTTCTAAGGTTTTTGATGACAAAGATTTAAAAGATGCGAGTAAAGCCGCACAAGAATTACAACAGCATATTAAAAATGCTGTTAATACAGATACAGGTAAATTAGATTTAACTAAATTTGCAACCAGCTTAAATAATTCTAATACTAAATTAGAATATTTTAGAAAAGAACTCAGTAAAGCTGGAGCTGATGGAAAAAATACCTTTTCCAGTTTGGCAAATGCTATAGCACAAGCTGATGCCCCAATGGTAAAATTAAATGGTCGTTTAGGTGAATTTATGACCACTTTGAAGAATTCTGCTAGATGGCAACTTTCTTCAAATATTTTACATGGGCTTGAAGGCGCTCTTGGTTCTGCTATTGGATATGCAAAAGATTTAGATGAATCTTTAAATAATATTCGTATTGTAACAGGTAAAAGTACAGATGATATGGCTTCTTTTGCTAAAGAAGCAAATGAAGCTGCAAAAGCTTTAAGTACTACCACTACCAATTATACAGATGCGAGTTTAATTTATTATCAACAAGGTTTATCTGATGAAGAAGTAAAAAAGAGAACTGATATTACTGTTAAGATGGGTAATGCTGCACGTGAAAGTGCAGAAGAAGTTTCTCAATATATGACCGCAATTTGGGAGAATTATGCAGATGGCTCTGAATCTCTAGAATCATATGCAGATAAAATTACAGCTTTAGGTGCTGCAACCGCATCAAGTTCTAAAGAAATTGCAAATGGTCTTGAAAAATTCGTTGCTGTTGGTGACCAAATTGGTTTATCATATGATTATGCAACTGCCGCGTTAACTACTATTCTAGCAAAAACTCGTCAGAGTGAAGATGTAGTAGGTACTGCATTAAAAACAATTTTTGCACGTATCCAAGGTTTTAATTTAGGTGAAACCGCAGATGATGGTGTTACATTAAATAAATATTCATCTGCCTTGAAAGCTGTTGGCGTTGATGTATTAGATGTTAATGGCGAAATGAAAGATATGGATACTATCCTTAATGAATTAGCTTCTAAATGGGGAACTTTAGGTAAAGCACAACAAAATGCCTTAGCACAAACAGTTGCTGGTGTTCGTCAGTATACTCAATTAGTTGCCCTTATGGACCATTGGGATTTTTTTGAGGATAATCTTAAAACAATAGAAGACTCAGAAGGAGCTTTACAAGAACAGCAAAATGTATACGCTGAAGGATGGGAAGCCGCGAGAAAAAGAGTTAAAGCGTCTTGGGAAGGTCTTTACGATGATTTAGTTGATGAACAAAGCATTACTAAATTAGATAATGCTTTAGCAGATGTACTTGATACTCTTGGCGGAGTAATTGATGGTTTTGGTGGATTATATGGCATCTTAACTACTATTGGTGGTTTTGTTGCTCAAAAATTTGCAAAAGAAGTACCTAATGCTTTAAATCAAATTACTTCTTATCTATCTTTTAAAACAGGTAATGCTCAAAAAACAGCTCAAGATATACAAGCTCAAAATGCAAAAGAAATGCAAGACCAGGCTATGAATCAAGCTGGTAGTGATGATTTGGCTACTACTTCAGAAATTCAAGGCTTAGCTAAAATAAGTAAAATGAAATCTGAGCTGACAGCAGTTAGTGGAAAATTATCTGAAGCCGAAAAAGCAGAATATCAACAAAGAATAGAAAGTACTCAATCTATTTATGGTATGATTACTGCCCAAGCAAAATCTTTACAACAATCTAAACAAGAATTACAAGCTAGTAAAGAGAGAATAATTAAAAATGCATCTAAAACTACTGTTTCTGATACTGAAGCTGATGGACAGAAAAAGTCAAATATTAAATATAATGCAGATGTTAAACAAGAAGAAAAAGATGTTACTGAATTAATAAATAGATATGAAGAATTATCTACTGCTTATGGTCGTATTCAAACTATTAAAACTAAATTTGGTAAGCAATCTGATATTTGGAAAAATGAAGAATTAAGCCTTGATGAATTAAGAGAAAAAGCTACTAAAGTAATTGATGTTTTAAATATGCTCAATGAAGAAAAGAAGCTAAAATTTACAGATGAAGATGGAAATTCAGTTGAGTTAGTAACAGATGCTGCTCTTGATAAGTTAAAAAAATTTATAGATGAAGGACCAAAAGCAAATCAGACTGCTGAAGAATTTAAACAGCAATTTCAAGAGTTGGCAGATGCTTTTGCGGTAACTAGTGGAACTGGTGTTGATGTTGATTTTGCAGAAGAAATAGGAAAACTTCGAGAAGAATTAGATTTACATGATGTAGATACTTCAGCTTTAGATGAGTATATTGATAAAGTAGTAGAATTAACTAATAGTCAGGATGGATTAGAACAAGTTTTAGGACAGCAAAACGATGCCGAAGAAGAAAATATTAAGCATACAACTAAATTATCTGAAGCTTTTGTTTCAATGACTGGTTCTTTATCCAGTGTAGTTGGTGCTGCGACTTCTCTTTCTAATGCTTGGCAAGTTTTAAGCAGTGATGAAGCTACTACAGTTGAAAAAATTACTGCAATTATTTCTGCTTTAACTTCTGTTGGATTCGCTATTCAGGGTGTTGCGCAAGCAGTTACTGTATTGAAAGATTTGCGCGCGGCAAGCGCTGTGGCTTCAGCTGCCAATACGGCGGCTATGACTGCGGAAGCTGGTAGTGCGGGAATTTTAACTGGAGCTCTTGGCAGCTTAAAAACCGCATTTACAGGTTTAGGTGTAGCTGGTGGTATCTTTACTGGTATTGCAGTTGCAGTAGGTGTGGCTACAACCGCACTCAGTATCCATAATGATATGGTGCAAAAAGAGATTGATACAAGTAAGGAAGCTATTGAAACAGCTAATCAAAATATTGAATCTTATGAAAGTCAAAAACAATCTCTTGACGATTTAGCTAAATCTTATAAAGAAGCCAAAGAAGCTTATGAAGCTGATAAAAGTACTGAAACAAGAAAAGCATTTGAAGAAGCTGCTAAAGCTTATGGTGATGCTATTAATGAGCAGAATGAAGCTTTAAAGGGCAATAGTGATAAACTTGAGAATGTAGCTATTAATTTGGATATAGTCACTGGTAAATATGAGAATATTGAAAGAGCAGCTAAAAAAGCTACAGATGCGATTCTTGAGCAGGAAAAAACTGAAGCTAATAAAGCTAAAAATAATGCAAAAGATGAATTTATTGCTGAAATGCGTAAAGGTCGTGGTAGATTTAATGCTTCAGGTGATAAATATTCAGCTGAATGGAATTCTGATACAACTGATAGTAGTAATGAATATTTAAAAAATGCTTTTAAAAATAAAAAATCTGATTATATTAACTACATGGATGATACTGGCGGTGGATATAATTTAGACCATATTACTTTGAGTACTGGTTCAGATGTACAAAGTATGAGAAAGGCTTATGAGGATGTTCAAGAAGTAGTTAAGGAAGCAGAAAACCAAGCTAGCAAAGCTGGTGGAGATGCTTTAGAAAATCTTCAAGCTTCATCTTTTTATCAAGAATTAACTGATTGGCTAGGTAAAGCATCTGAGGGATATAAAAATCTTACTGATTCTACTGAAAAATATAATTCTGTCGCTGGACAAATAAAATTATCTGAATTAAATATTTCAGATGATGATATTAAGTCTACAAATGATTATATGAATGCTGTAAATGAACTTTCAGAAGCTTTAGCCAAAGAACAATTAAAAGCAGAAAAAAAAGATACTGATGAAGAATCAGTTAAAGAAGAAGCTAAAAATCAAAAAGATTTAGCTGAATCTATTTTAAGTAGTTCTGACGCTTGGTCTGATTATGCTAGTAATTATGAAGCATTTAAAGAAAAAACTGCGGATATTAAAGATAAAGATTGGCTTGATAAAATTACTAAATATTATAATGATTTACCAGAAGAAGATAAAAAATTATTTTTAGAGTTTGATTTAGATTTAGAGAAATCTGAAAAGAATCTTGAAGCTCAAAAAAATGAACTTAAAGCTTCAGAAGAAAATAATACAGCATCTAATTTTGGTAGTACAATTATTAGTAATGTAAAATCTATTAAGAATAGTAAACGTACTGAAGCAGATTATTCTGGAATTGATTGGGGTAATGAAGAGCAGGGAATTATTGAATTTAATGAATTTCTTGAGAAATCAGCTTCTGAGCAAGCTTTATATTTACTTAATTTGAATAGAGAGTTAGGTAATAACTTAGAAGAAAACAAAGAAAAGTCTCTTAATAATTCAAAAAGTTCTCTTGCTGAATATCAAGATGAATTAAAAGATGCTAAAGAAGCAGGGGATACCACTTTAGCTAAAAATCTTCAAGATAAAATAGATGATACTGATGAAAAAATTAAGAATTTACAAAATTCTCAGGCAGATTATTCTAATGAAGTAAATGAAGATTTTCTTGATTTATTAAATGATTCTGAAAAATTTGTTACCTTAATGACAACTACTCAACAGCTTACAGGTGATTTACAAACTGAATTAGCTAATATGATAGTTGATTTGGATGGCGCAACAATAGACCAAAAGTTAGAGTATTTATCAGCTGCATTTCAAGCTAGTAAAATTGGAGTAGAAGATTTAAAAGGCGCTTTAGATACTCTTATTAGTAATGGTGATGTAAGTCTTGAGAAGTTAAAAGGATTTTTTGCTGATGAGGATATGTTTAAAGATAGTAAAGAATCTTTAGACATGTATAGAGAAAGTCTTGAAAAATTAGCTGAAACCTATGACAATTGCGAAAAAGAATTATTAGATTATAAACAAGCTTTATTAACTGGTAATGATGAAATAATTGAAGCTGCACAATCTCAACTTGAAATGTCTACCAGAGCTGGTGAAGATGCTGAAAAATATGGTATAGAAGCAGACCGTATTGAAATGCTTGCTAAATCATATTTAAGTGAAGCTGAGGCTATGGATGCAGTTAAAAATGGTCAAGCTGATGCAGCAGAAATTGCAGAAGATATGGCTCGTGCAGAGATTCGTCTTAATGATGCTATTGATGACTTATATAATAATTGGGATGATTATGAAAAAGTTATGGATGTATGTAATGATACATCTGAGGCAGGTATTGCTTTAGCTAAAAAAGAAATCTCTACTAATAAAAAGTTATCTGATTCATATGCTAACTTAAAGGAAGATATTGCAGGAATGTTAGATACAACATCTGACCTTTTAGGTGATGACTGGATTGTATCTAATATGAATGATGTTAAGGCAGCCGCAGAGGGTGACGAAGAAGCTCTTAAACGTTTAAGAGAAAATGCTGTAACCGAAATTCTTATTAATAGTAATCTTCAAGATTTAGGTTATGATGTTGATGCTTTATCTGAAAAAATTAATAATATTCCAGACGGTGAATTAAGCTTAGATGATACTCAGTTTGTGCAAGAATTAGTTTGGGCAATGCAGCAAGCTGGTTTGGCGCAAGATGAAATTGAGTCTAGATTGTCTGGAATGGGTATTTCAGTAGACCTTGAACCACTTGTAGACCAAATGGGACAAGCTATTTCAGTATCAGATGTCATGGGTGGTACTGCTGGTCAAGCTTTTGCTGATGCATACGCAGCCAGCGCAGGTGTAGATAGTGAAATTACATCTGAGACTAAAGAAGATAAAGACCAAAAGACTATTACTGGTTATACTTCTCATTTAGAGCCTGTAACTGCTCATGGTACTATTACAGTTCCTATGATTGACCAACAAGGTCAACAATATGGTACTATGGTACAAGATTTACCTTATGAAGTTTATAGTCAAATTACTGACCCAACTTATACAGAAGCAGAAGATACTAAACAAACTACTACTAATGCTTTAAAGGTTAAATCTGCAAATAAACAATCTGGTGGTAATATTTCTATTGCTAATAGACCTGGTGGTACTAATAGACAGCCAAGAGAAGCCAGAACAAGAACTGCAAGGACTCCTCGTGGTTCATCAGGTTCTCGTCGTTCAGTACCAAGAGCAAAATCATATAGACCTTCTCGTGAAGTTAATATTTCTGATATTGTTAAAGATGATAAAAAGAAACTTAAAGATGAAAAAGAACGTTATCATGTAATTAATAATCAATTAGAAGATATTTCTCATAACTTAAATGATATTGCTCAGTTAAAAGATAGAGCATTTGGTAAAAATAAATTAAATGCTTTAAAAGCTGAAAATAAAGAACTTCAAGCTCAGGCTAAAGCGCAAGCTAAATTAGTTAAAGAGACTGAAAAGTATTTAAAGACTGATAAAGCTGCGGTTCAGGCATTAGGCGCAACTATAGGCTCTGATGGAACCATTACTAACTACGATGCTTTAATGACCAATAAAGTCAAATCTTATAATAATTCTGTATTAACATATGCTAAAATGCAGAAAGCCGCAGAGGATGAATATAATAGGGCGATGCAAAATGCTACCAATAGATACAATGCTAGTGGTAGAACTGATGCGGATAGTGCTATATATGATGCAGCCGCTGAACGAGCTAAAGAGCGCAAAGATGAAGCTGATAAGGCAGCAGAGAGATATAAAAAACAAGCTGATGAAGATTATCAAAATTTCGTTGATAAAATTGACCAGTATGAAGAAACTTATGATAAGATGCGTGAAGAGAAATTAAAAGAGCAACAGATTCAAGACCAAATTTATGATAATGAACTTGAAACTATTCAATATGAAGTTGAAATTAAAGTTGATGTTGATGAAGATACTCTTAAATTCTTAAATGAACTCTTTGACCAAATGGGTGATAGTGCTGATTATGCGGCAGACCGTATTGCTAATTTAACTAAGCAAGCTAAAGCTTATAATGATGAAGCTAAGGTTTATGAGAATGGTATTTCAAAGATTCTTAAACACGCCGGCGCAGATCAAGAACTTATTAATGGATTTATTAATGGTAAATTAACTAAAGACCAAATTGAAGAAATGGGAGCTCTTGGTTTTACTGAAGGTGATGCTGAAGCTTTAAGGGATTATAGTGATAAGTTAATTGAGCTTAATAAAAATTATAGAGACCTTAGAGATACAATGGTTGACCAAGTAAGCGCAGCATTTGATGAGTATATTGAAAAACTTGAGGATGCTTCTGATAAAATTGAGAAACTTCAAAAGGTTACTGAAACTTATAAGAATATCATTGATGTTGTAGGAAAGCGCATTCTTGACCCTACTGGTAAAATTACAAAAGCTTTAGATGATGCAGCATTTAATTCCGCAAGAAATTTAACTAAATCAAATAAATCTACTTTAGATTTTGCTGAAAATGCTTTAAATGAAGCTAAAAAAACTAGAGATTCATTAGCTAAACAATATGGTGAAGATAATGAAACTGTTAAAAAGTGGGATAAACAAGTTAAAGAGCTTGAAGACAAACGTGATGAAGCTTATTCAAATTGGTTAGATTCTTGGGAAGCTGAATGCGAAGCCGCGAGAACTACTTTTGAAGATACATTAGAATCTATTGTAACTAATTTTGAAACTAAAATTTCAGGATTAGCTGGTAATCTTGATATGCTAAATGATGCTTATGAGCGTCAATCAAAAGTAGATGAGGTATACGTTGATGATTATGAAAAGATATATCAGCTTTCAAAATTATCACGAGAAATAAGTAAATCTATTGATGATACAAGTCAAGTAAAAAATAAAGAAAAATTAAAAAAATTACAAGATGAAATAGTTAAAAAACAAGAACAAGGCGTAAAATTAAGTCAATATGATTTAGATTATCTTGAGAAAAAATATCAATTAGAGTTAGCTAGACAGCAATTAGAAGAAGCAAAAAATGCAAAAACGCAAGTTACAATGAAACGTGATTCAGAAGGTAATTATGGTTATGTGTATACTGCGGATGCCAGTGCGGTTGCAGATGCTGAACAGAATTATGAAGATAGACTTCATGAATTACAACAGTTAAATAGTGAGTATATTAAAACTCTACAGGGCGATATTATTCAAATCCAACAGGATTTAGAAAATGACCTTAAAGATTTTGCAGAGAATTTTAAAGGTACTCAAGAAGAATATGAAAAAGGTGTCGCTGAAATTACAGAAAAATATAAAACTTTAATGGAATATAAGCAACAACAAATGCAAAATGTATTAAATAATAATCGTGATTTATATATGAATGATTGGAAATCATATTCTGAAGCAACTGGGTATAAATTATCTGCGGATGCTGATTATCTTGATAAATGGGAAGAAACGAACTATTCAATTATTACAGGTTATAAAACTCTTGAAGATGCTATGAGCGCTTGGCGTGATGGCGTTGAGCAAGTGACTAATGATGCCAACGAAGCTTATAGAATTTGGTATGAACAAACTAATCAGGCTTTGGAAGATGGCGGAACTTCAATGGATAATTTTGCTAATAAAGCAGGAGAAATGGCAAGTGAAGTTACTAGCCAAACAGATAAAATTGCGGAAGGCGCAAAAGAAATGTCAGAAACTTTTAAATCAAGTTTTGGTGATATTCTTGAAAATGCAAAAACATTTTCACAGCAATTTGAGGATGTTATTATGGGAATTATTGATTCCAATACAAAACTTGCGGATTCCATTAGAAAAGTATTAGCAGAAGCTTCTAAGGTTTCTAGTTCAACGAATTCTGGAACTAATGGAAATTATACTGGAGGCACTTCAGATAATATTAATGGAAATAGTTCTTCTACTAATGGAGGAAGTAACTCTGGCACAGATGCAAGTGGTTTAGATTTTACAGATGGCTCTAGAGGTAGTCGAAATAATAGAAGAAATAGCCGAGGAAGAAGAAATAACAAAGCTTCTAAACTTGATGCTAAAACTAAATATGGTGTTGCTTTGGCTATTATTGAAGGTACTTATGGTTGGGGCGATGATCCATTTCGTTCTGGAAAACTTACTCAAAAATTTGGAGCTAACAATGGTATTCAAGCTATTGTTAATAAACTGTGGGCTGAAGGTAAAGTATTTAGTGGCGCTTGGGAAGGAGCTTATTATGGTTTAACTTCTAAAGATATGCCTAGATATGCTTATAACAGATTTAATACTGGTGGTTATACAGGTTATTGGCCTGGAAACACAGGTAAATTAGCTTTCCTTGATAGTAAAGAAATTGTTCTTAACAAAGATGATACAGCTAATTTTCTTAGTGCAGTAGATATTGTTAGAGATATTGCTAAGACGATTGACTTAACAGCATCTAATGCAAGCAATAGTTTTTCTAAGCTATTTGCGGCGGCAGGTATTAAAACTGCAACTAATACACTTGAACAACAAGTTCATATTACCGCAGAATTTCCTAATGCAACAAATAAGAATGAAATTCTTGATGCCTTTGATAATGTTATTAATCTTGCTACACAATATGCTAATAGAAGTAAATAAAGATTTAGGGAAGAGTATATCACTCTTCCCTATTTTTTATTTGGGCAAATGATATGAATTGACAAGCTAAAAAAATTATGATAATATAGAATAAGGAGTGAAAGGAGGCCATCAAATGGCAGATAATGCGAAAGCTTTGGACGATATATTTAAGTCTATAGATATTATTATAGATGGTAGACTTCAGGGATTAAAATTTGATAAAACTATTACTTGTTCCATTTTAAGTAATAAGAATGCCGCTCGGGGTGAGTATACTGTTACAGATGGCGCAACTACTTTTAAGGCATATTCTGATGTTACAACATATCAAGTTAATCAATATGTTTATGTTAAAGTGCCTAATGGTAGTTTTAATAATAAAAAAATAATTACAGGAAGATATGTAGAAGAGAATAGTGAATACTATACTTATGTTCCTCCACTCGATAGTTTTATAGATATAAGTCATAATCTCATTGATAGTAGTATTGAACCATTAGGTTTAGTAGCTAATGGAAAAGAAAAAGAAATTGTTGTGTGGGAAAAACATAATCTACATTATAATGATTATGATAGAATAGGTATTCGTGCAGGTTTTAGAACTTGGCTTAATCAATATGATTTAGTTAAAGGTAATTATGGTCTAAAACTTTATGTGGTAATTAAACGTGGAAAAGAAAATGAAACGGTTAATAAGCAAGATATTTTTTCTGTATATTTTACTTTAGATACATCTGATTTTTATGGAAGTTTATACAATTATGAAACTTATTATAACCAAGAAAAAGTATTTGATATAGGACAATACTTAGATGATGAGCATTATGTCTCTGATATAAGATTAGTATTTTTCCAAGATAATAATTTTGAAGATGCTAAAGGAAATAGAATTGCTAGCACAATACCGGAATCTGAAACAGAGTTACCTAAAAATATTTTCATGGCAAGTCCTTACATTGGTATCGGTTATAATAAGAATAAGTATCCATCAGACTTTTGATTCTTTAGATTACAAGGCTTTATTATCTGATGAAGATAAAGCTAATTTTATTGCGGCATTGGATGTAAATTCTGAAACGTATAATCAAGATAGAGATAATATACTTTATGATGCAGCAACTGCAAAAAAACTTTTAAATCAGCTTAATAGACGTAAATTACAAGCTCGATGGATTCATTTTGATGAAGATATGAATCCATATGTATTTGATAAAAATTCTGATTTACCAGAAACCGCGCAAGTACATTGGTATAGATATTTTCTTGAAGAAGGACTTAGTGATAAACTTGCAGGAGCCTTTTGGAAAGAAATTGAAACACCAGACAAAAATTATTTTGAATATAAAGATTTTGAACCAGATATGGCTCGACAACATGACATGCTTAAAATGATTATTGAGTATCCTTCTCGTGAGACTATTGCTCAACAAATTTATGATTTAAGTCTTAAAACTGGTGAAAAAGAAAATCCAGAGACAGGTAAGGTAGATAAAGTCGGAGATTTACTTTATTCTTTTCTTCCCGCAGATAAAAAGCCAGATGATAAAACATATTATGATTACATAGAAGAAGCTAAATTAAATTTAGTCAATGCAATTCAAAAACTTGATGATTTACTTGAAGATTATGAATTACAAGCAAATAGGGTTAATGAATTATACAAAGAGTTGGGTGAAAGACAGAAAGAATATAAAAATGCTCATCCTGAAAAAACAGACGATGATTTAGCTACTGATGAAAAATATTTAGCTATTGCTACATATTTTAATGACCAAGTAGATAATTTAACTGATAGAACTAATGAAAAACGTGATGAATTACAAGCTATTAGTAATGAAGTTAGTGCTTATGAATCAGAAATTAATTATTATTCTTCTAGTGTTGTAGAATTTAAAAATTCTACTAATGTGATTGATAATACATCTGTTGATTTAATTAGTGGTCTTGATATTATATGTGACCCAGAAGGATATAATGGTGTCTATAGAATTTATGATGATAATGGTGACATCATGAGTTCTAGTGAAAGTATTAAAAAGAGAACTTTAACTGCAACATATGAATCTTTAGTTACAGGTGATAAAACTCTTGATACTGCGGAAAAAATTTATTGGTATATTCCAATTACCAATACAATGATTCAACATCCAACAGAAGAAGCTGAATATTCCTATTATACACGAGTTGATGTGACTAATAGTGAATATAATGCGGCATTGTATAAGGATAAATATTTTATCAAAGATTTATCTGGTGTTTATCATCCTGCTACTTCTGATTATTCAAATACTGAAAAATATTATGAAAGAAATACGACTACAACTTCAAAAACTAAGGACGGAAATTATTTTGTTATTTGTAGAAGTGGAGTAAGTATTGATTCTGAGGCTGGAACTGAAGAATCTAAGAATGATAGTCAAGTATTTAGAATTAAATCTTATTACAGCCAAAGTGCAGTAAATAATACTATTAGATGTATTATCGAAAAAAATGGACGTAAATTTGAAAAAGATATTACATTAATATTTGGACCAACAGGAACAAATGGTACAACTTATACCTTGTCTTTGGAATTTGATAATAAAGTTCCCGCGGTGACTGTGGCGGCAGATGATGGGAAAAATGGAAGTGGAATTTACAATTCAGTTAAAGTAATCCCGCATTTATATGATTATCAGAATAATGATATAACCGCGAAATTTGCTTCTGCGGGTAAGATTTCTTACTCTTGGTATTGCAAAGGTAATGAGGGATTAGGCATTAGTGACCCAGATGAAACGGATGGTTCAGTTGAATTGTTTGGTAAAAGTAGTAATATTGAAGATTATAAATATTATATACTTTTATGCACAATAGAAGATGCTACTGAAATTGTTCCAAATAATAAAATTACTTTAACTGCATATTTACCTATTCCAGTTAGAGCAAGTGAAATATATACTGCATTTGATGGTGCGACTAAGATTACTTACGATTCAGGCGGCGGAAACACGCAATTTTATAAAGATGGATACAAAATATATAAGTTTAATAATGATACTGGTAATAATGAACCTATTGCTAATGCTACGTGGGAAATGTCTTTAGGTAATGATACTATTGGTATCATATTAGATAAAGAATATAATACAACATCTGTGATTACTCAGTATTATCCAACTGTTACAGCCGAAGGTGTATTAAGTGCGCCAGCAATGTTTCTGGAAGATAATGGAAAACAAGTTGGAGTATCTTGTAAAATAAATGATGAGATTGTCTGGTTTCAACCTTTATATATCTATCAGAATTCTTATTCATCTTCACTACTTAACTCTTGGGATGGTAGTTTGACACAAGATGAAAAAAATGGTACTATATTATCAACAATGATAGGAGCCGGAAAAAAGGATAGTTTTAACCGATTTAATGGCGTGCTTATGGGTGATATAAGTGCGGCAAATAATCAACATGATATTGGTTTATATGGATATCATGAAGGTGTTCAAAGCTATGGACTTAATATTAACGGTACTGCCTTTATTGGTAAATCTGGAAGAGGTCAGATTAAATTTAATGGAAACTCTGGATATATTCAGAGTGGAAATTATGGCAAGCCTAATGCAGGCGGAATGCAGATTGACCTTAATAATGGTATATTAAAAATCATTGGTGAAAAATTTACTCAAGCAAAAATTAAAGCAAATGGTAAGATATTTCAAGGTGTAGACCAGGCTTATATAGCTCAAAGAGATTATTATGATTCGATTAAAAAGAATTTAAGTGATCAAGCTACATATTGTTCTAATAAAGTAGAAAGTCTAAAAACTTTACAAAGCGAATATCAAAATAATGCCAATGGTTATAATCAGGCTATAACTGATGAAAATAGAGATAAGCAAACTGCTCAATCTAATTTAGACATATTGAATGGAACTGGAACAAAATCTATTAAATATGTACAAAACCAAATAACCAAAGTGCAAGAACAAATTAAAGATAAAAAGCAAGAATTAGCAAACGCGCAAAAGAGTTCATTAAAAGCTTCTGATAAAATGAAGAAAATTTCATCAATTAAAGGTGAAATTTCCAATTTAAATTCACAATTAAGTGGTTATCAAACTAGTTTAAGACAGAAGAAAACTGAACGTGATAATTTAAAAGCTACAATAACTGCATGTGATAGTAAAATTAAGACCTATACTCAAAGAAAGAATTTTTATACAAAACGAATTAAAGAATTAACCGCTGAAATTAAGACTTTGGGCGATAATAAAGATAAGTATGAAAAACAAGCTGAAAATTATGAAGTTTTAATTAAAAGTCTTAATGATATGATTAGTAAATATAATGCGGCAACTGGTGATACAAAAGTAAAATATGAAAATTCTATGGTAAATTATCTTAGAGAAAATTTACCCGATAGTTTTGAAATAACTACTCAGACCACTGGAAGTCAAATTTTAATTTCGTCTTTAAGCCCTTATTTAAAAATTATTTCTAATGATAATAAGACTTTATTAAATATAGCAGATAATAGTTATTATTTGCAAACAAATGATTTTGTTCAGCATGTATTAAATAAAGATACATTTACAACTATTGGAAAAGGTATGAAGGTTGATTTACAAAATGGTAAAATTACTTCATATAATTTTGATTTAATAGCTTATGATTCCGAAGGAGATAATGCTGGCTCTTTCGTTCAAATGAGCCAGAGCGGTAATCCTTATTTAAGAGTCTATTTTAAAGATTCTTCTCGAAAGTTAGATATTTTTAAATTAACTAAAACAGAATTTTTCTTAAATTCTCATGATTGGGTTGCAGGTAAATCTGGTATGAAATTAGATTTATCTAAAGGTAGCATTACGGCTTTTAATAATTTTAATTTAAAAGCTACAATAAATACTAAGGACGAAAGTAAAGAACGTTATAATGGTTCTTATGTACAAATTTTAAGTGGAGATCCATTTTTTACTGTCCATTTTGAAGATTCAAAATTACGAAAAACAGGCTTAGATCTTATCAAAATAGGAATTAATAATTGGTTTATGCAGTCTCAAGACTGGATAGATGGAAGTACTGATGTTAGTAAAGGTTCTGGTATTAGATTTGATATGGCTAAAGGTAAAATTACTGCTTATAAATTTACAGTTAAGGCTTATAGAGATGAAATACGATATATTTATATAGATAGTGAAGCTAAGACTAATCCTTTAGAAATAGGTAATAAATTTAAAGTAAATTGGAAAGGTGAAGTAACTGCTAGTTATATTACAGCTAGTGGTGGAAAGATTGGCCCATTTACTATTACTTCAACAAATTTATATTCTGGAAATGCAACTACTATTAATGGAACTGATGGTGTATATTTAGGAAGCGATGGATTTAATGTTGATAATTTGTTAAAAGTTATTCAAAATCCTGGAAAAGGATACACATTAGAAGTAAGCGGAAAATCTTATTTTAATGGTGGTATGCAAGTAGATGGTTCATTAAATATCGGGAAAAATGGAAGTATTACTGCTGAAGGTAGTATTACTGCAAATGGAACGCTTACTACAAAGGGAAGTCTAGTAGTTGCTAGCGGTGGTAGTTTTGGTGGAAGTATAAATGTAACTGGAGATCTTAAAGTAAGTGGTACTATTTATGATTCTAATGGTAGATGGAGTTCCACTGGAAAAGACGGCGGCAGTCAAAAATTGTATGGTACCTCTGGTAATATTGGTAATTGGGGTATTAATAATGGAGCTATTTCTAATTCAAGTGGAAATGCTTCCCTTACAAGTAAAGGCTTATTTAAAGCTGGTAATATTCAAATAGATGGGACTGATAGTAGTTTAAGTAAAATTACATTTACTGCACAAAGTCTAGAATTATATGGTCAATCTGCTAATAGTGGCGGATATTTATATGTAGATGGCGGTTTACAATGTAAATTTCTTGCTACCCAAGGTAATGTTACTTTTGCCAAAAAAGATAATGGTGGAGAATTTAAATGTAATATTAAAGCTAGTTTTGGAGAAGGAATATCAGTACCTTCTGGAAAGACAATAACTGTAGGCGGTAAAGAACTTAAAGCTTTGGCTTTTGCGGATGACATAAAAAAAAAGTTTAGCACAATAACAGTATTAAGTTCAACTAATTATACTGGATTAGGTGGTCGCTATTCTAGTGGTGGAAGCTGGTATTATAAGACTTTAGATGACCCAAATATGACTGTTTATAAACGAGATGATTATAGTTCTAAAACTATGTATGAGAGAGGGGATTATTTTAATTATAATACTATTAGTAGTGGAACTTACTCTATTGTATATTATGACTCACAAGGAAGACCTTATACATATGCATATCTTGATTCAGCAACTGCATATTATCGAGCTGCTAATCAACCTATTGCATGGACTACAGATGGATATTTTTTCCATTTTGATAGTTCTAGACCTTTAATTCATGGTACTCCGCCTTATACTGATAGTACTCGTTCAGAATCTGGATATAGAACAGGATCTTCTAAAACAGTATATGATTATGAAGCTTTAAGTAGCAGTGATTTTGGAAAAATTCCTGATACATTAAATTTAATTTCAAATGAGATTACTATGACAGCAACAGAAGCTACTGATACTAAATCAGATACAATAGCTTTAGGGCAAATGCATAAAAAAACAAGATAGTAATTTATTTAATATAGATATTTTTATATAAAGGAGATAAAGGATTATGCAAACAA
>ERZ857629.2141-NODE-2141-length-19367-cov-20.442005_pt1 | contig 19367 bp, 14 predicted proteins | sample MGYA00519700_ERZ857629 | MGnify/ENA primary metagenome ERZ857629 (study PRJEB31778, sample SAMEA3449351) | human gut metagenome | biome: human gut; feature: human-associated habitat; material: faeces | place: United Kingdom | collected 2010/2012 ...
TCAAACATGCTTATGAGCAGAGTCTTACCAAAACGTCTTGGACGGGTAAACAACATTACAGCAGATTGATCTGTAAATACTGTCTTAAGATAAGGAGTCTTGTCGACGAAGTAACAGTTTCCTTCTCTTAATAGAGGAAAATCATCCTTTCCGTATGGTAATGCTAAGAATTGTTTGTTGCTCATTATTGTGTTCCTAGTTTACTTCTTATTTATCAATTATACACAATAAAAATTTGGGGAATTGTAATTACTGGCATTTATTGTAAGTACAACAAAGTTTGCAGTGATCTTTTTATAAGTTTGCACAGAGCTTAAGATTAGTTTGCAATGATCTTGAACTTTAGTTGCAGAGATCTTGAATGAGGTTTGCAGTGATCCTGCGTTTAGTTTGAAAATGATCTTAAGGTAGATTTCAGCCATTACCACTAAGACAATTAAGGCACTGTATGTATCTGATAATTTCACACAGTGCCGTACTTAGATTTTATAAGATTCATTAAATTCTGTTTAAAAGATTCACTTTTAAACTTTTATGCTCTTATCTTCTAAAATCCCCTTTTATTAAGCATTGTCTTTTACAAAGTCTGTTAAAGCTTTATCTAAAAGCTTCATAGCTTCATCTACAACAGACTTTTTAATGTTTAAAGCAGGAGCCAGTCTTAATACATCGCCATGAGCGGTTAAGGTTAATAACTTATGCTTAAAGCATTCTTTTTGCAGAGCACCTGACTTACCAGAGTATTTCTTGTTTAAAACAAGCCCCATAAGTAATCCTTCACCTCTTACATCATCAAAGACATGATGCTTTTCATCAAGTTTCCTGATAGCAGCTTTAATGTACTCAGAGGTTGCTTTTACATTCTCTAAGAACTTCTTATCACTTACTTTATCAAGTACATAGCAACCTACAGAGCAGGCTAAAGCATTACCACCAAAGGTTGAACCATGGGTACCAGGGACAAAATGTTTTGCAAAGTTGTCATAGGTTAAAACAGCACCAATTGGAAGACCTGAAGCTAAACCTTTAGCTGAGGTTAAGATATCAGGTTTAACAGGTGTTTGCTCATAAGCGTACAGAGTACCTGATCTTGCGACACCGGTTTGAACCTCATCAAAGATTAAAGCTGCGTGGTACTTATCGCATAACTCACGTACTTTTACTAAGAAAGCATCATCAGCTTTGATAATACCGCCCTCACCCTGAATAGGCTCTAAGATCACAGCACAGGTCTTATCTGAGATGGTCTTTTCAAAGGTTGCAATATCATTGTATGGAATATGGGTAATAGCAGCAGGCTTTGGACCGAAACCATCTGAATAACTCTCCTGACCACCTACGGTTACAGAGAAGAAGGTTCTGCCATGGAAGCTGTTTACAAATGAGATGATCTCATTCTTCTCTGCGCCATAGTCATCAAAAGCAACACGACGAGCTAATTTTAAAGCTGTCTCATTAGCTTCAGCACCTGAGTTTACAAAGAAGACCTTGTCATAACCTGTAAGTGAGGTTAACTTCTTAGCTAATGACAGTGTGTACTCGTTGCAGAAGATATTACTTACATGAATTAAGTTCTTGCAGGTCTTTTTAATTACCTTCTGAACTCCATCTGGAGTATGACCTAAACAGTTAACTGCAATACCAGAGGTTAAATCAACGTACTTGTTACCTTCATTATCAAAAACATATGAACCATGAGCCTTCTTAATAACCATGTTCATTGGGGTGTAGCAAGGGAACATTACCTCGTCAAAAGTTTTTCTGGTGATTTTCATATTAGTTGTGATCCTTTACATTGTAGATATATGCCACTTCATCGCACTTTTCACGCTTTGGACAGTTTTCGCAGTCTTTTAAAATCTTCTCAGGCAGAGCTTCAATAACTGTTTTCTGGAAGCCTACTTTTGAGAAGAATTCAGGACTTCTTGTGAGCACAAATACTCTTTGAATGAACATCTTTGATGCTCTCTTTAAGAGGTAGTTTACAATCGCCCTGCCCTGTCCCTGTCGCTGAATTACAGGTGATACACCTAATGAGCGTATTTCAGCTAAACCTGAGTCATAAACATATAAACAGGCACAGCCTACTACCTTGTCATTTTTGACACAGACAGCAAAGGTCTGAATACCACGGATGATGTCATTTCTTTTACGAGGAAGATTCTGTCCCTGCTTTGCCCAGTACTCAATCATATCCATAAGAGAGTCAACATCAGCTAAGGTTGCCTGTCTTACGGTGAAGTTTGCTTTTTCCTGTTTTAAGAACACCTGATTTACAGTAACTAATGCTTCATTAACCTTAGTCAGATCCTCTTTTGACATTAACTTCTTGTCATAAAGGTCAACAACCTTGTCATAAAGTTCTTCTAATGTGTTCTGTTTGATTTCATCTAATAATACAAATGATGATGAATTCTGATTTATAGGTGGCATATAGATGTGTCTCCACGATTTTATGTATATCGACTTTGCCTAAAAAATATATAAATGCCTGTTAATAGTTTTACTATGCTTTAAAGCCCGCAGTACATATTAAGATTTCTTATTTTTAAATCTGACAATGTTTGTTTATAAAAGTTTGTTTATAAAAGTTCTTTTCTAAAACATTGTCTTTTATGTACTGCAAAAGCTATTAGACATTGAATACGGTGCCAAGCCGAGACCGGGAGATTAGATTTTCTGCAAGATTTGGATCTTTGAATGAGGCAATGTATACAGGCTTTTTGATAAGCTTGGTTGCATCAATTGCACTCTTTACTTTAACTGTCATGCCACCAGAGATAGTGCCATCAGCAATTAAAGCATTAACTTTATTCTCATCAAGCTCATCAATGAGCTTGCCTTCTTTATCAAGGACACCTGGTACATCTGAAATGTAATACAGTGGAGCATTTAATACTCTAGCAATAGCTAAAGCTGCATCATCTGCATTTACATTGTACAGATCACCGTTATCATCGTGTGCTAAAGATGCGATGATTGGTGTATATCCGTTTTCAAGAAGTAAAGTAAGGTACTTCTTATCATTAGGTTCAACGGCGCCTACCATGCCTAAATCCTTTGATAACTGTCTTACAGTGATGGTCTTACCATCACTTGCTAACACACCTAAAGCATTCAGACCGTTTTTAATAGCTAATGCCTGTAAACCTTTGTTGCACATACCAGCTAATGCTGCGCTGATGTATGGCATCTGTTCACGAGGACTTACTCTTAAACCGTTCTTCTTTTTAACCTCAAGATTTAAAGCTTTAAACAAAGCATCAACCTCAACGCCACCTCCATGAACAACTACTAATTTCTGTCCACGGCAGGCAGTGAAAAGTTTAGACAGTTCTTCTACACCGCCTAATGCTTTGCCACTTAACTTTACAACTACTGCGTTATCTAACATATGAGGTACAAACTATTCCTAAAATAGCCTTAAATTGTGATTCCGCCTGAATATGCAGGACGTAGATTGATTATACATACGCTTTAATTTAATTTTCAAGAAAAGATTGGATTGAGTTGAAAATCACTGATTTGGTGCTAAGAAAGGATAGTTGGCTATAGCGTGGTATTGGGATTGGCTATTGAAATTCTATGCTCACAATACTCAACTAAAATTGTTTGTTGATGATTCTTTTGAAGACTTTGAATATGTATCACCTCATTTTGTAAATTTCAAACATGCTGAACAGCGGTTATTGTACAGTTAGTTTGTAACTCCAATTCAGCTCTCTAAAAAGCTTAATAGCTAAATTTTATAGCACAATTATCATATATACTAGAAGTATCTAGTTTCTACGCAAGATTGCTAGTTAATTTTGATTGTTTATTACTTCTATCAGAAATTCAGATACTATAATTCCTGCATTCACATATAATCTAGCATGATGTTTTTCAATTTTTATTCTTTTCTTTCCTACTCCATGGGAGTCGCTGTTAGCATTTCTCATTTCACCAATAGAGCTCACTATAGTATTTAAGCCAGACAATAGTGATTTTATTCTTTCATCCATAGCAGGATCTGAATTCATGTTGTAGATATTTTTAAAAGCTTTGAAAAGTTCCATAACATTACCACTTCTTTTAAAATCTATTTCTTTGTCTTCTAATCCCATGATAAGAACCTCTTCAACTAGCGTTCTAACTTGTGTTATAGCGCTATCAGTATTACCAGAATCTATCGATTTATTAGCTCTTGATGCTATTTCTTTTACATATGGTCTATCGATTTTTGCAATACTAGGAGAAACAATCAAGTCGCTTCCTACAGAGTATTTCTCAATTATTTGTTTACAAATTTTATATTGTTCTACTGTTTCTTCAGGAAGTTTTCTATTCAAATAAAATCTTTCGTAATAAGAAAGCAAATCTGAATACAACTTTAGCACAGTATGATCATCTTCATTTTCTGTAAACATATCTAGTGATTTACCTTTAGATGCCCGATATTTTTGTTTTACAGAAAATCCGACGCTATTTTTAGTAAATGATTCAAAAGATGCATCATTAAAATCTAGGACATAACCATGATCATTAAAAAAAATACTTAAAGTTTGTTTGTCCAAATATTCCATAAGGAAGTTCCTTCTTAAGGTTAAAATCTTATCTTTTGATAGAAGATGATATATCTCATATTAACTTATTCCATTACCTGAACTTTCTCTTCTATAAAAGCGACCTCTTTATCTGTTAGTCCGTATTTCTTGTATAACTGCTCATCAATTTGTTTTACAGATTTACTCCAATCTATATCAGATGAAGAGGTAAAATCTTGCATTGGAATGTTAGACCAGACCTCTGGAGGATTATCTTGCGTTTTCTTTTTTGAACTTAATAAAGTCCTAAAAAATTTTGTCTTAATATACTTAACTAAGTTTTCAGCCTCAATAAGAGAATTGAATTTTCCCAAGCTAATAAATGTATCTGTAGCCCCCTCATACTTTCTAGAAACCAAAGGAGAACTCAATTTTTCTCCAAATGAGCCAGATCCATTTGATTTAGGAACTAAGACATTAAATGATTTAGAAAAATCATTTTCTGAAAGGTACTCCCTTTTTAACCATTTAATTTGCCTCTTATTATCCAACCTTCCCAAAATTTTATAATATTTATTCACATCTGCCGGTTGCTCATTCTCAAAAGCCTCTGGAAGTACTGCAAATATATTTGATACAAGCATATTTCCAGTTCCTTCTCCAACTCTTTCTTTTGCATATGGAAAATCTATAAATAGCTTATCTGTAAATCTATAACATCCTCTTGAAGATATTTGTCTTGAAATAGGCTCATATTCACGCAATTTTTCAATAATTGACGATAATTCAGTATACTCAGTGAATACTCCAATTTTTCCAAAATCAGATTTTTTATCTCTAACGGTAATAGCAATACCTCCTTTAATATCAACTGTAGTGAAAACATTCTTTGAATCTGAATAATAAGCTACAACCTTAAAATGGTTATCATTAAGCATTTTTTCATTCCATTTTTTCGGAGTTTGTCCATTATTGAATAGGAATCTTGCAGGTGTAATCAATGACACAAAATTTGACAATTCAAAAGCGGCATCATAAAAATAGTTGTATATAGGAGCTTTACGCGTACTTTGACCTTCTTCCTGATAAGGAGGGTTTCCAACTACAGCATTAAATTTCATTTTTTTTACAGTTCCTATTTTCCATGTACTTGCTTTTAAAACTCTCTTGACAAACTTTGTGCTCTCATTTTTTATATCAGATAAGAGGTTATCAAAGTAATGTGCATTTATTTGGTAATCTTTATAACCAGCCAACGTTCTTTTAGTAATTGACTTAGCCATAGGAGTCTTGCATATTACAAAAACGTTATTCTTTAAGACGTCTTCCCATATTCGGTTTAACTTTTCTATAGAAACATCATCGCTAATCGAAGATTTCTTTGTTCTATAAATACTGTAAGCTAAATAAAGTGGGTACAATCCAGTCTTAGAGTTAATTTCTAAGATTTTTGCGTCTTTGTTTGCTAAAATTTCAGAAGTTATTTCTCCTTTGTCGATGAATCTAGGTTCATTTAGAAGTGGAAGATTGTATTTTTCATCATAAAAGTTATAGCCACCAAGAACCGTTCCCATGTGCATATTCACAACACGCCATGGAGTTAATACTGTTTCTTTATCTGGATTTTTAAAATAACTAAATAGCTTAGCTATTTCTTTTACTCTTTCTGTTGGAGTTAAAGAATCAGCGTTCTTAACCTTTTCTCGAATTTGTCTTCCAGCAGCAATGAATACATCCTTGTCGTAGTATTTTATAAACTTTTTGAAAATTGACTTTGTCACACCCTTAGGCATGAACTCTTCCCATGATTTTTTATCTACGATCTTATCATCTAAAAAATCGGTGATTTTGAAGTCACTATTAAAATCAATGTCTGATCCAAAGATCATCAAAGGCATTCTTATGGATATTCCCCTTAGAATAGATATTGCCTTTAGCCTATTTTCCTTAAGTTCTCTGTCTTTTTCTAATTTTTCTTTTTCTTCTTCTGTTAAATCTTTTTTCTTTTTATGAGATAACGACTCAAGTTTTTCTCTTTCTTCGTCAGAAAAGCCCTGTTTATTTACTGTAATATCTTTAGTTTTTTCTTGTGCAGCTGATGAACCAATTATTTTCTTTAAATCATTGAATTCTTTTGCATCTTCATCAGCTAGATTAATCAGCTCGTCATAACTGTAAATTGAATTATCTTCAAAACCATTTCTTACAGCACGCTCTGCATATGATTTCTTTAATTGTTGCATTATTGAGTCAGTCTTATAACCAACCATTCTAGTGCCGTCAATTGAAATCACTGGACAATAATTTAAAAAATCGCCTAATACTTTGCTATCACTGTCCTTTCCTTTACCAGCTTTTTGAGATACTGAAACAGCATCAGCGACCATTTTTAAAGCTCTATCAGGGGCAAAATCAAAAACAAAACAATCTGTCTTTATTTTTCCAAAACTGTTGCAAGGGGACTGGACTCTAAATATTGTTTGAAGATAGTTTGCTGCAGATGTGGAATATGAACCTGAGAGCATAAATACGGCAGTCCATTCAGGAACTGTAACGCCAGTAGTTAATCTGCCACATGAAATTGTTATTGTATAGCCTTCTTCTTCTGAATCTCGGATAGCTTTCTTAACTGTACCAAGCTCACTTTCAGAAATATCACCATCTCCCTCACCTGCTACATTGATTATTTTAAACTGGCTATTACCAAATATAGGATGAGATTGCATCAACTCCTTTAAAGCTTTTGCTTCTTTTACACCTGGTACCATCCACAGAGAATGCCTAAACAACTTTCTGTAATTATCGCTTGAGTATGGATAGTTACTTTCAGGATCTTCTTTTGTTAAAAGATTCAAAAAGCTGATTATGTCATCTTTATGGACGAACTCGATTTGAGAATCATCTCTTACGACACTATTATCAGTAATTTTTCCAACTTCACGTGTTTTAAAAAATTCTGTAAAGTTGAAAGCCTTATCAGATAAGTCAGAAATCAAACCAGGCTTATTTATAATTTTTCCTAAGTCATATGTATAAATATGCATCTTAGGCAAATCAGCATAAGGATTAGGATCTCCGAAATGTAACTTATCCCACTCTTCTTTTGCTTGCTGTTCTTGAATATAATCCCATGTAAAAACAGCATCATCCTCATATTTATCTAAGATGTTAAAAGGTGTTCCTGAAAGAGATAAAAGCTTTGTACCTTCTTTTTCGCCATCAATTCCCTCAAGTAGAACTTTTAAAACATCTGTTCCAAGCGCTGTTTGTGTGCCTTCGTGGGCTTCATCTACAACAACAAGATCCCATGTAAGATCAAATAGCGATCCATTTTTCTTATACTTTCCGTTAACGTAGCTTGAACCTCTTAGATCTTGAATTGACGCAAAATATACAAATTTATCACCTAGTTTAGAAAAATCACTGTCAGTTATGTATCCTGTTCCTTTGGACGCAAACTTCATTCCATCTTCTTTTGTGAAAATCTTATAAAAATCTTCTTCCCAACTGTCAGACACAACAGGTCTATGAGTAATAATAATTGACCTGTTAAATTTCATTTCTTTAATTACTTGTAACGTGGTTAAAGTTTTACCGAAACGCATTTTTGCATTCCAAAGCATGCGGCCAGCGTTCTTATCATTTTTAAAATATTTTATTGTTTTATCAATTGCTTGTTTTTGTTCAGGTCTAAAAACAATCTGTGTTAACTCTGCTTTAGATGCACAATTGTTGAGAGCTACTAAATTTTTCTTAACAGCAGCTACAGCCTCCTTAGCGGTTTCTAAATCAATGTAATACCACTCAAGACCACTTGAATCAGTTTCAAATTTCTTTCTTTCAATTCTTGAATTTTTTAAAATTCTGTGTACATCATGATCACTAAATGCTTTTAGTTCTATTGAAGTGCCATCTTTTGAAGGAACATTTCTTACAGCAAGTTCTGTATGCAACAAGTCATATTTAACACCGGCTGTTGTTGTATATGAATTAATTCTCTCTCTTGCTGCTTTATTCAATTCACTACAGTTCGGATTTAAATGATCAAATGACAAATCGGTATCAACTGTAGCTTCACCAATTTTTAAAACACCTTTATGAGCCTCATCAGGGATACCAAATATATAAATTAATTTATATTTAAATGAATTTGTGTATGAATTTGCCATATATTACCTACTATTTTTTTAATAGTGTTCTAAATTCAATAGACTCATTTGTTCGCCAATCAAATACTCTGCAATAATAATTAATATCATTTTTAGCAGTGCTTTGATCAACTACATTTTTCAAACTGTTGTGCACGTCAAAAAGATCTGTGTCACTATCATGATTACGTATATTAAAATTAGGGAAAGGAACTTTTAGTGTAAGACCGTCCATTTGAAATAAATTCCAAGAAATGATATTAGCTACTTTTTTAAGTAAACCAATATCAGGATCATTTCCAAATCTATCTTCATAATAATCAATAAAAGTAAATAGGACATTTTCCCTTGCAAGAAGAAGGTTATCGCCTTGAAATTCATAACCATAGACGCTCTGAACCGCTCTTATAGCCCATTTAATCCATTCCTCTGTTTGTTTTTTCTTGATATTCTCGTTTACAACTCTCAGCTTTCTATCTAATAAACCAATTCTTTTCTTTAATTCTATAGATTTACCAGATACTGTGTCATAACGACTGACAAGATAAGGAGCCTCTCCACATGAGATTTCTAAACGTTGAGCATCTACATAACGTTGCCAACTCTTATTTTTAGGAAATACAACTTTCTTTGTTACAACCCAATCCTTATCTGATGGAGTATTAAATACATTTTCATAACCAAACCATGAATCATCTACTAGGTTGTTTTGCATATTACAAACCCATGATGGAGTAAAAACTTCTGCTTTATTTTTGGTTCTGTCTGATTGTTTTGAAGCTGCCTTACAAATTCTTGGTTGAATTAAATTTGGAAAATCTTGAGATATTTGTTCAGGCATTATTTGATAGCTATGACTGAAATTATATCCATAATGGGAATAATCATCGGTTGCCCAAATAATGTTTGTTTTGGTTGTCTTATCTTGCAACAAAATTGCTAGTAGATGACGATCAATCTTATTCAACTCATCTTCCAAAATATCTACATTAGCTATTGATGAATACATACAAAGATCCGATCTAATAATTGATAGCAAAGAAACAAAAATTCAACTGAAGATCAATGTCTATAGTTGATATATTTAAATTCGAATTTGACCGCAGGCTGCCACAACTCTCTTATTTTTAAGAAATATCACTAAATTATCAAGAGCAACTATAAAGTTATCTTCTCTTAATAAAGATCAATTGCTTAGTTTCACATCACAAACTATTTTGTATCCTAAGGCAGAATTGCTTATCTGTAAGCAATTCTGCTTAAAAATTATGATGCAGTTTTCTTTTAAAACTGTCCTCTGCATCTTTCATATGTTTGCAAAAAGTTGAGTAATCTCTATTACAATCGACACAAGGCACATCAAATCCTAACTTTATAACTTCTATATCATCTCTTTTTTTTACATTCTTCTCATAAGTTAAACCTTTGTTCAAAGCTAATTTAACAGAACTCTGTAGAGTGCAGGTATTATTTTGAAAAGGGTAAATATAGAATGCTTTTTTTGAATCAAACCTTAGCATATATGCCAAAATTTGAAGATAATCTTTGTTTTTGATATTACATTCTGGCTTGTACTTAGCATCTGCTATGATTCTATTATTTGGATTTTTGCCGATAAAATCTGGATAGATTAGGCCTGCGACTCTATCTTTTTCAGAATTGAATGAAGTAGATGTAAATAATTGTTGTGCACCAGAGTTTGAACCATCAGAATTTCCTTTGTTTCTTGGATGGTAAAAAACATCTCCAATTAGTGTATTTACATACTCTTCCCACAACCAAGCTCCATCAAATAAGATGCCATATAAAGAGCAACAGCCAACAGAAATTTGTTGTTTTTGGTCTTTTAAAATTTCCAAACATAATTTTTGAAGGTCTTGGTACTCTTTGTAATATGCATGTTTTACAGGATTTCGTACATTTTTTGATAATATCTTTTGCCTATCATAAAAAGAGTATTTTTCCGTAACTGAAACAACTTTATTAACCTCGTCTCTTACCTTACAAAGTATCTGTTTTCCATAACTTTTGCAATGAATGTACTCAACAGTGTGGCGAATTAGTTCAGTCACATAGTTGTCATATGAATACTCTTTTTTTGAATAGGCAATTTTACCTAGAAAAGGGGTATTCAATTTTATATGCCTTGATATATCAATTGAACCTTTAACATTAGAATCATTATAAAGATTTCTTACATATGTCTTAAAAAGCCCCTTTCTCATTGCCTTTTTAAGATAATATGGAAATAGAAAAACAAGGTACATGAAGATATTTTCTTTGAAATTAGATTGAATACTAAAATCAATAAAATTCGGAAAATCAAATACCTTTTGAATCAAATATTGTAAAAAAAAATCCTTTGAGTCTTGTTCTGAACTAAATCTTGATTTTATTGTTATCTTCTCACCATTAAGCCCTAGAAATCCCATTACATTTGAAGTTACGTAATCATTGTCTATTCTCTTAATGACTACTTGTTCTTTACTTAAATCATCTGAATCTTTTACATGTTCTGGGAAAACAAAAACACCTTCATTCTCAAGATATTCAAGAGAGTAATCTGCAATCCTACCTAAAAGTCCTTTACAGTCGTTAAAGTCACCTTTAGACTTCTTAGAATTATCAGTTATATACATCAGTCAACAATCCTGAAATTAACTCTTTTGCTAAGAAGCTTCAAATTGAGAAGATTGTTGATCTATTTCTTGAGGCATCTTAAATTTATCGTAGCTTTCTTTTAATGTTGATAGTTTTTCTTGCTCATTAGGCATACCTTGAACATAATCTTCCAATAAAGGTTCAAGATAATCTTTCCACAAAGTGTCTGCATCTATATCTTTTAGTTTCAAGAAATATGCTGCCCCGATGTGGTAATGATCATTCAATCCTTCAATTTTTGAAATTTCAGCATTTAGAGAGCTCATTCTTGCTATAGCCTCATCCCATTTACTAGGCTCTAATTCATCTAACATTCCTATATTGTCATTTGCTTTAATGTCGATGAATCTAAACCTTCTTCTCATTGCAAAATCAAAACTATCTACAGATCTGTCAATATCATTCATCGTTCCAATAATATAGACATTGTCTGGTATATAAAATCTATAATCTTGTTTATCATGCAAATTATGGTATTGCGTCATTACACCTTCTTCTGCCTTTCCTCTATACCCAGGATCGATTGAAAAGAAGAGCTCTCCAAAGATCTTTGAAATTTCACCTCGATTTATTTCATCGATGATGAAAACGTATGATGGATTTTTATGTTTGTTTTTTTGCTGTTCTTCAATTAATTCACGAATCTTCTGAACTATAGGAAATATATAACTATATTCATGTTTATATTCTTTACTTTTAGATAATGATTTTAAATCACTGGGTTTATTTATGATATTTTTAGACTGTACTGCTTCTATTATTTTTTCGGTATTAAATTTAAGACAACTTTCGTTTGGCTTTTTAGGGGAGTCAGGCTCAACTTGTATTTCACGATTACCTTTTGCATATTTGATCTTAAATTTTATTCTATCTCGTTTGGTTTCAAATTTATTGTCCTCACAGTTTGGATCATCGGCTATTTTGTTAAAGAAAGTCTCTATTAGCTTGCTTGTATTATCTTCTTCAAAGTCTTTTCTTGCTCTATCAACGAATTCTTTAAAAATACCATCAACCAACTTAAAAGACATTGATTCTCCGTCTTTACTTAAAATTGGTCTCAATCCTTCAACAAAATCTGAATAATCATAGTTAGGATGGAACTGCACAAAACCAATTCTTTGTTTTTGTTCATTATCTAGAGAAGAATAATCTTTTTCAGTTCCATTACTTACTATATCTGCTGCAATTTGTTTTGCTAAAAAGGTTTTTCCTGTACCAGGTGCTCCATGAAAAATTATGTTTTTAGAGTTTTTTAAATCTTGAGAGTATTTAGTTAGATAAACAATGTTTTCATGTTGTTCTGAAGATGACGCATCTTCAGATTGTTTTGAAGTGCTTTCATTTGAATAATCGATTTTTGCAGAAATTTCATTATTTATAACATTATCTTTTTTCGGACGCGTTTGGTTCTCGAACAGTTTTTCTTCATTCTTATATTTTAGACTTTTTTTAACATCTATTGCCTCGACTTTATTATTCGAAAAAATTCTACATTCATAATTTATTTTAGTCAGCTGTGCCCAAGCTTGATTATCAGCCCTCTCTTCTGGCGACATATTTTTATATTTTTCGCCCGTGCTTTCTTTTTTTTGATCGTAGTAATTAGGATTTATTTCTTGTAACTTTTGTAAAAATTCTTCTTTGGTAGCTTTTTCTTTACCTTCTTTATTTAAAGCTTCTACTACCTCTATGAACACCTGGTGATCTGTTGTTTTGTTTTTCGTAGTATTATTTATATTTACAACCATAAAGCGTAAGAGAAATTGCAAGTTTCAAAAACAGCATGACTTTAATACGCATAATATATGTTAGTTATCGACTTTTTATATGTACATGTAGAGTACATTACTGCATATCATTTTATGTTACATATTTTTATTTTAGATTCACTTGATAAAATATAGATCTTGAGCTGCATCATGAAATTTCTTAGTGTTGCATGATAATTACTAATTGTCTAAATTCACCACTCAAATTTAGGCAATTCTCCTCACTTTTCATTATGCTTTTTGTACAATAACTTATAACTTTACTGAAATTAAACTACTACCAGCAGTATTACAACGATTTGGAATCACACCAATTTAGAAGGTAGCTTATGAAACTTCTAAAATGCCTTTCAAGAATGCATGTTTTACCATTGTCAGTTTTATCAATGATCTTAGCTATTTCCTTCTAATTTACAGGTTGCGCTAGTGTACTAGGTGTTGCCTGTGAGAATATTGGTGACATTACCAAGATTAACACCTACGTTGAAAATAGTGAACCAAAGCTCTATGATGTTCTATCAAAGCTTAACAAGCCTGATTTTGAAATAAGAGGCTATAACTTTAAAGTTACAAGTCAAATCTATTCAGCTACGCTAAGTGATTCAGATAAAAAGCTAGTTATCATTCAATATAGCGTAGATTCTACAGAAACTGACTATCCATACAGAACCTTAAAAGATGCTGTGTTCTTACTAGATTCAGATACCATTGATAAAAACAGCATTGTAAAAGAGGTTAAATACTTTGGTGTTGCTTACTTAAATACCATGGATCAGTTCAGATACTACGTCATGTCTGATAACGAACTTAAGATCTGGACTAACCTAGGTTACAGATACTTAACTGGTAATAATAAAACAGGTTACTTTAAGCCTATACCTGAGGTAACTGAATTCTCAGTTATAAAAGATCAAATTGAATCGCTCTATGGAGAGATTGGATTTTTAGAACCTGAAGATGGTCTTAATATGCTAGGTACTAATGGATATGATCATAGTGACGCTTACCCTGAGGTTCAGGTAGTTACAGGCAGTGCTGTGTTATTTACATTGTCTTTAATAAATACAGCAGCTCAATACCGCTCTATTAAGTAAAGCTCAGCTTCTACTTTTTTGGACTCTCTATAGGCTTTTGTTATTTGAATTGATTCAAATGTCTCTAAATTGATAAATATCTTATTGATGCAAAGGTTATTTACCTACTTCATCATTCATTGCCTAATGTATCAAAGCAGTGGCAACAATAGACTTTTAAGACAAATTTGGACCACTGCCTTTTGTATTTTGGTGCAGTTTTTCTTTTACAAGTACTCAATCTGTGATCTTAATCTGTAATCTAAAAACCGCTTATATTTAGAAAGTTTGCCCTCTTTATTTTAATGTAAAATTCTTCTAGCTACGTTAAAAGTAGGCTCGCTTATTGAGTTTCGAGGTAATAGTTTGAGTAGTAAGACCTTAGTAGCATCTTACTGTTAGACTGTTTACCTATTTGACTATTTACCTATACGAAATGTCTTTAGACTTTTTTATTTTCTAGTCAAGATTAGCTTACTCTGATAAGATCGCACCTTTGTGCTTTTAAAGCAGTCATAAGATGCTGTATGGATACAGCGACTCTACAACCTTACCTAAAAGACAACTTTATGAATAACACAGACAATACTGTTGAAACTCCCCTTGTGCTCAATAAAAAGAAGATGCTGATTTTAGCTGTTCAGCATATGTTTGCTATGTTCGGTGCTACTATCTTAGTACCAATCCTAGTTATGGGCTTTTTTAAAGATGCTACAGGTGAAGAATTAACCTCTGGTCTTACAGTTTCTGTTACTTTATTCTGCGCAGGTGCCGGTACTTTAATCTTCCACCTATGCACTAAGTTACAGGTTCCTGCCTTTTTAGGATCATCATTTGCTTTTTTGGGCGGTTTCTATACTATTGCAAACTTTAACACTGGCATGTATGCAACCATGAGTGTTAATGACAAAGCAGCCTATGCCTGTGGTGGTGTGGTTGTAGCAGGTTTAGTTTATCTTGTAATGGCAGCTATTATTAAATTAGTAGGTATTGCCAAAGTCATGAGATACCTTCCACCTGTAGTTACAGGACCTATGATTGTTTGTATTGGTCTGTCATTAGCTCCTGTTGCTATTTCAAATTCTGCTGTTAACTGGCCATTAGCCTTAGCTGCAATTCTAACCGTTATCGTATTTAATATTTGGGGACGAGGCATGTTAAAGCTCATCCCAATTTTAATGGGCGTGGTATTACTCTACATCGTAGCTTTAATTTTAGATATAGTAGGATTTACTAATACTGATGGCTCAGCAATTATTAACTATGCTTCAATATCTAGTGCTTCATGGGTAGGTCTGCCACCATTCCAGATGTGTAAGTTTGATTTAACCGCTATCTTAGTAATGGCTCCAATTGCAGCTGCTACCATGATGGAGCACATCGGTGATATGTCAGCAATCTCTGCTACTGTTGGTAAGAACTTTATTGCAAAGCCAGGTCTTAACAGAACCTTATTAGGTGATGGTTTAGCTACAGCCTTTGCAGGCTTCATCGGCGGTCCTGCTAATACTACCTATGGTGAGAACATCGGTGTTCTTGCTATGTCAAAAGTTTATGAGCCTAAGGTTGTAAGAATGGCTGCATTACTAGCTATTATCTTATCTGTAGTACCTAAGTTCTCAGCTATCATTTCAACCATGCCAACAGCTATCATCGGAGGTATTTCCTTTATCCTCTACGGTATGATTTCAGCTATTGGTGTAAGAAACATCGTTGAGAATAAAGTTGACTTATCTAAGTCAAGAAACCTCATCATTGCAGCTGTGATCTTCGTGTCAGGCTTAGGCTTTAAAGACGGTTTAACCTTCTCTGTTTTTGGTACTTCTGTAACCTTAACCTCACTTGCTATTGCTGCAATTGCAGGTATTGTTTTAAATGCAGTATTACCTGGTAACAAATACGTTTTCGATGAGAACATCATTGAAAACGAGATCCACCACAAGGCTTAGCCTTGTTAAGTAAAAGAACAGACACAGTCTGTTCTTTTATTGAATGTTATTTTTACTGATGTTACTTTGGTAGAAAGTTATTTTTATTGAGAGTTATCTTGGCAGAAGATCACTTTTATAGAAAGCTACTTCTAGATAACTGACTTTAAAAACAGTTTCCTTTACAGATAAAGGCATAGATAAATTTTAAAATTTAGTAGATTGAAAAAAGGATAAATAGAATGGATTTTACAAAACAGCCTAACATTACAATCTTCAAGCACCCTCTTATCAAGCACAAGATCTCTTTATTAAGAGATAAAGAGGCTTCTACTAACAAGTTCCGTACTTTAATTGAAGAAATTGCAATGCTAGAAGCATATGAAGCTTTAAGCGATTTACCTTTAAAAGAAGTTGAAGTTGAGACTCCTCTTGAGAAGTGCAAGACTCCAATGTTAGATGGTTTAAAGCTTGCTATTATCCCTGTTCTAAGAGCAGGTTTAGGTATGGTACCAGGTCTTGATGCTTTAGTACCTTCAGCTAGAATCGGTCACATTGGTATGTACCGTGATGAGGTAACTCACAAACCAGTTCCTTACTACTGCAAGTTACCACAGAACCTTGAAGAGAGAACCTGTGTGATCTTAGATCCTATGTTAGCAACTGGTGGTTCAGCTGTTGATGCTGTAGATATGATTAAAGAAAAAGGCGGCAAAAAGATTAAGTTCTTATGCATCATTGCAGCTCCAGAGGGTTTAGAGAAACTTGCAACAGCTCACCCTGATGTTCAGATCTACGTAGGTCAGTTAGACAGAGAGTTAAATAAAGATGCATACATCTGCCCAGGTCTTGGTGATGCTGGTGACAGAATCTTTGGTACCAAGTAAGACTCACTCGTGTAAGAGTTAATTCTAAGATTTGATCTGGCTACCTTATATATAGCTTGATATGGCTTAATCTTACGAGATTTAATTAACTCTAAAGATTAGGTAAAAATCTGAGAGTGAAATAAATTCCGTGTAACCCCAATTAAGTCTGATATCATTTTACGACTTAATTGGAGTTTTAAATGGCAAAAATCAAACGTAATCTAGTAGCAACTTTTAAGTAGCTACATCCAATAAGAAGTAAGAATACACTACTGATAATTCTTTGCTAGCTAGAGCTTTAGCATAATTGCTGTTATCAGGTAAAGCTGATATCAGGTAAAAATGATGACGTTCTTGAACTTGTTTGACGTTTTCAATGGCTTGACGTATTCAATGTTTAGCCCTACTACAAAATTATGAATTTGCTTGTCTTATCATTTAGATGTTTACCGTAACTCAATAAAAAAGAACTTGCTCTTTATTGATGGTAATATCTTCCATTAAGCCATGCAGAATACTGTTTTCAGATCCTTTAAGTTTCATTCACATTTCTCAACGTTAAAAGATTTAACAATATTGTTTTCTGAAATTACATTGCTGATTTTGTATTTATTGGTTCTATAGTTATTTCTATTTAACTCTTTTTCAACCCAGGTTAAGCCATCTAAGGTAAAATCATCAAGGTTGTCAGTAGTATCAGCATCAATGTATAAACAGTATCCATCTTCAACCAATTTACTGTTATCATAATCGTCATCATAACCAACATCGAAATCGACATGTTGTACATAATAATCTTGGAAGCAATATGGATTTTGTACTCGTTTAATAAATTCTTCTTTATTTCCACTAAATACATCGCATATTTCGTCAACCACAATCAAAATCCTATATTCTAGATTTGAATTAAATGCTTTAACAAAATCAACAAGTGAAATCATAAGATATCTCCTAAAGTTCTCTTCGACGTAACATACAAATTAACTGGTGCAACTTCAATAATAATGTAAGTACATACACGTCATAAGGTTGTAATCTCCAATTGTTTTAAGCAAAACAGGACATCTTGGAGATGGCTTTTTTAGTCTAAAAAGCGCACTGATCCGTTTTTCAAGTTTTCATCAGTTTAACTGCTAGACAATGCATGCTTATATGAACTTTCATAAGAAAACACTATCGCTGTGTTAGTTGCATAAGATACATTCCTATTGTAGATAGGAGGACTATTAGCAACTGCTTTAACCATAGGTTTCTCCAAATTAAATGTTTTTTGCCGTGTTCTGCCTTTAGTAATCTTCTACTGATTGTTTAAGATCTTATAATTAAGTTGCTTTTCTATTAGCTCAGCCTGTCTGCAAGCGTAGCTTAACTTTTGAGAACACGATTTTTGGTAATAATAAAGAGCTTTTTGCTCATCTTTTCTTACATAAATACCTTGCTGATAGTAAAACGCAAGATTTGCACAGGCAGTTCTGCCTTTGATAGCACAGGCTCTGTTACATGCTGCAATATCACCGTTTTCGCATTGTTTTACAAAACTTTCTCTTGTAAAACAAAGTGCAAAGCTAAGCACTACAAATGCTGTTGCAATGATGAAAGCAAAGCTGAACACAGGATGGGTTCTAAAATTGAACTTGAGATTTTTTAAGCTGTCTTTAAATTTCATACTACACTCGCTTTTATGGTCTAATACCTTTAGCAGGTATTTTATTGAGGGTCTTTTATCGTTCTTTTTATCTAATAAACCGATCTTAGCTACAACTTTGCTCTTTGCTTTTATAAACTCCGATATATGAGATTTTGATTTGTATAACCAAGTTGCAGGTAGCAACATGGTCTTTAACTAAAATTTGAAAGGTAAGGCTATGAGTACAAAGATCTAAGAGAAATTAAGGATTGAGGAATTTAGAAGAAAATAATCATTGCCTTACCTTATGAACTAATCTTATAAAGGCATCGTTCCAGATTTAGATTGGTGTATAAAAAAAGTAAATAAATACCTTTTGAAAATCACGCTTAAGATTAAACAGCTAATTCATGATTAAAAAAATTGACTGGTATTAGGTTGGTTCATGCTCTTAGGACTTAGTGCGCCACATGATTAGCCTTATGTGGCGCTTAGGATATGTAAGTTTTATCGTGTTAAGTCTGCACTTAACAGTACCATTTAAGCTTAAACTTCCTGATACTCGGTAAAAGCTCTTACTTTAGGATCAGCATTGAACACTGCTGCAATTCTTAACAACTCATTCTTTTTAGGTAGGATGTTGCCATAGTCTCGTGTCTTTATCTGCTCTACAGCTTCACTAAGCTTTGCCTTAGCTTCTGTCTCATTTTCTGCATACTTAAATTCAAAGACTATTCTTCTGTTATCAGACTCAATTACAAGATCG
>ERZ857629.2142-NODE-2142-length-19364-cov-18.001502_pt1 | contig 19364 bp, 15 predicted proteins | sample MGYA00519700_ERZ857629 | MGnify/ENA primary metagenome ERZ857629 (study PRJEB31778, sample SAMEA3449351) | human gut metagenome | biome: human gut; feature: human-associated habitat; material: faeces | place: United Kingdom | collected 2010/2012 ...
ATATGGCGTTAGAGCTGCATGTAGGCAGATGCTATTCGCCATTCCTTGGTCCTATCTCCGACCTCTTCGTATTCTTGTCAGGATTGATAATATCGCTGACTTTACTTTCGGGATATATCATCCTGCGCAGACAACGAAACCGACGCAAAGCTAAAGTGATATCTGTAAGCAATAACATAAATCGCTAATAATCATAATAATTAAGTAATTTAAGTAAATCAATTTGAAGTATGAAAAAGTTCAAGACAATGATGGCCATGATGTTGGCTTTGGTTTCTATGTGTGTAGCATTCAGCTCTTGCAGCAGTGAAGAGGATGATACTGTGGCAGCTGCCAAGGAAATTGCCGGTTCATACACCAGCTCTCTGGATATGACCGTAATGGGTGGGTCTTCTACGTACGAGAATGTTACCATGAAGATCGAGGCGGTAGATGATGCTACCGCCAAGGTTACCTTACCTGCTTGTGGCGAGGGCATGATGGCTCTTCCTGCTCTGGAGGTTCCTGCTGTAAAGGTTTCTGGTTCCAATGGTGCTTATGCATTCGCTAAGGAAAATTATGCTGGTACTGTTACCGTGAATGGTGCAGAGAAGAAGTACACTGTTACTTTGCAGGGTACATTGAAGGACAAAACCCTGACCGTCAACTATTCTGTGCAGTATGGCAAGATGCCTATGCCAATGATTGGTAAGTTTGTTTGTACAAAATAAGAAGATTGTTTCAGGATAAGTTTTGATATGACTCGATGAAACAAAAGATATTCGCACTATTCCTAATCCTTTGCGGATTGTGCCTGAATCTGAAAGCCGAACCCCAGGGTGATATCGTGGGGAGAGTGCTCGATGATTCGGGCGCACCTTTGGTGGGTGCTACCGTCCAGATGGTGAATGCCAAGGGAGGAATGACAACTGATGAAGATGGATATTTCCGCATTCCTTATGCCAAGGATGGAGCCGTGAGAGTGAAGGTGAGCTTTGTGGGCTATCAGACTCAGACCTTCGTTCTGAAGGCGGATGAGAAGAAGGGCAATCAGCACATTCTTCGTCTTCAGCCGGATGCTACTGCCCTCAATCAGGTGGTAGTAACTGCAACCCGTACTCCGAAGGCTTTGAAGGATGCTCCTGTGGTAACCCGTCTGATTACTGCCAATGATATCAAGATAGCTGATGCTACCAATATCCAGGACCTCCTCACCGAGCAGATGCCGGGTTTGCAATTCGGCTATGCCATGAACCAGGAAACTTCGCTCAATATGAATGGTTTCGGCGGAAACGCTGTGCTCTTCCTCGTAGATGGAGAGCGATTGGCTGGTGAAACCATGGATAATGTAGATTATAGTCGTCTGAACTTGGATAATGTAGGACGTATCGAGATAGTAAAGGGTGCAGCTTCGGCGCTCTATGGTGCCAATGCCGTAGCCGGAGTCATCAACATCATCTCCCGTGAAAACAGCGAACCTTGGACTGCCAATGTCAATACCCGCTACAACGACTTCAACAAGGAGTGGCGCCACGGCGGAAGCTTCAACTTCAATGCTGGAAAGTGGAATTCGCAGACCAGCATCCAGCGCACTACATCGGATGAGGTGCAGCTCACCAGTCCTTTCGATACAGAATCCAACATCCTCCATATCTATGGTGGAGAGACATTCAATGTGAAGGAGCGACTTACCTACAAGCTCTCTAACAAGGTGAAGCTGATAGGTCGTGGCGGTTATTTCAATCGTATCAGCAAGCGCAGCAACTATGATGATCATTACATGGATTATTCTGCCGGACTGAAGTCGGTGATGACTCTTTCGGAGAATGATAATCTGGAGATTTCTTACGGCTTCGACCAGTATGACAAGGCTCGATATGTGAATGATGAGCGTACTCACGACCACGATTATACCAACCGTCAGAACACCGTCCGTGCCCTCTATTCCCATATCTTCGGCAAGAATACATTGACGGCAGGTGCTGATTTCCTGAACGATTATCTCACCACCTATCAGTTTGCCAACAATGGTTCCAAGACTCAGAATTCATACGATGCCTTCGCCCAGTTCGATTACAATCCTTTGCAGTGGTTGAACATCGTGGCAAGTCTTCGTCATGATTACTTCTCTGCATCCAGTCAGCATGCCACTACCGGTCGACTGGCTCTGATGACCAAGTGGAAGGGTTTCTCCATCCGTGCCAACTATGCCGGCGGATTCCGTGCCCCAACCCTCAAGGAGATGTATATGAACTTTGATATGGCAGGTATGCAGATGATTTACGGTAATCCGGATCTGAAGCCGGAGAAGAGCAACAACTTCAACCTGACGTTGGAGCATACCGGCAGAGTGAAGAATGCAGGCTTCTTTACCGGTCAGTATAGTCTTACCCTGATGGGCTATTATAATAAGTATGATAAGCGCATCACTACCGAGAATTATGCCGATTATACCCCGGGAACCGGTCAGCCGGATGTAGCTTCGCGTTATTGCAACGAGGATGGAGTAGAGGTGAGCGGCATCGACTTCAGTGCCCAGTACCGTTCGGATATGGGGCTCGGCGTGAAACTCGACTACAGCTATCTCCATGTGGGTGGCAGAAGCGTAGATTCCCAGTTCTCTCAGCCTCGTCCGCATTCAGCTACCTGGCGTCTCGACTACGATCGTCAGCTCTGTTCGTTCTATCGTATCAATGCCGCTCTGTCAGGCAGATACCTGTCATCTCCAGATACGAACATCGAGAAGCATGACAGCTGTTATCAGTTGTGGAAGTTCACGCTTCAGCAGCGATTCCTGGATGCCATTAATCTGAACTTCACGGTAGATAATCTCTTCGATTATACACCTGAGAAGTATTATTGGAGTTCGGCGATGACCACCGGTCGCACCTTCTCAGTGGGACTTTCGGTTGACATCGACCGCGTAGTGAATCTGTTCTAGAAATCGCCATCTGGCAGTTTCCAGACCAAAAATAGGTTAAAAAAGCCATAGTGAAGGATGCTTTTCTTTGAAGCGTTAAAGTTGGGTTATTTGATCCACTTGCACCCGTTAGACAATGCTCATGCCGAGCATACTACCAATAAAAGCCCTGTAAGTCTTTCGACTTGCAGGGCTTTTATTGCGGAGAGAGGGGGATTCGAACCCCCGATACGCTTTTGACGTATACACGCTTTCCAGGCGTGCCTCTTCAACCACTCGAGCATCTCTCCTAATGAAAACATTAAATTATGTGATTGGCATTGCTGCGAAGGGCGCGATGCAAATCGGATGCAAAGATAGTGTAAAACGAAGAGAGTACAAAATAAAAAAGGCTTTTTTTGTTGGTGGCGGCAGTTTTGCAAGGCGGTTTGCAGGGCGATAGCCGTCTCGTAAGGTGAGGACGGTCGTCTTGTAAGGTGGGGCAGCAGACTTCTAAGGTGTGGCAGCCGTCTTGTAAGGTGGTGACGGTCGTCTTGTGAAGTGGTGACGGCCGTCTTTAAAAGAGGCGTTGACGGTATTGTTAAGTGTTGGCGGGCCTTAGGGATGTGGCGGCTGCCCGTATGAAAGCACAACGCCGTGATTGCATGGGAGAAGACAGTGCTCTCCTTGCAATCACGGCGTTGGTGTATGCGTCAAAGTGGTGTTGGGGCAAATCAGAAGCGGTAGGTCAGCGTCACACCGAGGTTTTTGAAGCCCGAATCGATGATTTTGCAGTCGTCGCCCACGTTGATGGCAATCATCGGGCGATAGTCGATGCCGAGCGTGAGCGGAATATCTTTCAGCGTGAAGCCGAATCCCAGTGTGCCGACCGGGCCGAGGAAGAAATCGTCGTCGTCGTCGTGGTCATAAAAACCGAAGCCGCCGCCAAAGCCGCCCCAGAATTTCCAGGTCGCAAAGCGTGGCGTCCAGTTGGGCCACTGGCGGATGTTCCAGTTGTAGACCGCCGTAGCACAGAACCCCTTGTCGAGGTCGAAGATTCCTGCAGTCACGCCAAGGAAGTTCTTCTTGTTGAAGTGGTATTGATATTCAAAATCCATGGTCGACCCGCCGAAGTGTACACCGATGGCGTGTGGGGTGCGTTGGGCGAAACTGCCTGCCGTTGCCATAACGGCAAAAATGGCTGTCAGGAGCATCTTTTTCATAAGTGTTCGTCTTTTAGAAAACTGTCTGTGTTTGTCAGAAGGGGGAGAGTGTTTGTTCTTCCTGTCTGGTAAACGCGTTGACAAATTATGGGTGTGTAATGTTTTCTCCGCCATAGCAAAGCGGATGTTCAATTGCAAATTTAAATCATTTCTCTGAATGCGCCACCATCTTCTCCATATTTTTTTGTTCCGTTTGCCCGCCGCATGCTTGCCGCCAATGCTTGGCTGTTCCGCGAAAACGATGTACCTTTGTAATTGTAAAAATGGATATGAATAATAATTGGAGTAAGGAATACAATCCTTATGCCCTGTCTATTTGCCGTTTATGAGATTTCTCATCGGTCACACAGGATGCTATGCTTTCTCTTCCAACGATCAAGCCCAACATCAGGTACCCCAACAATAAGCAAATGAAATCGCCCGTCTTAAGCATTTCCAATCTCTCCACTGGCTATCGTGGAAAGGTGGTGGCACAAGGTCTCACGGCCCAGTTGCTGCCCGCCTCGCTGACGGCGCTCGTCGGTCCGAACGGGGCGGGAAAGAGCACGTTGCTGCGCACGCTGGCCGCTCTGCAGCCCGCGTTGGCGGGGGAAGTGAGGTGGCAGGGCAGGGCGCTTGCCGAATACAACGCCAGCGAATTGGCACGCCTGGTGGCCGTTGTGCTCACAGCCCGAACGGAGTCGGAATCGCTGACCGTGGAAGACGTTGTGGCCTTGGGTCGCCTGCCCTATACCGGATTGTCGGGGCGCCTGACGTCTGCCGACCGCGCACTTGTTGAGGACGCTATGGCGCAGATGGGCGTTGGCAACTGGCGGAAACGGCGGGTGCAGACGCTCAGCGACGGCGAGCGGCAACGCGTCATGATTGCCAAAGCCCTGGCCCAGCAAACGCCCGTCATCATGCTCGACGAGCCGACGGCTTTCTTGGATTTTCCAGGCAAGGTGGCGCTGCTGAGACTCCTGGGGCGGCTCTCATCGGTTCATGGCAAAACCATTCTCTTCTCCACTCACGACCTTGAACTCGCCCTTCAGCTCGCGTGTCGCTTGTGGGTGCTCTCTGCCGACGGGCTCACCGAGGGACCGCCGCAGTCATTGGCCGCTGATGGCACCATTGCCCGCCTCTTTGCCGGTGATGGCGTGGCCTTCAACGCTGCGCAGATGCGTTTCGTCGTGGAAGAAAACGATGCAGACGCCACTTCCCCAATTTTTTATCAATGACCCCCTACTTATAACAATATGATAGTATGTATCGCCGAAAAGCCGAGTGTGGCGCGTGACATCGCCCACGTTTTGGGAGCCAACACGTCGCACGATGGCTATATGGAAGGCAACGGCTACCAGGTGACCTGGACGTTTGGCCATCTTTGCGAACTGAAGTACCCCGAGGACTACCGTCCCGAATGGAAGCGGTGGAGTCTCGGGGCTTTGCCGATGGTGCCTGAGCGTTTTGGCATACGTCTGAAGCAAGACAAAGGCATCGCCCATCAGTTTTCCATTATTCAGAGCCTGATGCAGAAAGCTGACAGCATTGTCAACTGCGGCGATGCTGGGCAGGAGGGAGAACTTATCCAGCGTTGGGTGATGCAGAAAGCCGGAGCCAAATGCCCCGTGCAGCGCCTCTGGATTTCCTCGCTGACCGAAGAAGCCATCCGCGAGGGCTTTGCGGCGCTCAAACCGCAGGAGAATTATCGGTCGCTCTATGAAGCCGGACTCTGCCGCGCCATCGGCGACTGGCTTCTCGGCATGAACGCCACGCGTCTTTATACGCTCAAATATGGCCGCCAAGAACGCGGTGTGCCGCCCCTCTCTATCGGCCGTGTGCAAACGCCGACGTTGGCACTGATCGTAAGGCGCGGTGAGGAAATTGCCAACTTCAAGCCCGAGCCCTACTGGGTGCTGACCACGCGCTATCGCGACACGGTCTTCACCGCCATCATGGACGATCCGAACGAGGACGAGGCTGCGGCAAGCGAAACTGGCGACGGCAAGAAATCCTCTGTCTCGCGCCGCGGTTACACCGATGAGGCCGAAGCCCGTGCCGCCTTGGAACGCATCAAGGAATCGCCCTTCACCGTGACGGGCGTGACGAAGAAAAACGGAACGGAGGCGCCGCCGCGTCTTTTCGACCTCACCTCCTTACAGGTGGAGTGTAACAAAAAATTCGGCTATTCTGCCGACGTCACCCTTCAAATCATTCAGAGCCTTTACGAAAAGAAGGTGACGACCTATCCGCGTGTCGACACCACCTTTTTGAGCGACGATATTTATGCCAAGTGCAAAGGGATTCTCAACGGCATCAGCGGCCAGTATGGCGAATTGCTCGCCGCTTTGCGCGGTGCCCCACTGCGCAAGAGCAAAAAGGTGTTTGATTCCTCAAAGGTGACCGACCACCATGCCATCATCCCCACTGGTGTCGCGCCAAATGCGCTGACCGACATCGAACGCAACGTGTATGACCTTGTGGCACGCCGCTTCATCGCCGTCTTTTATCCCGACTGCCGTTTCGCCACCACCACTGTAACGGGCGAGGCCGCTGAAGTGCCCTTCCGCGTCAATGGCAAGCAGATTCTCGATGCGGGCTGGCGCGTGGTGCTGATGCAGGGCAACCAGGCCGCCGACAGCGACAATGCCGACTCCGACGGTGAGCGCCGGCAGGACGAGGAACGCACCCTTCCCGTGTTCACGAAGGGGGAAAGTGGTCCCCACGTGCCCGACTTGGCGCAGAAAATGACGCAGCCGCCGAAATATTACACCGAGGCCACCTTGCTCCGCGCCATGGAAACGGCGGGCCGCATGGTGGACGACGAAGAGTTGCGCGACGCATTGAAAGAGAACGGCATCGGGCGTCCTTCAACGCGTGCCGCCATTATCGAAACGCTTTTCAAACGCAATTACATACGCCGTCAGCGCAAAACGTTGGTGGCCACGCCGACTGGCGTTGAACTCATCCATCTCATCCAGGAAGAACTTCTCAAGAGCGCAGAACTCACTGGACGTTGGGAGCGTAAGCTACGCCTCATCGAGCAGAAGGAATATGGCGCTGGGCAGTTTGTCGACGAGCTCAAGCAGATGGTCAACGAAGTGGTTTTTCAGGTGCTTTCCGACAACAGCAACCGCCGCGTGAGCGTAGCGCCGGAAACGGGGCCTTCTGCCTTGCCGCCGCGCCTCCGTGCCGCCGCAGAGGCCAGCCGTTCTGAAGCGCCGGCTGCCGGGAAACCGAAGCGCAAAATTGTCCGCGTGGGCAGCAAATGTCCAAAATGCGGCGAAGGAAAAGTCATCAAAGGGAAAACGGCCTACGGTTGCTCTCGCTGGAAAGAAGGCTGCGACTGGCGCAAACCTTTCAAGGGAAACTGAAACCTCGTCCAGACACATTCTGCACACGCTTTCAGCGGACAACGAAAACCCCGCTTCACATCTTAGAAACACAACAAAAGCATGAAACAATATCTCAACTTATTGCAGGAAATCCTCGACAACGGCGTTGTCAAGACCGACCGCACTGGAACCGGCACGAAGAGCATCTTCGGCCATCAGATGCGATTTAATCTCGAAGAGGGCTTCCCGCTTCTCACCACCAAAAAACTCCACTTGAAGAGCATCATCCATGAACTCCTCTGGTTTTTGCGCGGCGACACCAATGTGCGCTATTTGCAGGAAAACGGCGTGAGAATATGGAACGAATGGGCCGACGAAAACGGCGACCTCGGACACATCTACGGTTATCAGTGGCGCTCATGGCCCGATTATAAAGGTGGCCACATTGACCAGTTGGCCGAAGTAATCCGGCAAATCAAGGAAACCCCCGATTCGCGCCGCATGATTGTGTCGGCATGGAACGTGGCCGACCTCGGCGTGATGAACCTGCCCCCCTGCCATCTCCTCTTCCAGTTTTATGTGGCCGACGGCCGCCTCTCGCTCCAGCTCTACCAACGTTCGGCCGACACCTTCCTCGGTGTGCCCTTCAACATCGCGAGCTACGCCCTCTTATTGCAGATGACAGCGCAGGTTTGCGGACTCGTGCCGGGCGATTTCGTCCACACCACGGGCGACACTCATCTCTATCTCAACCATCTCGACCAAGCCCGCCTGCAGCTGACGCGCACGCCGCGCCCGCTGCCAACGATGAAAATCAACCCCGACGTCAAAGATCTCTTCAGCTTCCGCTATGAAGATTTCGAGTTGGAGGGCTACGACCCATATCCACACATTCCCGCAAAGGTTTCCGTTTGACGGGCAGACAGGCATGAGAAACGTTCCGTAGATCCAATTCGTAACGCCTACGGTCGCATTTCTCGCGCAAAGTGTTCGCCCTTCTGCTCTTCTTCTCGTCAAACTCTCTGCAACCCACATCCCATTTCCAAAAACCATCAGACCATGCTGACCATCATCTGTGCCTTGGCTGCCAACCGCGCCATTGGCTATCAAAACAAACTGCTTTATCATCTCTCGGCCGACTTGCGCCGCTTCAAGGCCCTCACCACGGGACACACCATCATTATGGGGCGCCGCACTTTTGAGTCGCTCCCGAAAGGTGCCTTGCCAAATCGCCGCAACATCGTGCTCACACGCCAGGAAAGTCTTTCCTTTGAGGGCACCGAAGTGTTCCCTTCCTTGCAGGCGGCGCTCGACGCTTGTGCGCCCGAAGAAGACATCTATATCATCGGCGGCGAGAGCGTTTATGCGGAGGCCCTGCCAATGGCCGACCGCCTTTGCCTCACCCATGTTGAGGCCACGCCAGAACACGCCGATGCCTTCTTTCCGGAGTTCGACCCTATGGAATGGCGTTTGACAGACTCGGAAAGCCACGAAGCCGACGAGAAAACCGCCGTGCCTTACACGTTTGCCGATTACGAACGCTTGTAGGCAAATGCCAACGCGCGATTCTAAAGTGTTTTCAGAACCCCTATTTCGCAAATAAAAAAGAGCATGCGACACTTTCCAATGATGTGTCGCATGCTCTTTTTGTATGTAGGATTTGTAAAACTTCTTATACGTTCTGCGCCTGCTTCTCGTTGTCGATGGCTTCAAAACTTTCGAAGCGTCCGCGTTGGCGGCGTTCTTCGATGAGGCGCTTCAGTAATTTCTGTCGGTCGGCAGCGATGAAGCGGCGGGCGAAGATGTTGGGGATGGCCACGCCCAGCGCGATGCACATGATGGTCAGACCAGAACCCATACCGAATTTCACGGCGTCGGTCAGTTCGCCGACAACACCGTTCATCTCAATCAGTCCCACCAAGGCGCGGTACATCAGTACGCCCGGCACCATCGGGATGACACTCGGGATGGAGATGACGTGGTTGGGCACGTGGAACCAATGGACGGCCTTCACGCAAATCAAACTGATAAGGGCTGAGCCAGCCAAGGAACCGATGGCGAGACCCATGTCGAGGCCGATGTTGTCGTTGCTCGGGCCGAGGTTGACAAAGTTGCGCGTGCAGACAGCGATGATACCGCCGATGGCAACCACCCAAAGCAGGCGGCGCGGGATGTTGAAAATCATGGAGAAACCCATGGCTGAGATGGCAGCCGCTGCGGCATATTCCCAGTATTCATGGTGCGGAATCATCGAGATGTGTTGGAACTGTGCCAAGTCGAAGTTCGACACCTTCAGGAAGAACGCAATGCCGAAAGTCATGGCCGCCAGCATGAGGAACGTGTTGATGGCACGCGTCAGGCCCACCTGGATATAGTTGTCAAGCATATCGTCCACAAAGTTGATCAAAGGCACTCCCGGCACGATAAACAAGGCACAGGCCAAAAGCGGGTGGAGCGGGGTGGTGGTCCAGGTCGACGGCAGGAACATCGAGGCCCAAGCCAGAATTGTTGAGACAAAAGCCGCCGTGGCGATGCTCATGTAAGCGTTCATGCCCATCTCAACCAGTTTGCCGCGCAGACGCATACCCAGACAGGCGGCCAGCGAAGCATAGAGGAAAGCCATCCAGTCGCAGCCAAACTGAATGCAGAAGCCGCCGCAGGCAAACCCCGTACCGATGGCCACCTGCCACGGCGTATAGTTTCTCGGGCGGTTCTTGATCTTCTCCAGTTCCTCCTCATAGCGTTCAATGGAATAGTCCTCGCGGATGGCCTTCCAAGAAAGCTTGCTCACGAGCGAGATGGTCGTCATGTTGATGCCATGCTTGTCGCAGCGCTGGAATTTCGAGAAAGAGTGTTCGGCGTCGCTGAGGTTCACCATCAGCATGTTGTAGGTGACATAAATGTGCAGATGTTCTTCGGGCAGTCCGAGAAAAGCAGCCGTACGTTTCATGTTTCGCATCACGCGGTTGGTGTCTGCTGCGCTTTCAAGGAGCAGTTGGCCCGTTCGGAGCAGCAGGTCGAGCTTGTGTCTCAGCACTTGTTCGCTGTTCTGGTTCGTTTGTGTCATATTTTAGTTTGTTGTACTATGTGATAATCTGTTTCCATAGAACTGGCTGCGCTGCCAAGAAGTGGTTCTTCATAGTAGTGGAATATCCCGTAGATATTCAGTGCCTATTCCTAAGTAATGGTGTAATTATGAAGAGTAAGGAGTTATATCTTTATACCCTGTCTTTTTGCCGTTTTTTGAATTTGTCATCGGTCACATAGTCCGGCTATGTTCCCTCTTCCAAATTCCAAAACCAACAAAAATATAGGTCAAAATTGCACAACTTATTCTTTCACCATTACTAAACGGACTGCAAAATTACAAAATTCATGTGGTATTCCTCCGTTTCTTCCATATTACCTTGCTTGAGATTGCACAAATCCACTCATTATGTTTTATCTTGGCAAATAAGGATGGCAGAACGCTTTGTCCGTGCTGTCCTTTTCCCTTCCGTTTCCCGCCGCTTGCCACCGCTTTTTCGCACCTCCACTCAGGGCCGGTGCGTTTCTCTCTTTCATTGCGCAGGCTCCCTCTTCCGCCTCCGTGTTCCGTCTTCCCTGGCGTGAGATACTTTTACCCCGCCAGCTGCGTCATCCCCTTTTCAAGGCACAGCGTCTTCCCCTTCCAAAGTCCTGATTCCCTTTTCGCACACCGAGAAAAAGCTCCTCGCCGTTTCTTCCCTAAGGCTTTTTAGCGAACGCCCTCCCGCGTTCGATCGCGTCTCGTCCAACGTTCGGTCGCGTCTCGTCCCATGTGCGGTCGTGCCTCGTCTCGCGTTCGCCATCAAGTATAGGGACCGTGGCGCGTTGATGCCTTTTCCTGCCTTCAACGCGTCGCACAAGTCCATCGCAGCGCCACCGCCTTCTCCCGTTGCCCCTTCCCTTATTTCGGTTGAGATTTAAAATAAAAGCAAAAAAATCGTGAAAACATTTGGCCGTTCAATATAAAAGCCTTAACTTTGCACTCGCTTAACAGCAATAACGGTTTGATTCGCTAGCTCAGCTGGTAGAGCACAACACTTTTAATGTTGGGGTCTTGGGTTCGAACCCCAAGCGAATCACAGAGAGGAGGTTTTTCGACCTCCTCTTTTTTTGTATGCAGAATCGGGAAGAAGAGAATTGATGTATGGAAATTCGGTCATAGTCTTGTACTTTTTGGTGCAAAACTATGACCGAATGAGCGGTGGAGAAAAGACAAAATTATAAGGTCTCTTTAAACTGACCTGGTGTCATACCTGTTTCTTTCTTGAAGAATTTTACAAAGTGTGGCGCATCGGTAAAACCCAATTCTTCAGAAATCTCTTTTATTATGAGTTCGTTTTCTGCAAGCAGTTTTTTTGCTTTTAAGATTATTCCTTCATTTATGATTTTTTTTGGACTTAATCCATAAATCTCTTTCGTTATAGCTGATAGTTTGCTTTCTGCTACTCCTATATCTATAGAGTAAAATGCAGGCGAATGCGATTTTTTTAGATTAAATTCAATCGATTTTTTGAAATCATATATTATTTTTAATTTTTTTTGGGGGGGTAAAATCCATGAAATCATTTTCCCAAGAGGCATGTTCCTTTAAAATCTTGAGTATTACAGATATTGTAGCTGCAGTACAATAATTTATATCATCCTTCTGATTTTCAAGTAACGATTTTAGAACTTCTATCCACTTCGTTAGTATTTCCGCGATGTTGTCATCAATAGTTGCAACTGGTGGCGTACCAATATTGCAGAATACATTATAACGAATCCAATCGGCTATTTTTAATGGTAGAAGATTGAGTAAATCCTCTGTAAAGGGTATTCCAATGTCTTCCTCATTCGTGCAAACTGCTTTATGTAAGTCTCCTGGTGAAAATAATAAGATTTGATTATCACTTATTGGAAAATCTTGAAAATTTATAGAATGAGTCCCCTGTCCTTTTTTTATCCATAAAATTAGGTAAAAATTGTGGGAATGTAACTCAGTATCCAAATTCTCATTGTTGTGTGGTATAACTTTCAAGTATGAACCTTCCTTACTACAATATTGAGGTATAACCCCATCTTTTGTATGCAATGTTCTCTTGTAAAAAAGTGATTTCCGCATAAATCCTAGTTTGTTTTGGCTGTAAAGGTAAGCATTTCTCTTGTATGTTTTTGTGTTTGTGTTGTGATTTATTTGAAAATGACAATAGAAATATGAATTGGATAATTCACCTCTGATGGCAAATATCTAATTTAGCACCATCAAATAACAACAAGAACATGGAAAAATCCCCAAACATATCAATTGGTGTCCCCATGTACAATGCTGCCCGATTTATTAAGGATTGCATTGATAGTGTCTTGTCTCAGTCTTTTCAAGATTTAGAGCGACTCGTTGTTACTTGTACCCTCTAATAATGAGGGTACAAGTCCTTTCTGTATGATAAAATATAAACAAAATTCATATATATATGCGAAAATTTCTCTCCATTTTAGTTCTCATGCTTTGCCAGTTCTATGTGGCCAATGCCCAAAAGTGCTTAGTAAGTTTTGGAGTCAATGAAGAGGTTACCGAAATGCCTATTGAAAATGCTCTGTATACTTTGTACCTCAACGACAGCATTCAAGTGCCGTATAAGGTGACATATGCTGATGTACAGAGCGCCACTTATCGTCTTGAATTTGATTTTCGCCCAGGTAGATATACCTTGCGTGCAGAAAAAGAAGGTTACAATGAAGTGCAAAAAGATTTCACAGTAGTCTCCAAACGCAATACTACCCTTGGCATCGGCACGCTTTGGATGAAGAAAGTCAAGACAAGACAGTTGAAGGAAGTCGTTGTCCGTGCCACTCATATCAAGATGGTGACGCGAGGAGACACTGTGGTTTATGACGCAGCAGCTTTTGACTTGGCAGAAGGTTCCATGTTGGATGCATTGGTGGCACAACTCCCAGGAGCAGAACTCAAAGACGGACAAATCAAGGTGAATGGAAAGTTTATCGAAAGCCTTATGGTCAATGGCGAGGACTTTTTTGCGGGCAACCCCAAAGTTGCCCTTGAAAATCTACCAGCCTATACGGTGAAGAACATTAAGGTGTACGACCGTGCGGCAAACGATGATTATCTGAAAGCCAAAGTCAATGGTAAGAAAATCGATGGTGCAGACGAGCACATGGTGATGGACGTGATATTGAAGAAAGCCTATTCCACAGGTTGGTTAGGCAATGTGGAAGGTGGTTATGGATTCCCTTCTGACCGCTACTTGGGCAAAGCCTTCGGGATGGGGTATAGCGGTAAAATGCGACTTGCTGCTTTTGCTAATCTCAACAACATCAAGGATACCCAGACGGGCAGTTCCTCAGGTCAATGGGGCGGTGGCTGGGCACAAGACGGAGAACTGGACGTAAAAATGGGCGGATTGGATTATCTATATTCGCACGACCGTTCCAAAGTCTTTGGTAACGTCACTCTGACGCACGAAGCACCCGAAGTGGAACATAAGGGCAGCAATGTGAATTACTTCAACACAGGCGACATCTTTGAGCGTTCGCATTCTCTACGCAACGATCGGAAGTTGCACCTGATGTCAGCACACCAATTTCAGTATTCCGCCGAGCATGCATATTTCGAGTTAAGGCCCTCTATCGATTATTTGAAGAATAATTACACAAGCATAAGTCATCGAGCACAATTCTCAGAAAATCCAGAGGAGCAATACCGCGTGCAGTCCCTCGATTCTCTCTTTGCTCAAAATGGAATGACATCTTCGCGTTTCACTCGCAACCTCTTAACACGTATAGGCAATGACCAAGACGGCAAGTCTGATTGGATAATCGCTAATTTAGCCGCGAACACAACCATTTCGTTCCCAGCGACAAACGATAATATGGAGATTGCCTTTACGGGAAACTATCGTCGCGACACAAATCGCTACCTCAACTCATTCAACAGAGTGTACGGACCAACTTCAACCAATGCGGGCAGTGGGGATAATTTGTTTCAAAAGTCCGATTATGTCTCGAAGAATTATGGAATGAATGCCGACATTGCCTATACATGGAACTATAGCCCTTACCAGAGCGGTGCAGGACATTACGCTTTAATCAAACCTGAGATTCAGTATGACTTTCATTGCTACGATCAAGTCAACACGTTGCTGCACCTGCATGAAGAGTTTGCAAATGGAGCTAATGGAAGCATGATGGTCCCCCCTTCTGCCATCAGTCCCGAACAGTTGGCTGTAGATCTCAACAATACCTATGCTTCTAATTTGACACAAAACAAGATTAGCCCACTTGTAAGTTTCGCATATCTCTATGTGTCAAGTGTGAGTTCGAGCAAGAGCTTCAATGCAGATCTCACTCTGCGCGGAGACATCATGCACGAACGTTTGGATTACGACAAAGCACAGTTGGACACATTGTTATCGCGAACCATCAGCAAGTTTACCCCAATTGTGAAGTTCAAATATAAGGACAACGGGCAGAAGATTCGTACGGAGATAGAGACAAATTATAGTTTCACAAAGAATGTACCAAGCATCTACAACCAACTTGGCACCATCAATGATAGCGACCCTACAAATATCTATATTAACAACCCCAGATTGAAGAAGCCTCGCACGCACAGTGTGAATGCACGCTACGCACGTTTTCACAATCAACGACATAACAACGTCGTACTCTATGCAAGTTACGGACGCACCGACAATGCCATTGCGCAAGCACGCCTCTACAATCGCGCAACAGGTGTAAGCACATGGATGCCTAAAAACATCAACGGCAACTGGAATACATACGAATCTGTACAATATTCAATGCCTTTCGGAAAGAAGGAATCCTTCCAATTTCAGACTGTAACCACCGCTTCATACGTACACTCCGTAGACTATGCGTCTGAAAGTGAAACACTTGAGCGCAGCGTGGTGAACAACCTGACGCTTGGTGAGCAATTGGCTCTATCTTATCGCGTAGGTAAACATACCTTCGGCATACGTGGTAGCCTCTCATGGCTCAACAGCCGTTCAGCGCGTGAGGGGTATGACAATATATCTGCTTTCGACATTACAGCAGGTGCTAATACTACTCTCAACTTACCAATGAATTGGCAAATCACCACCGACCTCAACCTTTACAATCGTAACGGCTATAGTGACCACACACTCAACACCACCAACTGGGTGTGGAACGCCTCTGTGGCCAAGACCATCTTAAAGGGTAATCTTACCTTCCGCCTCAATGCAGTAGACATCTTGAAGCAAATCAGCAACGTGCAGCACTCTGTGAATGCCCAAGGTCGCACCGAAACATGGGTCAATTCGCAACCTCGCTACGTAATGCTCCACGTGGTGTATCGCTTCAATGTGATGCCCAAGAAAAAGAAAAGCTAAAAGAATAAAGCATGAAATTCTCCCGATAGTTTGACCAAATGGATTGCGGTCCTGTCTGTGTGCGCATGGTTGCATCGTATTATGGTAAAGATTATCCCTTATCTTATCTACGCTCACTCCCTCACACGTGAGGGAGTGAGCGTAGCTGGTATTCGCGATTCGCTCACAGCCATTGGCATGAACAGTGCCACCTTTGATGAGTACGCAAATCAGCATTGGTATATTGGGCGACTACTTACGCAAATTTCTCAAATTATCCATGACAATCTTTGAGTCCAAGAGTATTGGCGACGACCAACAGCGATAGATCGACCACTCTCGTTTGCAGTCATTTATGACAGGTAGCACATTGGAAACCTTGTTTTCTTTGTTGTCAGTGCCTTTCTATATGGCAATAATCATCTTTTACAGTTCATTGGTGTTGGCCGTATTTCTTGGCTTTACCTTAATATTCGAGCAGAAGTAGATATAAGTTCGATGAAGGAGTTTCGTGGCAATACACTTTGTAGTGCCTATCTTGTAATAAGAGAGATTCCGATGTTGGAATTGGTTATTCAGAAAGTGCTATAGAATCATACTAATAAAGCTAAGTCCCATAGTAAGCAATAGGACTTAGCTTTATATTATTGCCACAAAGGTTCAGTTTTCCAGTTGTTAGGGAATCCCATGGCTGCGACATCTGTATTGGGATACTTGGTCAACAACTTTTTGAAGTCATCAACCAACGAGTTGCTAGGGTGAAACGAGTTCAGCCAATAGATAAGGCAACATAAGACTGCGTATAGTCTGTTAGAATTGCTTGGACGAGAGGTAATCCATGCATTACGCAATGTTAAAGGAATTTGAGGCATGACAGGCATGATTCGATTCCAAACGCGGTTGTGATGCGCACATGAATTGCGCAAGGTGTTAACCGCTTTCATCCAACTTTCAAGAATTTCATGCTGTGGTACCCCATAGGAACGAGCTATTGCTTTCTTCACTCTGCGGTCGGCAAAGTTAAAGTATAATTTAGTGAGTGTTCCGAAAGAAGTAAGATCTAACAATTTCCACGCAGGTGGAAAGTCTTCACGTCCATATTTATCGTAATGCTTCTGTATGAAGTCATCTTTAGAACGAGATAACTCGCGTTCTAAAGTACTGAGGTTTTCAGAATACTTATGTTTATTTATAGCCATCGTTGGATCTATAAACCAAAAAGCACCATGAGCTAACGAAAACTGATTGATTATTTTTGATCGTAAAGAGATTTCAACTAATTGTATTGCAGAAAAAGCAAGTTTCTAAGCTCTGCATCAAAACGATAAAGAGCAACCGCTTTATCAAATGTGGCGTTAGGTTTGAAACGAATTGAACCATTAACATCTTCAAAAGGACGCAAGTAAGCATTAAATCGAAAGTAGCTTACATTGTTCAAGAAGTCTTCTGCAAAATTTTCATCATTGACAGAGAGACCATCAGTCTTTAGATTTGCAATTAGAGTAGTTGTACTAAGTGGTGGGTTCGTATAAATCATAAGCCTATATAAACAAAAAGTTCCGCCCTGGTACGCTGTTCTACGGGAAGCGTGGCGGATTCTAGCACTGCAAAAGTACGAAAACTTTCTGAGTAATGCAATTTGTTCAGTAATTATTTTCACATAAACACCTCCATCCCATTGATTTCAAATACGCAGACGTCGCGAAGCTGTCGGATTTCGTTAGATTCCAGCAGTTTCATTCTTCGCGTGCCTTTGTAGAAGTCGTAGCGGAGAGAGATGCAGCGGTGCCAGCATTGGATTTCACCCGAGCGCGTTCAGAGTTTGAGGTCTACGGGTTCGGGAGATTGGAGCATACGTTTAAGCGTGGTGATGTGAATAGCGTGGGGCATTAGTCAAAAGTGTTGTTGTAAACCTGGTTGAATATATTATGTAAGCGAGGGGCGGTAAATAGATTCAGAGGGGGAGGAACTTCTGATTTGTAATTTTATCAATATAAAAGTTTAATCCTCCCTTGTATTCTACGCAAGGGAGGATTTATTTTAGACTAAAAGGATTCAAGTTCTTCTTCGATCTCTTCAAGCGAAGGCAAACTGCTTCGCAAATCCTTGGGTAAAGCTTGTCCCAATTTGTAATCAGAAATGCCTATGGGTTTATTGATGTCGCGCAATGCATATTCCGCTTTTATACGGTCTTTCGTTTTACACAGAAGCAAACCTATCGTTTTATTGTCTCCTTCGCGGCAAAGGATATCATCAACAGCGGAACAATAGAAATTGAGTTTACCTACATATTCGGGTTTAAACTCAGTCACCTTCAGCTCAACGACCATATAACGATGCATAAATGTATTATACATTAGCATATCAAGATAGTAATCATCACCAGCTACTTCAATGTGATATTGTCTGCCTAAGAAAGCGAAGCCTGCCCCCATTTCCATCAAAAACTTTTCAACGTGTTTTACTAATCCAAGTTCCACATCACGTTCATCGTATTTGTCAGTGAAAGTAACCATATCAAACAGATATGGATCTTTCAAACTATTACGTACTTCTTCAGCTTCTGGCTTAGGGAGAGTTAGCTGAAAGTTGTTTGCCAAAGCACCATGTTGTTTGTAATAATCAAGTTCAATGGCTTCCTTTAAATAGTCGCGTGTCCAATTGGCGGAAATACATTGTATCATATACCAATATCTCGCCTTTATGTCCTTGACCTTTTGCATAAGGACCAAGTTGTTAGACCATGACACGTGTGTTATGGGCAAGCTGAAATTTGAATTTGTTAATTGCGCAACCGATGGTTGCGTTATTGGTTGGACATCTACATTAATTTCTTGCGATAATTGCGCAACTGACGGTTGCGCAATTGCAGATGCACTCATTTTACACATGGTGAGTTCCTTGTTATACTCATTGTAGAACTGCATCATGCACTGCATATTGCGAATAGAAAAACCTTTGATGTCAGTATACAGTAATAAGAATGGAACTGCCCACAGGGAGTTCGGGAGAAATCATGTAGAGTTTGTGAGACTGCAAAGCCTGCGTAAGATGACGGGCAAAGAAATAGGAAAGCGAGGACGTCTCGCTCTCATATTCAATCTCCGTGTTATCATCGTATGCAGAAGACTGGCCACAACATACGGCAAAGCTGCGGTCAAAGGACACCTTGCGCTTGGTTTGGGCGGTGAGGTACAAGGTATCATTCAATATACTGCTTTATCCCAAAGAGAACTTTAATGATAGGAAAACAGCATTGGGGATTCCAGAAATCCTTTACAATGTCATCTACTCGCGGCCGCGAGTAGCACGAACGGCGGCCGCGAGTAACGCTACCGGCGGCCGCGGGTAGCACGAACGGCGGCCGCGGGTAGCAGACTTCTTCTTAGCCTGGCGAATGACTTTGGCCTTAAGGACAGCCATTTAAATTATGACAGAGCGATGCCGCCGGACGGTTTACTTCCGCGTCACAGGTAGGGTGTTAAAAATCCAGATAATTCAAGGTTAACAAAGAAGCGACAGCGCCCTCGCAGCGGAGTTTTGCACTGGCCCGCATAATCGTCTGTTGCGGCGC
>ERZ857629.2146-NODE-2146-length-19352-cov-7.000000_pt1 | contig 19352 bp, 18 predicted proteins | sample MGYA00519700_ERZ857629 | MGnify/ENA primary metagenome ERZ857629 (study PRJEB31778, sample SAMEA3449351) | human gut metagenome | biome: human gut; feature: human-associated habitat; material: faeces | place: United Kingdom | collected 2010/2012 ...
CCTCCACTTTTGATACTTTCATCTGGTGAAAAATCTCTCGCTGTCAGCTCTTGCCGACTTAATCAGAGCTTCCTTAGGAATTAAAAATAGATTAAACTTTGCGGTGTTGATTTTCAGGGCCGCATATCGTATATTGGACGGGAAAACCAACCCCAAGGAGAATTTGCTATGAAACGTTTACTCTGTATGATCCTCACCCTTGCCCTGCTGTCCGCCCCGGCGGCGCTGGCCGATTACGAGGGAGAACCCCAGCGGTGCGTGGAGCTGTCACTGGCCTGCAATCCCAGCACCGGCTATGAATGGATGGTCAGCACCAGCGATGAAAACATTGCATATGTGGATGATCTCGGCACTGCCACCGCCGAGGAGGATCCCTATCTGGTGGGCGCTCCCGCCACACGGAATTTCCGCATTGCCGGTGCGGCGGCGGGAAGCGCGGAGATCACCTTGTCCTACCTGCGCCCCTGGGAGAGTGTGCAGCCGCTGTATCGGTTCACCATCCCCGTCACCGTGGATGAGGGGCTGAATGTGACCACCGGCAGCGAAATCACTCTGCCCGGCTCCTGGAACGCGGAGGCCGAAGTGGGCGATATTCTGCAAATCGAAGCCCAGGAGAGCGAGGACGCGGATACGCGCTTCACCCTGACCGCCCTGGCGGAGGGGATGGAGACCGTCCGCTTCTCCCCCGCCGACCCGGAAGACGGCACGCTGCTCTCTTACTCCATTTTCTCCGATGGCGAGAACCTGTACGTTACCGATATCAGCCTCCGCTGGCAGGAGCAGGACACGCCCTTTGCCCCGGAATTCCTGTTCAGCACCACAGACTTTGAGGGCAACGAAGTCACCGAGCAGCTTTTTGCGGGCCACAAGCTGACCATCCTGAATTTCTGGGAGCCCTGGTGCGGCCCCTGTGTCAGCGAAATGCCTGACCTGCAAACGCTCAGCCAGGAATACGCCGGCAAGGGCGTGCAGGTCATCGGCGTGTTCGCCACGCCGAACGCCGACGAGGAGGTGCAGGCCGTGCTGGACAAAACCGGCGTCACCTACCCCATCCTGCGCTACACCAGCGAATTTGATTTTCTGCAAACCGGCTATGTGCCCACCACCGTCATCATCGGCAGCTCCGGCAATGTCCTGACGGAGCCATTTTTCGGTGCGATGGACTATGACGGCTGGACGGCGCTGATCGAGGGCCTGCTATGAAAAAGAACCTCCCCGCCGCTGTGACCCTGGCCCTGGCTGCCGTGCTGATCGTCATCGGCGCCGCGCAGCAGCAGCCCGCGCAGGTGCTGGCCAAGGCGATCCGGGTATGCATGGAGTGTGTGGGCATTGGATAAAAAACGCTTTGGCATCCAGGCCCTGGCCGCGCTGCTGCAAAACGCCAACCTCAAGGGCTTCTTTACCGGGAAGATCTACCGGGGGCCGCTCAAAAGCGTCTGTGTGCCCGGCCTGAACTGCTATTCCTGCCCCGGCGCGGTGGGGGCCTGCCCCATTGGGTCGCTGCAAAGCTTTCTCTCCGGGCTGCGGATTCGGATACCTTATTATATTGTAGGACTGCTGCTGTTTTTCGGTGCGGTGCTGGGGCGGGCCGTATGCGGCTTTCTGTGCCCCTTCGGGTTTCTTCAGGAGCTGCTGAATAAAATTCCCGGCGTGCCCAAGCGGGATCACTTCCGGCTGGACAGACCGCTGCGCAGGCTGAAATATGCCGTTCTGGTGCTGCTGGTGGTGGTTCTTCCGCTGCTGTATCCCCTGACGCCCTTCTTCTGCAAGTACCTCTGCCCCTCCGGCACCCTGGCGGGGATCCTGCTGTCCGCTCGGGACAGCATGGTGCGCGCCCAGCTGGGAGGCATTTTTCTGTGGAAGTTCTTTGTGCTGCTCTGGGTCGCGGCGGCCTGCCTGGTGATCTACCGGCCCTTCTGCAAATATCTGTGCCCGCTGGGGGCAATTTACGGCCTGTTCAACCGATTCGCCCTGTACCGCACCCACCTGGACGCAGACAAGTGCATTCACTGCGGGGCCTGTGCCAAGGCCTGCCGGATGTGCGTCAACCCCAGCAAAACGCCCAACAGCGCCGAATGCATCCGCTGCGGCGACTGCGCCAGAGCCTGCCCCGCCGGTGCCCTGCACATGGGACTGCGCCGCAAAAGTAAAGAAAGCTCCGAACCGATTACCCGCAGCTGAGCAGCGGGCGATCGATTCAGAGCCTCCCATGAGGTCTTTCATTATAATTCTTTCGTTTTGAATGTGGTGTAGCCCTCATAATAGTAGCTGTGGTCGATGCCTTTCATAAAGACCTCGCGGCTGTTTACCTCATCCGTCAGCGCTGCTTTCAGCACGGTCTTTATCTCGGTATCCCGGATGGGGCTGCGCTCCATGGCAAGCAGGTAATCCTCCTTGTCCACCCGGCTCCAATCCACCACCTGACCGATTCCGCCTTTCAGCATCTGATCCAGCCAGATACGCATGCTGCGGCCATTGCCCTCCCGGAACGGGTGGGCAATGTTCATTTCCACATATTTTTCGATGATCTGGTCACAGGTGGAGTGGGGCATTTTATCGATGCTGTCCAACGCCGCCTCCAAGTACATCAGCGGCGCAAAGCGGAAGCTGCCCTTTGCCAGGTTGACCGTGCGCAGCTTTCCCGCAAAGTCATAAATATCCTGAAACAAATATCTATGGATTTCCCGGAGCGACGCGAATGTCCCCACCGGCAGCGCATCCAGAGCGCCGCTTTCAAAGAGCCGCACCGCCCTTTTCTTGCTGAGCCGCTCTTCTTCCCGGGCAAGCTCCGCGGAATCTGTGATCCCCAGCTTGTTTTCAAGCGCCATTGCGATTCTCCTCCAGCAGGCACACCGCGTGGCAGGACATGCCCTCGCCGGTGCCGGTGAAGCCCAGATGCTCCTCGGTGGTGGCCTTCACATTCACTTGGCCGGCCCCGATGCCCAGAGCGGCGGCAATGTTTTCCGCCATGGCGGGGATGTAGTCCTTCAGCTTAGGCTTCTGGGCGATCATGGTCACGTCGATGTTGCCCACCCGGTAACCGGCGGCGGTGAGCTTTTGCCCCACGATCTTCAGCAGCTCCAGGGAATTTGCGCCCTTGTAGGCCGGGTCGGTATCCGGGAAATGGTAGCCGATATCCCGCAGAGCGGCAGCGCCCAGCAGGGCGTCCATTACCGCGTGGAGCAGTACGTCCGCATCCGAATGTCCATCCAGGCCAAGGGCATAGGGGATCTTGACCCCGCCCAGGATCAGGTCCCGGCCCGGTACCAGGCGATGTACATCATAGCCATGTCCGATTCTCATTTCATTTCCTCCAGCAGCATTTCCGCGATTTTCAGATCCATGGGCGTGGTGACCTTCAGGTTCCGCTCGTCCCCCTCCACGATCTTTACGGCCATGCCCAGCCGCTCCACCGCGGAGCAGTCGTCGGTGACGGCGGCAGCATCCTCCGCCGCCTTTTTCAGCGCTCCCCGGAGCAGATCAAAATCGAACACCTGGGGGGTCTGCACCGCCTGCAAGGACGCCCGGTCCGGCGTGTCCGTCACCAGGCCGCCGCGCACCACCTTGATGGTGTCCTTCACCGGCACGGCGGGAGCGGCAGCGCCGTAGCTGTTGGCAGCCCGGACGGTGCGGTCGATCACCGCGTCGGTGATCAGCGGCCTTGCCCCGTCGTGGACGGCAGCCAGCTCCACCCCCTTGGGCAGGGCGTTCAGCCCCAGGGCCACGGATTCCTGCCTGCTCTGCCCGCCGGCCACCACCATGCGCACCTTGTCCATCTGCGCGCACAGGGCGGAAATGGGGCGGATCAGGTCGGGCCGGGTGACGATCACAATGTCCGCAATTGCCCCGCACTGCTGGAAAGCCCGGACGGTACGGGCGATCATCGGTTCGCCCCCCAGCGCGGCCATCACCTTGTCAATGCCCCCCATCCGGGAGGCGGAGCCAGCCGCCACGATCACCGCGCCGCAGCGCTTCAGCGGCAGCGCCTTGCGCCCCAGCCGGGTCAGCTTGGAAATGTTCATGGCTTACAGCTCCTTCACGATCTGCTTAAAGCGATCTCCCCGCTCCATAAAATTCTTAAACTGGTCAAAGGACGCGCTGGCGGGGCTCATCAGCACAATGTCCCCGCTCCCGGCGGCGGCCGCTGCCGCCCGGACAGCGGAATCAAAGTCGCCGCAGTCAATCAGCTCCGGCGCGCCGGGGGCGTAGTCCTGGCAATTTTCCACGCTGGCGCGAATCTTCCCGGCGGTGGCCCCGCACAGGAATACCTTGCATACATGGGCGCAGATTTCCGGCCCCAGCACGTCATAGGGAATGTGCTTGTCATAGCCGCCCGCGATCAGGATCACCTTCTGGCGGAAGCTGCGCAGCCCCGCGATGGTGCGGCTGGGGGAGGATGCGATGGAGTCATTGTAGAATTTCACGCCGTCCTTCACCCGCACCAGCTCAATGCGGTGCTCCACACCGCCGAAGTTTTTCGCCACCCGGCGGATGGCCTCGTCGTCTGCCAGGCCGTCCACGGCAGCCATGGCGGCCATGTAGTTTTCAATGTTATGGACGCCGGGCAGCAGGATCTCATGGACGTTCAGCACCCGCTCTCCCCGGCGGTATATCCAGTCGCCGTCCTGCCACACGCAGTTGGTAGGGGCCTGGCGGGAGAAGAAATGGGTCTGCCCCGCGCCCCGGAAGGCGGCGGTGATGGCGTTGTCCGCGTTGAGCACCAGCAGGTCTGATGCCCCCTGGAAGCGGAAGATGTTTTTCTTCGCCTCTACATATTCCTCCATATCCCTATGCACGTCCAGATGGTTGGGGGCCAGGTTCGTGACCACCGCCCGCTGGGGGCTGTGGGTCATATCCATCAGCTGGAAAGAACTCAGCTCCACCACGGCGTAGTCCTCCGGCTCCATCCGGCGGCACAGGGGCAGCAGGGGCGTGCCGATGTTGCCCCCCAGCCAGGCCCGCTTTCCCGCCGCCTTGAGCATTTCAGAGATCAGGGTAGTGGTGGTGGTTTTTCCGTCCGACCCGGTGACGCCGATGAGATGGCAGGGCGCGACCCGGAAGAATACGTCCATCTCCGAGGTGATCTGCGCTCCCCGCTCCCGCAGGCGGCAGATGGCCGGATTGCCCGGATGCATGCCGGGGGTGCGGAACACCACCTCCGCCGACACATCGTCTAAGTAATGCTCCCCCAGGCAGAGCTTGCAGCCGGCACGCTCCAGCGCCAGCACCTCCGCGTCCAGCTTCTCCCGGGGCGTTTTGTCGCAGCCGGTGACGTCGCAGCCGAATTCCAGCAGCAGCCGCACCAGGGGCCGGTTGCTGACGCCCAGGCCCAGGACGGCAATTTTCTTTCCACGCAGGGCCTCAAAATACGCTTCAAACGCATCCATATGATCATCGCCTCTCAAATAAGGAAGCTCTGATTCAATCGGCAAGAGCTGACGGCGAAAAAGATCCGCTGCTCAGCCGCAGACGATTTATTCAGAGGTTCCATAGTTCCATGGTGCAAGTATACCCTTTCCCAAAAGATTTTGCAAGGGGATTTGACAATTCGCCCGCTTTGGGTTAGAATAATCCCGCAGCGCAGGCTGGACAGCCGCGGATGGGAACCGAAAGGACCCAGATGAGGAAAGTCCGGGCTCCACAGGGCAGGGATAACGGGTAACGCCCGCCGAGGGCAACCTCAGGACAAGTGCAACAGAGAGATACCGCCCCGCAAGGGGTAAGGGTGAAAAGGTGCGGTAAGAGCGCACCCGGCCCATGGCAACATGGGTTTTACGATGTAAACTCTATCCCGGAGCAACGCCGTGGAGGGACAACAGGTCGGCCCGACCGTCCCAAGGAGGCGGCTTGACCCTGCGGGCAACCGCAGGGCTAGATAGATGGCTGTCAAAACAGAACCCGGCTTATAGGCCCGCACTCGCCAGCGCAGACCCGCCGCGTGACGCGGCGGGTCTGCGCTGGTATTTTGCCCTCAGACAGCACGTTTTTTTGGAATAAATCCTCCAAAGCTGGCAAACAATACCTGTGGAAAAAACTTTTGGAGGGATAAACATGAAACACATCCTGCGCCCCGCCTTTGGCCTTCTGCTGGCGGCGGGGCTTACCCTGTCCGCCTCGGCGGCGGAAATTGACAGTCAGGACGTCTACTGCTTCGGCGCGGAGCAGTTTTCCCCCGGTGAGACGGAGCTGGCCGGCATCTGCCTGACCCAGCTGCCGGAGAAGAGCCAGGGGCTGCTGATGCTGGGTGAGCGCCTGCTTCGCCCCGGCGATGTGCTGACGGCCCAGCAGGTGGGGGAAATGACCTTCGTCTCCGGCTCCGTCCAGCAGGATTCCACTGCCACCATCTCCTATCTGCCGGTGTTTGCCAACGGTCTGGCCGGGGAAGCGACCATGACCCTGTCCATCCGGGGCCGGGAGAACAAGGCCCCGATCGCCGAGGACTGCGCCTTTGAGACCTACAAAAATCTGGAGGTCACCGGCACCCTGAAGGTCCGCGATCCGGAGGGCCAGGAGATGCAGTTCGCCCTGACCCGCCCGCCCAAGCGGGGCACCATTGAGATCAGCCCCGACGGGCGCTTCACCTATACGCCCAAGAAGAATAAGGTGGGCGTGGACTCCTTTACCTTCACCGCCACCGACCCCGCCGGGAAAACCTCCCGGGAGGCCACCGTCACCGTAAGCATCCTGAAGCCCACGGACGCCGGGCAGTATACGGACACCGCCGGGAAGAGCTGCCGCTTCAGCGCGGAGTGGATGAAGAACACCGGCATCTTTGTGGGTGAAAACATCGGCGGAAGTCCCTGCTTCTCCCCGGAACGGCAGGTCACCAGAGGCGAATTTGTGACCATGCTGGTGAAGGCGCTGAACCTGCCCACGGATGAAGCCGTCACCGAAACCGGCTATCCCGACGTGCCCCAGTGGCTCAGGCCCTATCTGGCCGCCGCCATCCGCTCCGGCCTGACGGCCCGCCTGGAGGCCGCCGACAGCTTTGGTCCCGACCAGCCGGTGAGCGCCGAGGAGGCCGCCGCCATGCTGTGCAGCGCTCTGAACCTGCAATGCCAGCAGCAGCCTGCCCTCTCCGCTCAGGAGGAGGAAGCCGCCGCCACCTATCAGGAGATCGCCGCCCAGAACGGCTTCCTGTTCCCCTCCGCCGCCCTGACCCGCGCGGACGCCGCCGAGCTTCTTTATCAGGCCAGCCGGTATCCCACCGGCGTATAACCAAAATTGCCGCCCGGTCCGGGCGGCAATTTTGTACAAGGAAGACTTCACGGAGGATTCAAAGCAGTCCGTGAAACCGTGGTGCTGTCCTAGAGCATTTTCACTCTGGGGCGGTACTTTTCCAGGGCGGCGGCATTCTTTTCGTCGCCGCCGGGCGCGTTGGCGCTGGCCCAGACCGGGGGTGTGACACCCATATCCAGGCAGGCCTGGACGGCGGCGATCTCCAGCAGATGAGCGATGTAGAAATCAACGATGTTGGAGCGGGGGGCGATGGGGGTATCCATGCCGGGCACCAGCACCTGGGCGTCGCCCACGGGGTTGAAGTCGTTGATGCACACATCGGCGAAGTCAAACAGATTCTTCTTGCTGGGATGGCGGATGAAGTGGTCCGCGGGGATCTGCTCCTGCCAGTAGGAGCTGGACACGGCGATGATCTTCGCCCCGGCCCGCTTTGCCTCCATGGCGGCGTCGATGGTGGCGGGGTTGATGCCGATATTGTGGAAGATGATCACCACATCGTCCTTTTTCAGCTCATAATACTTCACGATGGCAGCGCCGTAATTCACGGTGCGCTCCAGCTCCAGATATTTCAGCGCCTGATTGAACACGGAAAGGCCGGTCTCCATCAGCGGATTGATGCAGGACAGTCCGCCGGCGCGGAAGAACATCTCTCCCACAGGCAGCGTGGTGTGTCCGCCGCCGCCGTAGACGTGAATGAGGCGGTCCTCGGAAATGGCCTGCGCCATCATCCGGCCGGCCTTTTCGATGTTCTCTCCCTGGGTGGCATTGATCTGCTCCAGGTTGTCGATGATGCTCTGGTAAAAGCCGTAATCCTTCATCTTAATCCTCCCGCTTCAGCACGCGCTTGTAGTTTTCGCCGATGCGATCCCACAGCGCCAGGGCATCCCTCGATGCCAGGTTGGTGCCATAGCCGCCGCGATAGGTCCACGCGGCGATTCTGTCCACGCCCATGCTCTCATACAGGTCAACCACCCGGTCGATCTCGTCAAAATCCTCCGGCTGCTCATAGTAGCCCATGATCCAGCGCTCGCACTGCTTGCCGTACTTGCGGGCGATGTCCACGGTGCGCTTGGTGATATCCGTGAAAACGCTCTTGGGCTGGCCCCAGCCGATGATGGTAGAGGAGAACACGTCGAAATACGGGCAGGCCGCCACCATTTCCCATCGGTCATAGCCCCGCAGCTCCGTCACGTAGTAGCTGTCCAGTGTGGCGTGAACGCAGCAGGTGATCTCCAGGTTGGGATTTACCTCCTTGATGCGGCGGGACACATCCGACAGGGTGAACAGCGCCTCTCTCCAGCGGAAGCTTCTGACATCGTCGTTGGCGATCCGGGGCATCTCATAGCCGTAATAATCCTTGAACTTTCTCATGCACTCGTTGCAGCGGCAGGTCCAGTCGTGGCCGCCGCCGTTGATCAGGCCCTCGGGCAGCGCGTAGTGGGGCTCGTCCCAGAAGAAGCCGTCCACCTCAGTCTCCCGGGCCAGCTTCAGGCAGATGCCGTTGAAATAGTCCCGGAAGGACTGGGAATTGAAGCATGCCGCATTCAGCTTTTCGCCGGTGTACGCGGAGACCTGGCGGTGCTCCGTGTTGTTTTGCAGGAACAGGGAGATCTGCTCACCGCCGAAGTACTTGCCGATGCCCCAGGTATCCGCCAGAACGCGCAGGCCCATTTCATGCGCCTTTTTCACGATGGGGTTGATATTGGGGAACCAGAAGTCCATATCAAATTCGGTGATGGCGAGGATCACGGTATCGCAGCCGTGCTCCAGCATCTCCTGAAAATCCCGCTCCGCGTGCTCGACGTAATTGAGGCCGTAGTAGCTGATGCCAGTATGTTTGATTGCCATATTTTCTCTCCTTAAATGTTATCCACCTTGACGGCCTTGCCGGAATAGACGCTCTCATAGGCGGCGACCACCGCCTGCATGGAATTCATGTGGTATCTCAGCGATTCCAGCTCCTTCTTCTCGCCGCGCACGTACTGATAGAAGTCGGTCTCGATGGACGGCCACAGGCCCTGGATCTTATGGGCCTCAAACATGCACTGGTACTCGCCGTTCAGGCCGTTCTGCACATAAGTATTTTTGTTAAAGAGATCACTAATGATAGTGCCCTTGGTGCCGACGGCGGACATGAACACCTCCACGGCCTTGGGGTACTTGCGCCAGGTGATGCCGTCGCGGATCACGCTCACGTGATGCTCGTCGTTGGCAAAGGAGGGGTCGATGGAGAAGGTGACGCCGTTCTTCATTCTGCCGATCATGTGGATCATCTCCTCTACCACAACGCCCTCACGGATGTTGGGCGACACGTTGGCATAGACGGTATCGAAGTCCGCGCCCGCCATGAGCCGCACCAGGTCCATCGGATGGGCGTGGTCCGTCAGCGCGCCGCCGCGGAAGCGGTAGTCATTGGGCTTGAGCTGGATGGCTTTGCCATAGCTCTTCTCGGGAACGCCCACCCAGGGGTTCCACCACACCGGGTGGATGGAGTAGTTCACGATGTTGATGCTTTGCAGCTCGCCGATGGCCCCGCTCTTGATCAGATCAAGCACCCGGGCCGGGCCGGCGTAGCGGTGCATCTCCAGCTCCACCATGCAGATCACGTGGTTGCGCTCCACTGCCTCCATCATGGCGCGGTACTCGTCCATGTCCAGGGTGGGCACCTTCATGGAGATGGTGTGCAGGCCTCTGTTGGCGGCGTCGATGGTCTGCCTTGCGTGCTCGCTGTTTTCGCTGCCGATCACCACCGCCTCCAGGTCCGGGTGGGCGGCGTACAGCTCCTCTTCGCTTCTGTAAATGGGCACATCCTTGGGCAGGCCGCCGGACAGATGATCGCCCTGGTAGTTGGCTGCCTGGGTGACGCCCACCAGCTCATACAGGGGGCTGTTGTTCCATTCGATGTACTGTGTGGCATGTCCGTGTGCACAGGACAGGATCGCATACTTGATCGGTTTGATACTCATTTTATTATCCTCCGTTCTCACTCGGTAATCGAAATGGTGCAGCCCTGGGCGTCGGAAGCGTATACGGCGTCAATGGCCTTTAGATAGCGCGCCTTGCGCGCACTCCAGTCGGAGCAGTCCACCTGGTTGGTAAAGATGCCATGGACGGTGCAGACCTTCTGCACATCCGTGTCAGACAGGCCGTACAGGCTGAGCTGGTCGTCGTCATAGCCGATGGGCGCCCGGTCTTCAGAGGTGAACACATTGACCAGGCTGGTGGCAATGTAGTCGCCCGCGCCCCGGTCGCAGGCCGCGCCCTTGGAGGTGATCAGGCGGTGCTGACACTGGTTCATGGAGCCGGGGGCCATGGTGTTGCCCAGGTCCAGGTTGGCGGCGGTGTCGTTCTTCATCGCAAGGATCATATTGGCTGCGTTGGGCTGGAGGAAGGCGGTGACGGAGACGATCTCGGTGTGCAGCACATACTCGGCGATGTACATCTCCCGGAACATCAGCTCCTTCAGGGAAACGTCCCTGCCCACGAAGGAATACACGTTCAGCGCGCTGTTCTTCTCGGTCTCCTCGCCGAACTGGGCCAGGTAGAGCATGTGGGTGTTGTAGTAATCATCAAACACAGGAATTTCTTCGCCCTTGTAGATCAGCGTATCGACGTATTCGCCCTCCGCCTTGTGCTTGTAGGTATACTCCGGGATCTTGCGGCCGCGCAGACGCAGCATTTTGTTGATGCCCTCGGTTACGCTGGTTACTTTTTCCATTTTGAATAATCCTCCTTTGGATTCTTATGCTGATTGTTTTATTGATGGTGAACGGCTTTCCGCCGGGGAAATACTTGCCTCAGCCCTTCAGGCCGCTGATGTTCATGCCCTTGATGATCGCCCACCAGAACCAGCGTGGTCAGCGGGCTAATGGGCAGCGCCGCAAACAGTGCGTCCCAATCAGTGGAGTGCTTGTCCTTCTCAGATATCATCTACCTTAACAGCCTTGCCGGAATAGACGCTCTCGTAGGCAGCGACTACCGCCTGCATGGAATTCATGTGGTATCTCAGCGATTCCAGCTCCTTCCTCTCGCCGCGCACGTACTGATAGAAGTCGGTTTCGGTAGACAGCCACAGGCCCTGGAAATTGTAGGCCTCAAACATGCACTGGTACTCGCCGTTCAGGCCGTTCTGCACATAAGTATTTTTGTTAAAGAGATCACTAATGATAGTGCCCTTGGTGCCGACGGCGGACATGAACACCTCCACGGCCTTGGGGTACTTGCGCCAGGTGATGCCGTCGCGGATCACGCTCACGTGATGCTCGTCGTTGGCAAAGGAGGGGTCGATGGAGAAGGTGACGCCGTTCTTCATTCTGCCGATCATGTGGATCATCTCCTCTACCACAACGCCCTCACGGATGTTGGGCGACACGTTGGCATAGACGGTATCGAAGTCCGCGCCCGCCATGAGCCGCACCAGGTCCATCGGATGGGCGTGGTCCGTCAGCGCGCCGCCGCGGAAGCGGTAGTCATTGGGCTTGAGCTGGATGGCTTTGCCATAGCTCTTCTCGGGAACGCCCACCCAGGGGTTCCACCACACCGGGTGGATGGAGTAGTTCACGATGTTGATGCTTTGCAGCTCGCCGATGGCCCCGCTCTTGATCAGATCAAGCACCCGGGCCGGGCCGGCGTAGCGGTGCATCTCCAGCTCCACCATGCAGATCACGTGGTTGCGCTCCACTGCCTCCATCATGGCGCGGTACTCGTCCATGTCCAGGGTGGGCACCTTCATGGAGATGGTGTGCAGGCCTCTGTTGGCGGCGTCGATGGTCTGCCTTGCGTGCTCGCTGTTTTCGCTGCCGATCACCACCGCCTCCAGGTCCGGGTGGGCGGCGTACAGCTCCTCTTCGCTTCTGTAAATGGGCACATCCTTGGGCAGGCCGCCGGACAGGTGGTCGCCCTGGTAGTCGGCTGCCTGGGTGACGCCCACCAGCTCATACAGGGGGCTGTCGTTCCATTTGATATACTGTGTGGCGTGTCCGTGTACGCAGGACAGTATCGCATACTTGATTGGTTTAATATACATTTTCTCGTCCTCTTGGGTTTTCATGCCGGTCGTTTTATTGATGGTGAACGGCTTTCCGCCGCGGAAATACTTGCTTCAGCCCTTCAGGCCGCCGATGCTCATGCCCTTGATGGCATACTTTTCGCCCACCAGGAACAGTGCCAGCGTGGGAAGCAAACTGATGGTCAGCGCCGCGAACAGCGCGCCCCAGTCGGTGGCGTACTTGGCTACCTCGTAAAGCTTTGCGATGCTCACCGGGAAGGTGAGCTTCCCGGGCTTGGTGACCATGACCAGGGCCACGATGTACTCGCCCCAGGCGCTCAGGATGCAGATCATGCCGACGGTGAAGATGATGGATTTAGAAAGCGGAATGACGATGTGGCGCATCACGCCGAAGGGGGAGCAGCCGTCCAGAATGGCCGCCTCCTCGTAGTCGCGGGGGATCTCACGCATATAGCCGGTCAGCAGGAAGATGGAATAGGGCAGCTGGAAGGTGCCGTACAGCACGCCCAGGGCCGTCAGATTGTTCAGCAGCTTAAACGACCGCAGCTCCAGGAACAGCGGAATGATGATGTAGCTGGCGTTGATAAACAGGCAGCCCAGCAGCAGCGCGTAAACGGAGCGGATGACCGGGGTGCGGTAGCGCACCAGGATGAAGGAGCAGGGCACCGCGCACACCAGCAGCGTCACCAGTGAGACCAGCACCACGTAGGCAGAATTCTTGATGGCCGTGAACATGTTGGTGGTTTCCACCGCTCTTGCGTAGTTATCCCAGGCCAGGACGGACGGGAAGGTCAGGGGGCTGCTCATGTATTCCTGGTTGGTCTTGAGCGAGGACATGATGGTCCAAAGCAGGGGAAACACCATTGTTATAAGGATGCAAATGAGCACGACCCGCAGAAACAGCTTTCTGAAACGCTCCGCAGTGCTTTTATTGCTGTCATTTCTCATGGAATCACTCCTTTTCAGACTTGCTCGTCATCACCCGGGAGAGGACCGCCAGGGAGATCCCCAGAAACATGGTGAACACGGTGACAGCGGAAGCATAGCCCACATTGCCCTGCTCGATGCCCTGCTTGTAGATGTATTGCAGCAGCACGGTAGTGCTGCCCGAGGGGCCACCGTTGGTCATGATCTTGGAATACGTAAAGGTAACGGCCAGGGTGCCGCTCATCAGCAGCACAAGGGTAATGCCCAGTATATTTTTCATAAGAGGCAGGGTGATCCGGGTGACCTGCTGCCATGCGCTGGCCCCGTCCAGCGTCGCCGCCTCGTAGATCTCAGAGGAAATGCTGTCCAGGCCGGACAGGTACAGCACCACATAGTAGCCGATGCAGCACCAGATGATCACGGCGCAGATGCACCACAGCGCCGTTTTACTGTCGCCGAGCCACACGCGCGTCAGGTTTTCCAGCCCAAGATGGATCAAAATATTATTCAGGATGCCGCTGCTGGTGGGGAAAAACACAAAGCACCAGACCACGGCCACCACGGTGGAGGACATGAAATAGGGAAAGAAATAGAACGTGATGTACAGGTTCTTTTCCCGCAGATTGCTGCGGTGCAGCAGCACGGCCAGCACAAACGCGATCGCGATCGTGATGACAGGGACCACAACGATGGTCTTGAGGGTATTCACCAGCGCCCGCTGGAAGGAATCGTCCTTTGTGAACAGATAAATGTAATTTTCCAGGCCTATATAATCGCCGGATTTTTGCAGCACGCCCATATCATAGAGAGAAAATACGGCGGACTTGATCATGGGATAAACAAGAAACAGACCCACAAGGATTACCGTAGGCAGCAGTCCCAGCAGGAGGAACCCCATGGGCACATGCTGTTTCTTTCTTCTTTTTTTCAGTACCTGCACAGATATCACACCTTTTGAAGCGGGTCGCCGCCGCCTTGCGGCAGGACCGGCGACCCTACGTTAATTCTTTCGGAAGCTCTGAGCAAACCGGCGGAGCCATCGCTCCGGCCGGCCCGCCCAGAGCCTCTTTTATGGGTTTCTTGCTCGTTCAGTACGGGGAATTATTCACCGGCGGCAACGCGGTTGAACACGTCGATGGTGTTCTGACGCCAGGTCTCGGCATCCATGTCGCCGTTGGCAATGGCGGTCAGGCCGTCGAACATGCTGGTCTCGGGAGCCAGCTTGGAATCGACCGCGACATAGTTCAGGGAGAAGCCCGCGGCGGAATCGCTCAGGGACAGGAAGGGCTTCTTCTCCTCGGGGATCAGATCCTCGGCAACTTCCAGGAAGTTCTTGGTGCAGCATACCATGCCGGCCTCGCACATATAGCGCTGGCACTGGTCGGTGTAGAAGAAGCGGACGAACTCCTTGGCCAGTTCCTGATTCTCGGCAGCGGTGGGAATGCCGAAGCCGGCGCCGGACAGCTGATAGTAAGCGGTGTCGTCCTCGTTCAGCTTCAGGGAGGGAGCGGCGGCCCACTCAAAGCCATCGGCCATGGGAGCGTCAGCCATTTCGCCGCAGATCCAGTCGCCGTTGGAGATGATGAGCGCCTTGTTCAGCATGAACTCGGACTGGGACTGGGTGTGGTTCAGGCCGGTGGTGCCGGGCATCAGGTATTCGGAGACGGTCTTCGCCACATTGGCAAACACCTGCTTGGCTTCCTCGGTCTCCAGGCCGGAGGCGTCGTAGTTCTCCAGCTTCTGCAGGTTCTCAACGCCGATGGCAGAGGCCAGCGCGCCGTAAACAAAGGGGGTGTTGTAGGTGGGGTAAATGCCGGGGTAGGTGAAGAGGGAGTAGCCCTTTTCCTTGGCGGCGTCGCCCAGCGCGAAGAACTCATCCCAGGTGGTGGGGAAGGTCCAGCCGTTTTCGTCGAACAGGGTCTTGTTGTAGATCAGGCACATGACGCTGGCATCCACAGGCGCGAGGAAAACGCGGCCGTCGTGATAGGGATCAAACCTGGTGGTCTCCAGGATGCCGTCCCGGATGAGCTCGCCCAGGGTGCAGTCCTTGCCGATGGCGGGACCGGCGAAAACGTCGGCCAGGTCCACGTACGCTTCTTCCTTCACCATTTCCTTGTGCAGGACGGAGTCGGCGGTGTTGAAGAACACGATATCCGGGTACTCACCGGCGATCATCTGGGGACGCACAATGTCGTCGATGGTGGGGCTGGCGGTCAGCTCGACGGTCACGCCGTAGGCGGCGGCAAAATCGTCGCAGATCTTCTGCCAGTAGGAGGAGCCGAAGCCGCCCTCAAAGGCAGCGACCTTCAGGGTCTGGCCTTCGAACCCGGTAGCAGCTTCCGCGCCGGCGCTGACGGCCAGCAGGCTGAGGGACATGATGATGCTGAGGATGAGGCATAGAGTCTTTTTCATACGTTTACCTTCTTTCTCATTTTTTGTTTTCGCTTGACTCTGGCTGTATTCTATCTCATTTGGCAGCGCAATGGAATCTCTGTGATTGATTTATCCATTTCGGATATTGACATGTTTATCTATTTGCTACAAAACCGGGTAGAATTCAGTTGACCATTTCATGCAAATGTGGCAATATTTATAAAGAGCAGACGCCTCGGCCTCCTTTCCCACGTTCAGCGGGCACAAGCCGCGCCCGACGTTCCGGCGTCCGGGCCGCGCCGGAGATATGCCGCCGGGGCGCAATTCTTGACAAATCCGCCGGGGCCAATTATCTTTGTAACCGTGACCGGCCCGGCAGCCTTACCGGCGCTTCATTCATACGCGCTTAATATGTGTCCTTTACAAAAATATATAAACAGCCCCTTTGGAGTGTGAACGCCTATGCAGACATCCCCCGCCTTCAGCGGCCTGATCCGGCTGCTGCGCAAGAGCAAGCTCAGCATCCGGCTGAGCGCCACCTTCTTGATCATTTCTCTTTTGCCGAGCCTGGTGCTGGCCCTGTTTTCAAATCGGATCTACGCCAATTCCATCACCGGCGTCACCTCCGCGGCCGTGAAGCAGTCCCTGCAGCTGCTGAACAACAATGTGAATCTGGTGCTGAGCGAGTACAGCAGCTACCTGGACAAGCTGTCGGTCTCTGCCGATTTACAGGATTTTCTGTACGCCAGGCACTTTGGAGGAACCACGGGCTCCACCTTCAGCGCCAACAGCTCCGCCTTTTCCTTTGTGGCGACACCCAAGCTGCGCAGCGCGGTGATCCTGGACGCCGACGGAGAGATGCTGGTGAACAAGGGTGTCGTCAACTTTTCCATGAGCACCATCCCCGACATTCTGGCCGCCACCGACGCGCTGTCTCCCAAGGATTATGTGACCCACTGCAAAACCATGGCCGGACAGGACTGTCTGGCCATGTGCCGGAAGATCTACGACAGCCACTACTCCCGCGTGCACATGGGCTATCTTCTGCTGTTCCTGGATGGCTCCACGCTGGCCGAAAGCGTAATGCCCACCACCTCCATGGGCGAGGGCGCGGATATCTTCATTATCAATTCGGCCGAGCAGCCCGTGGCGTTCCAGTCCCCCGAAATTCTGGAGAACACCGGGCGCATCGCCGCGCTCATTGAAAAGGCTCAGGTGCCCGACAAGGCGAAGGCCTACACCGGCGAGATCGCCGACAAGGACAATCTGATCGTGTACGTATACAGCTCCCGGTACAAGCTGTATATGTTCTCTGTGGTGCCCTACACCTCGCTGAACCGGGACGTGAACTGGGTAAAGAGCCTGATCCTGGCCGTGACCGTCCTGCTGCTTGTGATCTGCCTGGCGCTGTCCCTGCTGACCTATTTCAGCGTCATTACGCCGATCAATGCCGCCGTGGCGGTGTGCAGGCGCGCCGAGGGCGGCGGCGTGCCGGTGATACGGGACGCGGGGCAGGACGAGCTGGCGCTGATGTCCAACAGCATCGACTCGCTGATCATCAACAACCGCCGGGTCATGACCGAGCTGAAGAAAAGCGACGAGGAAAAGCGGGAGCTGGAAATTGAAATGCTCAAATTCCAGCTCAACCCCCATTTCCTCTTCAATACCCTGAACACCTTTAAGTGGATCGCCGATATCAACTGCCTGTACAATCTGCGGGACGGGATCGCCTCCATGGCGGACCTGCTGCGCAGCACCCTGGTGCAGAAGCAGGAGCTGATCACCCTTCAGGCGGAGACGGACAATCTAAAAAGCTACTGCACCATCCAGAATCTGCGTTACGCGGGCCAGTTTGAAGTGGCATTCGCGCTGGACGCGGAGGCGCTCGGATGCTATGTGCCCCGGTTCATCCTGCAGCCCCTGGTCGAAAACGCCATTGTGCACGGGATCCGAAACAAGGAGGATGTACTTCACATCACCGTATCCGGCAGTGTTTCAGAGGATATGCTCTCCATCGCGGTAGGGGACGACGGCATTGGCTTTGACGTATCCACGGTGATTGATGCCGAAAGCGGCAGCTTCAAGGGGATCGGTCTTGCAAACGTGGACAAGCGCGTCCGGCTGTATTATGGGGAGGGCTGCCGCCTTTCCATCACGTCGCGGCCCGGCGAGGGGACCGTATGCAGCCTTACCATCCCCGCGAAAAAGCAGCAGGAGGATACGCAGTAATGTACAGTGTCTTATTTGTGGACGATGAGCCCACCGCAAAGATCATCAGCCAGAGCATGGCGGATTGGGCAAAGCTCCGGCTGAAGATCACCGCCGCGGTAAATAACGGCGCCGAAGCGCTGGCCTATCTGGAATCCCACGAAGCCGACGCCGTGATCACCGACCTGCAAATGCCGGTGATGGACGGGCTGACGCTGATCCGGGAGCTGCGCAGCCGCGGCTTCAAGGGGCCGATCCTCGCGCTGAGCAACTATTCGGAATACAACCTGGTACGCGGCGCGCTGACGGAGGGAGCATATGACTACCTGATCAAGATCGATATCTCCACCAAGACGCTGGAGACGGCGCTGCAAAAGATGGTGGATATCCTGGACAGCCAGTCCCTTTCCCAGCGGCCGGGAGCGCTGCCCGCAGGGGATGACAGCGTGGATGCGCTTCAGCGCGTGCTCATTCCCTATTTTGTAAACATGCACGCGGAGCCTCCCCAGTCGCCCCTGGTAGGGAAGCTGTCCTTCCCCATTTCCGCCTACCTGGTGGAGGTCCTGGTGCCCAGGGAGCGGCAGGGGAACCTGCGAAGAATTCTGTATCCCTGCTGCTCGGACCTGTTTTCCGATTACGAAATGTTCTTCATGCAGGTGTCCGGCAATGAATTTCTCATTCTGGTGAGCGATAAGGGAGGCTGCGACGTCTCCAAAAAGGGAGCCGTGCTCTATCGCCAGATCCGAACGCTGCTTTCGGCGGACGCGCTTATCTGCTGTGCCTCCTGCCTGTCCTGCCTGGAGGTGATCCAGCGGTTTTACCGCTTTGGCAGCCACGGAAATGTAAGCGCTTTTTACGGCCAGCGCACCGGCGTCGTGCGGATCTACCCGGAGAATACCCAGGCGGAATACCACCTGAAACGGGAGTCTTTCATCTCCTCCCTGCTCTCCTCTCTGCGGGTGCACGACGCGGTGGCCGTCCGCTCTCAGCTGGAGGATTTTGTGGTCTTCTGCGCGAAGAGCAGCGTGGAGCCGTACCGCGTGAAGAACACCATTTCCATCCTGCTGTGGTGCGCCATGGACATCGGCGCGGTCAACGCGGAAATGCCCGCCATCCGGGAAACCGTCGTTCAGATCGACCGCAGTGAAAACGCGCAGGATATGATCGAGGCCATCATGGACTTTTTCGCCGCCAATATCCAATTCGTAATGAAGCAGAACGGGCATCTCCACCCCGAGGTGGCAAAGGCGCTGCTCTATATCCACAAGAACTACCCCCAGAAGATCACCCTGACGGACATCGCCCAGCACGTGGGGCTCTGCAATGAATATATCAGCCGCCTGTTCCTCAAGGAAATGGGCATCAACCTGTTCCAGTATATCTCCAAGGTGCGCATGATCAAGGCCGGAGAGATCCTCCAGAATTCTCCCTCGGTGCGCATCAAAAAGGTATCCTCCGACGTGGGCTTCGACAACCCCTACTTCTTCTCCTCGAAATTCAAGGAGTTTTACGGCGTCAGCCCCAACCAATACCGAAACACCTTTGGCTCCCCCGATGGGGGAGCTGGCAGCCCGTAAGGGCTGACTTAGCGATGCGC
>ERZ857629.2150-NODE-2150-length-19321-cov-4.389598_pt1 | contig 19321 bp, 14 predicted proteins | sample MGYA00519700_ERZ857629 | MGnify/ENA primary metagenome ERZ857629 (study PRJEB31778, sample SAMEA3449351) | human gut metagenome | biome: human gut; feature: human-associated habitat; material: faeces | place: United Kingdom | collected 2010/2012 ...
AAACCAAGCGGCAAAGCCGAGCGCATAATCAGCCGACTCGCTCAGTGTTGTCGAGCGAGGACGCTCGACCTCCTATCTTTTGCAAACGTAAAATTGATTCCAAACCTTTCCTCCACGTCTTTAGCCGTGCTCTCTAAATCTCTTGCCGCTGCCGTTAGAAACATGGAACCACTGACGCCCTAAGAAGACATCCTCGCATATATGCTTACCTGCCGAGTGTACTTCGGGTGTACTTCTACAACAAAGTACACCCATCTCGTGACTCTATAACCCGCTTATATTCAATGTGAAGCGGAGTTTCAAGCCTAAAAAGGTGTACTTATGTACTTTTTTGATAAACTGTTTTTTTACAATTGAATCAGAGAAATCTATAAGTTCCAAAATCAAAGCATGAGAAATAAAAATACATGGAAAACAATGATGATACCATAAAGTTCCCATTGTCTGCGAGAAATCAATCTTGCGTTGTTAATATCAGAAGATGAATTGTTTGCTGCAAATTAGCGATTAACATTCATTAACTCGTCTTTTGCTGTTTCAATGGCTGTAAGTTTCAATTCGTCTTCACCCTCCAAAGCATCCAAAACTTTGTCAGCAAGCCAAAGGGTGAGCATTTCCTTTTCATCCACTTTGAAGTATGTTGCCATTTGAATTACTTGGCTTCTCTTTGCTCGTCTATCGCCACGTTCAATCTTACTGAACATGGGGGTGTCTATTTCTAAGTATGCAGCCACTTGGCGCTGCAATATTCCTTGTTCGTCTCTAAGAGATCTTATCTTGTTTCCTAATAACATATTTCCTTTTCTTTGGGTTTGTATTGAATATCTGTGTCAGACATACCGTTCTATTGGCTGTTTTCGATCGGAACATCGTCAAACGGTCGGATTTTCGGTCGGATTGGGGATTTTTCGGTCGGATTATGATTAAAGAGTGTAGTCTTGATGGGCTATGCAATTATGAAGAGCCTCACGAATGGTGTAGTCGTCATATTGCTTCATCGTGTCTGGGAAAAGCGTACCTCCTGGCATCTCACGCAACGTCAGGTTCTCTATCTTTGATAGAATTTCGTCCACCGTTAATATAAAAGGTACGGTGAAGTGTTCGTAGTCAACCACTTCTTGATTATTGTCTCGACGTGTCCATGTAACCTGTACAACGGCAGGACGAAGTTTGAAAGCAGATTCGTATTTGCCCAACAGTATGATGGCTGCCCGAGTGATGCCTCCGTTTCTCGTCAATCCACACTTGCTCAGGAAAGTTTGGACATTCCAAGCATTCACTTCTTCCGCAGGTATGCGACTATGAACCTTCTTGAACATCATCCGAGCCTTGGCAATAACAACCTCATCCAAATCGTCTATTGTTGCATCAAGTACAATTTCTGCAGACCAGTCCTTTGCAGCATAGATTGGCTCTTCCAGAATAACAGACATTCTTTCTTGGGTCAATTCCACCAAGGAGTCTTCTATACGTTGCCATGCCTTCTTGTGAGCAAGGACAGGGCGACGTGGCAAGTGCCTTGGAATATTATTATCCATACTTCTCGTCCCCACAGAACGATTTTTTCAGATTCCTAAATTCCTTCCATTCACAACGAGCATTCTCTTGTGGGTACTCGCGAAGGAGATATTGTTGTAATTTGTGTTCTTGCATAAATCAGTCTATGATACTTTCACTATTTTCGTTATGCTTTTCAGCATTTCTTAATACACATTCTTTACTTGTATTTGCATAACAATATACGCAGAAATGACGGCAAGTATTGTACATACCAATATCTTTACTGACCATGCATCCGCAAATTTTCCTTTGTCCTGTATCCTTTACTTTCTTTTCTTTTTTGGGAAAAGGTGGAAGATTGCCAAACATATCCCTTTCCGGCCATTTAAGGGTATGAAGATAGTAAACCAATTCTTCGTCATCAGCAAAAATACGTTTCATCAGTTCTCCATCAATACAGCGATTATGCTCAATGCCGTATGTCTCAAGGTCAATATCTTCAGCACATGTAGCCATTTCAACATCCCAACCTTGGTCATGCCATGCGTCTCGAATTTTCTTAAGTCCTTGTACAATCTCTATTCTTTGGGCATAATTAGCTTCTGCATTCTCAACATCTTCTTTTGTGAAGAAAACAGTTTCCTTCACAAGATTGTTCTGAACTTTACGGTATGCTTTTACGTCAACAAAACTGAAAACCAATTTGTCTGTATAGCCTTTCAGTTTGTTTCCGATATGCCATATTCTTGTAAGCAATTCTCGTGGCCCGATGGTTGGAGTGATAATCAAAGGATCAAATCTCCAAATAACCTTTTCTTTGCCTATTGTGTCAGACAAATTCTTGAATGTTTCAATACGTTCTTCCACAGAAGGTACATTAGGTTCAAAGCCCTCCTTTGTATAGTCATTCAGTGTCACTTGAAAGTAATAATGAATGCCCATTTCATCCAATATGTGAAGATAGGGCATTATGGGTTTGGGATTCTTCGTCCAAAACACAACAACTCTACACTCACTGAAAGAGATATACATCTTTTGCTGATTGAACGGATTGTACCAAGCACAATAACCTTTTGCCAAGCGATTGAAAAACCACTTGGCGTAAAAGGCTGGTATATCTGTTGAACGACTAGCTGATATAATTATAGGAGCTGTCGCCTCTACGGAATCACCATTTTCTATTGTGATATGAATCTTGTCGTTCATAACTGTATTAAAGATGTTGTTTAAGAGCAGAGATAGTTTTCTCTATATCGATGGGCCTATAGGCATCGTTTTTCCATTTCATATCCTTTCCATTTTTGCTAACAGGATCACGCTGGCCTGAAACAAGTTTAGCATGGAATTCCTCTAAGAGCTTGTGTTCTGTCTTCCCTGCGGCATACTGAGGGTCTAATACCCATTGCAAATCTTTTACTATCTGCTTGTATGCAAATTCATTAAGTCCAGGATTGATTTCCCTTATAAACGCAGCTATCGCATCGACATTCTGAATTTTGAATGGCAATTTGCTCACCCTTGGCTTCTTGGCTGCTGGCTCTACATTAGTACTTGAGTCTTGACCAGAGAACAAATTACCAAAGAAGCTTCCTATTTTTTTTATAGGACTCATTATACCAGACTCTTCTGCCTGAATATTGAAGTAAGCAAAAAAATTATCTCGTATTTCCTTGGAAATATTCAAGTCGTCAAGCATGTAACGGAATGAGATGGGGTCAGCAACCTTTTTTTCTAGTTCAAGGGCTACTAACGCTTTGTCACGGTAATCCTTTGCGTTCTTCTTTGTAAAGTCCTTCAATACGCTCTTTACCACATCAGAGAGTTCCAGAGTTCGTGATTCGGGCAAGCTTAAGACACGTTTCATTTCCTTGTAGAGATTTGTTCGAGTACTTATTAAATTTTTTAATATGTACAGATACGCATCAAAATTGCCTTGGGTAGCCTCTAGGTGCAATGCGGATTCTATGCAGGACCCGCTGGTTCTCTTCTGTCCAGGAGACAAGGTGTTTATAACCGATTGGACATTCTTAGGAAGACCAGTGTTCACTACAGGCTCTGCAATACCATTTGATTTGATTTCAACAGGTTGTTGCATAAAAGGCCATTCCCCCTTTATGTCTGTATTATAGAGAAGCGTACAAATCGCTCTGTAATGCTCACCAAATGATGGAAGATTTGCAATGGAAGCGACTATCGGTTTCGGAATTTTTACGTATCCTATTGTAGCCCCCCACAATGCAAGTGAGTAACTGTAGTCAGAGTATGAATTGTCTTCACAAAATTGCACAATAGCATCAAAGTCTTCTCCCTTAAGAATAAAAGCAGCTAAGGCCTTAAGAATAGGGTTGTCTTGCTTTGTTACATCAAGCGGAGTAAAGCTCTTTATGTTCTGTCTCAAATCATTCATGAATTGTTGAGCAGGGCTTCCTTGCCATTGCCATTTCAATGATTCCCAGATATTTTTTGCGGAGATGGTAGTTTGAGTCGCAATATTGAATCTGTCTGTACGCAGAGTATCTGGAGACGGCGCAATACCATGCCATAATATGATATCAATAAACTTATTGAATAGCATTGTTTCCTGATTTTCCTTAGTTAGCATACATGTTTCGTATGAAGGATCCAAATCAAATGTATTTGCCACATTAAATTCGGAAACTTGTTTTCTTTGATCCTCCTTCACAATCTGAGAAGTATAGGATTTTAAACTATCGCGATAAGCTTCGATGTTATCATATCCATATTGGCTGAGTGAGACGTAAGAGCGGAGTCCGTTCTTTTTCATGAAATTCGTTTTGAGGACATTCTCCTCATCATATAATTTCAGCAACTTATTGAGTGCATCCGAAGGAATTGCAAGTTCAGCGAGGGTATTGTCCCACATTTCCTTACATTTTCTCATGGAAGGATCATGCTTTCGAAAGTCAGCATCTAACTGTTTCAGTTCTTGGTAGAAAGAACTATTACCGAAGCCTCCATTATTTTTGAGAGTTGCGACAATATCATAGATTCTTTTCTGAATTTTGAGTAAGACAGCACTATCAGAGGATACAGATTTGGAAATACCGAGATAATATCCAAAAATGAATCCTTTAACAACATTCAATTTATTGTTCTGGAGAACTTTTGCAGCATAATCCTTGCATTTATCCTCTACATGAATATTCAATCCTGGCAAATTAGCCAAATTGAAATCTCCTTTGCAAAGGTCAAACTTAAAGTAATCTCCAAGTTTGTTTGTCAAACTATCAGAACAACTAAGTCTAGAATGATTTAAATCCTTGACATTATAAAATAATATTCTCGTGTTGAAAGGGGAAAGATTCAAAACACTGTCTAGAGAATACACATGATTCCCATCATTTTCGAAAATATGAGTCAACGGAGTTGTCTTTTCGTCTATATCAATTTCAAGAACGATAGGACGACTGTCGTGCTCGTCATCCCGTATCTCAAAATAAGGGATCTTCGAAAACAATATCAAAACATTCTTGAACGGAATGAGATCCAATCCACAGAATGTGTTATATCCATAGTTCCTTGCATTATAGAACGACAATGGCGCAATACATTCTGTCGACAGAATGTTGTCTATATTAAGTGAAGATGTTGCTATAAATAATTTCATTACAGTCAGTGATTAAATAATATCCATTTCTTCGTTGTTGTTGTATACAGAATCGTCCTTCTTAGGAAAGAGTGGAGACAAAGATGTTGTATATCCTAAATAAAGACGTTCACTACATCTTGTCATAGCCACATAAAGTGCAGCACGCTTATCGGTACTCTTATCACATCCAGGGATAAAGACATCCTTGAATTGGAGCCCTTTGGCACACCACCAGGTCATAATTTTGGGGTTAGAGGAATGGAAATCCAAGTCCATTTCAGTATCTTGATTGGCATTATACTTGAATTCACACATGATGCCTTTTCTCATCAGATAATCCTTGACATACTCAACAGACCATTCGCCCTTGTCATTCGTATTGAATGGCAATAGGATTCCGACATTTGTTAAGGATCTGTTTTTTATGACGTCCGCGATTTTATCCAGTTGTCCATCATAACTGCTTGCAGAAATAAGGTTGGGTTTCTCACCGTGACGCGGGCACTTGATAACCAAGTCCTCTACATTTCCAACCTTCTCGGCAAGAGCTGCGACTTCTTTGGTCAGTCTGTAGTCGAAATATAGAGGATCGGGGGCAATTTCCATATCCGAAGCCGTGCGTTCAACGGATTGGGTTTGTCCTCTATCGCCAAAGCCCATAATAGATTGAGCCGTATCGCCAAAGAACAAACAATACTCCCCGTACTGTTTCATTTCATTAATTTCTTCCCTTGTAAAATCCTGGCATTCATCAACTATGAGGTATTTTACACTTTTTTGATTATGACGCCATTGATGGTAATGATATACATTTCTAAGTCCCAGTTTTTTCAAACCGTCCTCAAAATACTTTCTCAAAGACTTTGTATATACGATAATTGTATAACTTTCACCGAGAGCTGCTATTTGCTTAGCCTTATGAAGGGCTATAAGCGATTTACCGCTTCCAGCACAGCCGGGACAACCATTGACTTGTTATTTTTTCTGTCTATCAGCTGTCTCTGGAAATCATCTAGACTTGAATAGTCAATGAAGAATTCAGAATCGAAATCTGCCATATTTTTTTTATTTTATTTGATAGTACATAAGTTATATTCGGTTTTCCCCTTGGATGACACAACGATATTCTCGGCAAATGGTTTCTTTCCAATTATCCGGTAGATAATCTTGCTTATATCGTTGTTCTTTGCAGAATGAGTTACTCTTATCTCCTTCTTGAAAAAGCATCCATTTATACATTGGGACTCTTTGTCCTTGCATGCAGTCGGGTATATTGTTGCGAAATCATCGTTTTCGGCTACGAATTCATTCAATTCTGCATTAAGCATGTACGGAATGAATTTTTCCGTCGCCGGACTTTTTATTGTTACATCTTCTATCAGCATAATGCCTTCGTCTGTTAATTTAGAAGACAACATACTTGCCGTTTGTTTGTAGGCCTTATTTTCAATGCGCTTTTTGGCTAGCATCTCGCAGATTGCCTTGCATGATAGAATCAAATCGTATTTGTCTGATAAGACATCTGATACGAGATTCAAATCGCTCACACTTTCAATGAAGACTGGACCTATTCGGTAATCTATCTTGAGTCTGCTGTGTTTCTTAAACTCAGCCATAATCTTTTCAAAGAACCTTAAGGCTATTTGGTTTCCGTCTATTGCTAACAATTTGACGGATTCTAATGGTGGCTCGTACTTCTCAAGAAAAGATAGAAGTCCAAAGATATCGCCACCAGTGCCACATCCTAAATCAAGGATACTGACTGAAGTCCGTTCCCCAACTAAAGAAAGATAATTGCTGTTTTGGCTGAATTCTTCAAAGATAGACTTTACTTCGACAAAACTTCTCGGAAAGTATGTACCGAGGTAGACCTTAATCTCGCCTGTGTTCAAATTCAGATTGTACTCAAATCTAGAATGGTTGGGAGAGTATTTCGCACCAAGGTCGGAAAACAAATATTTGTCCAACCATTTGGGAAAGTCTACATCAGCAAGTGTGCCATCAGAAGGAATGTTGGCGGTTTCTTCTATATTGGGATTCTCGTCAAGTATTCCCTCTTCTGTTTGAGGTACAATACGTTCTCCAGTCTGCCAGTACAAAATACCATCCGATATCCTTGTCACGTCTTTTTGCAAGAACCTGTACAGACGTTCTTCTTGGTCAGGTGCAATCCGTCCTTTTAAGAGCACGACAAACTCATGATCTATGCGTTTCATAAAGAGAGGATATACTCTCCCAAAATCAATTTGATTAAGGGCAAAAACCTCTATATCGTTCGCCCCCAAAACAGCATTGATAATTTGATGTGCATACTCCTTCAAGGGAATCAAATCTGCACTTGAGCGTAACGCATTTACTTCATCCGCAACACTTTGACTCTCTATTTCTTTTGAATCTATGCCATCTTCGGTTTGTGGCAATTCGGACAAGCTTTCTTCTTGGTGCAATGTTCCAGGTGCTTCGTTGAGCACATCTTTAGATAGCTTATGGGCATCTTTTTTTATGCCCTCAAAGATCTCTTTCTTGTTCTCCTTGGGTGCCTGTGATTCATAAGAGGCATTGCTGAACTCTGTTAGATAGTATGAATTTAGATTAAGAAGTTCAGCCAAATTCACTATGCCCAGCGGATTCAAATCAGTCTTGGGGCATGTAATGTCATCCAACTTTTCGGTGAAATGAGCGTCATCGGTTATGTGCAGCCATGATTTGTTAGTTGCACTTAAGTTGTTTTCCAATTCAATGGGTTGATGAAATATAATAAGATGGGGGACATCCTTGATTTGATTCTTTTCAACCCCCAAGACTTTAAGTTCTTTCTTAACTGTCGAATGGTTTATTCGTGCTTGTTGGAGGACTGTTTTTCTTGAACCTCCCTTGATGGTTTTTCCATCACAAGTCCATTCTCCGTTTTCATTGGCAACAACTTTGCCACCATAATTCTTAAATTCTATTGAGATGATAGCATCCTTCTTGATAAACAACGCATCTAATTCGCATCCGATGTTGTAGTTGCCGACGAACACACAGAAATCCTCCAAGTTCTCATAATGAGCTTTGAGTTTCCCACATAAGAATCTGAATTGTTCTCTTTCTGCCGTGTTGTCGTAGTTCCCTACTCTGAATGCTAAAAGTCCTCCCATTGTAAAACTTTAATAAAATTTATGTAATCCAAATAATATTAGCGCCAATCTTTCCTTTGAAAGAATTGTCAATTATTGACCACAAAAATAGGAAATCTTATTCAGACGAAAGAATAAATAACTGGAAATCTTTATTTTTGGCATCGCATTTCTATAATTTGAGGCGATTTGCAGTAACCAACGCTACAAATCGCCTCTCATTGTCATTATCTGGATAAACCTTGTGACTTCTTTTTTGGTGATGTTCCTAATCCCGACTTCTGTGTTCCGTCCCAATTTGTAAGTTGGTCAGCGCAACCATTGGAGCCACCGAGTGAAACGTATGTATCTGCGCTGCACGACATGTAGTTAATGAACGAAAGGAAGTTCTGAATGATGGGTTCTGTATAAACAACCTCATCGGTAGCAAAGAGTTTTGTCCAGTGTGCGACACATTCTCTCCGATAGTTGCCACAACCATTCCAATCCATGCTCGCGAGAAATCTTGCAACGGAAAATTTTACTACTTGTGGAGAGTGATGCGCAATGTTGGATTTTGTGGCAGTAGCCATAATACCATAATAGATTGCTTTGACCCCAAAAAACCTGTAAGCAGAAACATTTTGTTCTGAAAAAGGGTTTCGCTTACAGGTTTATCTTCTGCTTATTATCAGTTGTCAGCGGTTCTATGTCGCTGACGGCTCTTTCTGTTTACTTCAATGTGAACTTGTGGGAGTGGAGCATTTCCTTCGGGTCGAGAGCCTTGTCGAGCTCTTCCTTGCTCATCAGTCCCTGCTCAATAACGATGTCATATACCGAGCGGCCGGTGGCGTGGGCTTCTTTGGCTACCTTTGAGCTGTTCTTGTAGCCGATGATGGGATTGAGGGCTGTGACGATACCGATGCTGTTCTTCACCATTTCGTAGCAACGCTCTTTGTTCACTGTGATGCCAAGCACGCACTCTTCGGTGAGTGTCTCGATAACGTTCTTCAACCATGTCAGGCTCTCGAAGAGGCTTGCGGTGATGATTGGTTCCATAACGTTCAGTTCGAGCTGTCCTGCCTCTGCTGCGAAGCTTACGGTTGTGTCGTTGCCGATTACCTTGAAGCAAACCTGGTTTGTAACTTCGGGGATGACGGGGTTCACCTTGCCCGGCATGATTGAAGAACCGGGAGCCTTGGGAGGAAGGTTGATTTCGTTCAAGCCGCAACGTGGACCTGAAGCCATGAGACGAAGGTCGTTGCAAATCTTTGAAAGCTTGATGGCCAGACGCTTCAATGCTGAAGAATAGCTTACGTATGCACCAGTGTCAGGTGTTGCCTCTACGAGGTCGATAGCGGAGATGAAGTTCTCGCCGGTGAGCTTGCTCAGGTTGGCAGCGCAGAGCTTTGCGAAGCCGGGAACGGCATTCAGACCTGTGCCGATGGCAGTACCGCCCATGTTGATTTCGTGCAGCAGCTTCACGTTGCGCTCAAGGTTGAGGATTTCCTCTTCAAGGTTGTTTGCGTAAGCGTTGAACTCCTGACCGATTGTCATAGGCACTGCGTCCTGCAACTGTGTGCGTCCCATCTTGATGGTGTCATCGTATTCCTCTGCCTTGTAGCGGAATGCGCTGATGAGGCCGGTCAGTGCGCCCACCAAGTGGATGTTCATGCGAATCAATGCCAGGCGGATTGATGTGGGATAAGCGTCGTTGGTGCTCTGTCCGCAGTTGGCATGGTCGTTAGGCGAGCAATACTGGTATTCGCCCTTCTCGTGTCCCATGATTTCGAGGGCACGGTTGGCGATAACCTCATTGATGTTCATGTTTACGGAAGTACCTGCACCACCCTGAATCATGTCGATGGGGAAGTTCTCGTGCCACTTTCCGTCGATGATTTCTCGGCAAGCCTGCGACATTGCGCTTGCTATCTCATCGCTGATTACGCCGAGAGAATGGTTGGTCTGTGCGGCAGCCAGCTTGACGTATGCGTTGGCGATGATGAAGTCGGGATAGTCGCGCATTGTCTTGCGAGAGATATGATAGTTGTTGATACCGCGCTGAGTCTGCACGCCGTAGAGTGCGTCAGCAGGAACCTGAAGCTCACCTAAAAGGTCAGCTTCTACTCTGAATTTCTTTTCGTTTGCCATAATGGTTATGTTATTTAAGTTGTTTTTTTTATTGTTTCTCTTATCTGATGCAAAGGTACGGTTTATATTACGCATCCCGTTTATAAAAAACGAACGTTAATTTGTAAAAAACAGAACGATTGCGGGTGAGTGAAGGAAAAATCACAGGAGTTTCATGTGGTAGAACTGTATGATTAGGTAGCCCAGTCCTATCGAGACAAAGGTGGTGATGAATCCTGCCACTTGGAAAGAGTGGTTCACCACGAAGCGGCCTATGCGGGTGGAGCCGGTGCGGTCGAAGTTGATGGCAGCCACCGTTGTCGGGTAGTTAGGCAGGAAGAAGTAGCCGTTCACGGCAGGGAACATGGCGACAAGAGCCAGAGGCGGTATGCCGAGACCCATGCCAAGCGGATAAAGCGTGCGCACCGTGGCAGCCTGCGAGAACAGCATGATGGACATGATGAAGAGTGCTATGGCGAAAAGGAACGGATATTGCGTCACAATATTTGATATATGTCCCTTGAAGAAATCCAGATTGCCGTTGAAGAACGTATCGCCCATCCATGCTATGCCGAATATCGCCACCATGGCATTCATGCCGGCGCCGAAGACATTGCCTTTGACTGCATCGTGCACGTTTGCCTTGCTCACCAGAAGGATGAGTGCGGAGACTGACATCATTATAATCTCAATAATCTGTGGCATAGTGATGCGTTGCAGTTCGCCGTCCACTATGAACGACGGACGCAGCGACGGGGCGCTGCCGAAAACTACGACGAGCAACACACCCAGAAGGAATGCAATGACGGCATATTTGGCACGAGGGTTGGGGTCTTTTATCATTTCGTCTATCAGGCGGCTGTCCTGCTCAGGGTTGATAATGCCTTGACGCACACGCTCCTGATAGATTTCGTCCTCTTGCAGTTCCTTGCCGATACGGTTCTGCACGAAAGCCGCTACAAGGATGGCTATCAGTGAAGCCGGGATGCATACTATAAGGATGTGCTTGAGTTCTATGCCGGCACCGCCAAGCAGGTCGGTGCTTATTATTGCTGCCGTAGCAGCCGATACCGGACTGCCCGTGATTCCGAGCGATGCCGCAACCGTGGCTACACTGAGCGGACGTTCGGGGCGAATCTTTGAATTTGTGGCTATCTCGGAAATGATGGGGAGTAGCGAATAACTGGTGTGTGCCGTTCCTGCCACCAGACAGAAAAGCCATGTGGTGAGCGGACCGAAGTAGGTGATGTGCGTAGGGTGCTTGCGCAGGAATCGGGCAGCCAGACCCACAAGATAGTCCAGACCGCCGGCAGCCTGCAATGTAGCTGCTGCCGTGATTACCGACACGATGATGAGCATCACATCGATAGGCAGATTGCCCGGCTTCAGACCGAAACCGAACACAAGGATGAACACGCCCACCATGCCGTAGATGCCGAGTCCGATGCCACCTACACGGGCGCCTTTGAATATGAGAGCCAATACAATGGCAAATTGTAAAAGGATAATAGCTGTCGCCATAATGTTTTGTTTTTAGTTTGAATGTAACCCGTTTTTCAAAATGGCCCCGATATGGAGCCGTGTGGTTCTTGGTATTGCAGATAACGCTGTGCAAAATTACACATATTCCCCCAATTTTCGTTTTTATATTTCTGATAAAAGTTTGTAAAAAACAGACGGAAACATCGCACGCACGCTCTTTTCGGAAAATGGATAAGCGGGCGGATGTATTCATTTCGTTTTGTCCGTTTGATGTCGGATAATTCTGTCGTTTCATTTGTTTTTAGTATTTTTGCAATCAATTGAAATGCTCATTTTGAACAGTTGCCAATTGGCGTGACCCAAATAAAAACCTAAACAGAATATGGACAACAACGTAATACTTGACGCCAAACCTATAGGCGAAATTAAAGGTTCTTTCAACATCCCTGCTTATCAGCGTGGATACAGGTGGGGAGATCTTCAGGTGAAAACGCTTTTGAACGACTTGTATGTGAAAGCCGTTGAAGCAACGACAAGAGACTATTGCTTGCAGCCAGTCGTTGTATTGAAGAAAGGCGAGTGTCAGTATGACTTGATTGACGGTCAGCAGCGTCTGACGACAATCTATATCCTGCTTAGTTATATTCGGCAGTTCTTCCCGTTTGTGCAATTGAATTTCAGCCTTGAATATGAGACAAGGAAGCACACCCGGCAGTTCCTTGATCAAATGGATGAGTCGCTGGCTCAGACAAACATTGATTTTTTCCATATCTTCAATGCCCACAATGCCATTAAGGAATGGTTGGAAGACACCTTTCCCGGCGAAACCAACAAACAGTCGATAGCACTGTTCACGCTCAATCAGTATATTGACAGTCATGTCAAGGTGATATGGTACGAAGTGGGCAACGATACCGACCCGATAGCTCTATTCACCCGCTTGAATATAGGAAAGATACAACTCACCAACGCCGAACTTATCAGAGCCTTATTTCTGACAAGTAGTGAAGAGAATGACGCCAAGCGCAAGCAACAGGAAATGTCTATACAGTGGGACAATATAGAAAAGCAGTTGTGTGCAGACGACAACGAGTTCTGGTCGTTCATCACACGCAAGAGTCCCAAGGCTTATCCTACAAGGATAGAACTGTTGTTCGACCTTATGTTTGGCAAGTCGGACTCAGAAAGAGACACTTATTTCACGTTCTTCAAAATGGAAGAGCGTATCAGGACTTCCGACAAGGAAGGTATTTGGCAGGAGGTGATAAACAGCTATCTGCAAATAAAAGAATGGTATATAGACAATGAATATTATCACAAAATAGGTTATCTGATAGCTTCCGGACACAAGACCATGGCCGACATATTCAAGGAATCCCAAGGAAAGAGGAAGAGTGAATTCAAGCATATCCTTGACAAACTTATTGCGGAGTCAATAACATGGAAAACGAAAAACAGAGATGACTATTGGGAACTGGAATATACAAACGCCAAGGATTACGACCGGATCAGCAGAATACTTCTGTTGTTCAATGTGCAGTCGATTCTGAAAAGCAAAGCCTGGCAACGTTTCCCGTTCAGCAAGTACAACACGGCGGAATGGAGTCTGGAACACATTCATGCCCAAAACTCCGAAGGATTGAAGACGGTATCCATTCAGTTGGAATGGCTCAGCAGGCATTTGTCGTCGTTGAAGGACATACACAAAGATGAAACCGGCAATGAACTCATCGGAACCATAGAGGAAATCATAAGAACCGGCAAACTTGGAAGAAACGACTTTGACGACATTTTCCGGCAGGTCGTAAACGAACTCTCGGAAAATACCGGTTCGGAGTATATCCACACATTATCAAATATGGCGTTGCTTACCAGTCAGGACAATGCAAGTTTGAACAATTCCACATTTGATGTGAAGCGTAATATGATTGTGGAAATGGACAGGCAGGGCGCGTTTATCCCTTATTGCACGAAGATGGTATTCTTGAAATATTATACCAAATCGTCGGACAACCAAGTGCACTTCTGGGGAAAGGCCGACAGAGACGCCTATCTCAATGCCATCAAGAATATGTTGCAGCCTTATTATGAACTAATTGATTTTGAAGCATAAAGAATATGATTAACTCAAAGAAACATACTCTCATCAACCTTTTCAAGGCCACTGACAATGAGGAAGAAAACGATTTTCTTCCGTTGAACAACATTGAGATACCCATCATACAGCGCGATTATGCACAGGGCAGAGATTTGCCAGAGGTGAATCGTATTCGTAGAAGATTTCTTGACTCTTTGTACACCGCTCTGATAAAGTCGGAGCCTATCACCCTCGATTTCGTGTATGGCGAGATAAATGAAAAGAAATCACTCATACCCTTGGATGGACAGCAGCGTTTGACCACTCTGTTCCTTCTGCATTGGTATATCGCCCGGCACGAGAAAGTGGAAGAGAAAGAGCTTGGTTTCCTTTCAAGATTCTCTTATGCAACGAGATACAGCGCAAGGGAATTCTGCAAGCAACTGGTGGCAGCCACCTACACTCCCGATTTTGGGGTGGATGTACTGTCAGAAGACATCACCGACCAGAGTTGGATGCCCCGTGATTGGCAGAACGATCCCACTATTGGCGCAATGCTTAACATGCTGAATGACATTCATAAAAAGTTCAGGCACACATCCAATCTCTGGCAAAGGCTTGAGGAAGGCTTTATATCATTCTATTTTCTGTCAATCAAGCAACTGGGTGCCACTGACGAACTTTACATCAAAATGAATTCAAGAGGCAAGCCGCTGACGGAGTTCGAGCATTTCAAGGCGGAATGGGAGAACTGCATCAAGAGCGTGGAACCCACGCTGACTGAGGCGCAGACAAGCACCGGGACAAAGACTTTGTCACAGATTATAGGCAACAAAATAGACCTTTCCTGGACAGACCTGTTGTGGCCATACAGAAACAGCGATACGGGGACAGCAGCCGATAATGTCATTGACGATGAGTTCGTCAGATACTTCAGATTTCTGGCAGACATCATCTATTGCAAGAGCGACACACTTTCGAAGTCGTCCGATGATATTTTCACAATTACCAAGGAACTGTTCGGCACTGACAACCCCAATGCTGTGGATAATGTGAAGTTCATAGAAAGCGGTTTCGACTGCTGGGTAGATGTCGATATAGAGACGCTTTTCAATGGAGTACTGACCGTGCACGCCACGGACAATCCTCGTAAATGTATTGTTGCCGAACCCATCAACGTATTTTCAGAAGCATGCCGGTGCTATGGCGACATGATGGGACGGCAGCGCAGATTCTCCATAGGACGCATGGTGTTGCTCTACGCTTTTGTTTACTACCTTCAGCACAGGGACACCATAGAAGAAAAACAGTTTGCAAGAAGAATCAGGATAGTGACAAACCTGATAAAGGGTTCTGAGTTTGAGTTGCGTGAAGACAACATGAAGAACCTTATTCGCCAGACTGAGTATGTATTGGAAAATGGCGATATAGAAGAAGGTTATCTGAGTTTCGGTGCTAACCAGCTGTTTGAAGAGCATGAAAAGGTGGTATGGCTGAAGGACAACCCTGAAAAGGAAGACCTTCTGTGCAAACTGGAAAACCATAATCTGTTGCAGGGGGCTGTCCGTGTGCTCGGTCTTGAGAATATCGGTCTTACTGACCGCTTCTATTCGCTTTTTGAGTGTAGTTGGAGTCTTGTAAACAGGGCTCTTCTCACGATAGGCGACTATTCGTTGTTTGTGAACTGGCGTTATCAGATAGGTACTGACAGGAATGAAACTTCATGGAAATCGATTTTCAGAACGAAGAAGGATGACATCAAGGAAACAAAAAGAATTCTGACAGAACTGCTTTCAAAAAGTGATAGCTTTACAGACGATGTGCTCAACAGCATAATTGACGAGTATCTTGGCTCCACCTCCGAATACGATTGGCGGCATTACATAATCAAATACGCATCAATGCGTCCCGAACGCTACGGCATGTATTTCTGGAACGATTATAAGAAAAGGCAGAAGGCTTCTTATACTATTCTGATGATGTGGACGGAAAAGAGCATTGGAGGCAGAAATCATAACATTTTCCTGAAAGCATTGTACGACATGATAAAGTCTGCCCATCCGGATGCAAGTCTTTATCTCGGCGAGTATGCCTACTCTAACGACGGCAGTGTGTTGGAATTGACATTTGCAGAGAAGTATCTGTATTTCACCGACAACCGCCTATTTGTCTGTCATTCTGTTGTGGAAGGGCAGGAGGAGAAACGGGAAGTCGCCGACATCGTGAGGGAAATTCCTCAGAATGAAAACGGCATTGACTCCGAAGACAGAGTGGAACTCGCATTCCATGTGGTAGAATCCTTGATGAAATGAGCTGTCCGAAAACCGCCATACGATGAATGCCTATCGTGGGTGTCGCCGTGTGTGGCATGACTACGGGGTTCGCTTTCTTCAACCACCCATTTTCTTCATCACCTGCTTCCATGCCGAACGCATACCGGGAGAGAGGGGTTCGCAGGCTATTGTTTCAAGAGTCTGGCGCAGTTCGTTGATGAGTTCGGGCCAGTATTTCATCTGTTCGTAGGCAAGCTTGGTGCATTGTGCCCTTACGGCATAAGGCGATTTCGGGTCGGAGAGGCGCATGAGGCAGAAGTCGATGAAGTCTGTGCGGATTCCTTCCTTGTCGTGAGGCTGTCGCAGAAGCAGGTTGAGCATAAGGCGAAGCTTTGTGGCATCCTTTTCCACGAGGCAACGGTCGATAAGCCGGTCGTGCTTGTCATAAAGCCATTCGTTGTCAGACAGTGTGAAATGTGTGAACACCCATAGTGCGTTTGTTGCAATGCGGCGGTCGTCGTCCAGTGTCAATTGGTACAACTCTTCCTTGGGGCGGTTGTTGTATTTGCCCTGCGTCAAGGCGCATAACTCCTCTATTTCGTACGGAGTGAGGCGGTGAGTGAGTCGGGATCTCATTGCATTAGTTTATTGTGCCGGTTTCCATTTCATTTTCCAAATAAGAAAAAACAGATTCGTCAATCACGACATTGCTACCATGATATAGTTTCAGCATCCCACTCGTCCTCCGTTCTTTTGACATAATATCCTAAGATCCTCCACGGCATCCTCTATGGAAAGGGTATGCTCTGCCGCATAGCAATCTATGAGAAAGTCTATTCCGTTAAACCTGCGCAGGTAAGCGTATGACTGTGCCAGTGTCAGGTTGAATTTATTGGCAAAAGCTCCTACGCAACAGTTTACATATTCTATTATAGAATGGGTCAGATCCATAAGCCTCAACTGTCTAAATATTTGTCACAACATAATTATTCCACCACAAATCTACAACAATTAATCCACACCGCAAAATGTTTCAGTCATATTTTTGAGCATATAGCAGACGAGTGTGCTTCACGCTCGGCCTCTTTGTGATGGACTTTGGCGTATGTCGCTGTTAGCCAAGGCTTTTCCGGATATTCGGCAGTGAAACATTTGGGCGAACAGACTACTCCTTTTCAAACAAGCCTTGTTTGCATTGCAAAGAAGTCTTGTTTGCATTGTAAAGAAGCCTTCTTTTGCTTGCAAAGAAGCCTTGTTTGAAAAGCCGTGCGGGTGACGCTTTTCTGCACCGTCATAAAGAGTGCGCAAGTGAGCGGGGAAACGAATAAAGTGGGCAAGAGTATTGTCGTTTTGGAATAAAAACCTTAATTTTGTAATATCTTATTCCGCCGGAAGCCTTCGGGCTGTTGATGGGAATATGAAATTGAAAGGAAACATGAGTCAGCAGATAATCTATAATCTGGAAGAATTCGCCACCAAATACAATCTGAAGGATATATATGGTGCCTATGCCGCCCACTTCTCTGTGAGCAGGGAAGAGAGTGGCGACTTTTCGGATATTGATGCTTCTGAAAGCAATGACGGCGGATTCTACGGAATGGTGAGGGAGCGTACTCTCTTCACCAGACTCCTCTTGGTGAAGCAGGGCTGTTGCTGTATGAAGCTACTGATGAAAGGCGACGGGCAGATAGTGTCGCTCGCAGCCAATGACTTGCTGATTGTCACCCCGAAGGAAGTGGGATGCATCACGGAGATTTCGGATGATTTCAGGGCGGAGGTCATTCTCGTGGACGAGTCGTTCGCAAGTCATGCCTCGCGTTATCAGCTTTCCAGCGAAAAGTACAACAGCATTTCCGACATCTTCCATTTTGTCCGCGACATCGTGCGGCATCAGCACATCAACAAGATTGAGATGATTCGAAGCATGTTCAACGTGCTCAAGCTCATCATCGAGGAACTTCCCTACGAGCAATGCTCGGTGTCCCGCGACCTTGGGCATAAGAAAGAGGTGTATGAGATTTTCCTTCACCATCTTTACCGCAACTACCGCAAAGAACGGCAGATACGCTTCTACGCCGACAAACTCAATGTGTCGACGGCATATATGTCACGGTTGGTGAAGGAAATAAGCGGTTCGACGGTAAACGAACATGTCACGTCGCTGGTCTATAAGGAGATATGCAACCTGCTGAAACAGACAGACATGACGATGGGCGAGATTGCCGACCACCTCAGCTTCAGCGACCAAAGTGCCATGACCAATTTCTTCAAGCAACGCTCCGGCATGACGCCGCTGGCTTATAGAAACAAGTGAAAGCGGAAGAATGGCAGGATGCACCCGACAATTTGAAAGCACGCTTTCATTGCGTTTGGCGGAATAGCAGACTGCTAAGTGAAAACTATTAATATTAACCCTTTAACGTATTGAGTATGAAAAAATCAAGTTTTGTAAAAAGTGTGGTCATCGGCTTGATGCTGCTGACGGGTACTGCCGTTGCTTCGGCGCAGGAGAAAGACGGCGAGTTCTTTGGCTTGGCTGACCGTGTTGGTGTCGGCATCGGTGTCGGTACTGAGGGTATAGGCTTTGATGTGGCTGTCCCTCTTACAAAATATGTGCAGGCACGTCTGGGACTTAACATCATGCCAAACATCAACATCAATACTTCGGCAGATGTGTCGGGAGCTATTGAAGGCTACAGCTACAACGGCAAGATGGATGTGACGGGTAAGTTCTCACGCACTTCATTCGACATGAAATTCGATTGCTACCCATTTGCCGACGCAAGCTCGTTCTTTGTGACGGCAGGTTTCTCTCTCGGTGGCGACAAACTGATTAAGATTTCAGGACACAGCGATGAACTTGAGAGTCTTTATGGCGAGGGAAAGTCTTATAACCTTGAAATAGGCGACTACAAGATTCCAGTGGATGAGAACGGTAACGTGAGCGGCGGCGTTAAGGTGAACAGCTTCCGGCCTTACCTCGGACTCGGTTTCGGCAGACTCATTCCAAAGAAACGCTTCGGCGCACGCTTCGAGATAGGAGCGCAGTTTGAGGGCAAACCGGTGGTCTATGCCGATGGAGTGGGCGACCTTCAGAAGGTTATCGACCAGAACACAAGCGACGACATCTCCAAATTCATGGACTGGCTGC
>ERZ857629.2153-NODE-2153-length-19241-cov-2.710310_pt1 | contig 19241 bp, 18 predicted proteins | sample MGYA00519700_ERZ857629 | MGnify/ENA primary metagenome ERZ857629 (study PRJEB31778, sample SAMEA3449351) | human gut metagenome | biome: human gut; feature: human-associated habitat; material: faeces | place: United Kingdom | collected 2010/2012 ...
AACCTTGCCTTTGCGCGCCGGGCGTTTCTGGCAAGGGCAAGCACGGTTATGCCGCTGCCATGCTTTTCGTTCCGATACATAAGCGCGTCGGCAAGCACGCTGCCTATCATTCCGGTGGCGCCGGTTATGAAAACCGTCGAGCCGTCGAGCTTTTCTATACCCTCAAGTGAATTTATATATTCAAGATCGTCGATATAATCCCTGTTTTCAATAAGCATTTTATCTTGTCCTTACTTTTTCATTTTAAGCATGGCCTTAAAGACCTCAAGATCGTCGGGAGAGGTCAGTTTAAGGTTTTTGTCGCTTCCGGCGGCAAAATGGAGGGTTTCGCCCAGATCCACCATCATAGTATTTGTATAAGAGGAGCCGTAAATTCCGATTTCCTTTTCAAAAGCCTCGCGGTATCTTGCAAGAAGATTTCCGAATTTATAGGCCTGGGGTGTGGAAACGCGGCGCAAAGTCTCTCTGGGGATATACTGTGTGGTTGTCTCGCCGTTGTTTGTAACAAATATCTGCTCATTATATGGCAGCGAGGTAACGGCGTTGCCGTATTTCTGGCAGGTGACGATAACATCCGAAAGCACCTCTTCGTCAACCATCGGACGGATGCCGTCGTGAATTATGACAATGTCGTCGTCCTTGCAGATACCCTCTAAACTTTCAACGCCGTTGCGGATGGACTCCTGTCCCGTGGCACCGCCCTTAACGATGCTTTTAAGCTTGGTTATGCCGTTTTTCTCGGCATAGGATTTAAGGGTGTCCTGCCAACCGTCGATGCATACGCAGACAATATTGTCAACAAGAGGATGTTTTTCAAAAACCTCGAGGGTGTAAATTATGACCGGCTTTCCGTCAAGCAGTATAAACTGCTTGGGAATATCCTGTCCCATTCTTACTCCCCGTCCGCCGGCAATTATAACAGCAGTGATCATTTTTCTTCTCCCTTTCCGATGAGATAATATTTTCCCTTATAAATTTTATAGCTGTGTTCGCAATCGAGCTTTATGACATCGTGGTGAGCCACCTGTTTTTCCTTTGGCGGCAGCTTCATATAATCCCCAAAGGCAATTTTAAGATAGTCGTCATAGCCTACGGGAATGGGCATTTTAGTGTCCTCGAAATCCACGAACAAAGCTTTTTCAAATGCCGATTTCGGATATTTCTTTTTCATATATCCGGGGCCCGAGCAAAGCTCGGTTATGCTGTCGCAATCGGCAATTTTGTACTTGGTCATCTTGCGCTCGGCGCGCTTCCAGATCTTATATCTGATGTTTTTCCCCCTGAAAATTCCCAGCAGTATTTTCGAGCCGACCGCCATAAGCCCGCCGTGCTTTTCGGGCACTGTCTGGGCGCAGAAAAGCGAATAAATGAGGGCATGAATGACCTGCCATTTTCTCGAAAGAGAGGAGCTCGGATACCCGTCGAGAGGGAGTATGTCAAGCACTACTCCGTGCACCATATCAAGATCCTGCTGATAGGGCTTTATGAGGGTGGTTTCGCTGTCTCTGATGGTTATAAAAAGATTTCGGTCGACGGTATCTTTACCGGGCTTTGAAAGCTTATATCGCTCCTGCTCATCGTTATTCCAAAGCTTATAAAGCTTTTCATAGTCGTCCCGCGGCATAAAAAAGTCGAGATCGTCGTCCCAGGGGATAAAGCCCTTGTGCCGCACGGCACCGATACATCCCCCGCCGCAAAAATAGCACATAAGCCCGTTTTCATTACAAAAATCGACAAAGTACTTTGCCATATCCATATTGATTTTATGAAGAGCAGCAAGCTCATCCTTTGTATATTCCGGCATACTTTGGCCGTCCTTTCGTCCTTTGGCAAAAAGGTTTTTAAAAAGATGCTGTAATTATTCAATAGATTATACCATATACCTCAGCAAAAAACAACTTATATTTAATTTTTGTAACCTCTGTGTTTTAATCCGCCCGCATCTGCCCTTATGGGCTTTGCAAGTTCTTTTCTTGCTGCCTGAGACCTCGTGTGAAAAAAATTCTCAAAAAGTCAACAATCGGGTCAAAAACGCTTGACAACAACCGACGGATATGTTAATATAGCGTGTATGCAGGTGAATTTAAATTTTAACGCCTGCTCCTTGCTCCCGGTAAAAGGGGGCCTAATGACCAAAAGGAGGTGCTGACAAATGTCAAAATACGAGGTAATGATGGTATTTTCCGTCAAGAACGGAGAGGATACCGCCAATGCATTGCTTGAGAAATTCAAGGCAATGATCGAGAAAAACGGCACAATCGACAACATCGATGTATGGGGTAAGCGCAGACTTGCCTATCTCATCGATGACGAGCCCGAGGGCTTCTATGCTGTTGTCAAATTCACCGCGCAGCCCGAGTTTCCCGCCGAGCTTGACCGTGTGTTCAAGATTACCGACGGCGTGCTTCGCACAATGATCACCAACATCGACTAAGGAGGGGAATTTAATGCTTAATTCCGTAATTATGATGGGCAGGCTCACCGACAATCCCGAGCTTCGCCAAACTCCCTCCGGCCGTTCGGTCTGTTCTTTCACCATCGCTGTCGAGCGTACCTTCAAGGCTCAGGGAGCCGAGCGCCAAACCGACTTCTTCGATGTAGTCGCATGGGGCTCATCGGCCGACTTTGCTTCAAAGTATTTCAACAAAGGTCAGCTGGTAGCTGTTCAGGGAAGAATGGAAACCCGTTCATACGAAGACCGAAACGGCGTGCGCCGCAAGGCGTTTAACATTGTCGCCGAAAACTTGCATTTTGCCGAGCCCAAGAGAGATTCCTATGCCGGAGGCGGTCAGCCCGCTCCCTCATATGAGGATCAGTCTCAGGCCACTCCCGCTTTTGAAAACAACGGGAACGACAGCTTCCGCGAGATAAGCGACGGCGACGACGATCTCCCCTTCTGATTTTCGCAAAGCCTTTTAAAAGGGCCGCCGAAACAGAGAACGGAGAAAAAAATTTATAATGTTAGGACTGAATATAAATGGAAAACGAGAACATCGTTGAGACCAAGGCTGTTGAAACTGCCGAGGCCGCTGCTCCCGCCGAGGCAAAGCCCGAAAGAGCCGAGCGCCCCGAGAGAGCTGAGCGTCCCGAACGCCCCGAGCGTCCTATGCGCGGAAACCGCAAGGGCCGCAGAAAGGTTTGCAGCTTCTGCGTAGAAAAGGCTGAAACCATCGACTATAAGGATGTTGCTAAGCTCCGCAAGTATACTTCCGAGCGCGCAAAGATCCTTCCCCGCCGTGTGACCGGCACCTGTGCCCGTCACCAGAGAGCTCTGACCACCGCCATCAAGCGCGCACGTCACGTTGCTCTTCTCCCCTACATCAGCGACTAATATAGGTTTGACAATCGAACTTTAAAAGCCGATTTTAACCACCCTTAAGTTTTTAAAAACCCGTTTTCCCTCTTTTGCGAAAACGGGTTTTGTTTTAATGATAAAATAACAATATACTTTTTTACAAATGTGAAAATAAGGAACCGTTTATGAAAGAAAACACCTGCTGCTTCAGCGGTCACAGAAGCCTTTCCCATAGCGACACCGAAAAAATTTCAAAAGATCTTGAACAGATAATTTCAAGGCTTTTAACCCTCGGCATAACCGACTTTTGCACCGGCGGTGCAAAAGGCTTCGACACGCTGGCCGCCGAAAAGGTTTTAAAGTTTAAAAAGACCAACAAAGATGTGCGGCTGCTGCTTTTTTTGCCCTGCAAAGAGCAGGCCGACAAATGGGATGAGAAATCCCGTGATCGATATATGACCATTCTCGCCCTGGCCGACGAGGTAACATACGCCTGCGAGCATTACACAAGCTATTGTATGAGCAAGCGCAACAGAATGCTGGTCGACAAAAGTTCGGTATGCATAACCTATCTGAAAAGAAAGACAGGCGGAACGGCCTACACCGCCGATTATGCCAAAAAGCAGGGACTTGAAATATTCAATATTGCAGAGGATCGGGCTGATAAGCCCATTATGCTGACAAAACAACTTGAGATCGGAAATATGTGACTTTTAAAGGGCGGACGATAAGACGTCCCCTTTAAAAACGGCACCGCACGGTGCATTTTATGTTCCATTGCTTTTATTTTAGCAAATTTAAAAGCCGCACCTTCGCAGAGGAGGATTTTCCCCCTGCCGAAACTGCGGCTTATTTTTTGCTTTTATATTTGCTAAAAACGGTTGTTTTCAACAATTTATAATCTGCAGGCACCGAGATCAAATAATAATCTCCACCCCGTCGGGAGCCGAAAAGCTTATTTTCGGGCGGCCGTTTTTGTTTTCAATCGAAAGTTCAAGAACACCGTAAGGTGTGGGATAGCTTGCCTTTATGAATTTAAGATTGCCCATTTTGGGCTTTATCTCAATTTTCCTGCAGCCTGCGCCGATAATATGTATTCCCGCAACCTGCTCCATAAGGAAAGGCACCGCGCCCGACGCCCATCCGTGGCAAAGACTGTGACGGAAGCCTTTATAGCAATAGTCTCCCCTATCGCCGTGTATATCATCCTGTCCGTCCTTAGGAAGGTCGGTTATGCTTCCGGTATTTTTCGCCCAAAGGGGATCGTAATCCTCCCAGAAGGTGGTGGCGCCCCTTTGAAGCATACCGAGGCTGTATTTTTTAAGAATGTTAAGAGCTGATATCTCGTCGGTATCCGCAAGCTCCTTTAGGGTATAAAAAAGCAGGTATGAGGAAATGCCGTCGCTGCCGTTTTTCTTTATAACCTCGGCCGCCTGCTCCTTTTTCATAAGGCCTGCCGCCGACATAAAGGCCGCTGTCTGTTTTTGTCCCTCGTGGTCTCCGGGAATTTTTGAAATCTTTTCGGCCTTATTTCTGCAGATCTCACAAAGCCGGCCGTCGTTTAAAAATTCCGAAATGAGAGCGCCCTTTTCAAGGGCGATTTTCAGCAGTGCCCGTACACCGCTTTTTTCCGAAAGCTCCTTTTGGTGGGTAGGCCAATCGAGAAAATAGTTTCCAACGCTGTCGCTGCCGTCATCATTTACCTTGCCGCAAAAAAGCCGCAAAAGCGAAAGGACATATTCCTTCTGCCCGGTTAAAAGACTGCTGTCTCCAGAATAGAAGTAATAATCCCAGGCAATGATCAGCCACCACATAGAATATGACGCCATTCCGTTCATATAAAGCGGCAGCGGCGCCTGAGAACGGGCAAATTCAAGGCTTTTATTTATTAAGCCGAGAGGCCCGAAAACCGTCCGTGCCGTCAGCATTTCGGGGTGCATATCACCTATCCACACAAGGCGGTCACGCTTTATGCCGTCCCACACCATATTCTGAAGATTGAGATGGCAGGTATATGCGGCGGTATCGAATATGCGGTTGACATCCTCATCATCGCAGCAAAAGCTGCCCTTATATTCAAGCTCTCTGTATATAAATACCGCAGGAGCGGCCTTGATTGCGATTTTAGCCTTTGGCTCGGTAAGCTCGATCTTAACAAATCTAAAACCGGTCTGACCCCATTCCTGATCGCTGTATGAAGGAACGGGAATTTCAAAATCACGAACGGCATGGTCATTGCAGGCACCCTTTTGCCCGATCAAAGACATAGCCTCACACAGTGATTCTCCGAAGGTCAGCCGCACCTTAGGATAGGCCGTAATTTCCGAAACAAAGTTTAAAAGCCTGATTCCTCCGTGAAGCTCCTTTCCGAAATCCAGCACCACAAAGGCGTTTTGCCCGTCTCCGTCGTTGGAAAGCTCGGTCACATCGGTTTCGTTAAGGCCGATCTGGAGGGTCTTTGCTTTAAGAAGGGCCTCGGGATTTTTAACATTTCCTCCAAGGCCGGCGATTTTTTCGGGCAATATGTATTTTCTTACCCGCTCGTCCTTTTCCAAAAAATCAAAACTGTCTATTATACTCATAGTTTTTCCCTTAAAATTATGATAAACCTTTATCTTTAATAACGCGGGCCTGTTTGACGCGAGCCCACAGCTTTAAAAAAACCGCCGTGGTAGCCCCGCGGCGGTTTTTGTTACAAAAGCATCTCAGGCTTAAATTATTTAAGCTCAGAGAAATATTTGATGGTGCGGACCATCTGGCTGGTGTAGGAGTTCTCGTTGTCGTACCAGGAAACGACCTGTACCTGGGTGTTGCCGTCCTCCATGGGAGCAACCATGGTCTGGGTTGCATCGAAGATGGAGCCGTAGGTGGAGCCTACGATGTCGCTGGAAACGATCTCGTCGGTGTTGTAACCGAAGGACTCGGTAGCAGCAGCCTTCATAGCGTCGTTGATCTGCTCCTTGGTTACCTGACCCTTAACAACTGCCACGAGAATGGTGGTCGAGCCGGTGGGGGTGGGAACGCGCTGAGCCGAGCCGATGAGCTTGCCGTTGAGCTCGGGGATAACAAGGCCGATAGCCTTTGCAGCGCCGGTGGAGTTAGGAACAATGTTGACAGCGCCTGCGCGGGAACGGCGGAGATCGCCTTTGCGCTGGGGACCGTCGAGGATCATCTGATCGCCGGTGTAGGCGTGGATAGTGCTCATGATACCGCTCATAATGGGGGCAAGGTCATTAAGAGCCTTGGCCATGGGAGCGAGGCAGTTGGTGGTGCAGGAAGCAGCCGAAATAACGGTATCCTCTGCCTTAAGGATCTTGTGGTTTACATTGTAAACAACGGTGGGAAGGTCGTTGCCTGCGGGAGCAGAGATAACAACCTTGCGGGCGCCTGCCTTGATGTGGGCAGAAGCCTTTTCTTTAGAGGTGTAGAAGCCGGTGCACTCGAGGACAACGTCAACGCCCAGCTCGCCCCAGGGAAGATTTTCTGCCTTGGGCTCTGCATAAATGGTGATCTCCTTACCGTCTACGGTGATGGAGCCGCCTGCTGCGCCTTCGTTTTCTTTGTAGCTTACGGTGTCGGCAAGAGCATATTTGCCCTGCGAAGAATCGTATTTAAGAAGATGAGCCAGCATCTTGGGGCTGGTGAGATCGTTGATAGCCACAACCTCATATCCTTCTGCACCGAACATCTGACGGAAAGCCAGACGGCCGATACGGCCGAAACCATTGATAGCAACTTTTACCATTTGGAATTCCTCCTAAAAAAATTTACAAGTGTTATTTTAATACCGCGGCGGCAAAAATGCAAGTCCTTTGTTAAAAAATTAACGCATAATTTGCAATTTTTCCGTTTCGCACAGTATTTTCAGGCTATAAATGCTTTTTTATTACCTCAACGACACGGTTACCTACTTCTCTTACGCCGTATTTATTAAGATGTACCCTATCTTCCGAAATATACTCAAAAACATGAGGCTTCAAAAAGGAATAAAGGTCGTTGATTTCCACGTCCTTGGTTTTAAGCCAGTCGGTTATGGCCTTGTTGTATTCGACGATGTCCTCCTGCCTGCGATCGGTGTCGTAGGGAGAGGTGGGTGTGGATGTGGCAAAAATTATTTTTGCGCCGGTCTGTTTCATTCTGGCGTACACCCGTTTCATATCGGCAAGATAATCGTCAATAGGGGTTAAAATGTGTTCCCCGTCGTAGCGGAAAACATCCCACAGACCGTTGTTCCAGTGGATTATATCGGGCTTTCCGTATTTTTCTACCCAGTGTCCGAATTCGCAGAGGGTATATTTTGCAAAGCGGCTGTTTTCCTCGGGATAAACCACCTCGCAAAGGTCGGAAAGCTTCATATACACAACGGGGCAATAATTCATACGAATAGAATCGCCCACAAGCATTACCCTTTTCAATTTTCTTCCCTCTCACGCTTTTCAATTTCGGCAAGAATGCTGTCGATGGAGAAATCGTCGAAAGAAGGGCCTTTTTCGGAAGAATTCTGTGATTTTTCCATTTCGGCCTGTCCTTCCGTCTGCTTTTCTTCCCGCTCGGCCGCACTTTCAGCTGCCGCCTTTTTTACACTGTCAGGCTCGCTTTTTGCGTCGGGCTCGGCAACATCATTAAAGTCAACGTTCAAAGAGCCTTGGTCGGTGCTCTCATCTGTATTTTCGGCAATACCGTCGTCAGTGTTTTGGGGAACATTTTCGGCCTCGTCATCGGAAAAAGCTTTGCTTTCCCCGTTATCGGTTGATTCGCTGTTTAAAGATCCGCCAAACTGAGGCTTATATTCATCATCGCCGTCATCCTCGTCTTCGGTGAAAAGAGCGGCGTCGCTGACCGTATTTTTTGAGGTCATATAGAAAAGCAAAACAATTATATAAAGGGAGATAAACAGGTTTGCAAAGCTGGGATTAGCTGAATGGGTCAAGGCATTTTGATTGTTTGCAGCAATCAGAACAATTCTCGAAATCGAGGTTATAACGCTGAAAAGTGCGGCTATAAGGCCGAAAAATAAAAGCCTCGGCTCGGATTTTTTGGGTGTCATTCCGGCGTATATATGGGCAATATAAAGCAGTGCCATCATAATTGCGCAAAGGGCGAAAATATCGAAAACATTTTCCGAAACAAGGGCCAGTCCATTAAATTCAAGGGTGTAACGCACAAAGAGACGTATCAGCGCCCAGGCCGACAAAGAAACCGTAATTCCTGTTGACAGTCCCTTGCCCAAAGCAAAGTTCTTGGACTGGACAAAAAATACAATAGCCGCTATCACCGATACTCCGCACATAAGGTATATGATGCTTTCGTCCTTGACCTCGGTGACATTGTACTCGGCCTTGAAATCCACCACGCCGGTCTTGATCTTAACGGCAATATCGGCAAGTATTCCCACGCCCGCAAGAGCCGAGCAAACGGCAAGAGACAGGCTCTTTTTGGGCGGCGTGTGAACTTTTTCGGCGTCCTTTGCAAGCCTTCCGCCAAGCACAAAAACAACAGCGGCAACCACAAAAAGAACCGCAATGGTAGCATACAGAACCGGTCTTTGGTCGGTCTTGAAAAAACCGTTGGCCGAATCGATGCAGTTTATCATTTCATAGATCCGCAGTCCCGTTAAAACGGGCAGCAGGACAATAAACGCCGTGAGAAGGGTTCTTCTTTTCATTGGAAAGGCTCCTTTGATTTTTCGTTTATTATTATTGGTATACTACTTGTTGTTATGCTCTGTTGGTGTACTTCCGTTTGGGTATATTTTATTGGTATGCTGTTGGCATATCAATTCCTTAGCTTTGATCTGCGATTTTCGCCTAAGGAAAGCGCTTTTGAAAACATCCTTTTTCATTTATCTTTTGCCTAAAAACGTTTCCCGCCTTTGCAGTTTACTGTTTATCTCTCATTCAGAGGTATATACTTTGCCTTTTCGTAAACGGCGCGGTAGGCGGGACGCATTATCTTTCCGCCCGAGATAAATTCCTCCACCCTGTGCGCCGACCAACCGGCAATACGGGCAACGGCAAAAAGCGGGGTGAAAAGATCGTCCGAAATACCGAGAGTCCGATAAACAAGGCCGGAATAAAGGTCAACATTAGCGCACATGGGCTTGTCAATTCCCTTTTCCTTTAAAAACACGGCAGGGGTGAGCCGCTCGACCGAACGGAGCAGATCAAAATCCTCACCGAATCCCTTTTCGTGAGCAAGCTTGTCGGCCTGATCCCGCAGAATGGTGGCGCGGGGATCGGAAAGGGTATAAATGGCGTGACCCATACCGTATATCAGGCCGCTTTTGTCTCCCGCTTCCTTGCGGATGAGCTTGGTCAGAAATGCGGCGACCTCCTCGTCGTCCTTATAGTCCTTTATGCCCTCCTTAAGGTAGCCAAGCATTTCCACGGTTTTGATGTTGGCGCCGCCGTGACGGGGTCCTTTAAGAGAGCCTATGGCCGCCGCAATGGCCGAATATGTGTCTGTTCCCGAGCTTGAAAGCACGCGGCAGGCAAAGGAGGAGTTGTTTCCTCCGCCGTGCTCGGCGTGAAGTATCAGACAGGTATCGAGCAGGGCAGCCTCCTCGGGTGTGAATTTACGGTCGGCACGCATGGAGGAAAGTATGAATTCGGCGGTGGAATGGTTTTTGTTTATGGGGTGGAAATACATACTTTTGTGATCGTATTGACGGCGCTTGACCTGATAGGCATAGACCATAATGGTGGGCAGGCGGGCAATAAGCTCGATGGACTGACGGATGATGTTGGTTATGGAGGTATTATCGGGATTCATATCGTAGGAATAAAGGGCCAGTACCGACCGGGCCAGCTTGTTCATAACATTGGGGGACGGAGCCTTTATAATCATATCTTCGGCAAAGTACTCGGGCAGTTCCCTGCATTCTCCGAGAATTTCACGGAATCCTTCAAGTTTTTCCTTTGTGGGCAGTTCGCCGAAAAGAAGCAGCCATGTAACCTCTTCAAATCCGAAATGGCGGTCAGCCGCGCAGCCGCTGACAATGTCGGCAACGTCTATTCCCCGATAGGTCAGCTTACCTTTATCGGGAATCCTTTCACCGTCGGAAAAATAATATCCGTGAACGTTGCATATGCGGGTAAGTCCCGCCACAACACCCGATCCGTCGGCGTTTCTGAGGCCTCTTTTTACATCGTAGGTTTTAAAATCCTCGGGACTGATATAGTTATTTTTCTTATACTCTTCACATAAAGTTGAAAGTGAGCGCATGGATATTTTCGATTCGTACTGAGGCATTGTATGTCCTCCCTTTCATATGAGTATAGTTTTGGCGTCAAATCTTTGTGCAACAAACCGTCTTACAAATCGCATCGCCTGAAAATTCGTTTTTTCTTATACATATTGAATGTTTATTTTACTACAAAATCGTTTTTAAGTCAATAAGGAGAAGCAATGAAAAAAGGATATTTAATACTTTTCTCGATTATTTTTTGCCTAATGATAATTTTCCCTCTTCCCTGTCTCAAAACTTCCGGCCGTCAGGGAAGTAATCCCCGTAAAATTGACAGCGAAAATGAAAGCTTCAGGGTTATTTTCCCCGATGGGAGCATATGTGAAATGTCGGCAAAGGATTATGTGTTCGGAGTTTTGGCAGCCGAGATGTCGCCGAGCGCACCCGAGCAGGCTCTTAAAGCTCAGGCGGTCTGCGCTTATACCTTTGCATCAAGAAAAAAGGCCGACCGAAAAATTTTTCCCCCATCAGAGCTTGACGGAGCCGACATTTCGGCCGACTATCACATTGATCAGGGCTTTTTGACAAAAGAGCAGGCAAGAGAAAAATGGGGGCAAAAAGCCGACGAATATGAGCAAAAGCTTAATAAGATCGTTGACGAAACGGCGGGTGTATCGGTCAGATACGACGGCAGCTTTGCGCTGACATTATACCATGCCGTATCGGCCGGAAGAACAGAATCGGCGCAGAATGTTTTCGGCGAGGACATACCCTATCTTGTCCCGGTGCAAAGCGTGGGGGACATTCTTTGCGACGAGTGCTGCTCGTCGGCCGAATTTTCAAAGGAGGAATTTTCACAAAAGCTAAAAAGCATTTCAAACATTTCCGAAACGAATTTTTCCGAAGACTTTATCGGGCAAAAGCAGTGCTCGGACAGCGGAACGGTGCTTTCCGCAGAGCTTTTCGGACAAAGCTTTTCGGGTAAAGACATAAGAAACGCCTTTTCGCTTCGCTCGGCCAATTTCGACATTGAATATGACGAGGATAAAGGCCTTGTCATATTCTCGGTAAGAGGTTACGGCCACCTGGTGGGAATGAGTCAGAAGGGAGCGGAAATTATGGCCGAGAACGGCTCGGATTATAAAGAAATACTGCTTCATTACTATCCCGGCTGTGAGGTGTGGGATTGATTAGACCGTCCCGTTCGCAAAGACAGAATGACCGCCTCTACCTACCTGCCGATACTCCGCACCGCATCCATTTGGCGGTCCGTATTTTCCCCTGTTTTACCATACTCTCGATTGACAAAAACCTGTGTAAGTGGTTTAATATTTGTGACCCTACGGGGGATTTTCTTAAATCACAGCGAGGTAAAAAGTATGGACGAACGTGAGGCCGCTCTGCTCAAAAAGCGGCTCAAAGAGCTTGAAAACAAGGCGTCGCAGGGCTTTTTTGAAGGGTACTCGGATTTTCTCGACCTTTACGGTCAGGATATTTTTCTTTCTTTGGGCCTTAGCGGTCGGCTTTTCGGCGGATACGACGACGCCGAAAGAAAGATAGCCTGTTTCGGAGGTTTTAACCCTCCCATAAAATTTATAAAAACAGAACCGAAAAACAAAAAGTTTTCCGATTCCCTTTGTCATCGGGACATTCTCGGCGCCCTTATGTCCCTTGGAATAAAGCGGGAGACCCTCGGAGACATTCTTATATCAAGGGATTTCTCTGTGATCATATGTCTTGAAAAAATAGCTCAGTACATTTGCGAAAATCTCGAAAGCATCCGTCACACATCGGTCAAATGTACCGTTTTCGACAAGCTGCCCGACAATGTTTTAGAAGAGCTTTCGGAAAAATCGGAAACCCTGACGGTTTTCACCTCCTCCCTTCGCATAGACGCACTGATCGCCGCCGTTTTCTCCCTTTCCAGAAACGACGCGCAAAAAATTGTAGCCTCCGAAAAGGTTTTTTCAAACGGAAGACTTGTGACCTCGCCTTCCGTAACGATATCCGAAAATACGCAGATATCGGTGAGAGGATTCGGAAGGTTTTATCTCGACTGCCCGCCCGCCGAAACAAAAAAAGGACGGCTGAGATGCACGGTGGTAAAGAAATAACCAAATAAAAAGTCCGCAGATGCTTTTTAATGCTCTCTGCGGGCTTTTTGCTGTGAGGATAATTTATGAAAGGCAGATGTTTGTTTCATTTAAGCCTTCCCGGCATTTTTCAAACTGCCGATAGTACTTTTAATACCGTATAAAGCAGCCTCTTTCAGGTCTTGGGTGCTTTCTCCGATCGTTCCTCAGCCTCTATTTAACGGCTTCAAAAGCGGCGTCGAGAGCGGCAATGAGATCGTCGGCATCCTCAATGCCTATGGAAAGACGGATGGTGTTGGGCTTGATTCCCTGCTCGGCAAGCTCGGCCTCGCTTAACTGAGAATGAGTGGTACTGGCGGGATGAATGACCAGAGACTTAACATCGGCCACATTGGCAAGCAGCGAGAATATGGCAAGGTTATCTATAAACTTCTGAGCAGTCTTGTCGTCTCCCTTTATTTCAAAGGTGAATATGGAACCGCCGCCCCTTTTAAAATATTTTTTATAAAGCTTGTGGCTTGGCTCACTTTCAAGGGAAGGATGAAGAACCCCCTCAACCTGCGGATGTTTTGAAAGATAATCAACAATTTTAAGGGCATTGGACACGTGGCGTTCTACTCTAAGCGAAAGTGTCTCGAGCCCCTGAAGGAATATAAAGGCGTGGAAGGGCGAAAGAGTCGATCCGGTGTCTCTGAGAAGTATTGCACGGATGTAGGTCACAAATGCCGCACCGGGAGCGGCCCCTGCGAATGATACGCCGTGATAGGAGGGGTTAGGCTCGGAAATCCAGAGATATTTTCCCGATGCCGCCCAGTCAAACTTGCCCGATTCGATTATGACTCCGCCGATGGCCGTACCGTGGCCTCCGATGAATTTAGTAGCCGAATGAACCACGATATCGGCACCGTATTCGATAGGGCGGACGAGGTAAGGTGTTGCAAAAGTTGAATCCACGACAAGAGGAATGCCGTGGGCGTGGGCGATTTTTGCAAGAGCCTCGATGTCGACGATATTGGAATTGGGATTGCCCAGAGTTTCTACATAAATTGCCTTGGTTTTGTCGGTTATGGCCGCCTCAAAAGCGCCTTCTTCTTCGGGGTCGACAAAGGTGGTGGTTATCCCCGAGGTCAGAGGCAGGGTATGTGCAAGGAGGTTATAGGTTCCGCCGTAGATGGTCTTGGAGGCTACGATATGCTCCCCGCTTTTGGCAAGAGCCTGAATGGTGTAGTTTATGGCGGCGGCACCCGACGAGGTTGCAAGGGCGGCAGAGCCGCCTTCAAGAGAGGCAATGCGGCGTTCGAAAACATCCTGGGTGGGGTTGGTCAGTCGGCCGTAAATGTTGCCGGCGTCCCTGAGACCGAAGCGGTCGGCAGCGTGCTGAGAATTGTGGAAAACAAAAGAAGTGGACGCATAAATCGGAACGGCTCTTGCGTCGGTGGCGGGGTCGGCCTGCTCCTGTCCTATCTGTACCTGGCGGGTTTCAAAACCCCAGTTGGCGGAATTTTTAATATCTTTAACATTTGACATGATGACAATCTCCTTTGATTTTTAAATGATTTTTTTTTTGCAAACGGCAATCGGGACCCTCTTCCCCTTTTGCTCTTTCCGCTCGTCCGTCGGCGCTTTGACCTTGTACGGCGAAAATTTTCATTTTAAGATTTTAAACAAAGATGTCGTCACATTCGTATACAATATATCAGGGTATAAATGTTTTTTCTTTTGTCGCTCATTTATATCGCCTCCGTCGATGGGATAGGTTTAAAACCTACTTTATCCATATGTTTTCTGTATTATAGCATTATAATTTCGTTGTGTCAAGGATTTATGCGTATTTTTTTATGAATTTTTATTTTGTGGTTGCAAGCCTACTAAATCTATGGTATTATAGGGTTATGAAAGGGAATGAGAAAAATGAAGATTTCCACTAAAGGGAGATATGCTCTTAGGATGATGCTCGATCTTGCCGAGCACCAGGGCGACGGCTGCGTTGCCCTTAAAGACATCGCAAAGCGGCAAAACATCTCCAAAAAATATCTCGAACAGATCGTTCCTGTGCTGACATCAAACGATCTTCTCATAACAAACAGGGGCTATCAGGGAGGCTATCGTCTCGCCCGCACGCCCGACAAATACACTGTCGGAGAAATCCTGCGGCTAACCGAAGGGGGACTTGCGCCGGTTTCCTGTCTTGAGCATTACCCGAATCTCTGCGACCGTGCCGAGCAATGCATAACTCTGCCGGTTTGGCAAGGGCTTGAAAAGGTCATTTCGGAATATCTCGACAGTTACACCCTGCAAAAAATCATAGATGATTATAACGCCCGCAAAGCCGACGACTATGTCATATAGCCGCACTGTGACAAAGGACGGTACAAACGGCAGTGCGCCGAGAAAAAAACAATCTCCGAAAACCCGCAGACAGCCGATTTTTAAAACAATTAACGAGGTGTAATATGGCCGACACAAATCAATTTTCCCGCAGTGAGATACTTTTGGGAAGCGATGCACTTTTAAAGCTTAAAAATTCAAGAGTAGCCGTTTTCGGCGTTGGCGGTGTGGGCGGATATGTTGTCGAAGCCCTTGCCCGCTGCGGTGTCGGCATTCTCGATCTTATCGACAACGACACGGTGGCTCTTTCAAACATCAACCGTCAGATAATCGCCCTTCATTCGACCATAGGGCAGTATAAGGTCGATGTTGCAAAAGCCCGCGTGCTGGACATAAATCCTGACGCTAATGTAACGGTGCATAAATGCTTTTTCTGTCCCGAGACGGCCGACGGATTTGATTTTAGAAAATACGATTATGTCGTCGACGCCATCGACTTGGTAACCGCAAAGATCGAGCTGTGCGTCAAGGCCTTTAAACAGGGTGCCCCCATAATATGCTCCATGGGTGCGGGAAATAAGCTTGATCCCACTGCCTTTGAGGTGGCTGATATTTCAAAAACCTCGGTCTGTCCTCTCGCAAGGGTGATGAGAAGAGAGTTAAGACAGCGGGGCATCAACCACGTTAAAACGGTCTATTCAAAGGAGCCGCCCGTTCCTGCGGTAAATCCGCCGAAAGAAAAAAACGCCGCCGGAAGGTCTGTTCCGGGCAGTGTGTCTTTTGTTCCCTCGGCCGTAGGATTAATAATTGCGGGAGAGGTCATAAAGGATCTCATAAAAGAAGAATGAGAGAATAAAACAGCGCAGCACCGCGCAGCTTGTCATTTTCCGCTACAGCGTGCCGCAGCAAACAGGGCATATTTCTTTTATACCGCAGCGTTTCATTTTATAATAATGGTTTGATTTAAAGAATACGTATTGCACAATCAAGTCAAGCTTTTTAATATACAAATTCCCCGCTGCCCGATTTCATCGGGCGGCGGGGAATTCTGTTTATGGCCGCGCAATCCTGCCCGGCCTTTATTTTATTTCTATAAACTCCATACTTTCGGGAAAATCATCAAAACGGCTGCACACGGTATATTTATATCCGTCAGAAAGCTCGTATTCTTTAAAGAAACAATCGTTGTCTGCGGCGGTATCGGCGCATTTAAGACCGCTTATTCCTTTTCCGTCAAGCTTTAAAAGGCTTTCCTTCAAGGTCCAGATACGGCAAAATTCCGCACCCTTATCCTCTGCTCTTTCAATCGCTGTAATTTCCCTTTCGAAAAAATACTTTTTTGCAAGATTTTTGTTGTATAATCCGATTTTCTGACAGTCGCACGACACCTCGTTTTCGGAAACAACGCACATTGCCCTTTCTCCCGAATGGGAAAGGTTAAAATGCACATTTCCCCTTGCAACGCAGGGCTTGCCGCTGTCGTAAATGACCGCGCTGTCCGAAAGGCCTCTCCTTTCAAGCGCCTTAAAGAGCAAAAAACCCGCCGCAAGAGATCTTTCCTTTGCTTCCCGCAAAACAAGCCGATTGGCCTTTTGCTTTCTTTTTTCGCAAAGCATTTGATACACCTTTGAAAAGAGCCATTCGTCACTGAGAGCGTCCGTTTTGGTGAAAAAGACCTCGGTCATTTGCATTCTCCCTTCAGAAAGCCCGCTTGCCGTGCCGACGGCATTGGCACGCCGTCTTTACAGTTCCTCGCGCTCTGCTGACAGTATCGGTCAAACCGGTTTATCTTTTAAAAAACTCCGCCTTCCTCGGCGCTGACAGCCGAGATTTTGACCGTTCCGGTAAGCGAACCGAGGCAGGAGCCTTTGAGCTTTATCTTTTCCATCTTTCCGGGGAAAACCCGCTCGCGGTATTCGGCCGCAAGCTCTGCCCCGTTGCTTTCGACCGTCAGCTTGACCTTTTGCGACGGTCTTCTGACCCTGAACAGAAGAACCGTGTCTCCCGTCGAATCGGTACAGATGCGGTGAGGAATAACATATGCCACATTTTCCCCCGCCTCGGTGGAAACAAAGTTGGAGCCGAAGTTTCTGTGCTGTAAAAACTCCGCCGCCGATTTTCCCGCAAGCTCGGATTCGTTGGAAACATAGTCCACAAGATCGTGTACATGAAGCACATTTCCGCAGGCAAAAATACCCTTGAAATGGGTCTGTCTGAACTGGTCGACTATGGGGCCTTTTGTTATGGGGCTTATGGGAATACCCGCAACCTCGGTCAGCTCGTTTTCGGGAATAAGTCCCACCGAAAGAAGCAGTGTGTCGCATTCGTAAAACTGCTCGCTTCCCTCAATGGGTTTAAGGTCGCTGCCCACCTTTGCAACGGTCACACCCTCCACCCTGTTTTTGCCGTGTATCTCAGTAACGGTGTGGCTGAGCATAAGGGGAATGTTGTTGGCGATCAGGCATTCGTCCATATTCTTTTTTGTGCCGTTTGAATAGGGCATAAGCTCGCACACTGCAATGACGTCGGCGCCGGTTCTTTTAAGTCGGTCGGCCATTATCAACCCTATATCTCCCGATCCCAGTACAAACACCTTTTTGCCGAGGGAGTATCCTTCGCAGTTAACGAGCTTTTGGGCGATTCCGGCGGTGTATACCCCCGCAGGACGGCTGCCCGGAATGGCTATTGCACCGCGGCTGCGCTCACGGCATCCCATTGCAAGTATAATAGCACCTGCCTCGATGGTGAAAAAACCGTTCTGATTCTGATATGTAACAAACCTATCCTCGGTTATGGAGGTCACCATGGACGAGCTGTATATTTTAATGCCCAGTTCCTCTAATTTCTGTTCAAATATAGCAGCATATTCAGGCCCCGACATTTCCCTTCCGAAACGCTCATATCCAAAGCCGGTATGGACGCACTGAAGAAGTATTCCTCCCGGTCTTACCTCGCGGTCGATCATAACAATGTCGTTTACCCCGTTGCTGTGAGCCGAGGCAGCGGCCGCCATTCCGGCAGGTCCCGAGCCGATTATAACAAGATCGTGCTTTTCCATCATTTCACCGTCCGTTCCTTAAGTTTTTCCGAGCCCACGCCCTTTTTGGTGACCTGCTCCATAGGCGTCTCGTTCACCGCCGCGATAAGGTGCATAACGTGAGGAGTGCAAAATCCTCCCTGACATCTTCCCATTCCCGAACGGGTGCGTCTTTTTACCCCGTCCATATCAAGTGCAGGCGGGTTGCGCTTTAAGGCGTCGATTATCTCTCCCTCGCTTATAAGCTCACAGCGGCATACAATGTGTCCGTAGGAAGGGTGTTCCTTTATGTAATCGTTTTTGTCCTTTGGAGACATTTTCCTGAAGGCGTGTATATCGGGGCGAATTGGGTTATAATCACGCTTTTCGTTAAATTCGATGGGCATGCCCTTTAAAATGTCGATAACATATTCGGCAATGGCAGGAGCCGAGGTCAGTCCCGGGGAATCTATTCCGGCACAGTGTATGAGGTTTTCCACCCTTTCGGAAGGTTTTATTATGAAATCTCCTCCCGGCACCGATGCACGCACCCCGGCAAAGGCGGTAACGGTTTTGGAAAAATCGATGGAAGGCAGAGTGGTTTTTGCGCTTTTTCTGACCCTGTCAAGTCCCTGAGCCGTTGTCTCGGTGCTTTCATAGGTCTCCACCCTGTTTGCCGTGGGGCCGGTGAGAAGGTTGCCGTCGACCGTGGGGGTAACAAGAATACCCTTTCCGTTTTCGTCGGGCAGACGGAAAATGGTGTGCTTTGCCTTTTGCCCCTCGGATTTATCAAGCAGCAGATATTCTCCTGCCCGCGGAATTATTCCAAAAGGCTCATCTCCCGCAAGCTCTGCTATTATATCGGCTCCGCCGCCGGCGCAGTTGACAAGATATTTACAGTCGAATTGCTGACCGTTTTTTGCCTTGACGGTAAAATGGCCGTCATTCTTTGCTATTTCGCAAACGTCAAAATTGCGTTTGAAGGTTGCGCCGTTGTCCATGGCGTTTCCCACGGCCGCAATGGCAAGCTCATAAGGCGAGATTATGGCGGCGCAGCTTGAAAGCATTGCAGCCACCACCTTTTCCGAAAGGAAAGGTTCGATACGTCTGGCGTCGCTTCCGGTCAGAATTTCAAGGCCCGATACCCCGTTTTCCCTGCCCCGCATAACAAGCTCGGACAGTCCCTTTTTCTCCTGTTCCGAAAATGCAGCCACAAGGGAGCCGTTTTTAACAAAGGGTACGTTAAGCTCCTTGGCCGTCTTTTCCATAAGGCCGATACCTCTGGGGTTGAGACGCGCCTTAAGCGTACCGGGAACGGGATCA
>ERZ857629.2157-NODE-2157-length-19184-cov-6.163940_pt1 | contig 19184 bp, 16 predicted proteins | sample MGYA00519700_ERZ857629 | MGnify/ENA primary metagenome ERZ857629 (study PRJEB31778, sample SAMEA3449351) | human gut metagenome | biome: human gut; feature: human-associated habitat; material: faeces | place: United Kingdom | collected 2010/2012 ...
TACTAAATTTATTTTCTTCCTTTATACCTACTTTTATAGTAGTATGTTCTTTTATTGCTTTATAAATTAGTTCTTTATAAGGAATTAATTCTTCATACTCACTACATAAAACTGCATTTGGATTAATAACTGGATGCTTTGGAACAAAAACTGTACAACAGTCTTCATAAGGAAGTGTTGAAATATCAAATGTACCAATTTTTTTAGATATATCAATTATTTCTAATTTATCAAAACAAGCAACAGGTCTTATAACAGGCATTTTTACTACTTCATTTATTGCTCTCATACTAGTTAGTGTTTGACTTGCAACTTGACCAATAGATTCACCATTTACTAAAATATTACATTTATTTTCATTAGCTATAATTGCACTTATACGATACATCATTCTTCTCATTATAGTAATCAAATACTCATGTGGAATATTTTTAAGAATAGTTTCTTGAATTTCTGTAAAGTTAATAACATGAATTTTAACCTCAGTATTATATTTAGCAAGAACACGAGCAAGTTTAATAACTTTTTCTTTAGCTTGATCACTAGTATGCGGAGGACTTTCAAAATATATTGCTTCAAGTTTTACCCCACGTTTAATAGTAAGATATCCTGCCACCGGTGAATCTATTCCCCCACTAAGCATTAAAAGCCCTTTACCTAAAGTACCAACCGGATAACCTCCAAGTCCTTTAATTTCTTCAGAGTAATATAATATCTCATCATTTCTAATTTCAATATTTACCACAATATCTGGATTATGTACATCTACTTTACAATCAATATTTTTAAGTATATGCCCCCCAATAATTCTACTTACATCCATAGAATTAATTGGATAATTTTTATTACTTCTTTTAGTAACAACTTTAAATGTATTAAAATCTTTATTTTGAAGTAACTCTATTACATCACTTTTTATATCTTCCAATTCAGTCTTATTACTTGTATATCCAATAAACATTCCTTGAATACCAAAAACATTTTTTAAGTGACTAACTACTTCATCTGTATCTTTTGTTTCTACAAACATTCTTCCAAAATCATAATAAGTATTATGATTTATATTTTTTAAAGTTATTTCAATATTATCTTTTAATTTACTAATAAAATAATTCTTATTATCTTTCTTAGTACTTAATTCTCCATATTTTATAATAATTATTTTTTTCAAAACACATCACTCATTTCAGAAAATATTTTAACAAAAAAAACTATTATTTTAAATAGTTTTAATGTAATTTACTTAATTTTTCATATTCTTCTTTAAATACTTCTAAGAATTTATTTATTTCTTCTGTTGTTGTTACATGAGATAAACTAATTCTAATAGTGTGCTTTGCTCTATTTAAATCATTGTATACAGCTAAAACTGCATTTGAAACTTCCCCACTTGAACAAGCTGTATTTGAACTTACATATATTTCATGATTAGCAAGTGCATGTACCATTACCTCAGGCATTACATCCATAACACTTATATTTAATATATGTGGAATACTATACTTAGTTTTATTAAATAAAATATTTGGATATTTTCCTAATGTATTTGTTATTTTATCATTTAATAATGTAACAAATCTTTCTTTTTTTTCTATATTTTCATTTGCAAGTCTAATAGCTTTAGATAAAGCTGCAATTAAAGGAAGTGGTGGTGTTCCAGGATTTAAAGTTTCTTTTGTACTTCCATATAAAAGTGGTGTTAATTTTACCATACTACTTTTATATAAAAAGCCAATGCCCTTTGGTCCAAAGATTTTTTGTCCAGAAACACTTGCTAAGTCTACGTCTCGCATGTTTACACTTACTTTACCTATTGCTTGTGTCATATCTGAATGAAAAACAGTTCCCATATTCTCTTTTTTTATAATTTGTCTAATCATTTTTAATGGTTGTCTAATTCCAATTTCAGAGTTAACAGCACTTATACTAACCAAAATTGTATCTTCTCTAACTAAATTTTTTAAATCATCAAAATCAATTAAACCATCACTATCATTTTTAACATAACTTATTTCAAAACCAATAGATTTTAAATAATCACATATTACATAAATAGATGGATGTTCAAGTTTTGAAACAATTATATGCTTTCCTTTTTTATGATTAGCTAAAGCAGCTCCGATAATTGCCATATTATTTGACTCAGTTGAACCACCAGTATAAACAATTTCTGTCGGATTAACACCAAAAATATCTGCAATTTGTTTAGTAGCACTTTCAAGTAATTCCATAGACTTTTGTCCTAAACTATGCATAGAATTAGGATTTCCCACATAATCTTTTGTAACCTTTGAAAGTGTATCAAAAACTCTAATATCCACCGGAGTTGTTGCACTATAATCTAAATAAACCAAAATATCACATCCTTAACTTTGAGATTCTTCTAATAATTTTTTATGTATTCCTGGTTCAACTATATTAATAGCATTAATAGCATTTTCTAAACTATTTTTAAAATTTCCTTTAAAAAACGCATTTTCAGCTTTAATAAGACCAAAATCTACTTCTTTATTTGTAACTCTATATCTATTTCCATAAACTATTGCCGTTTCTGCCATTTTTGCAGTTTTAACAGTTTCATTTACAGTATTATACACTTTTAAAACTAAATCCCTTGCAGTATCAACTCTTAAATTTAATATTTTTATAGATATAGGTCTTTTATCAAGTTCTTTTACAAGTTCATTTATAGCTTCCATTGCCTCAGACATTTCCACATAATAATTCTTAGGTACTATTGGTAACTTATAAGAACGTATCTTTTCTTTTGTTTGAGAAAGTATTCTCTTAATTTCTTCTAGTTGTTCACGAGCTCTTAATTCATCTTCTTTTAAACTACCTAAAGTTTTTAAAGCTCCATTTAGTTTTTCTTCAGTTTTAACAAGTCTTGAATTAATAATTTCCATCTCACGAGCAAGCTTAGAATAAGCTAAAGTTTTACTTCTAGCAATATCTACTACCTTATCATAACTAGCTCTAATATTCATTATTTCATCTTTTATTTCTGAAATCACACTTACTTCATCATCTGTTAAATCATAACTATATTTAATATCTCCAATTTTCTTATATAGTTCATTATTAACTTTTTCTAACTTAGTTGCTTTAATTAAAATGCTTCTACTATAATCTTCATATATTTTTTTACTATATCTTTCTTTATCAAAATCCGCATATAAAGAGTCAAAATAATCATGCATAGTTTTAAGTTCAAACAATGAATCTTCAACATTTAATACATTTAATCTTCCAAAAATATCTTTTATCTTTTTATTTGCTTCTTCTATATTTGCATCAATATTTAAATATTCTAAATTATAACCTTCTCTAGTCATTTTATCATAAATATTTTTAATATCATCTTCTTTTTTAGGAATTAAACTCTTACCTAAACTAACTATAGGTCTTGTCTCTTCAATAATTACTTTTAAATTTCCTATTACATCTGCTATTGCTTTAACTATTCTACCTACTTCAGTATAAGCATTTTGTTCCATCGAAACCTCAAAAGCATTAAACAATTTTTCAATATTTTCAAATTGTAATTCTAAAGGCACTTTAACTATTTCATATTCATTTTCATAATCTTTATAAGTACTTAATATTTCACGATATTGAGCTTTTAATTTAGTTATTGTTTCGCGATTTCTTTCTTCACTTAAAGTTACATCTTTTATTTCATCTAGCAAAAAAGATGCTTTAGTTTTTAAATTATTTAAATCAAAATCAGCTTTTAAAACTAAACCTTTTAAATCTTTAAAGTTTTTTTCTAAAAATAACTCTTCTATTTCATTAATTGTTTCTGTTATTTTAGGCATATCTTTATCTTTAATATCATTAAATCTAGCTTTCCAATCATCTAATTTTTCTTTCATTTCATCATTATTAACTAATGCTTCAACTTTATTAAGTTCAGACAACATTGATGCTGAAATAATCATATTTTTTCCCTTTTCTAGTTTTTCTATTTCAGCTTTCAGCTTTTTCTTTTCCTTATTATTTATCACATTTAAAACTACTATTACCAAAATAATAGTTACAATCCATACTAACAAAGCAATTAATATAAACGTTATTCTATCCATTATGCTTCACCACTATAATAAGTTTATCATAAAATAGATTATTTTTAAAGGTTAAAAAAATAACTTTTCAGTTATTTTTGCAAAATGTAATTATCAATTAAATCAAATACTGCAACAACTAGCAAGAACGCACCAGTTACTTTGGTAATTGCATCCCCAGAAAAAGGACTAAAAATTAAAATTACACCTAAAATTGTTATAAGTATACCAATTACTAAAGTACCAATCCATGTATTATCTAAACCCTTTAAGGTAAATGCCCACTTTACTTTTGCTAAACCTGACATTGTTAAGCTAATACCTATTCCAATAGCTATAGCTCTTACAACAGAACCTGGATAAAGCAAAATAATTGAACCTAGAATACTGTAAAATATTCCACTAACTAAAGAAGTTGATGTTCCAATTTTATTTTGTAAATATTGATAAATTCCAGCAATTCCAAATACTAGTAAAACAACTCCGACAAGTATTCCTAAAATCTTATTCAAAGTACCAGGCATTAAAACTAGTACTAATCCCACTAAACCAAGGATTAAAGTTCTTGTTAATTCATTTTTCTTATAATCATTATAATTGTTATTTGCATTTTTCTTTTCTAAAGTACCTTCGACTTTCACCATAAATAATCACCACTTATATTATATAATATTGATAAATTAATGTCTAGATAAAACTTTGACAAAAACGAAAACATATAATATAATGATAAGGAAAACAAAATAGTTGATGGAGGTAAAATTATTTGTTAGCGCCAGACCCAAGAGGTTAACGAGGATGTTGTTTATCGAAAATTCGGCGGATGCAACACGGTTAGTATAATCGATAGATATATTACAAAAAGCAAAATTAACATTGTAATAAAAAATATATCACATACATTAAGGAAGGATTTTTTTATGTGTGGAATAATTGGTTATATTGGAACTAAAAAATGTGTTCCAAAACTAATCGGAGCTCTAGAAGCTCTAGAATACAGAGGTTATGACTCTGCCGGGGTTGCTTATATAAAAAATGGCAACGTCGAAATAAAGAAAGAAAAAGGGAAAATTAAGAATTTAAAAGATACTTTAGATATGGATGTTGATGCTTATATAGGTATTGGACATACAAGATGGGCAACTCATGGTGAAGCTAATAATATTAATGCTCATCCTCATAAAAATGGTAAAGTCACTTTAGTTCATAATGGTATAATTGAAAATTACATTGAAATTAAAGAAGATTTAAAGAAAAAAGGATATAAATTTACTAGTGAAACCGATAGTGAAGTAGCCGCTGCCCTACTTGATGAATTGTATAGCAAAAATAGTGATATGGTTAAATCATTACATGAAGCTAGTAAAATAATACGTGGCTCATATGCATTTGTGATTTTAGTTGATGGCGATGACAATATTTATGCATCACGCTGTGCCAGTCCTATGATTGTAGCTATTGGTAATGATGGATATTATGTTGCATCTGATGTACCAGCAATACTTGCATATACTAATAAATACATGTTATTAAATGACTATGACATTGTTAAATTGTCAAAAGATAAAATTGAAATTTATGATAAAGACTTAAATGAAATAGAAAAAGAAATAAAGTTTTTTGAAGGTTCAATGGATGCTGCCACTAAAGGTGGATTTGAACACTTTATGTTAAAAGAAATAAATGAACAAGATAAAGTATTTAAAGATACTGTTAATTACTATTTTGATGGTACAATAAAATCTTTAGAAAAAAGTTTTAGTTATCTAAAAAATTTGAAAAAAATTGATATTGTAGCATGTGGTTCAGCTTATCATACAGGTGTTGTTGGAAAATATTTAATTGAAAACTATGCAAATATACCTGTAAATGTTGAAGTTGCTAGTGAATACAGATATAAAAAATGTTTTTATGACAAGGATACATTAGTAGTTTTAGTTTCTCAATCCGGAGAAACCGCTGATACTCTTGCAGCTTTAAGAAAAGCGAAAGTTGATGGAATAACTACCATGGCAATTGTAAATGTTGTTGGTTCTTCCATTGCCCGTGAAGCAGATTATGTAACTTATATTAAAGCTGGATTTGAAATTGCTGTTGCAACTACAAAAGCTTACTTAGCACAACTTGCAATATTCAGTTTAATTGCTTTATATTTAGGTTATGAAAACAAAAATATTAATGAAAATGAATTCAATGAATTAGTTAAAGAATATAATAATTTACCTGCTTTAATAAAAGAAACAATAAATAATGATAATTACTCTACTATTGCAGATAAAATTTATGATAAAAAACAAATTTTCTTCATTGGACGTGGTATTGATTATGCACTATCTCTTGAAGCATCATTGAAATTAAAAGAAATATCTTATATAAATAGTGTTGCTTACCAAGCCGGAGAATTAAAACACGGAACTATTTCATTAATTGAAAAAGATACTCCTGTAATAGCAATTTCAACAGATGATAGTTTACGAGAAAAAACAATAAGCAATATCAAAGAAGTAAAAGCCCGTGGAGCTTACGTTGTCTATGTTACAAACGAAACACCTCAAGAAAAATTTTATGATGATATAATAGCAATCAAAAAAATACATCCAATATTAGAATCAATTTTAACAATTATACCATTACAACTTTTATCATATAAAGTAGCTAAAGATAATGGCTGTGACATAGATAAGCCAAGAAATTTAGCAAAATCAGTTACTGTAGAATAGAAAAATCAGCACGATGGCTGATTTTTTTCAACTAATTACATAATCACTTGTATCAAATTCTCAAACAATAATGGTAGATTTTCTTGAGAAATACAAAATGTTGTTTCATGATTTCCGAACTTATCTTGTCGTTCAGGTTCTTTAAAAATTTACTTTTTATTTTTCTTTCTTACCAAAGTCAGTGAAATTATTTCTCCACCATCTTCTATAATTTTTAATGTATCATCTATAATTGAATTTATTTTGTCTTTATAAGTTAGTAATATTTTTTTAATAGTATCAATAATTTCTTGTGTTTCAATACCTAAGAATTCTGATATAGCTGAATTTGAAAAACATTTTCCATCTACATAACCTAATTTTAACGAAGCAATCATTATTTCTTTAGGTGAATACATATTAACCATTTTTGAAAATGCTGGAGTTCTTAATAATTCTAATAATCTAAAATAATCATCTTCTGTTATTATTTCTACATTTTGTTGTACTATTTCATCTTCTGTTTTTGGCGTTTCTACATGGCAAAAGCAATTTTCATTCAAAGGCTTTGACAACAAGTTATTTTTAATTTTTGATTTTCCTACTGTATTTGCTTTGGATAATAACCTTTTCATTTTAGGAACTAAACTTCCGTAAAATTTATTTGTTTGTTCTTTACTTAATTTTCTAGGTACAGGATTATTTAAATCTTCACCATATCTTGCTTTTATCAAGTTCATTTCTTCTTCTGATAATTTTTTTAACATTTCATCTATTTGTTCTCTTGTATATTCATTGAAATATTCGTATATTGTTTTTAATCTTTTTGGCATTATTGCTTTTTTCTCCTTTTCTGTTATATTTAAACAATCTTCTTTTGTTAATTTTATAATATCAAGTTGTTGTAATTGTTGTCCCAAACTACCAATAAGTCTTGTAATTTCTCTTGAAACTTGCGCTTGTGAAAGGTTCACCATATTAGCAATCTCTAATTGACTATAACATTTATCATTATAAAATCCAAAATAAAGCATTATTATTTCCCTATCTCGAACTGGTAATTTATTTACAACTTCTCGTATATTTTCATTTATTGTTTTTCTTTCATAATCCTCAACTATATCTGTTCCATCACTAAGTGTATCTTCAATTTTTAATTTTTTATCATCCTTGCTATGAAAAATAACTCGATCCATACTATCAATATTTTTATCTTTCTTCAGTTTTCTTAAAAACATTAATATTTCATTATCAATGCATCTTGCAGCATAAGCAGAAAATTCAAAACCTTTAGATATATCAAATGTTGTAATTGCTTTCATCAAACCTATATTTCCAACTGAAACTAAATCCTTTTTATCATAATCCACGAATTTAAATTTATTAGTCACTTGATACAAAACTAGTCTAATATTATGTTTTGTTATTGTATCGATGGCATTTATATCGCCTTGTTTTACTTTATCCAAAAGTTCATATAATTGAGATTTTGATAAGGGTTTTGGCAAGTTACTAGCTTCTATAAATAATTCATTAGTGTTCATATTACCCTCCGATTTTTCGAAAACAACTATTTTCAAACCTTTTCCTTTGTTTATATATAATAACATAACTTACTTATTTGTCAATAATTAGAAGTTTTATTTATTTGACTTTTAATGGGTATTTTAATAAAATAATTATGGTGATTATATGTTAAAAATAGATTATTTGAATAATAATGAAATATTTAAAAATGAGGTTATTGCATGTCTTAGTGATTGGAATAATAAGACTTTTGAAGATGAAGCAATTACAATTATAGCTATAGACAATCATGAACTAGTTGGATTTTACCAAATAAAAGCCCATGATAATGATAATACAAACCTCTCCCCTTGGTTAGCAAATGTTTATATTGTTCCCCAAAAGCGAAAAATGGGATATTCAAGAAAACTTCTAAAAACAATTCCATCTGTTTTAAAAGATTTAGGTTATGATACATTATACTCACATACTAGATTAATAAATTATTATGAAAAATTTGGTTGGGAGTATCTTTGTCCATTAGATAAAGGCGATGGAATTAAAAGAGCCATTTATATTTTTAAAATTAAAGGGTCCTGAGTATTTTCAAACAAAAAGAAAACTCCGCAAATACGGAGTTAATTTTTTTAATGGTGGCTCGTCTGAGATTCGAACTCAGGACCCTTTGATTAAAAGTCAAATGCTCTACCGACTGAGCTAACGAACCAAAATCAAAAATTTTAAAAATATAAATGGCTGCCTCGGCAGGATTCGAACCGGCGGAATGTCAGAGTCAAAGTCTGATGCCTTACCACTTGGCTACGAGGCAATAACAATGGTGGGGAGACATAGATTTGAACTATGGAACCCGAAGGAACAGATTTACAGTCTGCCGCGTTTGACCACTTCGCTATCTCCCCAACAATGGTGCCGACAGAGAGAGTCGAACTCCCAACCTACTGATTACAAGTCAGTTGCGCTGCCAGTTACGCTATGTCGGCAAAAATAAATAAATTAAAATAAAATGGTGGGCGCTATAGGACTCGAACCTATGACACCTTGCTTGTAAGGCAAGTACTCTAACCAACTGAGCTAAGCGCCCTTTTACATCTTCTGATGCGACCACCATTGCATCCGTCGATGACAATTAAGATTATACCAAATGGCAGACGCAAATGCAATACTTTTTTTAAATTTTTTAGTATTTTTTTGTTTTTTTTATAAAATGTAACTAAATTACTCTAAAAATTATGTTTTTTTGTACAATTTATTTTATATTGGGACTCAAGGGGTTGCAACAAGAAAAAAACTAGAACAAAGTCTAGTTTATAAATTCAAACTGGTCGAGAAGACAGGATTTGAACCTGCAACCCCTAGGTCCCAAACCTAGTGCACTACCAAATTGTGCTACTTCTCGATTCAACCAAAATTTTTAAATGGTACGCCCAAAGGGATTCGAACCCCCAACCTTTAGATCCGTAGTCTAACGCTCTATCCAGTTGAGCTATGGGCGCGTATTTTCCCAAGTGCACTAACATTATATTACAAAAAAACAACAAATGTCAACCTATTTAATAAAAATTTTCATAATTTAACGAAAAAAATAGTCAAGAATTCTATTCTTGACTATTTTCACCATCTAAACTAAAACTTTTTGCATCAGTAATTTTAACTGGAACAATTTTACCTATTAAATCTTTATTACCAACAATATTTACCAACTTCATAGTTTCAGTATATCCATAAACTTTATTACTATCTTTTTCACTCAAACCAACAACTAAAACATCCAAAGTTTTTCCTAACATTTTTTGATTACTTTCTAAAGAATACTTATTTACAAGTTCATTTAATTTTTGTAATCTTTCTTCTTTTACTTGCATTGGAACTTTATCTTCCATTTTTGCAGCTGCAGTACCTTCTCTTGGAGAAAAAATAAAAGTATAAGCCCCATCAAATTTACAATAATTAACAATATCCAAAGTTTTTTGAAAATCTTCATCAGTTTCATTTGGAAAGCCCACAATTATATCAGTTGTAATTGCAACATTTTTAACTTTTTTCTTAATTTGATCAAAAAGTTTTTTATATTCTTCTATAGTATATTTTCTGTTCATTCTCTTAAGAATTTCATCACTACCAGATTGAATAGGTAAATGCACATAAGGCATAATATTATCATACTTTGCTATAACATCAACCATTCTATCAGTAAAATTCCATGGATGTGATGTTACAAATCTAATTCTAGGAATACCAATTTTTGCGACATTTTCTAAAAGCGTTGCAAAATCATAGCCTAAATTTAAATCTTTACCATATGCATTCACATTTTGTCCAAGTAAAGTAATTTCCATATAGCCTTGTTCCTTTAAAGCTTTAACTTCTTCTAAAACTTCTTCCATCTTACGACTTCGTTCTCTACCTCTAGTATATGGAACTATACAATAAGTACAAAATTTATCACAACCATAAATAATATTAATCCATGCACTTATTTTAGAATCTCTATTATATTTAACGTTTTCAAACACAATATCACTATTTGAATAAACTTCAATATTTTGTTTTTTCTTATTATTAGCTTCTTCAATTAAACTTGGCAGCTCACTTAAGTTATGAGTACCAATAATAATATCAATATATTGATGTCTATTATGAATTTCTTCAATTTCTTTAGGTTGTTGCATTAAGCATCCAGTAATAGCAATAATTAAATTTGGATTTTCCTTTTTTAAATGTTTACATCTTCCTAAATATCCAAAAGCTTTATCTTTAGCATTTTCTCTAATTGCACAAGTATTTAACACAACAATATCAGCTTTTTCTAATTCAAGGACAGCTTCATAACCTAAAGCTTCTAAATAATATTTTATTTCCTCAGAATCATGAACATTCATTTGACATCCGTAAGTTCTTAAAAAATACTTTTTACCTTTATAAATAGGGTTTATATTTAAATCTAACTTTTTTTCTTTAACATCAACCTTTTTTCTGTCTCCAGCTATTAATAAATCAGGCACTTTCATAACAACACTTCCCTTCAAACCAATATTCTATCACATAAACAAAATTAATGAAAGCGTTTTGGTTAATTTGATTTAATAAATTTAAATAATTATTAACTATTTTATAAAAGGGATGGTGTTATCACTATTGCATTTATTATATTTTGAAGGTTTAATTTTTAGACATATAGAAATTTATTAACCAAAACCCGCTTTCAAGTTAGTATTCTATACTATTTTTTAAAGATTGCAACAAGTTCGACAAAACATGTCAAAATATTACTTGTAAACCAGTGTAAATTATACATTTTTTTACAAAAGAAATAAGAGAATTTATATCTTCTCTTACTTATTTTTAGGAACTAATACTTCCAAACCACCCATATATGGTTGTAAAACTTTTGGTATTTTAACACTTCCATCAGCTTGATAATGTTGTTCTAAAATTGCAATAAGGCTCCTAGGACTTGCAATAACTGTATTATTAAGGGTATTTACAAACACATTTCCTTTATCAGTTTTCATTCTAATACCCATTCTTCTTGCTTGAGCATCCCCAAGAGTAGAACAAGATCCAACTTCATAATATTTCTTTTGTCTTGGGCTCCATGCTTCAATATCACATGATTTTACTTTTAAATCAGCTAAATCACCACTACAACACTCTAAAGTTCTAACAGAAATATCCATACTTCTAAAAAATTCAACCGTATACTTCCACATTTTATTATACCAATCCATTGCTTCTTCTGGCTTACATAGAACTATCATTTCTTGTTTTTCAAATTGATGAACTCTGTAAATACCTCTTTCTTCTATTCCATGAGCACCAACTTCTTTTCTAAAACAAGGTGAATAAGAAGTCATCGCAATTGGTAATTTTTCTTCATCAATTATTTCTCCTTTAAATCTACCTATCATTGAATGTTCACTTGTACCAATCAAATATAAATCTTCCCCTTCAATTTTATACATCATTGCTTCCATTTCAGGAAAAGACATAACACCAGTAACAACATCACTATGAATCATAAATGGTGGAACACAATAAGTAAATCCTTTACTTATCATAAAATCTCTCGCATAAGCCAGTGTTGCTTCATGAAGTCTAGCAATATCACCAACTAAATAATAAAATCCATTACCACTAGTTTTACCAGAACTCACCTTATCTAATCCTTTAAAAGACTCACAAATATCTGCATGATAAGGAATTTCATAATCAGGTACAAATGGTTCACCAAATTTTTCAATTTCTACATTTTCGCTATCATCTTTCCCAATTGGTACACTATCATCAATTATATTTGGTATAACAAGCATTCTATCTTTAATTTCTTTTTCCAAACGTTCTTCTTTTTCTTCAACACTTTCAATTTCTTCATTAATATTACTTACTTCATTTTTTATTTTTTCAACTTCATCTAATTTTTTATCACGCATTAAAACTCCAATTGATGCACTCAAACTGTTTCTCTTAGCTCTAAGTTCATCAACTTTCATTTTACATTCGCGATAACTTTTATCATATTCATAAACTTCATCAACTAATCCAAGCTTTTCATCTTGAAACTTTTTCTTAATATTTTCTTTTACTAATTCCTTGTTTTCCCTTATTAACTTAATATCTATCATAAATCCTCCAAAAATAAAAAGAATGTTACCCAAGGAGTGCTTTATGCACGGTACCATCCTTTATTTAACTTAATTTATATAACGGTTTAATCCGAGGCACATGCCCAACTCAAAAGATAGATTTCATTATTTCTACTTTCTCTTTTCCACCAACCAAGAGATCTCTATATAGTTTTCATAATTACTTATTCTTTTTCTTCGTCTTTATAAAAATAATATAACACAATTTATTTTAAATTACTAGTCTTTTTAATAATTTTTATTTTTTTGTTAAACTAAAAATTAAAAAAATAATTACCAAAAAAGACAAAAGAGCGTAATTACCCAATTGTCCGTTAAAATTTCAATAATTAGTGTTTTGGCTTTAAATATACATGTTTTCTCACTATAATATAAAACATTGTTATTGTTATTATTATTACTATTTAATAATAAATTAGAATTTTTAATTCTATAAGTATTAGTTTTATAATATTTTGTATTTTGACTAACTAAAACAGAATTCAAATTTTTGTTATTATCAAATTCTTCTTAAGTCACTACATCTATTTCATTATTTAAATCCCAAATTGCGTAAATTTTCAAGTTCAGATTGACTCATTTTAACCTTTCTAGAATTAATATACAAAGTCTCAGAAGCATAAACAGCATCACAAAACAGTACACTAAAAATCGATACGATTAAAAATATAATTTTCTTTTTCCTTTCATAAATTTAAATTAAAATATTCATTTTTTAACCAATAAGATACATAAGTTACAAAAGAAAGTTCAGAAATTTTATATGAAAACACCTCAGTATAATTATCACAGTTATCATAAAAATATACATCAAATTCATTTAAAAATTGAGAAACAATGTCATTTATTTTTTTTGTGGCTTCATTATCATTAATTTTGAAGTTCATCATATTTTTCAAATAATTATAAAACATATTATCATTTTTCAAATCACGTTTTAAAGAAATAAAATCATTTTTAGTAATAAAATGTTTATCTCTATATTTAATTAAATAATTATGATAGTTTTCATTGTATTCAGTCAAATTATAATAATATAAAGTAATATAACAACCTAAATTATTTAAAGCCGACTCATAAGAACCATCTTTAATTGAAATATTTTTCAAACTTCCACAAGTCAAATCATTTGAGGAATAATCCATAACAATATCGAGATTGTTTTTAATTTGAGCTACACTTAAATCATAGCTAGTCCACAATTTTGATGTATTATCAATATTTTCACTAGAATTAGGTTTGAATAAGAAAAATATCAAAAATAAAACAAAAAACAACACAAGCAATATAAATGTACAAATGAATCTAAAATCGCAACTTCTTTTCACTTATAATCACCTTCCCTACAATATAAATACAAAAATAGAAACGTTTCATAAAATAGTATTTACAATAAAATTGTAATATAAAAATATACGTATGTCAAGATAAGATTTCAACCAAAATATTGACATTTACATATTGTTTCTATGTTATAATTTTTGCTTTTCTATCATGTATTTTGTTATTCAATTTACACCAGCAATATCAAATATAATACTGGAGAATATAACATTGTTATAGAAAATTAAAAAACAGAAAATTAATTTGTTTAATTTCTGTTCGTAAAATTTTTACATAAAATTGGATTATAATTTGTAATATTTTTACTTAAAAATTATTTTTTTAATAATTTTCAGCTTTTAATTCAAAATAACTTTGTGGATGATTACATACTGGACAAACAGCTGGAGCTTCTTTACCAATAACAATATGTCCACAATTACGACAAATCCAAACACATTCTCCATCTTTACTAAATACTAACTTATCATCAATATTTTTTAGTAACTTACGATATCTTTCTTCATGTGCCTTTTCAATATCAGCAACACGTTCAAAAAGGTTAGCAATTCTATCAAACCCTTCTTCACGAGCAACTTTAGCAAATTCTACATACATATCTGTCCATTCAAAGTTTTCTCCATTTGCAGCATCTAGCAAATTTTCTTCTGTACTTGGAATACTACCACCATGTAATTCTTTAAACCACATTTTTGCATGTTCCTTTTCATTATTTGCAGTTTCTTCAAATATTGCTGCAATTTGTTCATAACCATCCTTTTTAGCTTTTGATGCATAATAAGTATACTTATTTCTTGCTTGACTTTCTCCAGCAAAAGCAGCCATTAAATTAGCTTCTGTTTTACTTCCCTTTAATTCCATTTTTAAATTCCTCCTTCTGGCATTCTTCACAAATGCCCTTAAAAACTATTTCATAATCACTTACTATATTATTTTCAATTTTTTCTATCTTAGGAAATTTTGCATCAAATACATCAACTATCTTAGAACACTTTTTACATATAAAATGATAATGAGTAATAACTTTATCATAATGTTTAATGCCATTAACCATTAAACTTATAATTAAGTTATCGTTTTCTAATCCTCCTAAATTTCTATAAACAGTACCTAAACTAATATTAGAAATCTGTTTTCTAGCCTCATCACATATTTGATAAGCATCCAAATGATTATTACTATTATTTATTATATCTAAAATAACTTTCTTTTGTTTAGTATTTTTCACACATACCTCCTAAATAGTAATGATTACTACTTAAGTATACAATAACGTATCAAAAAAAGCAAGCATAAAAATACAAATTTTCCATATATTTTAATGAAAGGAATGGTAATAATGGAAATTCTAAAGGTTTCATCAAAATCTAACCCTAGTAAAGTTGCTGGTGCTATAGCAAACATCTATAGAGAAAACAAAGAAGTGGAAATTCAAACCATCGGAGCAGGTTCTCTAAATCAAGCAATCAAAGCTATCGCCATATGTCGTGGTTTTGTAGCTCCAACCGGAGATAACTTAGTGGTCATACCAGCATTTAATGATATAATAATAAATGGTGAACAAAAAACAGCTATCAAACTTATTATTACAAACAAATAACGGATTAATTCATCCGTTATTTTATTTTTAAAGATATAATTAATGGGTCAAATAATTCTAGTATTCCATGTATTAAGAAAAAATATCCTAAAACTAATACTTGTATATCATTTTCATAATATAAATTCATTGTTGTTAAAAGTCCAGCTAATATAAACAACACTAAACTAATAACTTCAATAATCCACATTTTATTCTTTCTATCATTATAATAGTCACCTTTTTTGAGCTTTATAAGGGATAAAAGAATAATCCAAATAAGTAAACACAAAGCTAAATACCAAGGAACTTCACTTATATTTAATTTAAGTGCTACAATAAATACAATGATAGATGCAATACTTGTAAATAATCCTTCAAAATCTTTACTCTTACTTGTTAATAAAAATTTAATCAAGTTTAATACCGCATAAACACCCAATACTCCTAAGAATATACCTTTTACTTTTACAAAATGAAATAAGGGAAACAATAACAAAACACTTCCACATATTATTAAAAACACTGATGCAATTAAATCAACAATTTGTTTCTTTTTCATAAATCCTCCAATTACATTGTACCACAAACAACAAACAATTGCATTACAAATTTCTCTTTATTAATTGATTTAACTCAACTGCATATTCCATTGGAAGTTCACTTTTAAATTCATCAATAAAACCTAAAACAATTAACTCCGTTGCTCTTTCTTCTGGAATACCTCTACTCATTAAATAAAATAATACATCATCACTAATTTTTGATACTGTTGCTTCATGTTCAATGTTACTTGTAACATTTCCAACTATATTCGTAGGTATTGTATCAGACATAGACTTATCATCTAGTATTAAACTATCACATTTTACCATGGCATCACTATTTAAAGCATTTTTCTTTATTTCAACCTTACCACGATATGTAGCATTTCCACCATTTCCTGCAATACTTTTAGAAACAATATTACTTTTTGTATTTTTTCCAATATGAATCATTCGAGCCCCACTATCTTGCTCTTGTCCACTCTTGGCAACACTAATTGTAATACATGTTCCTCTAGAATTATCTCCTTTTAAAACACAACAAGGATATTTCATTGTTACTTTAGAACCTATATTTCCATCAATCCATTCCATAACTCCAGCTTCATCAACTAAAGCTCTTTTTGTAACTAAATTATACACATTTGTTGCCCAATTTTGAACAGTGGAATATCTACATTTAGAATTTTTACCAACATAAATTTCCACAATCGCTGCATGCAAGCTCGATTCACTATATGATGGTGCAGTACACCCCTCTACATAATGCAAACTAGAATTATCATCTACAATAATTAATGTTCTTTCAAATTGTCCCATATTTTTACTATTTATTCTAAAATAACTTTGTAAAGGTCTATCAAGCACAGTATTTTTAGGAACATGAATAAATGAACCTCCACTAAACACCGCTGCATTTAAAGCTGCAAATTTATTTTCAGTGAAAGATACAATCTTACCAAAATATTTTTTAACTAAATCAGGATATCTTTTAATAGCATCTTCAATTGATGTAAATATTACATTTTTCTTTTTCAACTCTTCAATCATATTATGGTATATAACTTCACTTTCATATTGAACACCCATACCCCCAAAATGTTTTTCACTCTCTAAAACACCAACACTATCAAGTTCATCCACAACTGGTTTTAAAATATTATTCCAATTATTCTCTAGCTTTTTATCAGCTTCATTATTTTTATAATAAATAACATCATCAAAATTCAAATTAATTTCTGGACCAAACAGAGGCATCTTTTGTTCCAGAAAAGACTTATATCCTTTTAATCTATAATCTAAAACCCAATCATTTTCATGTTTTATTTCAGATATTTTTTTTACTTTTTCTTCACTTAAACCAACAATTTCCATCTTACTTATCTACTCCATCAAGTATTTTAACAGCACTCTTACTTGATAAAAGTGCACAATTTTTTCTAGCTGGTTGCATATATATTTCATCAAAAACATTAAGTTCTCCAAGGATTTCAGAATTATATTTTTCTTCATTAATCATATTTTGATAATTACTTATTATTTCTTTTGCTTCTTTTACACTTTTACCAATCAAACTTTTAACAATTATACTTGTTGCACTTGTACATATTGCACATGCTTCCCCATCAAAACAAGCATCAACTATCTTACCATCTTCTATTTTCATCATTAAATCTATATTATCAATACATGAATCACTCCTTGTATTAGCTTTAACATAAGATTTATCTTCTTTTAAACCTCTATTCGTAGGGTGTTGATAATTATCAAGTATAATTTCTCTTTTAGTTTCTTTATCCATTAGATACCTCCATTATTTTATTCATAAACTCCCTCACAATCATTTCTTCTTTATTACCATTACCAATTAACAATGCCTCCATCATTAATTTAGTAGCATTTATCTTACTTATACCTCTACTCATCAAATAAAACATTTTATCTTTATTAAATTCTCCGATATATGCTGCATGCTTAGAAAATGTATCATAATTTCTAATAAGTAAATTAGGTTTTATCACTCCAACTCCATTACTTAAATTAACTATTTGATTTTCCTCTAAGCAACTTACTTTATATGCTTCTTTTGGCACAATTCCTGTTACATCAAACTCTAACACACCATCTAGAACATTAACACCATGACATATTACTTCACTACTCGTATTACTAAATTTATGTTCCACCTTAACACTACACTTATTATTTCTAAATCCTAACATTCCTAGATGATATTTTACTTTAGCAAACTCTCCATTTAAATTTATATTAACAGACACATCTTTATTTACAACATAATGATATATTTCTAATGTTTCATTTTCTTTTATTTCAAAATCAACATTATCATCACTAATATATATAACTTTATTCATTATAACCTACTTGTTCAGTTTCTAAAGCTAAAGACAAATCACCAGTTTTAACAATTTTGCCATTTTTCATAATATGAACATAATCTGGTTTAATAGCCTCAAGTATCCTTGGATAATGTGTAATAATAAGAATTGATGTATCAGGAAACTCATTTTTATACTCATTTATATTTTCACAAACTACTTTTAAGGAATCAACATCTAACCCAGAGTCAATTTCATCTAAAATAATAAGTTTAGGTTTTAACATTTTTATTTGCAATACTTCATTTTTCTTTTTTTCACCACCAGAAAAACCGGCATTTACGTCTCTATGAATCATATCACGAGAAAATTTTAAATCATCTAAAGACTTATTTACCTCACTAATAAACTTAAAATAATCAATATGATTACCAGTTTGTTCTT